>Ga0068859_100005823_pt1 | contig 12519 bp, 14 predicted proteins | sample KBSSwiS22_FD_66585 | JGI IMG/M metagenome (GOLD analysis project Ga0068859, IMG submission 66585) | Switchgrass rhizosphere microbial communities from Kellogg Biological Station, Michigan, USA - KBS Switchgrass S2-2 | ecosystem: Host-associated > Plants > Roots > Rhizosphere > Soil ... | reverse complement strand
CGGTAAAGCTGCTGCCCATGCCCTTGTTGGCACGCGCGATGCAGACGCCCTCATAATTCTGGACCCTGGTGCGCTCGCCCTCGACGACGCGCACGCCGACGCGGACGGTGTCGCCCGGACGGAATTCGGGAATGTCTCTGGTGGCCTTGGCCTGCTCGATGGCTTCTGCCTCGAGCTGCTGGATAAGGTTCATCTTACTTGCCTTCACTATCGGACTGCGCGCCAGAGGGCGGTGTCCTGCGGGCGTCCCCGTGACGCTCGATCAGGTCCGGCCGCCTTGACCGTGTATCATCCTCCGCTTTGGCTTTACGCCAGGCGGCGATCTTCGCATGATCCCCCGATCGCAGTACCTCAGGGATCGTGCGCCCTTCCCAATCTGTGGGGCGGGTGTAGTGCGGATATTCCAGGAGGCCGCTTTCGAAGCTTTCCTCGTCTCCGCTAGAAGGGGCGCCCATTACGCCGGGGAGCAGGCGAATGCAAGCATCGAGCAGCACCAGCGCGGCGGTTTCGCCCCCGGAAAGCACATAGTCGCCGATCGATATCGGAATGATCGGGCGCGCCTCGAACAATCTTTCGTCCAGGCCCTCGAAACGGCCGCACAGGATCGACACGCCGGGACCCGCCGCAAGCTCCCGAACGAACGCCTGGCTGAGCGGCGTTCCGCGCGGCGTCATGGCGATAACCGGGGCTTCAGGCAGCTGCCGAAGCGCATGGTCGACCGCCGCACCCACCACGTCCGCGCGCATCACCATGCCCGCTCCGCCGCCTGCCGGGGTGTCGTCGACCGACCGGTGACGATCGGTGGCGAAATCGCGGATCTGCACGGTCTCGATCGACCACAGCCCCTCACTCAATGCGCGGCCCGCGATGCTGTGCCCAAGCAAACCCGGGAACATCTCAGGATAGAGCGTCAGAATCTGCGTCTTGAACATCGTCGTCCGGGCGGTTGAGGCGAATCTTCATATAGGCCGAGGTCGCGCCGAAAATGACACCGCCGACCAGGGTTGCGATGCTGAGCACGACCAGCCCGAACTGCACAAGCCCGCCGCCGCCGCAGACGGTGTAGCGCGGACAATCCGGATTGAGCAGGGTGTACAGCAGGCTCGCCACGGCGAGCAGCATCACGATCAGCGGAACGACCAGCGCCGATCCGATGATCACGACCGAACGCCCGACCGCGGGCCAGCGCCTGTCCACCAGCGGCGCCACGATCGTCGCGCCGGCCACGATGCAGACGATGACGGCAAAGATGATCATCAGGGTTGCCATTGAAACCGGTCTCCGCAGCCGAACCCGCGCTGGCCTTGGAAAGGCGGCGGGTCAAGCCGCGGGGAACCAGCACCGCGGAAAAGCGCTGGAGGCATATGTCCGATGCCGACTTTGATTGCCTCGTGATCGGCGGCGGACCGGCCGGTCTTACCGCGGCCATCTATCTGGCGCGCTTCCATCTCCGCGTGAAAGTGATCGACGCCGGGAAAAGCCGCGCCGGCCTCATCCCGCTCACCCGCAATCATGCCGGCTTCCCCGACGGCATATCCGGGCGGGAGCTGCTCGAGCGGATGGCGGCGCAAGCACAAAAATATGGCGCGGAGATCGAAACCGGCCGGGTCACGCGTCTCGACCCGATCGGATCTTGCTTCGAGGCCGAATGGGGCAGGGGGCGCGCCCGCGTCCGGACGGTCTTGCTCGCTACCGGCGTCCGCAATCGCCGGCCGACGATGGACGAGGAGTTGCACGATCGCGCACTGGCGGAAGGACTGATCCGCTACTGCCCGATTTGCGACGCTTTTGAAGTGACCGACAAAAGGGTCGGCGTGATCGGCAGCGGCACGCATGGTGTCGCCGAAGCGATCTTCCTCAGGGGCTATACGCGCGACATCACGCTGATCGCGCCCGACGTCGCGCACAGGATCGGATCGGAAGACCAGGCCAGGCTGGACGCGCATCGCATTCGCGCCGTCGATGGTCCGTGCCACGCGGTTGCGATCGAGGAACATTGCATCGTCGTCGGCACCGCCGAAGGTCCGATGAGCTTCGACAGCATCTACCCCGCGCTCGGCACCGACACGAATGTCGAGCTGGCCGGACAGGTCGGTGCGAAGCTCGCCGGGGATCCGGGGTGCATAACCGTGGACGCGCACCAGCGCACGTCGGTCAGCGGCGTCTATGCCGCGGGCGATGTCGTGATCGGCCTGGACCAGATCAGCCACGCTATGGGCGAAGGCGGAGTTGCCGCGACCACGATCCGGAATGACCTGGCGGAACGGGCCGTGATCCTTCGCTGATCGCGTCGGCCTCCAGGGCCGTTAGCATTCAGGCGAGAAATTCCGGATCGACCCTGATCCGCCCGTCCACAAGATCCGCAATTCCCGCGCGATAAGGCACCATCGTTCGCTTGCCGTCCGGCAATTCGATCTCGATGATGTCGCCGGCGCCGAAATTCTCGACACCGACGACCGCGCCCAGCACGGCCCCGGCGCCATCGACGCACTCAAGGCCGATCAGGTCGGCGTAATAATATTCGCCCTCTTCGAGTGGCGGCAGTTCCGACCTCTCGACGCTGATCAAGCTGCCGCGCAGCGCCTCGGCGGCATTGCGGTCCGAAATTTCGGCGAAGCGGGCGATCGGCGCCTTGCCGGCGGCGACGCTCTGGAGCGTTAGCAGACGCTCCCCGACATGCAGGCGGGGGTGGCGCTTGAGGCTGGCTATGCCCTCCGCAAACAGCTTGAGCCGCACGTCGCCCTTGAGGCCATGCGCGCCCATCACCGCCGCAAGGATGACCCGACCTGCAGGCTCCTCGCGCGCGGTATCGTTGCCCACTGTAGTTATTCGGCCTTCTCGGCGCCTTCAGCCGGGGTGTCGGCGTCGGAACCTTCGACCGGATCAGCACTCGACTCGCCCTGGTTCGGCGCTTCGTCGGCCGGCGTGGCTTCGGCGGCCGGAGCAGCGGTCTCTTCCGCTACAGCTTCAAGCGCGGCGGGGGCTTCTTCCGGAGCTGCGGCTTCTTCAGCCGGAGCCTCTTCAGGACCAGCTTCTTGGGCAGCCGCCTCTTCGGCTACGGGTTCCTCAGCCACTGCGGCCTCCTCGACCGGCTCGGCGGCCGCTTCCTCGACAGGCTCTTCCGCAGGCGCGGCAGCAGCTTGAGCAGCAGCCTCGGCGGCCGCGGCGTCACGAGTGACGCGCTCCTCGGCGCGCTCCTTGGCCTTGTCGCCCGGCACGGCCTTGTTCGGGTTGTTGCGCGGCGCGCGCTCCTGGATGCCGGCGGCATCGAGGAAGCGAAGCACGCGGTCGGACGGCTTGGCACCGACCGACAGCCAATGCTTGACGCGATCGACGTCCAGCTTCACGCGCTCGGCGCTGTCCTTGGGCAGCAGCGGATTGTAGCTGCCGATCCGCTCTATGAACTTGCCGTCGCGCGAATTGCGCGCGTCGGTGACCACGATCTTGTAATAGGGCCGCTTCTTCGCGCCACCGCGCGAGAGCCTGATTGCAACTGCCATTGTAATTCCTTTCTGGTGTCAGTCTAATTCTGGAATCGTCTATTTTTTCATGAACTTGTCGAAGCCTGGCGGCAGGTTGAACGGCGCGCCGCCACCCGCTCCGCCGGGCAGTCCGGGGAGGCCGCCTGCGCCGCCCGCCCCGCCGCCGGGAAGGCCGGGCATTCCGCCCATTCCGCCACCGCCGCCGCCGAACATCGCGCCCAGTTTGGCGAGCCCGCCCATCTTCTTGATCTTCTTCATCGCGCCAGCCATTTCCTGGTGCATCTTCAGAAGCTTGTTGACGTCCTGGACCGTGGTTCCGGAGCCCTTGGCGACGCGGATCTTGCGCTTCGCATTGAGCAGTTCGGGCCGCGTCCGTTCCTTGGGCGTCATCGATCCGATGATCGCATCGAGCCGGACCAACGTCTTATCGTTGGTGGCAGCATTCACCGCCCCCTGGATCTTCTTCATCCCCGGCAGCATTCCGGCCAGCGCGCCGATGCCGCCCATGCGCTGCATCTGCGCCATCTGGTTGCGCAGGTCGTTGAGGTCGAACTGGCCCTTGGCCATCTTCCTGGCGAGCGCCTCGGCCTCTTCGACCTTGATCGTCTCGCTCGCGCGTTCGACCAGGCTGACGACATCGCCCATGCCGAGGATGCGGCCGGCAACGCGCTCGGGGTGAAAGCCTTCGAGCTTGTCGATCGCCTCGCCGGTGCCGGCGAACTTGATCGGCTTGCCGGTCACGGCGCGCATCGATAAGGCCGCGCCGCCCCGCGCATCGCCGTCCATCCGGGTCAGGATTACGCCGGTCAGCTCGACCTGTTCGGAAAAGCTCTTTGCGACATTGACCGCGTCCTGGCCGGTCAGCGCATCGACGACGAGCAATATCTCCTGCGGCTCGGCCACATCGGCGACCGCCCGCATCTCGTCCATCAGCGCCTGGTCGACGTGGAGGCGGCCCGCGGTATCGAGCAGGACCACATCATAGCCCTGCAGCTTGGCCGATTGCAGCGCCCGCCGCGCAATATCGACCGGCTGCTGGCCGGCGACAATCGGCAGCGTGGCGACCGACGCCTGTTCGCCGAGCACGGCAAGCTGCTGCTGCGCGGCGGGACGCGCGACGTCGAGCGACGCCATCATCACCTTCTTGCGGTCCTTCTCGGTCAGCCGCTTCGCCAGCTTCGCAGTCGTGGTCGTCTTGCCCGAACCCTGCAGGCCGACGACCATCACCACTGCGGGCGGCGTCACGTCGATGGCGAGTTCGGACGCATCGGAACCGAGCATCTCGACCAAAGCATCGTGAACGATCTTGACGACCTGCTGCCCCGGCGTGACCGAGCGAAGCACCTGCTGGCCGACGGCCTGTTCGGTCGCCTTGTCGACGAATTCCCGGACTACCGGCAGCGCAACATCGGCTTCGAGCAAAGCGATCCGCACCTCGCGCATTGCCGCGCGCACATCGGCCTCGTTCAGCGCACCGCGACCGCGCAGACGGTCGAACACGCTGCTCAGGCGATCGCTCAGACTGTCGAACATGGCCGTTCGCTCCAAACAAAAAAGCGCCGGCGGGCGAAACTCGCCGGCCAGCGTGCGTCCGCGGACGCGTTCAAAAGTCAGTCCCTAGACTGGATGCCGGGCAGATAGTCCTGTCGGGCGCGGAAGGCAAGGCGCAGTGGACTTGAACCGCCCGACTCGCTGGATCGCCGAAGTGGACGTGAGTGATGCGCAATGTGCGAAATGCGTCGAGAGAGGTGGCGAATGTCCGTTATGGGTGGAAAGCGGACATTCGCTCTCAAGCCCTCAACGCAACGGCCGCAGGTTCTGTGTCAGGTGGTCCCCCGTCGTTCGGCCCTTCGTCATAGTACGCGAACTGCATCGTGCATTGTGCGCGACCTTGGCTGAACGAGTGCAGTTCGTCGGCATAGCAGAACATTTTGGCGAACGGGATCATTGCTACAACCACCTGGTCGTTCCCACGCGTTTCGGTGCCTTGGATTTCGCCACGGCGGCTGTTCATGTCGGCGATGACGTCGCCTAGAAAATCCTCGGGACTGATCGCTTCCACCTTCATGATCGGCTTGAGTCCGAGCCGCTGAAAGAGCATCACAACTGTTTCGAATACGCGGGGGTCGCGGGTATTGGAGAGTTCTAACGCGAGTGAGTGCCTCTCGGCGTCGTCGGCCGCCTCAACGAGCCGCTGCAACTTCTCGGTCCGTTCAGCTTCATTCATGTCGCTGGTCCTCAAGGGCCTACGTTACCATCCCCAGTGCTAACAGATAGTGTCGGCAAACGGGCGTTAGCACCTTCTGTAATAAGGTGCGCGGGCTGCATGTCGGAGAACCTTGAATGGTTGGCGAGCTAAAAGGCCGGGCAGGAAAGCCTTGGACAGAATATGAAAACAGCATCCTCAGTGCGATGGGGAATGGCGGTTCGCGAGCAGTCACTATCGCACGAAGGCTCGGCCGCCCGACCCGCGCGGTTCGGAGAGGCGCCGCAGAACCCGGCATTGCCTTGACAGAAATCGACTGAAGGCAGCGCTCTTCGAAGGTCCGGTAAAGGGGAAAGCGGACATCGCCCTAATGCCTGAGATTGGGCGAAAAGCTTATGTTAGGCTAACCACTGGGCTCGCAGTAACCTTCCGGCTTCGCAGCACCAGCCTCGAACATCTCGTTCAGCAATTTCCACGCCCGTTGCTGAGCACGACCGCTTAATTCACGGGCGCGGGCGAGATTGTTGGCATCAATCTCGCGGTGAACGAGAGTGTTCAGATGATTGATGGACAAGCAATCCTTCGCCCATCTGGTAAGAGTGGCGTCAGACATTCCACCCGCTCCTTGGCCTTTCCAAAGGTGACCATTTTACTGTTGCCCCGAATGTCCGCAATGGGTCGGAAGCTGACATTGCTGCGGCTTGAAAGGAAATAGCAAGCGCTAGTCCTTAGCAGGGACGGAGCGAAGCACTTAAGCGGCAGGAGTCCTCATGGGTTATGAACGCGTTCGGAAGCGGATCTGGTTGATATTGGCCATCGCATGTCTGGACATAGGCGCCGCTCCTGTAAGCGCAGGCGCACCCGACGGGTTCGTCCCGCTTAGGTCTGACGAAATACGAAAGGCGTTGGTTGGCAAGTTGATCAGCTACAGCCCGCCGGGCTCGGCAGACATGGGCATTCATGAGGAGTTTCATCCCGGCGGGACGTGGCGCGGGATACTTTATGGGCGAGGGCCTATCCCGTTCTCCGGGAGATGGTCGATTGACGACGACCAAATATGTGTCGAATCTGACGGCGGGTCTGCTGCCGAGCGTTGGCACTCCGGGCGGTACTGCCGAAAGGTGTGGCAGGATCGAAAATCCGGAGAGCTAAGGACTGCCTATTTGGCGTACCAGCCTTCCGCACCGCGAGTATTGGGCTTACAGCTTCTTTCGATTCGCGACCTTGGCACAATCAAGTGAGCTGAGCCTAGCGCTCTTGCCTAACCGTCGCGCCACATGAGCCCGAACTCAAGCATGTCGCAGATGGCCGGGCCGAGCGTCCACACAGGGTCGAAAGCGGACATAAGGGCAGCGGTAGCGAATAGTTACGTACGTCCAGTCATTAACGGTCCGGCGGGAGGCTGCGGGAACTCAAGAGGTGCTACTTGGGCGCCCAGGGAATCCCAAGTTACATCCCGGTAAAGCGATTGACCGACGCCGCTGTAGGTGATGGCCTCGATCAGCACGAACGCGATGATCATGGTCAGAAGTCCCCACCACCACGCTCGATGGACACGGCCGTTGCGCTTGAGGTCGGCGATAGCTCCGGCGACAGGGAAGATCATGCCAGCAGCATAGGTCGTCTCCCATGCCCAGGGTTGTAGCAGCGGCATTGGCAACAGGCGTCCGAAGCTAGGCCCCGTTAGAATGGCCATGCCGCACAAGTGGAGTCGACGGTGCCACTCCGTTCGGTTGCGCAAAACGATTGCGGAACTGGTCAGCGCAGCAAAAGCCAGGAGCGATAGAGGATCGAAAACAAGGAAGTGAAGCGGTTGAAAGAAGAAGGGGACTTGACCTCGCCGGACCATAGCAAGTGTGACGCCAAAGCCGAGCACGATCATCGGCACGATCCATCCGGCGGCCACCCACCCCAAGCGCCGGTGAAGCGCCATGCGATCGCTTGCCACGAGAAAGTTCTGCAGCAGATAAATCACGACCCACCCCATGAACATGACAGCGTGAGCATGGACGAGCGGAGGAGAGTAAAACGTGGATCTGCCCATCGCGAGCTGGGTCGAAAAGCCCGCGAAGATCACGACCGTCATGGTGATGGCGGCGCCGAGGAAGAAGTGCTCGTCGCCTAGGCGCGGCGCGATTGGTCGATCAATGACGGTAGCCATTGCTGTATCCCTACGTGGCTAGCGCTGTAGATACAGCAGGAGGTTAGGTGGCAAAACACCAAATCGACTGCGAGCCTTGTGTCCGTTTTTTTTTGGGTGGGAAGCGGCCATCGCACCCTCCGGGGTGTCGCATGGCAAAGTGCGTCCCCACGCGCGCGCCTGGGGCAAGCTGAAATGCGGTCCCCTCAACGGAAATTGAGTTCCAGCGTGACGCCGTTGGGATCCTTGAAGAACAATTGTTTCAGATTGAATTTGGGAAATGAATTTTCGGCGTAATCGACCTTCAGCAATTCCAAGCGCGTCCTGATTTCGTCAAAGCCCTCACACTCGAATGCAACATGATCGATCGCGCCGCTTCCCTCGAATGTCGCGTCCGAGTCGCCACCGCGATACTGGGCGATCCTGGCGTAGGAACCGGCAGGATCGGCTGGATCGACCGGCGTCAGATGTATCGCGGGCACGCCGGAGTGGTCATAGATCCAGCTGGCCGGCGCGTCTTCCGGGACCATTGGGGGCCGTTTGGCCTTCATGCCGAGAACGTCGTCGTAGAACCTCACGGTTTCGTCGAATTTGATGGTTCTGATGTTGTAGTGCTCAAGGCGATGAACCATCATGGGAGCTTTCTCCTATGCCTCGACGAGGGTTGCGAGCAGCCTCAGTTCCACCAAGTTTGAGGTTACGCCGTCTTGGTAATGGCCGGTAGCGAGAATTTCTGAAATGGGTGGAGGCGGAGATCCGTCGTAAAGCTAGACTCGGTCGCGAGGACGGACCGACTCTTACGGCCTCAGCAGCCGCCGGTCACGTGCATTTCGTCACAATCGAATGTCCGTTAAGGGTCGGAAGCGGACATTTCGGTTGCCGTGTCATAAGCAACAACGTCGGTTGTTGCTAATGATACAGCCTGAGTGTGCACGATCCAGCGCTTAGATCGGCACTCCAGTTTTCGAGCAAGGTTCGCACAAGTCCCTAACCTATGCGAAGGAAGCTTGATCCATTTTGGACTAATATGGCGTCCAGCATGCGATCGCGGATCGAAACATTGGTCTCTGACGTTCGGCTGATTCGCCGGGCCGCTGCGGACGCTGGGGAACCCGTCACCCGGGCGGGTCTGAATGAGTTAGCGAATGACCTCATCACACTCGTTCGAGCCCTCGTGAGAGATGAGAGATCGGGGCGTTCAATACACTGAGCACCGTGGCCTAGTTTTTATGGTGTTTGGGAGGCACAGCCGGCAGCGGCGTAGAGTTCGCTCTGCGCCTCTCTACTTGTTCAAAGCGAACCATCCATCCTGATACGAGGCCGTGCGTGAAGCCCTACGCCAAGCTTTTGCGATGCGGAGAAAGGATTCGCGAAAGCTGCCGTTGCACTCGGCCGCGCGCCGATCCATCTCCACTGCCCGCTCGAGGCATTCGGCCGAGCCCATCATCAGGGTTTGGGATAGATCCGATAAGTGCAGCATAACATTCTCCACGAACACCGGCTGAGAATGATGGGTCATTATGGCACCCAACGCCCAGCCGAGGATTATCCTTCTAAGTCAAATGGATAGAACGTTCGCCATCATGTGTTTACTTTGAGAGAGAGCTAAACCGCGGGACATCGCATACGCACTGAGAGTCCACCCTAAACCTATGCTAAGAAAGGGAATCGCCGTCTTCAGCTGAGGCGCGATGGCGACCGGGAGACATACACAAAGCTCCCGCTGGTTGAGGAGCTTCTTATGTTCAGCGACGATCTCGAATATCATCAAAACCGCGGACTCGATGAGCGGCTAATGGCCTCGGCCACCCCGAGGGTTGCAGCCATCCACCTTGCATTACGGTGCATTACGGTGACACGTGCAATAACCCCTAAACTCGCGGCTTCGGGCCCCCGCATGCGGGCCGCAAGAGCGATACCGGTCCTAGCCTTTCGTGATACCCAAGAATTGGTTCTCGGGCCTCTAGATGACAGGGCGCTGCGCGACGTTCCGCCGATAACGCCTTGAAGCTCGTCAAGACCAGGCGCGAATGGCGTGCCCGCGTTCGCCCCAGAATATGTACCATTTCGCCGCGGATCGTACGATGTCCAGCTGCTCGTCGAGCGGAAGGGTCGGTTTCGGTTTTGAAAGGCCGATGCGGGAAAAAAGGCCCCTCTTCGGCTCGGGCGCAGCCACTGATCCGCTGCCAGCGGCGGCCGCTCCAGCCGCGGCGAGTAGCGCTTGCCCATATGCGACGGCTTCTTCGGGAAATTTGTCCTCCCAGGCAGCGACCACAAGGTCTCGGCTTAGAACCCCGCCGCATTGCTCCAGGAACGATCCGCGAAAACTGGTTTCGTCGACACCCTCGTACAGTCCGCCGTGACTATATTTCGGCACACCGTCGCTCTCCGAGAGGCGCAGGACATAATAGCCATCATATTCTTTGAGGACTCTTGCAACGTCTTCCGGTGCTGCTGCCTTGCGCACCTCCAAGATCCATGCATCTGCGGCTGCGTCAGTTCCCACGCGGGGGGCGCCGACGCGCTCATATGGAGGAATGCTGATCTCGTCGAAGCGGTCCTGTTCCGCGTCGGTAATATCTGGGCCTGAGAAATTACGCTCAATTAGTCTTCGCCATTCGTCTTCATGGCCCGCTTTGGCGCAGCTTTCGACAATAAGTCCAATCCCATGGGATTCTCTCGCTTCTTAATTCTTATTCCGTGGACACCATTTGAGGGCGCCCCTGTGGAGTGCACCCCTGCATTGAGACAGTGAAATTAGGGACAGCGTTAGCTTTCCAGCCAGTTCTGAATCTCCAGCCCGGCGACCCGCTCGAACTCCCGGCCATTGGCCGTAACAAGCACGCGGCCGAGTGCCAACGCATGCGCCGCCAGCAGCAGGTCGTTTCCACCGATCGGCGTACCTCGGCTATCCAGATCGGCTCGGACGCGCGCGTAAATCGCATCGACCGGGGGCTCCAGCGGCATGATTGTCAGGCTTCCCAGGATCGCATCGATACGCGCCGACAATCGCGGCGATCCTTTCTTCGCAGCGCCAAAGCGCAATTCTGCCGCGACGGCGATGCTGGTGGCGACGGTGTCCTCGCCGACATCGGCGATCTTGTCGGCAACGCGGCCCTGCGGATCGCGGACCAGGTTGGACAATATGTTGGTGTCGAGAAGGAAGTCGCTCAAAGGTCGACCGGCGCAGGCGGTTGATCGTCGACCTCAGGAAAATCCTCATCGAGCGGCTCGAGCGTGGCCAGCAGCGCCAGCAGCGACCGCGGCGGCACCGGTTCGATCACGATCTTGCCATTTTCCTTACGCATGATCGCCTCTTCGCCGGGAAGCTCGAATTCGCGCGGAATACGCACGGCTTGGCTTCGACCGTTCTTGAACAATTTCACATGCCGTTCAGCGCCCATCGCATTTCCCTCTGGCATATGCCACAGCATATGCCGGGAGCCCGCCGCTTGCAATGTAGGAAATTTTCTGAGATCAGGCCTACATGGAACATATAGTGAACATTGCCCATCCAGTTCCCATCCCCAGTTTTTGGGTCAATCCGGGTCGAGGGCATGGCAAGTGTCAACTTCATCAACTTTACCTCGGCGGATCGCCGGCTGACGATCTTCGGAATCGAACCGATCGGGCGCCGACCAATCGGACATATGACAGCCTTGTACAGGTGCGAGCGGTGGACTTGAACCGCCCCACTCCCAAGGGTCCAAACCCGGTCGCCGCAGTGGCCGTGATCGCCCGGAGGGTTGTGTCGGCAAGGAGGGCCGCACAGGACGGAGTGGTGTCTCCGTACAAGCGGCCCGACGACGTCCGGTGCAGCCTTCCGGGCGACCCCCGAAGGGGGCGGGCGCCTTTTGGCGCACTGCGGCGTCGCTCGCCGGTCACGATGAAGTGGATCAGGTGGGGCAGTGCCCCACACTGCCCCAGCCACGCCCCGGGGGGCGCGGCGGCCTGATTCCACCATCGCTCCCTCCATCGCTCCTGGCCGTGCGTCAAAATGCGCTCCGTCCCGGCCATTGCGGCGACCGGGTTTGGACCCTAAGTCGCCGCCATGGCGCAGCGCTTCCATAAGATGCACGGCCTCGGCAACGACTTCGTGATCTTCGACGCGCGCGAGACGCCGGTCGAGATGGACGAGACGCGTGCCCGCGCGATCGCCGATCGCATGACAGGTGTCGGCTGCGACCAATTGATCATTTTGGAGCCGTCGAGTTCGGCCGACGTGAAGATGCGCATTTTCAACAGCGACGGCGGCGAGGTCGAGGCCTGCGGCAATGCGAGCCGCTGTGTCGCGCTTATGCTCGGCGGAGAGGTAACAATAGAAACCAGCGGAGGCAGCCTCAGCGCGACAGCGGCGCATGGCGCGGCAAGCGTCGATATGGGTATTCCGCACTTCGACTGGCAGCAAATCCCGCTCGCCTACGCGATGGATACAGGGACCATGCCGGTATCCTGGGACGGATTGGCCAACCCTGCCGCCGTCAATGTCGGCAATCCACACGTGATCTTCTTTGTCGACGATGCCGACGCGGTCGACCTGGCGCAGCTTGGCCCGCGGATCGAGCATGATCCACTGTTTCCCGACCGCGTGAACGTCAATGTCGCGTCGCTCGATGGATCGGCAATCAAGCTGCGCGTCTGGGAACGCGGCGCTGGTCTGACGCGGGCTTGCGGCACCGGTGCATGCGCCA
>Ga0068859_100005817_pt1 | contig 12523 bp, 11 predicted proteins | sample KBSSwiS22_FD_66585 | JGI IMG/M metagenome (GOLD analysis project Ga0068859, IMG submission 66585) | Switchgrass rhizosphere microbial communities from Kellogg Biological Station, Michigan, USA - KBS Switchgrass S2-2 | ecosystem: Host-associated > Plants > Roots > Rhizosphere > Soil ... | reverse complement strand
GCTTCGTCCCCGTGAACCAGCTGCGCAGCGATCAACCGACGGCTCGCGGGGGCAAGCTCACCTGTCCGCGTCACTTTGTCCCCACGAACCGGGTGCCCGCCAGTCAACGGACGGCTCGCGGGGGCAAGGTCGTAACGGCCGCCCCTCATGACAGCAACTCGGCGTGCGCGGCCTCGCAGGCGGAGATCGAGGCCAGCAGCACGGCGGCCCGCCCGGTCAGCTTCGCTGCGGCGGCGGACGCGTTCTTCGCCGCGACCGCCTCGGCCCCCCGCACCTGCTCGAGGCTCCGCGGTGCGGAGGAGGGCACCGGGACATCTGCCAGCAGGTCAGCGGGCACGAGCGCCCGCAGCACCCGCTCGTGCTCTGCATGGTTGGCAGCCACCAGCTGCAACGCCGCGGTTTGTGGTGTGACGGCAGCGGCGGCCGCCCCGCGGGCCATCTCGGCGGCCACCGCCGCTTTGACCGCGGCCACGAACGCCGGGTCGGGTGCGGGCGGCTTCTCCTGCTCGGGACGGTGCCAGGCGAACCCGGCCGCGACACCGCCGCCGGCACCGACGAGGACGGCAGCGCCGCTGCCGATGAGGAACCCGCGCCGGGTGGGGCGGGAGGCGGCCCGATGCGGCGTCGGATCCGGGCGGTGCTTCGGTGCATCGGTCATGGCACAGGCAGTCTCGCACTCGCACCTGCTCGGAGCCGCTACGCTCAGGTCCGACAAGCGACTGAGGCGAGCCAAGTGACCGCTTGCGGGCACTTCCGAGCCGATGCAGCTTGTTGACGAGGCGAAGCCTCGGAACACAACTGAACGGAACGGGAGAGACGAGCCATGCCCGCAGGGAAATCAACCGCCGCTGCGCGTGAGCACCTGCTCGACCTCCTGACTCCCGTGGTCGAGGCCGCCGGCTACGACCTCGAGGACGTCTCCGTCACCGCGGCCGGCCGCCGTTCCCTGGTCCGCGTGAGCGTCGACAAGGACGGCGGCATCGATCTCGACGCGGTCGCCGAGGTCTCCCGGATGATCTCCGAGGCACTGGACGGCAACGACGACGGGTTCGCCGAGCCATACGTCCTGGAGGTCGGCTCGCCCGGAGTCGATCGTCCGCTCACCGACCCGCGCCACTGGCGCCGTGCCGCCGGGCGGCTGGTCACGGTCGAGGTCGCCGGCAAGGCCCTGACCGGACGGGTGCTGGGCACCGACGACACCGGCACGACGCTGGACGTCTCCGGAAAGCAGGAGCGCGTCGCATGGACCGACCTCGGCACGGGGCGGGTGCAGGTCGAGTTCAACCGTGCCGACGCCGACACGGAGGATGACGAGTAATGGTCCAGGTGGACATCAGCGCGCTGCACAGCATCGAGCGCGAGAAGGAGATCCCGTTCGAGGCGCTCATGAGCGCCATGGAGACGGCCCTGCTCACCGCTTACAGGCACACCCCGCACTCGATGCCGCACGCCCGCGTGTCGATCGACCGCAAGTCCGGAGAGATCATCGTCTGGGCGCAGGAGATCGGGCCGGACGGCGAGATCGAGGAGGAGTACGACGACACCCCGACCGACTTCGGCCGTGTGGCGGCCATGACCGCCCGTCAGGTGATCCTGCAGCGCCTGCGCGACGCCGAGCACGACAGGACGTTCGGTGAGTACGCCGGCAAGGAGGGTGACATCGTCACCGGTGTCGTCCAGGCCGACCACCAGGCCGCCCAGCGCGGCGTCGTCCTGGTCGACATCGGCACCATCGAGGCGGTCCTGCCGCAGTCCGAGCAGGTGCCCGGCGAGGTGTACGAGCACGGCACGCGCATCAAGTGCTACGTCGTCGGAGTCCAGCGCGGCATGCGCGGCCCGCAAGTCACCGTCAGCCGTACCCACCCCGGGCTGGTGAAGAAGCTGTTCGCGCTCGAGGTCCCCGAGATCGCCGATGGCAGCGTCGAGATCGTCGACACCGCCCGCGAGGCGGGGCACCGCACCAAGATCGCGGTCCGCACGTCCGTTCAGGGCCTGAACGCCAAGGGCGCCTGCATCGGCCCGATGGGTTCGCGGGTGCGCAACGTCGTGGCCGAACTGCACGGCGAGAAGATCGACATCATCGACTGGGACGAGGATCCGGCGACCTACGTCGGCAACGCCCTGTCGCCGGCGCGCGCGCTGTCGTCCGAGGTGGTCAACCCGACCACCCAGTCCGTCCGCGTCGTCGTCCCGGACTTCCAACTGTCGCTGGCGATCGGCCGCGAGGGCCAGAACGCCCGCCTCGCGGCCCGGCTGACCGGCTGGCGCATCGACATCCACAGCGACGCCGAGGGTCAGGTGGCCGCCGCGGAGACGACCGCTGCGACCGGCGATGAGGCCGGGTAGCGTCCGGGGGAGCTTGCGACCTGAGCATCAGAGCACGAGGGGTAGACTTCTCGATGGCCGTCCGAACGTCGACGGCAGCCGATCCCGGCCGCGTGGGGGTTTCACACCCGATCCGGACGTGCATCGGCTGCCGACAACGCGCGGCGGCCGCCGAGTTGCTCCGCGTGGTGCGGGACGGGACGAACGTGGTCCCCGATCCGCGCCGCCGCGCATCCGGCCGAGGTGCCTGGCTGCACCCCGTGTCCGAATGCGTGGCCCTCGCCGAGCGGCGCCGGGCCTTCGCCCGGGCGCTCCGTGCGTCCGGATCCGTCGACCCGACGCCGGTCAGAGAGTACGTAGAGAACCTCGGCTGACCGGTCCGAGCGGTAACCCGCAGGGGAGAAACCACCATGGCCTCGCGATGAAGCGCCACCAATGAGCAAGCCCGTCTAACCCCGGGGTCCAGCGGAATGCCCGCGTGACCCCACCTGTAGAAGGAGTCACGTGCCAGGCAAAGTCCGTGTGTCCCAGGCCGCCAAGGAACTGGGCATCACCAGCAAGGCTGCCGTCGAGTGGTTGAACTCGAACGGCGAATACGTCAAGTCCGCCTCGTCCACGATCGAGGCCCCCGCCCACCGCAAGCTGCGTGAGGCTTTCCCGGACGCCCCCGCCTCGGCGCCCGCCAAGAAGGCTCCGGCGAAGAAGGCCGCAGTCAAGGCGGCGCCGGCCGAGGCACCCGCGGTGCCCGGCCCCGCGCCGGTCGCGGACATTCCGGCGCCGGCCGCGCCGGCCGCTGCTGCTCCCGCTGCTCCCGCTGTTCCGGTCGCTCCGGCTGCGGCCGCCCCCTCGGCGCCCGCGGCCTCGGCGCCGGCCGCGCCCGCCGCTTCAGCTCCGGCCGCGCCCGTTGCCCCGGCGGCATCGGACGCCCCGCCGGCGGTCCGGCCCGGTCCGCGTATCGCGAACAACCCCTTCCGCGCGCCGGACGCCGCTCCGGTACGTCCGGCAGCCCCGCGTCCCGGCGCTCCCGGCGCTCCGGCACCGGGCGGTGTCCCCGGCGTGCCGCGCCCCGGCGTCCGTCCCGGCGGTGCGGCCGGTCCCGGTGGACCGCGCCCGAACCCCGGCATGATGCCGCCGCGTCCGAACCCCGGCATGATGCCGGGCCGTCCGTCCGGCCCGGGTGGCCGTCCCGGTGGCCCCGGCAGTCGTCCCGGCGGCCCCGGTGCCGGTGGCCCCGGTGGCTTCCGGGGCGGTCCCGGCGGTGGCCCGAGTGGCCGTCCCGGTGGTCCTGGTGCGGGTAGCCCGTACCGCGGTGGCGCCGGCGCAGGCGGCGGCGGTTACCGCGGCGGCCCCGGTGGTGGCACCGGCGGTCCTGGTGGCGCTCCCGGCGGTGGCCCCGGTGGCCGTCCCGGTGGTGGTGGCCCCGGCGGTCGTGGACGTGGTGCCGGCACCGCCGGCGCGTTCGGTCGCGGTGGTGCGGGTCGTCCCGCCCGTGGCCGCAAGAGCAAGAAGCAGCGTCGTCAGGAGTTCGACGACATGCAGGCGCCGACGATCGGCGGCATCAAGGTTGCCCGCGGCAACGGCGAGACCATCCGTCTGCCGCGTGGTGCCTCGCTGTCCGACTTCGCCGACAAGATCAACGTCGAGGCCGCCTCGCTCGTCCAGATGATGTTCCACCTGGGTGAGATGGTGACCGCGACGCAGTCCGTCAGCGAGGACATCCTGCAGCTCATCGGCGGGGAACTGAACTACGTCGTCCAGGTCGTCAGCCCCGAGGACGAGGACCGCGAACTGCTCGAGTCCTTCGACCTCAGCTTCGGCGAGGACGAGGGCGAGGACGAGTACCTCGTGGCCCGTCCGCCGGTCGTGACCGTGATGGGTCACGTCGACCACGGTAAGACGCGCCTGCTCGACGCGATCCGCAAGACGAACGTGGTCGCGGGCGAGGCCGGTGGCATCACCCAGCACATCGGTGCCTACCAGGTCCACGTCGAGCACGAGGGCGAAGACCGCGCGATGACCTTCATCGACACCCCGGGTCACGAGGCGTTCACCGCCATGCGTGCCCGCGGTGCCGCCACCACCGACATCGTCGTGCTGGTCGTCGCGGCCGACGACGGCGTCATGCCCCAGACGGTCGAGGCGCTCAACCACGCCCAGGCCGCCGAGGTCCCGATCGTGGTCGCGGTCAACAAGATCGACAAGGAGGGCGCGAACCCGGCGAAGGTCCGGCAGCAGCTCACCGAATACGGTCTCGTGGCCGAGGAGTACGGAGGCGACACGCTGTTCATCGACGTGTCGGCGCGCAACGGCATCAACATCGACGGTCTGCTCGAGGGCATCCTGCTGACCGCCGACGCCTCACTGGACCTGCGGGCCAACCCCGAACAGGACGCGCAGGGTGTCGTCATCGAGGCCCGGCTCGACCGCGGTCGCGGTCCGGTCGCCACGCTGCTGGTCCAGCGCGGCACGCTGCAGGTCGGTGACTCCGTCGTCGCGTCCGACGCGTTCGGGCGGGTCCGCGCGATGCTGGACGAGAACGGCGACGCCGTGGACATCGCGGGTCCGTCCCGCCCCGTCCAGGTGCTGGGTCTGACCTCGGTGCCGAGCGCCGGCGACTCGTTCCTCGTCGTCGAGGAGGACCGCATCGCCCGGCAGATCGCCGACCGGCGCGCGGCCCGCGAGCGGAACGCGCAGTTGGCGTCGTCCCGCCGTCGTGTCTCGCTGGACGACCTGGACAAGGCGCTCGCCGCCGGTGAGGTCCAGCAGCTGAACCTCATCATCAAGGGTGACGTGTCCGGTTCGGTCGAGGCCCTCGAGGACTCGCTGCTGAAGATCAACAGCGAGTCGGGCATCACCGAAGAGGTCTCGCTGCGGGTCATCAGCCGCGGTGTCGGCGCGATCACCGAGAACGACATCAACCTCGCCATCGCGTCCGACGCGGTGGTCATCGGCTTCAACGTCCGGCCCGAGGGCAAGGCGCGCGAGTCGGCGGAGCGCGAGGGTGTCGACATCCGGTACTACACGGTGATCTACCAGGCGATCGAGGAGATCGAGGCCGCGCTCAAGGGCATGCTCAAGCCCGAGTTCGAGGAGGTGCAGCTCGGCACCGCCGAGGTGCGCGAGGTGTTCCGCGTCCCGAGGATCGGCAACATCGCCGGTTCGCTGGTGCGCTCGGGCTTCATCCGCCGCAACGCCAAGGCCCGCCTCATCCGGGACGGCGCCGTCGTGGCGGACAACCTCACGGTCGACTCGCTCAAGCGGTTCAAGGACGACGCGACCGAGGTCCGCGACGGGTACGAGTGCGGTATCGGGCTCGGATCGTTCAACGACATCAAGGTTGAGGACGTGATCGAGGTCTTCGAGCTCCGCGAGAAGCCCCGGGTTTAGTACGCGCTCCGGCCGGGTCGGGTCCGACGCTGGCCGCCGCGCGTAGTTGTGCGCTGCGGCGGTCAGGGGTCCGGCGCTGACCGCCGCACGCGTCACCTCCTCGCTGCGCGGGGCCCCCAAGGGTGACGGTGCGTCGGTTTCTAGCGCTCCGGACCCCTGACCGCCTCCGCGACTCGCTTGGCTTGTCGCTCATTGGTGGGACGGATGGGGTTGGCAGTGGTCGTTGGTGTTGCGATCTTCGATCTGTTGCTGGGCGATGTGCATTCGTTGAAAGAGAAGCGGTCGGTTGTGCGGCCGATCGTGGCGGAGTTGCGCAAGCGGTTCGAGGTCGCGGCAGCGGAGACGGGGAATGCGGAGCTGCACCGGCGGGCTGAGATCTCGGTGGCACTGGTCGGCTCGTCCCATGCGCATGTCCGCGAGGTGCTGGACGAGTGCGAGCGGCTGGTGGCGGGGCGCCCCGAGGTGGAGTTGCTGTCGGCGCGGCAGCGTGTCCTCGATGACGAAGACTTGGATTGAGAAGGAAGAATAGGGACATGGCTGATCAGGCGCGGGCTCGGCGGTTGGCCGGGCGCATCCAGCAGATCGTCGCCACGGGCATCCGCACTGTGGTCAAGGACCCGCGGCTCGAGTGGGTGACCGTCACCGAGGTCCGGGTGACCGGCGACCTGCATGACGCGACGGTGTTCTACACGGTTCTCGGCGATGAGGCCGAGCGCGAGACCGTCGCCGAGGCGTTCGAGGCGGCGCGAGGGCAGTTGCGCAGTGAAGTGGGTCGGCAGACGGGCGTGAAGTTCACCCCGACCCTGGCGTTCAAGCTGGACGCACTGCCCGACAGCGCCAAGCACATCGAGGACCTGCTCGCCGAGGCGCAGAAGGCGGACGCCGAGGTCGAGAGGGCCCGCGTCGGCGCCCAGCCGGCGGGGGATCCGGATCCGTACAGGAAGCCGCGTGAACTGGACGACGACGCCAGCGCCCTCGACGAAGAATGATCCGGGCTGACGGGCCTGCGCGAGCAACAGCTCGCGGAATGCAGTTCTCGGGCGGTCGCGGGCGTCCTGCGCGAGCAATTGTTCGCGGCCGGCCGTTCCGATGACGCCCGCCGAGCACGTTCCGGCCGGCAGGCTGTTGTCGCTGACCGTCTCGGCGTTCTTCGTGCTGGCGGCCGAACCGCTGTACCTGCTGGTCGACACCGCGGTCGTCGGGCACCTCGGTTCGACCCAGTTGGGGGCGCTCGGCATCGGCGCCACCCTGATGAGCGTGATGACGATCATCGGGACGTTCGTCGAGTACGGGACGACCGCCCGGGCGGCCCGCTGGTTCGGGGCTGGTGACACGGACCGGGCCGTGGACGAGGGCGTGCAGGCATCGTGGCTCGCCGCCGGCATCGGCGTGGTGGTCGTCGCGGTCGGGGAGATCTTCGCCGGGCCGCTGACGCGATTGCTCGCCGGCGGGCAGAGCGTGATCCAGGCGGAGGCCGAGAGCTGGTTCCGCATCGCCGTGATCGGGCTGCCTGGCATCCTGCTTGTCCTGGCCGGGAACGGCTGGATGCGTGGCATCCAGCGCACCCGCCAGCCGGTGCTGATCGTCCTGGTGGCCAACGGGCTCAGTGCGGTCGCCTCGCCGCTGTTCGTCTACACCGCTGACCTCGGGCTGCAGGGCTCGGCGTGGGCGAACCTCGGTGCCCAGGCCCTGGCGGGCGTCTGGTTCGTGGTCGCCCTGCGGCGCACGGCCACGCGGTTACGTCCCAGCCCGTCCGTCATGCGGGCGCAACTGGTGATGGGCCGCGACCTGATGGTCCGCACCGCGGCGTTCCAGGCTGCCTTCCTGACGGCGGCCGCCGCTGCGTCGCGCATGGGCACCGCCCACATCGCCGCCCACCAGATCGGCCTGCAGTTGTGGGAGTTCACCGCGCTGCTGTTGGACTCGTTCGCGATCGCCGCGCAGTCGTTGGTGGGTGCCGCGCTCGGCGGGGCGAACGCGAAGGCCGCCCGGACGATGGCCTGGCAGGTGGCTCGCTGGGGCGGCTGGGCAGGGCTCGCGTTCGGTGCCCTGTACGGGGCCGGCTGGCAGATCGTCCCGCGCCTGTTCACCTCGCACGGGGACGTGCTGCACCAGGCGCACGTGCTCTGGCCCTGGTTCGTCGCGATGCTGCCGGTGGCAGGAGTGGTCTTTGCGCTGGACGGCGTCCTGATCGGGGCGGGCGACGTGGCGTTCATGCGGACGCTGACGGTGGTCGCGGCCGTGGCGGGGTTCATCCCGCTGACGCTCTCCGCGCTGCGCTGGCACTGGGGGATCGGCGGCATCTGGGCAGGCCTTGCGGCGTTCGTCCTGCTCCGCTTCGTCGGCATGGTGTGGCGCACCCGCGGTGAGCGCTGGGTCGTCCTGGGAACATCGATGGCATGAGCTCCTCCGGACTGGTGATCGTGGACAAGCCGGCGGGGCTCACCTCGCACGACGTGGTGAGCCGCATGCGACGCATCGCGAAGACCCGCAAGGTCGGGCATGCCGGCACGCTCGATCCGATGGCGACGGGTGTCCTGGTGATCGGCGTCGAGAAGGCCACCCGGTTGCTGCACCACCTCGTGCTGTCGGACAAGGCGTACACCGCAACGATCCGGCTGGGTCAGGGCACGACCACCGACGACAGGGAGGGCGAGGTCGTGTCGACCTCCAGCGCAGCCTCGGTCACCGAGGATGCGGTCCGGGCGGCGATGCTGCCGTTCACCGGCGACATCCAGCAGGTGCCGTCGTCCGTCAGCGCGATCAAGGTGGACGGGCAGCGCGCCTACAAGCTCGTCCGGGACGGCGAGACCGTCGAACTGCGGGCGCGTCCCGTCACGGTCAGCCGCTTCGAGGCAGACGACATCCGGCGCGACGGCGAGCTGCTGGACCTCGACGTGCTGGTCGAATGCTCCTCCGGCACCTACGTCCGGGCATTGGCCCGCGACCTGGGCGCCGCGCTCGGTACCGGCGGGCACCTCACCGCGCTGCGCCGCACCCGGGTCGGTCCGTTCGGCCTGGACACCGCCAAGACCCTGGACCAGCTCGCGGAACTGGACGACCCGGTCGCCCTGCCCCTGGACCAGGCCGTCCGCACCGCACTGGCCGGCCGGGAGCTGACCGAGGACGAGGCCCGCGCCCTGTCCTACGGCAAGTCGCTCGAGCCGGCCGGCCTTGAGGGGACCTACGGCGCCTTCGCTCCGGACGGCACGGTCGTGGCCCTGCTCACCGAGGCCGACGGCAAGGCCAAGCCGGTGCTCGTCTTTCAGCCGGCAGGCTGACGACGACTCCGGGCCTGCGGGCCCGACGTCGCGCGGGCGGATAGGGTTCGGACGTGCAGAGGTGGCATGGGCTCGACGCGGTCCCGACCGGATGGGGCACCTCCGTGGTCACCATCGGCGTCTTCGACGGGCTGCACCGCGGCCACGCGCAGATCGTCGGGGCGGCGGTCGCGCGGGCGAAGGAGCGCAAGATCCCGGCCGTCCTGTTGACGTTCGTGCCGCATCCGTCCGAGGTGCTGCACCCGGGCAGCCACCCGCCCATGCTCACCAGCATCGTCCGGCGCGCGGAACTGGCCGAGCAGTTGGGCGTCGATGTCTTCTGCGCAATGCCCTTCAACCGCGAACTCAGCCAGCTGCCGCCGGACGAGTTCGTCCATCGCGCCCTCGTCGAGCGGCTGCACGCCGTCGGTGTCGTCGTCGGCGACAACTTCCGCTTCGGTCACCAGGCCGCCGGCGACGTGGCGATGCTGAAGCAACTGGGGGAGCGGTTCGGATTCGTCGCCTCCGGCATCACGCTGCTGCGCGACGGCGGAACGGTCCTGTCGGCCACCTACATCCGCACCTGCGTCGAGGCCGGTGACATGCGCGCGGCCGCGGAGGCCCTGGGCCGTCCACACCGCCTGGACGGGGTCGTCGAGCGCGGCGACCAGCGCGGTCGCGAACTCGGCTTCCCGACCGCGAACCTGCGCACGGACCCGTGGGCGGCCGTCCCGGCCGACGGCGTGTACGCCGGCCGCGTCGTCCGGCTGGACGAGTGGGGCCGGACGGTGCCGGGCGAGCCGTTGGGTATCGCGGCGATCAGCGTCGGCACGAACCCGACCTTCGAGGTCCGCCAGCGTCGCGTGGAGGCGTACGTGCTGGATTTCAGCGGCGACCTGTACGGCCAGCCCCTCGGGATCGAGTTCGTGGAGCGGCTGCGCGGGATGGTGAAGTTCGACGGCATCGATCCGCTGGTCGCCCAGATGCACGACGACGTCGCGGTGACCCGGGCGCTACTGACCCCGTAACCCGGCTGTTCCGTGCCGGAGGATCTTTAGGGACGAGCGACTGAATATGCCCGGGCTTGCCCGATATTGCCCCGAGTTTCCTCCTAGGCCGCAAGGGTAATCCTCGCTAGCACGTAACCACTGTCGGGGTCGCAGCGATTAGGTTGTCGAGAGGTATCCGGGGGGTCGGATATTGCGCGCCAGCTCGGAGCGAGCTCCCTGGGGCCTACGTCCACCGCCTCCGTGATGCCAGGCCCGCCCAGATATGGATGCGAGTCGTTCGGGCCCGGGGGAGGGAACCAAAGAAATGGCGGCAACGATGCGCGGCGGATCTCGGCGCCGAGCCTTGATCGCGGGCCTGGCGGTATGTGGCTTGGTGACCGGGCTGGCCGTCTCCACGCCCGCGGCCGACGCCGACGTGCCCGGCCCCGGCCAGACGGGATCCCTCGACCAGAACTTCGGCGACCACGGCATCGTCGACATCACCGTTCCGGGCACCAGTCTCAAGGCCGTCACCCAGAGCTTCGTCTGGCGCGACCCGTCCTCCCACACCGACAAGATCGTCGTCGCCGGGCTGCAGCAGGGCGTGGCCGGTAGCGTCACGGTCGTCCGGCTCAACCCGGACGGCACGCGGGACGACTCGTTCGGCGTCCACGGCATCGTCCGCACCGGCCTCGGCAGCAGCCAACCCGACGCTCAGGCGCAGATCGCCGTGCAGCCCGAGGACGGCAAGATCGTCGTGGTCAGCGACGTCACCCACGCCAACGACACCGACCTCGTCGTCGCCCGCCTGAATGCCGACGGCACCTTCGACCCGACCTTCGGCACCGGCGGCAAGGTCGTCAAGGGCACCTCCGGCAGCAAGTTCCGGGCCACCGGTGTGGTCGTCCAACCGGATCGCAAGCTGGTCGTCAGCGCGAGCGCCGGAGCCTCCACCAACTTCGTCCTGCTGCGCTACAACCCGAACGGCAGCGTCGACACCGGCTTCGGCGTCAATGGCGTCGCCGCACCGTCCACCGCCAACTCCGACGTCTCCGCGACAGATCTGGCGCTACAGCCCGACGGAGCGATCATCGTCGTCGGCTCAGCCAAGATCGCCGGCGGCTACGACACCGCCGTCACCCGCTTCCTGCCGAACGGCGTCGTCGACACGCACTTCCCGAACGTCAGCAAGTCGAACGGCACCGTCACGTCCAACCTCGGCGGCGCCTCCGTGACCGACGGGGCGAACGCGGTCACGGTCGAGCCCGGCGCCATCATCGTGTCCGGAACGATCGCCAAGACGCCGACGAAGTTCACCCTGCGGCTGCTGCTCAGTTCGGACGGCAGCCAGGACGGCCGGCCGGATCCCGCATTCGGCAACAAGGGCGTCCTGATCGACACGTTCGCGGCGGCGAACGCGAAGGCGACCGGCTACGGCGTCTACGTCGACCACAACGGCAAGACGCTGGTAGCCGGTGGAGACGGCACGAACAACCTCGGCGTCGCACGGCTGAGCGACGCCGGTGCTGCCCCGTATGACAGCAGTTTCGGGCTCGCCGCTACGCCCGGCCGCGAATCCGTCACCTGTTCGAGCGCCGGTGCAGGCGCAACCGTCACGGAGCAGCCCGACTACAAGATCGTCGCCGCGGGCAACTGTGGCAGCGCCCTGCGGGTCGTTCGGCTCCTGGTCAACAACATCTCGAACGTCACCATCACCAACACGGACGCCGCGGACGCCAACGGCGTCCACAACGTGGCGGCGGGCCAGCGCGATATCCAGCTCAGCGAGCTTCCGCAGTCCCTGCTGAAGGCCGACGCCGCACTGATCGGCTCGACCGACCTTCGGCTCAACCGCCTCTTCGGCGGCGGACCCTCCGATGCGTACTTCGGCAAGGCCTATTTCGGCAAGGCGTACTTCGGCAAGGCCTATTTCGGCAAGGCGTACTTCGGCAAGGCGTACTTCGGCAAGGCCTATTTCGGTAAGGCGTACTTCGGCAAGGCCGACCTGGCGAGCGTGCCGCTCGTCCCGCCGGCCCGCTGGAGCGATCTGCTCGCCGGCTCCCCGTGCGACGGCCAGCCCCTCAACACCCTGACGCTGGCGTACGTGGTGGCGAACTGCAACACCGCGGCATTCGCCGCCCTGACCGTCGACCAGATCAACTGGAACGCCACGGCGCTCCGGAACGTCAGCCTGATCGCCTTCTCCTTGGCCAGCACGCCGGCAGCCGGCTTCCCCTCCGTCTGTCCGTATCTGACCGGCGCGATCACCTGCGCCACCAACGACCCCAGCACCACCAGCCTGCTGGACTACGAACTGGCCGGGTCCGACCTCAGCGCGTACTACGCCAGGTACGCACCGGTCAGCGCCGACCCGAGCCAGACGATCAACCTGGTCGGCGCTGCCATCGCCGACTCGCCGATCGCCGAGGCACCGCTGGCGGCGCTGGACCTCTCGCTGACACCGTTCGGCGCGGTGCAGGTGTCCACGCTGCCGCCCGGCTATGTCACCTGCACCGGATGCGGGACCCTCGCCGAGGCAGAGGCGCTGTCGGCGCTCAACAC
>Ga0068859_100005814_pt1 | contig 12528 bp, 11 predicted proteins | sample KBSSwiS22_FD_66585 | JGI IMG/M metagenome (GOLD analysis project Ga0068859, IMG submission 66585) | Switchgrass rhizosphere microbial communities from Kellogg Biological Station, Michigan, USA - KBS Switchgrass S2-2 | ecosystem: Host-associated > Plants > Roots > Rhizosphere > Soil ... | reverse complement strand
ATGGACCAGCTCACCGCACGCGGCTTCAGCGTCGAGCAGGCCAGGCTGATGATCAGCCAGATGGTCGACCGGGAAAGCGTCGCGCTCGCCACGGGTCAGACGTTCGTGGTGGCCGCGCTGATCTTCGTCGCAGCTGCCTCGATCATCTGGCTGGCGCCCCGGCCCAGCCGCGCAGTCGACACCAGCTCGGTGCATTGATCCTGCACTCAGGAGAAAGACGACTTGGCCAAAGCGCTCGACCTGGCCCACGCCAGCGAGGCGAGCTCCTTGCCGGGGTGGTGCGGCGCGCGCGGCTGAAGCTGGTCGATTCCTGGCAGCGTTTGTGCCGCCGCGCCGCGACTAAGCGCGTTTGGGGCGGTGTAGCGACCTGGGCGGAGCTGAAGCTTGGGGCTTGCCTGGGCCATCGTTGAACCTATCACCGCCATTCAAGGTGCGGAAAGCTTCCGTCACTATGGGATCGGCATAACCGATGCGTGGCTTGCGGATCAGATTACAACGGCTGTTGGCGGCTTGGCGTGCGCCGGCGGCGCCCGTCATCGAAACCGGCGTCGCCGGCGGCCCGGTGTCGGACGCACCGCGCCCGGGCTGGCCGCGTCGCCCGTCCTGGCGGCGCATCGGCCTATGGTCCGGCTTCGCCGTCCTCGGACTGATCGCGTTCGCGGTCCTTTGGGCGACCTGGGTCGCGCCGCCCTGGGGGCCGATGCAGCCCCCGCAGAAACCGAGCTTCGTCTACCTCGCCGCCGACGGCACAGCGATCGCGCGGCGGGGCGCCGGGGAGGCGGCAGTCGACGCGGCTGCCCTGCCGCTGCATGTGCGCGGGGCGTTTATTGCGATCGAGGATCGGCGCTTCGCCGACCATGTCGGTATTGATCCGCGCGGGCTGGCGCGAGCGTTCTGGCGCAATTTCCGCGCGGGCGGGATGGTGGAGGGAGGCTCGACGATTACGCAGCAACTGGCCAAGAGCGCCTTCCTCTCGTCCGACCGGAAGATCGGGCGCAAGGTGCAGGAGGCGGTACTGGCGCTGTGGCTGGATGCTTGGCTGAGCAAGGACGAGATTCTGTCGCGCTATCTGTCGACGATCTATTTCGGCGATGGCGTCTATGGCCTGCGCGCCGCTGCGCGGCATTATTTTCAGAAGACCCCGGAAAAGCTGAGCGTCGGTGAGGCGGCGATGCTGGCTGGGATGGTCAAGGCGCCCAGCCGGCTCAACCCGACGGTGAACCTGAAGGCCGCGCAAGCCCGATCGGAGCTGGTGATCGCGGCGATGGCCGAGGAGAAAATGATTCCCGCAAGCGGGGTCGCCGGCGTGCGGCTCGCGGTGCCGCGGCTCGCGCCCGATGAATTGCCGGGCGGTACCTATTTCGTCGACTGGGTCGCATCGCAAGCGGAGGCAGCGGCGGAGGAAAACCGCGTCGGCGGGAAAGGCGGGCAGCTGACCATCGCAACCACGCTGGACCGCGACCTGCAAGAGGCGGCGACCAGGGCGCTGACATCGGTACTGACCACCTATGGCGGCGGGGTGCATGCAACCCAAGCGGCGCTGGTGGCGATGCGGCCCGATGGGCGGGTTGTCGCGATGATCGGCGGGCGGAGTTACAAGGCGAGCCCCTATAACCGCGCGACGCAGGCGCGGCGTCAGCCGGGATCGGCGTTCAAGCTGGCGGTCTACCTCGCGGCGATCGAGAATGGCGAGACGCCCGACACGCTGGTCGAGAATTCGCCGCTGACGATCGGTGGCTGGAGCCCCAAAAACTATGGTGGACGCTATGGCGGGCCGATGACCCTTCGCAGCGCCTTCGCCCAATCGAGCAACGTCGCCGCGGTGCGGATCGCCGAGCGGGTGGGGCTGGGCAAGGTCGCCGATGCGGCGAGGCGGCTTGGCATTACCGCGCGCATAACGCCAGGGCCGTCGATGGCGCTCGGCGCGTCGGGCATGACCTTGATCGAGCTGACATCGGCTTATGCCGCGATCGCGAGCGGCCATTATCCGGTGAAGGCAAGCGGGCTCGCGAGCGCACCCCCTGCGGACGGACAGGCGATCGATCCGCGCGTGCGCGAGGCCATGCTCGACCTGCTGTGGACCGCAACCAACCAGGGCACGGGGCGCGGCGCGGCGCTCGGCATTCCGACCTTCGGCAAGACGGGGACGACACAGAATCATCGCGACGCGCTGTTCGTCGGCTTCGCCGGTGGCCTGATCACCGGGGTGTGGGTGGGCAATGACGACGACACGCCGATGCAAGGCGTGACCGGCGGGAGCCTGCCCGCGGCGATCTGGGCCCGATTCATGAGCGCCGCCGGGCTGCGCGCAGGCGACCTCGATGTGCCGTCGACGCTGATGGCGGCGATCGAACAGCGGCAGGAGGCCATGCGCGTGGCGGCCGAGGAGCGCGAGCTCACCGAACTCGAGGCGGCCGAAGCCGCCGACGCCGCCGACGACATCGACGACGGTTCGCCGATAGGGCGCTTCATCGAGGGGATTTTGCCGGGTTTCCTGCGCGGCCACCGCGAGGTGTCCCCGGACGAAGCCCGCGCCGATGCCGAGATCGCCGCCGAGGAAGATGCGCGCGAACAGCGCCGCGCGCGCCTGGAGGAACTGCGGCGGCGCAAGGCGGAGCGCGAGGGCGTATCCTTTCCGGACGAGGAGCAGCCTCGAACGCCGTAGAGCTCGCACCGGCTGCTCGTCCGACCGACCGCGCCACAACAGATCGGATTACGGTATCCAAGGGACCCAAAAACCAATGCCGGCGTTGTGGCTCCTGTTCAGGGAGTTGCGTGTGCGTCCTCATATCTTTACGCCGTTGATCATGCTTGCGACGGCGAGCCTGTCCGCCTGCGGCGACAGATTTCCGGATAGGTCCGGCTCTGCCGAGGCCAGCTGGTCCGGCGACACCGCCGACCAGCTCAACGAAGCGATCGAAGCGCGTGCCGCGCATGGCCTCGATCGCGTCGCCTTCCCCCTCGATGCGAAGCCGGGCAGCCCCGACGGTGACGCGGCACTGACCCGGGCCGCGCTCACTTACGCCGGTGCGCTCGCCCGGGGTCTGGTCGATCCAGCCAGGGCTTATGACATCTATACCGTTCCCCGCCCTTCACCCGACCTGCGGTCGGGCCTTCAGCAGGCCCTCAAATCGGGCAAGCTCGGCGAATGGCTGCAAAGTCTCGCGCCGCAGGATTCCAATTATCGCAGGCTGTCCGAAAGCTATCTCGCCCTGCGCAACAAGCCGCCCGCCGCCACGCCCGCGATCCCTGTGCCCGCCGAGCCGATCAGGCCGGGTGCTGCCGATCCACGCATCCCCGCGATCGCCGCGCAGCTCGCCAAATACGACTATCTTTCCCGCCCGGCACCCGGCGATCGCTACACGCCCGCGATGGTCGCCGCGGTCAGGAGCATGCAGGCTGATTATGGCCTGAAGCCCGACGGCGTGATCGGCAGCGACGTCACCGCGATCCTCAACCTCTCCGACGAGGAGCGCGCCCGCGCGATCGCTGTCAACCTCGAGCGGCTCCGCTGGCTCGAACGGAACCCGCCTGCCACCCGCATCGACGTCAACCTCGCCGCTGCCCGCCTCAGCTATTGGCGCGACGGCAAGCTGGTCGATATTCGAAAAGTCGTCGTCGGCAAGCCCGACCACGCAACGCCCCAGCTGGGTTCCCCCATCTTTCGCCTCGTCGCCAACCCGACCTGGACGGTCCCGCGCTCGATCGAGGCCAAGGAGATCGCCCCCAAGGGCCCATCCTATCTCGCGGCAAACAATATGAGCTGGCAGGACGGCTGGATCGTCCAGGGCCCGGGCCCGAAGAACTCGCTCGGCCTCGTCAAGTTCGACATGCACAACAACCGCGCCATCTATCTGCACGACACGCCCGCCAAGGCGCTCTTCGCGCTCCCCCAGCGGCAGCGCAGCCATGGCTGCGTCCGCGTCGATGATGCGCTCGGCTTCGCCACTATGATCGCCACCGATCAGGGGATCGCCGATCGATGGCGGAAGGCGCTGGCCAGCGGCGCCGAAACCCCCGTGCCCCTGACGCACGAAATCCCCGTCCGCTTGCTCTATCAGACCATATTGTTCGATGACACCGGCGACCCCGTCCTGCGCTCGGACCCTTACCAGTGGAATGATCGCATCGCCGCGAAGCTCGGCTTCGCCCCTGTCACCACCTACCGCCTGAAGTCGGACCAGGACGACGTCGGCCCCTGAGGGTCCTTCACGACACCCGGATCAAAGCCCGGCCTCAATGGGTCAGCTTTCGTGTTTTTAGACTAGCTCACGCAGCTTCGCGACGATCTGCTCCGTCGTAAACCGCTGACGTCCGATACGTTTCGCCAATTCCTATGCCCCCAATGCGCTCTCTTCAGAATTGGACCAGTTTTTCCAAGGCAGACCACCTTCGTCATGGTCGCTCGTATGACGATCCCGCCACAGGACATCAGCTGACCCAAGCGGCAGGAGCTCTGCGAGACACTCTTCTACACGCCCTGGCACTAGCTCGTAGAGCATCGCCCACTCGGCGGTATCAACCGCGTGCGGCGCAAGGTCTACGACCTGTCGGCAGACCGGCGCGGCTGCCCGGTCGCCGGCGTTGCCCGGCGCCGTAGCGAGGTCTGATTCCAGCGATGGCGCCGCTTGCTCGCGAAGCGGAGCGCGGGCTCGTAGAATGTGAGGCCCGAGCTGGCGCCCTGTTCACCCTGTCCACCTGACCGGAAAAGGACAGCGCTGGTGGATCGATCGCGGACGTCCGCTTTTGCGCGAGCAGGCGTGCGGTTCAAAGGGTCTTCAAATATTCAACCAATGCGGCCCGCTCCCGAGGGGTAAGCCGAGGGCCTAGGATTCCGGGTGCCCGCCGCTTGGGATCGGATGACGTATCGAAAAGGTGACCGCTATTCCAATTGCCTCGCTTGCTCGTGTCGAACGCGAAAGCACCGGCGATTTTATGGGACTGATAACCCACTTTGACAGGATCAAACTCGCGGCTCCCCAGGTAGAAGGTTTTCGGGCGTTCATTCAGCGGCGACAACAGGTCGTAGAGCGTCGGGACCGAACCGTTGTGGAGATAGGGAGCCGTGGCCCAAATGCCGTCCAGCGGGCGCGCTTTATAGGCGGCTACGGTTGTTCCATTGGGCCCCGCTATGCCGTCCCGTATGCCGTTGCCACGATCTCCGTTCATACGGTCGCGATCGGCCTGCGGCACTTGCGGGATCTGGGTGTCATACCAGTGATTGACGACCTTCTCGACGACCTCGCCCAAGGCGGGACCGAAAGCATAGGTCTTGATCGTACCGTTGGTCGCGAGTTCCCCCCTGATGCCCAGCGCCGCCGGGATTGTCACCGTTCGGGCCTTCATGTCGAGCGCCTGCGCCGGATCGGTGCCGATACGCTCCACCGGGATCATCGGCATGCGAAGAAGGCGTTGGCCCGCGGCATTTGTGCGCGCCCAATGCGATGGATAGTCAGCGCTGCTCGGCTTGCTCCAGAATTCAGGGCTTTTTACCGGGGGGAAGTGACAGCTCTGGCAGTGCTGCCGGTACAGCGTCGCGCCTTGTGATGCGAGGGCGGCGTCGATTGGCGGCAGTACGCGGTCGGGCCAAGAGGGCGCGAGCAAGCCGTTGAACTTCCGTTGCGGCAGAGGCGGCGTGCCCATCAATAGCGCCTCGATCTTATAAAGATTATCGACGGGAATTGTCGATTTGAACAGGGTGGATGTGTCGCCCTTGAAGTTCACGAAAGCTCTGACGCCCATGGCTTCGCCCGCATTGCGCACCATGGGTTGCTCGATCGATCCGTTATACTGCACCCAATCGAACCAGCCGCTATCCCAAATATGCGGATAGGCGACAGGTGCAGATCGGGCCGCGACGTTGTCCATCCGCCCCATCTGCATCCCGAAGACCTCATTCCCGATCCTGTTGAGCGCGTCCAAGCGCCCGAAGCCTTCCTCCACCTCGGCGGCAGCGAGCTTACGCTCGATCGCCTGCAGCGCCTCCACGCGTTTGATGAACTTGCCCAACGCCTTCTTCAGCTGCGTCTCCTGCTCCGCCGTGTGATTCGGTCCGAGCACACGCTCGGCAAAGCGCCCGAAGCGGAACGGCAGCTTCTCGGTCAATCCGACCGAGAGCGCGAGGGCCATGCGGAATTTTCCCAGGTCGAGGAGCGCCGGTCCGCCCTCGACCAAAATGGCTGTGCCCTTATAGTCGATCTGGGCGGTATGGCAGGCGGCACAGGTCAGGCCCGCCTGATCGATGGCGCGCCCATCGGACGGGTCTTGTCCTGCTGTTCGCGCGAAGCCGACCGGCAGGCCGTCAGGATTGTGCTGCGGGTCCAATGTGCCCCGGATGAATCCGAACCGCGCGAGATAGTCTGCATCGCTGAGCAGTCCTGGCGATCTGATCGAGAATTCGGGCCGTTCAAGCGCCACGAACCAGGCATATGGCACGGGAATCGTGGAGGTGCCCTGAGACGCATGATGATACCATTGGCGTTGTTGCGGGGTCCATCCCTGATCCAGCCACACGGTTCGAGCTGGTGTGACCAGGCTCGGCAGTTCCGGTGGCTGTGGAATATTGCAGCCTGACAACCACAACAAAGCCGGAGCCAAGGCGGCGCGGACGAGGCGTCCTGCAACGTAGTGGATCATGCATTATTCCCCTGCATCCAGCTCGCGACATGCGGCGAGTGCCTGACATGTTGTCATAATTTCGCGACTTTTGCGCGCCGTTATTGGGTGATATGGTGAGCCGCACGCGAACTTCGCCTGGCGACAGGCTGCGATCAACGCGCATGAGCGACATCACATGCTGACCGGCTATCCGCTCACCCTGCGCGGCGAAATCCAGATGGCGGCGTGGGAATGGGGTGCGGGCCGCTATCCCGACTGGCGGGCCACCGCATTCTGCTCGCCGTTGATCCTGCTAGGAACGATCGCCATGCCACGCCGGACCTGGCGTGCATTCCGGCGTGGGCAGACATGCCAGTCGCTCCATCCGAGCCGGAAAGATCGGTGATGAACGAGAACGCACGTTCCGCCGCCGATCGGGACCACCCGATTATCCTCTTCGACGCCGAGTGTGTGCTCTGCTCCACCAACGCCCAGTTCGTGTTGAAGCACGACAAGGCCGGCCATTTCCGCTTGGCATCCATGCAGGGCGACGTCGGCGCGGAGATCTACCGGCGCCACGGCATGGATCCGCGCAACCCTAGCAGCATGATTGTGGTCGACGGCGACCGGGTGCGTCAGGATAGCGATGCCGTGCTTAGCATCTATCAAGGCCTGGGCTTCCCATGGCGCTTCCTTGGGGCCTTGCGCATCGTGCCAATGTTCCTTCGCGATCCCGTTTACCGATGGGTGGCACGAAACCGCTATCGCTTGTTCGGCAAGCGGGAGACCTGCTGGGTGGCTCCGCCTGAATATAGGGACAGGCTATTGTGAGCGTAGCGGGCGCGGCAAGCGTGAGGATCCTGATCCTTGGCGGATACGGTGTTTTCGGCGGACGACTGGCAGAACTCCTTTCTGACATCCCCGAGATCGAAATCCTCATTTGCGGCCGCGACATCTCCCGTGCCGAGGCGTTCTGCGGGCGGTATAGGGGGCAGGCGCGGGTTCGTCCGCTCGCGCTCGATCGCGCCGACATTGTCGCAGGCCTGCACGTGCAGAAGCCCGATCTGGTCGTCGATGCGTCCGGGCCGTTCCAGGACTACGGTGTCGATCGCTACCGTGTGATGTCGGCATGCATAGACGCGGGCATCGATTATCTCGATTTCGCCGACGCCGCCGATTTCGTGTTTGGCGTGACGCAATTCGATGCGCGGGCGAAGGACGCGGGAGTGTTCGTGCTGTCCGGCGTCAGCAGCTTTCCCGTACTGACCGCCGCAGTCCTGCGCGATATGGCGGAAACGATGGACATCGCCTCCGTCGAAGGCGGCATCGCCCCGTCGCCCTATGCCGGGATCGGCCTCAACGTCATGCGCGCGGTCGTGGGCTATGCCGGCGCGCCCGTGAAGCTGCGCCGGCATGGGCAGCTTTCGCATGGTGTCGGCTTGGCGGAGAGCACGCGCTTTACCATCGCGGTGCCGGGCCGGTTGCCGCTTCGGAACATCCATTTCTCTTTGGTTGACGTTCCGGACCTGCAGGTGATCCCACCCGAACACCCCACGATGACCGATATCTGGATGGGAGCCGGGCCCGTTCCGGAAATCCTGCATCGGGCCCTCAATCTGCTGGCGAAGGCGCGAGCAGCGCTTCGCCTGCCATCGTTGGAACCCTTGTCGCGGATTTTCTACACGGTGCTCAATTCGATGCGGTTTGGTGAGCATCGCGGCGGCATGTTTGTCCGCGCGCGGGGTGTCGTCGACGGCCGGAACGTCGAGCGCAGTTGGCATCTGCTGGCCGAGGGCGACGACGGGCCGTACATTCCATCGATGGCAGTCGAGGCGGTGGTCCGGAAATTGCTGGTCGGCGAGCGTCCGGAGGCAGGAGCCCGGTCGGGTGTCCGCGCGCTCGAACTCGCCGACTACGACGCTTTGTTCCAGGACAGAAAGATCTTCACAGGGTTTCGGGACCACGACGGCGATGCCCCGCTTTACCGCAAAATCTTGGGGTCAGCCTTCTCCACGCTTCCTCCACGTCTTCAGCGGCTTCACGGCAGCACCGCCCATCGCCAATGGACGGGCTTCGCGGAGGTGCGGCGCGGCAGTGGCCCAGTCGCCGCGCTCCTGGCAGCGCTGGTCGGCTTCCCGAAAGCGGCGTCGCAAGTGCCCGTCGCCGTCACTTTCTCACCGGAAAATGGTGGCGAACACTGGGTCCGCGACTTCGGCGGCAAGCGCTTCTCCTCCGTCCAGTCGACCGGCACCGGAAAGGACGAGCATCTCCTGGTCGAACGGTTCGGCCCGGCGGCGTTCGCGATGGCCTTGGTCGTCGAGGAGGGGCGGCTGGTCCTGATCCCGAGGCAGTGGTCGCTTCTGGGGATTCCCATGCCCCGCTTCCTCCTGCCCACGGGATTGAGCTTCGAAACTGAACGCGACGGCCAGTTCTGTTTCGACGTGGAGGTTTCGATGCCACTGATCGGCTTGATCGTAGCGTATCAGGGAACGCTATCCGAATCCTGATGAAGCAACCCGACCAATCGCTAACGGGGTTTCCTAGGACGATCGTCTCGGGTCGAGAACTGACGAGACGAATCGTTGGCCGGAGCGACAGCTTCTTCTCGACGTCGCCGCCGCCTATGCGGAGAGCTTTCGCGCCGCGGCGCGTGGTCTTGCGCTCAGCCCTTCGGCGGTCAGCCGGCGAATCGCGTCGCTGGAAACCTTCCTGGGTGTGGCCCTGTTCGACCGATCGGGGTCGCTGCCAACCCTCAATGCAGCCGGCAGACGATATCTGGCGCAAATCGAACCCGCGATGGAAGCGATCTGCCGCGCGACGACCTTCGCGATTGAGAAGGACGCATCGAAACTTCGTGTTGCGACCTCGCACAGCTTTGCGGCCGCATGGCTCTCGCCACGCCTCGCCGACCTCTATCGGAGCGAAGGCATCGAGATCGACATCATTCCCACCCGCGAGCTCGACGTGTTGCGGTCGGGTGAGGCATAGCTCGCGATATGGGGCGGCTTGGGCGTTCCTGACGACATGGCGGCCGAGACGATCGTCCGAGCTGAAGTCATCCGGTGGCGGCGCCGGTGATGGCAGATGGCAGGTTGCCGCCGCGCACCGAAGAGGAATTGCTGGAGCACCGACTTTGTCCGTGGGCACGCCCGCGAACCTGTGGCAGCGTTGGTTCGCGGCATCGGGGCAGCAGCGTGAGCTGGTCGACGTCAGGGAATTCGCTACCCTGCAGCTTGCCTATGAGGCCGCGGCGGCTGGTCTCGGTGTAACGCTCGCGATCCCGCTCATTACGGAACCCTATATGAGGGCGAGCCGGCTGCTGCCGTGCGCTTCTGCGGCCCGGGAGATCGGGGAGAGCTATCGGCTCTATCGGCCGCGCAGGCGCGCGCGGCCGCCCACGACAGAACTTCGCTTCGCCCGTTGGCTGCGCAAGGCGGCCCGAAAATCGGTTGAGGAATTTCAGTCGGCGGTCGGGAAGCCGTCAGCTACAGATCCCAATGTGCCAGAAGCGCCGGTTGGTGCACCAAATGGCGACTCCCACTCGCGGGCTGTGTCAGGGCTCTAAGTACCCTTTAAAATCATATTCTTGGTGCGGTCGAGATGCATGGTTTCGGTGTTCCAACACGCATTATGGCCTCTCAAAATGCTTTCAATTTAGCGGCTTAATTTCAATGCGATGATGCATGATGCGGCATGCTGTATCACTACAGCGCGGACAAAAAGTGGGTCAAAAAGGTGGGCTGAAAAAGGAGGGGTTTGGGTCGTTTTGTGAGCATTGAGTCGTGCTGACAGGAGTTGCAGGAAGGGACGAGACGGAGCGATCTGAAGCTAGCCGGGGGGCTTTGGTACTCACATCATTTTTCAATAGATCGATCTTCTAACCACCGACAGAACATCTCGGTGCGGGTTTCGATGGGCAGCAGCGTTTCAAGAAGATGTTTCGCGACGCCCCTCCTCCGCGCGCTCAATCGTGCTCGCCTTTCTCTCGCCGAACAGTCTGCTACCACGCCCTGATGGCTACCCGGATGCGCACATCACTTGCCGTTGTGGCTTGCATGATCTGCATCTTTGCCCCGTTTCGGGCCTCGGCCGGACCACCCTTTCTGACCGATGATCCCGAACCAACGGAAACAGGCCACTGGGAAATCTATGCCCCCCTACTGGAAGCCGAAGGGCGCGGCGCGGATTTCGGGGGCTCCGCCGGCATTGAGATCAACTATGGTGTCGCAACCGATTTACAGCTCACGGCCGGCCTGAACGCGGGTTATACGCATGATCGGCAAGGTTGGCGCTGGGGCGCGGGCGACCTGGAGCTGTCGGCGAAGTACCGCTTCTATCATGACGACGCTGGCACTTTCGCGGTGGCGGCCTTTCCCGGCATCACCCTCCCCACCCGCAGCAACGGCATGAGCGCGGGCAAGATCACTGCGCTCCTGCCCATCTGGGCGCAGAAGGATATCGGGCCATGGTCGGTATTCGGTGGAGGCGGCTATGCGGTAAACCCGGGCGCCGGAAATCGCGACTACTGGACCGGTGGCGCCGCCGTGACCCGCAGCCTGGGAAAGCTGCTTTTGCTGGGCGTCGAGGTCGATCGGCAGGGTGCCGACAGCACCGGCGGAAGCGGCTCGACGAGTCTTGGCATGGGCGCGATCTATCAATTGAAAGCGCCCTTGCGCTTGCTGGCCTTGGCCGGTCCGACGTTCGAAGACGCCAAGGAGGATGCAGGCTTCCACGTTTTCGTTGCTATGGGCGTGGATTTCTGAGGGGCTCGCAATGACGCGGGACGAATTGAAGGCTGCTGCAAGCAAGGTCCCAGCCGTCACGCTTGGCTTCTGGATCATAAAGATCCTTGCCACGACCTTGGGGGAAACCGGCGGCGACAGCGTCACCATGAGCTGGCTCGGCGAAACGACCGCTGATGCTCCGCACTCCTGGGTCAGCAGCTATCTCATCGGCACCGCTCTCTTCGGAGCCCTGCTCATCGTGCTGGCTTGTGCGCAGATCAGGGCACGCGTCTTCAAGGCATGGCTCTACTGGGCAACGATCATCGCCTCCACCACGGCGGGCACGACGCTCGCCGATTTCGCAACGCGCTCGCTGGGGATCGGATATTCCGGCGGCTCACTCTTGCTGCTGACATGCGTGCTGCTGTCGCTGCTCGCCTGGTACCGCAAACTCGGCACGATCGCGGCCGACACTGTGACAAGTCCCGAGGCGGAGACATTCTACTGGGTGACAATCACTTTTTCGCAGACGTTGGGCACGGCCTTGGGAGACTGGCTGGCCAATGGTAGCCTCGGCTACCCGGGAAGCGCACTGGTCTTCGGGACGGCGCTGGCGGTACTCGCCGGCCTTTATTTCTGGACGCCGATTTCCCGAGTGTTCCTGTTCTGGGCAGCGTTTATCGTCACCCGCCCGCTTGGCGCGACGGTCGGCGATTTCCTCGACAAGCCGGTCGCGAAGGGCGGGCTCGAATTCAGCCGGCCCTTGGCATCCGCAGTGCTCGCGATGGCGATCGTTCTGCTAATCCTCGGCGTGCGACAGCGCGCGGGCCGTCACCCCGACAGCTGATCTGAATCACTCAATTCGCAGATCGCAGCCAGGAGGATATTGAGCATGGAAGTTGAAGTCAGCGCGGAAGCGAAGGACAAGCGGCTCAACCAGCTGGTCGCGATAACAGTCGTGATCTTTTCGGTTTTCACCGGCCTATGCAACATCAAGGACGGCAATCTCGTCCAGAGCATGCAGCAAGCGCAGTCCGATTCCGTTGACAGTTGGAACGAATATCAGGCGGCGAAGACGAAACTGCACATCGCCGAGGCGACGCGGAGTCAGATTGCGGTGCTGGCCGGTGACGTGACCCCCTGATTTTCTACCAGTTGGGATTAGAGTCCGCCCTGAAGAAGGGACGGACGATGAAGCGATCACGGT
>Ga0068859_100005811_pt1 | contig 12530 bp, 12 predicted proteins | sample KBSSwiS22_FD_66585 | JGI IMG/M metagenome (GOLD analysis project Ga0068859, IMG submission 66585) | Switchgrass rhizosphere microbial communities from Kellogg Biological Station, Michigan, USA - KBS Switchgrass S2-2 | ecosystem: Host-associated > Plants > Roots > Rhizosphere > Soil ... | reverse complement strand
GGCATGGGGGCCCTTTTCGCCGGACGCCTGCGGATCCGGCTGAGGCTCCCCACCACCCCAGGATAGCGCCGCGGCTGGGCACGGGCGCGCGACGGGGCGATAATCGATCCCGGCCCGGAATAAAACCCATGAAACCCCTCCAAGGCGTGCGTGTCCTCGTGGTGGAGGACGACGACGATGCGCGCGAGGTCGCGCGCGCGATCCTCGAGCAGGCCGGCGCGGTGGTGGTGTGTGCCGAGGGCGCCCGCCAGGCCGTCGAGGCGCTGGAGAAGGACCCGCCGCAGGTGGTCGTCTCGGACATCGCCATGCCCGGCGAGGACGGCCACGAGTTCCTGCGCAGGCTGAGGGCGCTGCCGCGGGACCGCGGCGGGCGCATCCCCGCCGTGGCCCTCACCGCCTCGGACACCCGCGAGACGCGGCTCCGCTCGCGCGAGGCGGGCTTCCACTACCACCTGACCAAGCCCGCGGACCCCAAGCAGCTCATCGAGATCATCGCGGCGCTGGTGCGCCTCACGTCGCGTTGAGCGTGAGCATGCAACCCTGATGCTGCGCAACGCCCGCCTGCCGGCGGACTGGCGTGTCCGCATCCCGCTCGCCGTCAGCCTCCTGATCGTCCTGCTGCTGGGGTACCTGATCTTCCGGCACTTCCTCCTGCCCTTCACGGTGGCGGGCTCGGTGGCCCTCATGCTCACGCCCTTGCAGCACCGGCTGACGCGCCGGCTCGGGGGCCGGGCGTCGTGGGCGGCCAGCCTGATCGTGCTCCTCTGTGCGGCGGCGGTGCTGGTGCCGGTTCTGAGCTACCTGGCCCTCATCGGACAGCAGGCCCGCGGCCTGGCCGACTGGCTCCACGCCAACCTCGAGCCGGCGGCGTTCGAGAAGCTCTGGGTCGAGCGAGTGGCGTCGAAGCATCCGTTGGTGATGGCCTTCGTGGCCAACCTCGGCGGGGTGAGCCCGGCCTCCCTGGCTTCGGGCCTCCGGGCCCGTCTGCTGGAGTCCGCCAACGAGCTCGCGCGCGTCGGCCTGGCGGCGGCCGCGGCCACCGCCTCCGATTTCGTCATCATCCTGATGATGCTCTTCTTCCTGCTCCGGGACGGCGACCAGCTCCGCGACGTCGCGCGTGGCGTGTCCCCCCTGAGCCGCGGCCAGGAGACGGAGCTGCTCTTCCACCTCTCCCAGACCGTGAAGGGGACGATCCAGGCCACGCTGCTCGTGCCGGTGGCGCAAGGCGCGGCGGCGCTCGTCGGTTTCTGGCTCTTCGGCGTGCCCGCCCCGCACCTGTGGAGCATGCTCGTGATCTTCTCCGCGCTGGTCCCGCTCATTGGATCGGCCCTGGCGTGGGTGCCCGCCGGCCTGTTCCTGATCCTCTCCGGCCGCGAAGCAGCGGGCTGGGGCGTCCTGATCTACGGCGCGCTGGTGATCAGCACCCTCGACAACGTGGTCAAGGTGGTCCTGCTGAAGGATTCGGCGGAGGTCCACACCCTGCTGGCCTTCCTGGCCATCCTGGGCGGGGTCTACAGCTTCGGCCCCAAGGGCCTCATCGCGGGCCCGGTGATCCTCTCCCTGCTGATCACCGCATACCGGATCTACCGCTTCGACATCTTGCGGTGGAGGCAGCCGTCGGTCGCGTCGGCGGGACCGGGATGACCGGCCGCGGCGTGATAGATTCTCCGCCGTGGCGGGCACCCGGGTAGACGACATACTGGCCGCGCTGCGCGGCGCGTTCGAGAGCAACGGCTGGCACGGGCCTACGGTGCTGGGCGCGGTCCGCGGCGTGACCGCGAGCGAGGCGGGCCGCAAGCCGCCGCGCGCCCATCACTCCATCCTTGAGCTCGTGGACCACATCGCCTATTGGGAAGCGGTGATCCTGCGACGCTACCTCGTCCCGCCGAAAACGGAGCGGCGGGGACGGGGCGACTGGAGGCCGCCGGTCGGGTCCCTGGCCGACTCGGTCCAACGCATGAATGAGGGTCACCGCGCGCTGGTGAAGGCGGTGAAGGCGCTGCGCGACGAGGACCTGGAGCGCAAGGTCCCCACGTCGTCGGGACCGCGGCCGCTGGTCGAGGTCCTCCACGGCCTGGTCGCCCACGACGCGTACCACGCGGGCCAGATCCGCCTCACCCGGACGCTGCTGCGCGGGCGGTGACGGCGCGCGTTCCGTGGTGGCTGGCGGTCTTCGCCGCCGCCCTCGCGCTGCGGCTCGCCTTCGTCTTCCTGGTGGACGAGCCGCTCCTCTACACGCACCAGTACAACTACTTCAACGGCGGCCTGAAGATCGCCGAGCACCCGGACCCCTGGACATACCTGCTGGCCAGCGACGAATGGCACACCTGGGGCGACGGCTGGACGATGGCGCCGCTCTACCACCTCTTCGTGGGCGCGGTCTTCCGCCTCACCGGCCGCCATCTGCGCACCCTCCAGGTCCTGCAGTGCCTGCTCGACGCGTTAAGCGCGGTCATGGTCGGGGCGCTGGGGCGCGCCCTCTGCGGCCGGCGCGGGACCTGGGCCGGACTGGCCTACGCGGTGTACTGGCCGGCGGTGGAGTTGCCGAGCCGGACCCTGACCGAGAACCTGCACACGCCGCTGCTCCTGGCCGGGTTCGTGGCGTTGACGCGAGCCTCGACGGACGACCGCTCGAGCCGTCGTACGATCGGGCGGGCCGCTGTTGGCGGGCTCCTCATCGGCCTCTCCGCCCTGGCCCGCGCGGTGTCGGCGGCGTTCCTGCCCCTGGCGGCGCTGTGGCGCTGGCGGGTGCGCCGGGGCAGGGCCGGTGCCCTCGAGGCCGCCGCCATCCTGGCCGCCGGCGCGGCCGCCATCCTCCCCTGGACGCTGCGCAACGCGGTCGCCATCGGCGATCCGGTCATGATCGAGACCGTCGGGATCTGGAACGTCTGGACGGACAACGCCTTCGTGGACTCGCACCGCTATGACGTCCAGGCCCTGCGCATCCACAAGGAGCCGACGCCGGCCGGCAGGCGCGCGCTCGCCCTCGGCTACGCGCGACGCGGCCTGCGCGAGTCGCCCGGCGCGTTCGCGCGCAAGGTCTGGGACAACTTCGAGCACTTCTTCCGACCCGAGGGGCTGCATCAGCTGCTGACCATGGAGCAGCCGCGGCCCGCCTGGCGAGCCGTCGCTTCTCTCCTCCTGGACGACACGATTCTCGTCGCGGCGGTAGCGCTCTTCGTGGTCTTCCTGGTGGCGGGCCGGCCCGCGCCGGCCGGGGTGCTGGTCCTTCTCTGGATGGCCTACTACCTCTTCATGCTGGTGGTCGTGTTCCACAACGAGATCCGGTACCGAAGCGCGTTCGTACCGTTCTTGCTGGCGGGCGCCGCGTCCGGCGCATCTGTCCTGCTCGATCGAACGGCGCGGCGCCCGCGCGTTGGCGTGGCGTTGTCAGCCGGTCTCGTCCTGTCTGTCCTCATGATCATTCCCTTCGCCGGTCCAGGCTTTCGTGCTGTCTCGTCCTCATGGTCTCTTCGCCCCGCTCGCGCCGCGATCCGGCGCGGCGATCTCGGTGCGGCGTCCACGACCGCCTTCGCGGCGGCCAGCCGCGACCCCGGCTCGGCGCGGCCCTGGCTCACCTATGGACGGTGGCTGGTCGATGCGGGACGGTGGGCCGAGGCCATCGACGCCTACGAGCGCGCGGCGCTCCGCCGGCCCGACCAGTGGACGCCGCGGCTCGTCCTGCCGCGGCTGCTGCGCGAGGCCGGACGCCCCGAAGAGGCCGACGCCCTCCTGCGCGAGGCCAACCAGTTCTCGCTCAACGTGGACCCGTGGCTGGCCCTCGAGGTGGCCTGGCGCGAGCTGCCACCGCCGCGCACGGACCAGATCCTCCTCGGAAGGGACGACTACGGCGCGGTGCGCGGGTTCCTCCATCCCCGGGGAGACCATCGCTTCACCCGACACCGCGCCTGGGTGAGGATGATCCCCGCCAGCACGGCGTCGTCGTACGACGTGACGCTGGTCATGGGGTCGCCGGATCCAACTCCAAACCGGTCCCCGACCGTCCGTGTCCTGGCCGACGGCGCTGCCCCCGTCTCGTTCACACTTGCCCGCGAAGTCCGGCCCTACACGTTCCGGATGCCCGCCCCCTCGCACGGCCCGCTGTTGATCGAGATCGAGGCGCCGACCTGGAACCTCTCCGACCAGCCGCCCGAACAGGGGATCCGCGTGGACCGGGTGACGATCGTCCCGGCCCGATAGTAGAATCCGCCCGCTCGGTGCCTGTCTAGGGATAGGGTGGCGGGGTAACGAAGCGCGGTGCCGATCTAGCAACAACAGTTCCCTCTCCCTCCGTGGGGAGGGATAGGGTGGGGGGTCGGAGAATGGACAAGAAAGTCACGGTGGTCGGCGGCGGGAACGTGGGCGCCACCCTCGCGCAGCGCCTGGCGGACAAGGAGCTGGCGGACGTGGTCCTCATCGACATCATCGAGGGCATGCCCCAGGGCAAGGGCCTCGACATCATGGAGGCCACGCCCGTCGAGGGGTCCGACGCGCGCGTAACCGGGACCAACGACTACCGCGACACCGCGGGGTCCGACGTGGTGGTCATCACCGCCGGGATCGCGCGCAAGCCCGGGATGAGCCGCGACGACCTCCTCAACACGAACTACAAGATCGTGAAGGAGTGCACGGAGAACATCCTCAAGCACTCGCCGGACACCATCCTCATCATCGTGTCCAACCCCCTCGACGCCATGTGCCAGGTGGCCTTCAAGGTCTCGGGCCTGCCCAAGCACCGGGTCTTCGGCATGGCCGGCGTCCTGGACAGCGCGCGCATGCGGACCTTCATCGCCATGGAGCTGGGCGTCTCGGTGGAGAACACCCACGCCTTCGTCCTCGGCGGCCACGGCGACACCATGGTCCCGCTCCCGCGCTACTCGACGGTGTCGGGGATCCCGATCACGGAGCTGATGCCGCCCGACCGCGTGGAGGCCATCGTCAAGCGCACGGCCAACGGCGGGGCCGAGATCGTCGCGCTGCTCAAGACGGGGTCCGCCTACTACGCGCCCTCGTCGGCCACGGCGGAGATGGTGGACGCGGTGCTGAAGGACAAGCACAAGGTCCTGCCCTCCTGCTGCTACCTGGAAGGCGAGTTCGGGATCAACAACCTCTACGTCGGGGTGCCCGCCCAGCTGGGGGCCAAGGGCGTCGAGAAGATCTGGGAGATCAAGCTCACCGACCCCGAGCGCGCCGCCCTCCAGAAGTCCGCGGCGGCGGTCAAGGAGCTGGTGGACATCCTCAAGATCTGAGCGGGCCGGGAACCTCCCGAGCCCGGGAGGGAGACTGCCATGGCGTTCTTCATCCAGTCTCACCGCTGGATCGACGGCCTCGTTCCGTACCGCGTCGCTGGCAGCGGGATCACCGACGATGACCGGCAGATGGTGCTGGCCGCGATCGAGCACTGGCATTCCAAGACCCGCATCCGCTTCTGGCCGCGGACGACCGAATCCGACTACGTCAAGATCGTGATCAAGCACAGCGGAGGCGGCGGCCAAAGCGCCATCGGGCGGAGAGGCGGCATCCAGGACATCCCCATCGATACCGGGTTCAATCCTCCGTGGGCGCTGATCCACGAGCTCGCGCACGCTGCCGGCATGTTCCACGAGCACAACCGGCCCGACCGTAACCAGTTCGTGAAGGTCACCAGCAAGAAATCCTCCTATGCCGTCGAGAAGAACGGAATCATGGTCGGCCCCTACGACTGTCATTCCACGATGGCCTACGAGAGCGATCCGGGCTTCACGTATATCCCCGGGGCCTGCGAGGTGTCGGGCCACGGCCTCAGCGCCGGGGACATCAAGGGCATCGGGTACGTCTACGACGGCGCCCTCGGCTCGGAGGTCAAGACCTACCACTGGAGCTCCGGGTGGACTACAGCCTTCTTCTACGAGGTGGGCAGCAGTTCCTACATGTTCTTCCTCAAGGAGGGGACCGGCGCGGTGGACATCCATCGCGTCAATCCCAGCGGGACGGTGGGAGACCTGGTCGAGCACTACGACTGGACGAAAGGGTGGACCTCGGCGTTCTTCTACAAGGTGGCCGGGAAGCCCTACATGTTCTTCTTGAAGAAGAAGGACGGCACCGTGCACATCCACCGGGTGAACTGGGATGGCCGGGTGGGGGACAAGGTGGACGAGTACCAGTGGACGAGCGGCTGGACGTCGGCCTTTTTCTACGAGGTCGGGGGCCAATCGTACATGTTCTTCCTGAAAGCGAAGGACGGTACCGTGCACATCCATCGGGTGAACGCCGATGGCACGGTCGGAGACAAGGTAATCGAGTACGACTGGACGAGCGGCTGGACGACGGCCTTCTTCTACGAGGTCGGGGACCAGCCGTTCATGTTGTTCCTCAAGGCAAAGGACGGCACCGTGCACATCCACCGGATCGAGACGGACGGCACGGTGGGCGAGAAGATCGCCCAACGTGACTGGTCGAGCGGTTGGACGACCGGCCTGTTCTACCAGGAGAACGGGAACCCCTACATGTTCTTCCTGAAGTCATGGCCGCCGCTCCCCTACGGCGATCCCACGGCCGCGGCGAGGGTCCAGGTCCTTCCCGACGGGACGGTGGGCGCCACCCTGGACCGGTACCAGTGGACCGCAGGTTGGACGACGGCGGTCGTATACCGCGTCGCCGCGAGGCCGTACGTCTTCCTTCTCAAGAAGGACGAGGGCACCGCCCGCGTCCGGAGGATCGGGCCCAGCCTGTAGTCCCTCAGGGCGGCGTCGAGCGGCCGTGGGCGATGGCCTCGAACCAGCCGTTCGCCATCACGTCGTAGCCCGCCGCGTTGGGATGGACCTGGTCGACGAAGAAGCGCGACAGGTCCCCGCCCTGGTTCTGGAAGGCCTGGTACAGGTCCACCAGGAACGCGCCTTCCTGGGCGGCCATCGTCTTGATGCCCGCGTTGATGGACTCGATCCACTTGTTGCGGTCGGCGTTGATGGCGGGGTTGGCCGGCGTGAGGGTGGCGATGAAGGGCAGGGTGCCGGCCGCCTTGACGCGCTGGACGACGATCCGCAGGTTCTCCACGGTCGGGCAGAGGGACGGGTCGCTCTGGCAGCCCTGGATGTTCCAGTCGTTGGTCCCGTACAGGATGAGCGCGAAGGCGTCGTTGAACAGGTTGCGGTCCAGCCGCTCCAGCGCCTCGTAGCTGTTGGTGGCGTCCGCACCGCGGTTGCGGACGTTGGCCACGCCGAAGTGGCCGCGCAGCCTGCCCTGGAGGCGGGCCGGGTAGCCGCCGGCCGTATCGCCGTCGCCGCGCGTGATGCTGTCGCCGAAGGCCAGGTACTGGTTCGGGGTGTTCTGCCCGATGGGGAGGACGATGGGCACGAACAGCTGCACGCCGTCCGCCACCGGCACCTGGACGTTGAGGGGCGCGCCCGGCCGATAGAAGGGCGGCAAGGTGTCGTTGCGGATGGCCGCCGTGTAGCTGCCGTTCTGCACGCCGGTGACCACCGCCCGTCCGCTGAGCGTCTCCGAGCGCGCCGTGCGGCTGCCGAGCCCCACCTCGACGTCGGGGACCCGCACCGCCTCGCTCGACTCGGGCGCCGTGTCCCCGTTCTCGTCGTAGAAGAGGACGAGCGTGACCGACGTTCCCGGCGGGGTGGGCGATGGAATGGGCGGCGCGGTGGGCGACGAGCCGCCGCAGCCGGCGATCCCCAGGACCAGCAACGCGGCGAGCGAGCGGCGCATCGCTACTGGCCGAGCTCGGCCACGGGCACGTCGAAGGTCAGGTCGAGGCCCACCTTCTCGGTGTTGAGCTCGAGCATCGGATCCTTGGTGCGGATCCGGCCGACCAGCCGCGGACTCCTGGTCTTCACCTCGACCACGAGGTAGTCGTCCAGTATCGCGAAGTTGTCCTCGCGGGTGGCGCCGACCAGGACGTCGTCCAGGACGGCCCGGTTGTCCTTGTCCAGCGTGAACGAGAAGCCGGACAGGGCCTTGTCCTCGGCATGCATCGTCACCCAGGCGCCGGTGACCAGCCCGGCCACGACCTTCTCGCCGGGCCCGATGCGCGTGTACTCCTGGAATACCTTGGGGTCCACCCGCGTGTCCGAGACGAGCACGCTGACGAGCCGGCCGGGCGAGGGCGTGTCGTAGGTGACGGCGGTGATGTGCCGGACCGGGACCGTGGTGCCGTTCACGACCAGCGTGCCCGACACCGTGCCGGGTTGGTCAGCGGCCGAGGCGGCGACGGCGCAGAGCGCCGCCAGCATCGCGATCCGATTGATGCGCAGGGAAACCGCCAAGCCGCGACCCTCCTCCTGTGCCCGCTATGATAGCCGAGCCGCGGCTATTCCCCTCGCGAGACCGTCCGCACCAGGGGATGGTGCACGATGGCGATCATCGCCTCCTCGTGGAGCCGCTTGATCCCCCGGAGGGTCAGCTCCACGACCAGGTCGACGTTCTCGATGCGGGACGTGCTCTCCACGACCTCCAGGCCCGTGACGCGGATGACGGACTCCAGGTCCTGAAGGGCGTTGGGCTGCGGGCGTGCGTGGATGATGAGGCGGCTGGTGGTCGTCTGGCGGGCCAGTAAATCCTCGAAGCGACCCAGGCCCGCCAGGACCAGCATGACCAGGACGGTCGCCCCCAAGGCCTCGACATAGGCGCCGCTGCCGAGCGCGATCCCGATGGCGGTGACGACCCAGATGGTGGCGGCGCTGGTGAGGCCGGTGACCGCGCCTCGGGTGTGGAGGATGGTGCCCGCGCCGATGAAGCCCACGCCGGTGAGGATCTGCGCGGCCAGGCGGCCCGGGTCGCCCCGGCCCTGGGACAAGCGGATGGAGAGCATGGTGAAGAGGACGGCCGCGATGCAGATGAGGACGTTGGTACGCAGGCCCGCGGGCTTGCCCTTGAGCTCGCGCTCGATGCCGATGGCGCCGCCCAGAAGGACCGCGAGCAGGAGTTGGACCAGGAGCTCGAGGTTCAGGGCGGCGTGCAGGTTGGCGGGGATCACGGCCTCGTTCCAGTGCGCACGGTGACGCTCGACTCCGGCCTCAGCCCTCCCCGCCCTTGCCCGAGGCCTTCGCCTCGCCCATGACGCTGGCCTTGATGTAGTCCCGGTTCAGGCGGGCGATGAACTCCACGCTGATCTCCTTGGGGCACACCGCCTCGCACTCGAAGTGGTTCGTGCAGGTGCCGAAGCCCTCGGCGTCCATCTGGGCCACCATGCGGCGCACGCGGGTGTAGCGCTCGGGCTGGCCCTGGGGCAGGAGCCCGAGGTGGGAGACCTTGGCCGCGGTGAAGAGCATGGCCGAGGCGTTGGGGCAGGCGGCCACGCAGGCCCCGCAGCCGATGCAGGCCGCGGCGTCCATGGCCAGGTCGGCGTCCGGCTTGGGCACCGGGATGGCGTTGCCGTCGGGCGCGCTGCCGGTGGAGACGGAGACGAAGCCGCCGGCGGCGATGATGCGGTCGAAGGCCCCGCGGTCCACGACGAGGTCCTTGATCACGGGAAAGGCCGCGGCCCGCCAGGGCTCGATGGTGATGGTGTCGCCGTCCTTGAAGCTGCGCATGTGGAGCTGGCAGGCGGTGGTGGCGCGCCGCGGGCCGTGGGCGGCGCCGTTGATGACCATCCCGCACGTCCCGCAGATCCCCTCGCGGCAGTCGTGGTCGAAGGCGATGGGGTCCTCGCCCTTGCCGATGAGGTCCTCGTTGACGACGTCCAGCATCTCCAGGAACGACATGTCCGGGCTGATGTGGGCGGGCGTGTAGGTCACGAAGCGGCCCGCGTCCCGTGCGTTGCGCTGGCGCCAGACATGGAGCGTCAGCTTCACTTGTAGCTCCGCTGCGTGAGATGGACGTACTCGAAGCTCAGCGGCTCCTGGTGCCGCCGGGGCCGCTCGCCCGGGCCGTTGTACTCCCAGGCCGCCACGTGCGCGAAGTTGGCGTCGTCGCGCAGGGCCTCGCCCTCCGGCGTCTGGTACTCCTCGCGGAAGTGGCCGCCGCACGACTCCCGGCGCTCCAGGGCGTCCAGGCACATGAGCTCGCCCAGCTCCAGGAAGTCGGAGACGCGGCCGGCCTTCTCCAGGGACTGGTTCAGCTCCTCGTTGGCGCCCACGACGTTCACGTCGGCGCAGAACTCCTCGCGCAGGGCCGGGATCTTCTCGAGCGCCGTCTTCAACCCGGCCTCGTTGCGGGCCATCCCGCAGTACTCCCACATGATCTTGCCCAGCTCGCGGTGGAAGGAGTCGACCGTGCGCCGTCCCTTGATCGACAGGAGCTTGCTCACCCGCGCCGCCACCTCGCCTTCCACCTGCTTGAAGGCCACATGGCTGGTGTCCACCTTGCCCAGCGTGGTGGAGGCGAGGTAGTGGCCGATGGTGTAGGGGACGACGAAGTAGCCGTCGGCCAGGCCCTGCATCAGCGCGCTGGCCCCCAGGCGATTGGCCCCGTGGTCCGAGAAGTTGGCCTCGCCGACCACGTGCAACCCCGGGATGGTGGTCATCAGGTTGTAGTCGACCCACAGTCCGCCCATCGTGTAGTGCGTGGCCGGGTAGATGCGCATGGGCACCCGGTAGGGGTTCTCGGCCGTGATCCGCTCGTACATCTCGAAGAGGTTCCCGTACTTCTCGCCGATGACCGCCGCGCCCAGCCGCTTGATGGCGTCGGTGAAGTCCAGGTACACGCCGTAGCCCGTCTCGCCCACGCCGCGGCCCTCGTCGCAGACCTGCTTGGCGTTGCGCGAGGCCACGTCGCGCGGGACCAGGTTGCCGAAGCTCGGGTACTTCCGCTCCAGGTAGTAGTCGCGCTCGTCCTCGGGGATCTGGTCCGGCGGGCGCTTGTCGCCCTTCTTCTTCGGCACCCAGATCCGCCCGTCGTTGCGCAGCGACTCGCTCATGAGCGTGAGCTTGCTCTGGTGCTCGCCGCTCACCGGGATGCAGGTGGGATGGATCTGCGTGTAGCAGGGGTTGGCGAAGGCCGCGCCGCGCTTGTAGGCGCGCCAGATGGCGGTGGCGTTGGCGCCCTTGCAGTAGGTGGCGAGGTAGAAGACGTTGCCGTACCCGCCCGTGGCCAGGATGACGGCGTCGGCGGCCCACGGCTCCACCACACCGGTGACCATGTCGCGGGTGACGATCCCGCGGGCGCGGCCGTCGATGAGGACCAGGTCCAGCATCTCGTGGCGCGGGAACATCTTCACCTTGCCGGCGCCGATCTGCCGCTCCAACGCCTGGTACGCCCCGAGCAGCAGCTGCTGGCCGGTCTGCCCGCGCGCGTAGAAGGTGCGCGAGACCTGGGCCCCGCCGAAGGAGCGGTTGGCCAGCGTCCCGCCGTACTCGCGGGCGAAGGGCACGCCCTGGGCCACGCACTGGTCGATGATGTTGACGCTGAGCTCGGCCAGCCGGTAGACGTTGGCCTCCCGCGCGCGGAAGTCCCCGCCCTTCACGGTGTCGTAGAAGAGCCGGAAGACGCTGTCCCCGTCGTTCTGGTAGTTCTTGGCCGCGTTGATCCCGCCCTGGGCGGCGATGGAGTGGGCCCGGCGCGGGCTGTCCTGGTAGCAGAAGCACTTCACGTTGTAGCCCAGCTCGGCCAGCGAGGCCGCGGCCGAGGCGCCGGCCAGGCCCGAGCCCACCACGATCACGTTGAAGCGGCGCTTGTTGGCCGGGTTGACCAGCTTCATCTCGAATCGGTGCTTCTCCCACTTCTGCTCGATGGGGCCGTCGGGGACGGAGGGTCGCAGGTGCATGGGGCGGGCGCTACTCGTGGATGAAGCCGGTCAGGACGGCGACCGGGAAGGAGACGTTGCCCAGGACCACCGCCACGGCCACCAGCGTCGCGAAGGCGTGGCGCAGGTGGTCGTAGCGGGGATGGCTCAGGCCCAGCGTCTGCATCATGCTCCAGACCCCGTGGTAGAGGTGCAGCCCCAGCGCCAGCATGGCCACGATGTAGAAACCCGACACCACCGGGCTGCGGAAGCCCGTCACGAAGTTGTGGAACACGTCGCCGGGGACGAAGTTCGGGTGCGCATTGCCGAAGGTGAAGTGCATGAGGTGGTACACGATGAACAGCAGGATGATCACGCCCCCCCAGCGCATGGTGCGCGAGGCGTAGGTGGACTCGCGGCTCTCGCGCTGGCGGTAACCCACGGGCCGGGCCACCTGACTGGTCCGCGTCAGCGAGTAGGCCGACGCGATGTGCGCCGTGACCGCCACCAGCAGGGCCGCGCGCGCCGTCCACAGGAGGGCGGGGAGGTGGCGCAGCTTCTCGGCGTAGCCGTTGAAGGCCTCGGGACCCAGGTACACCTGCAGGTTGCCCAGCATGTGCCCGATCACGAAGCCGAACAGGATCGCGCCGCTCGCCGCCATCACGACCTTCTTGCCGATGGAGGACCGGAAGAAGCCCGGGGACGCCGTGGCCATGTGAATGGATTCTATCCAAGGCCCGGAGCAACAGCCAAATGCGGAGCCGATCGAGCCACGAAGGGCGATGGAGGGTGGGATGTTAGCGAACCACGAGAGCGGTGCCGGTCGTTGATGACAGCAACTCCCTCCCCCTGCGTGGGGAGGGTGGGGTGGGGGGTCAGAGAA
>Ga0068859_100005810_pt1 | contig 12531 bp, 13 predicted proteins | sample KBSSwiS22_FD_66585 | JGI IMG/M metagenome (GOLD analysis project Ga0068859, IMG submission 66585) | Switchgrass rhizosphere microbial communities from Kellogg Biological Station, Michigan, USA - KBS Switchgrass S2-2 | ecosystem: Host-associated > Plants > Roots > Rhizosphere > Soil ... | reverse complement strand
GAAGTCGGTGCAAGGGTCTACCAGCAAAAGTTCCGTCGTCGGACGCGTGTTTCTCTTGCACCTTGGCCCGGTTTTCTCTACGCCTGTACAACGCGACGCGATTCGATGCCGAGCTTTTTCATCCGAGTGATCAGCGTAGTTCGCTTCAGACCCAATCGAACGGCCGCGCCGTTCGGCCCACCAACGCGCCCGTTTGTGTCGCGAAGAATATCGAGAATCCTGCTCTGTTCCTCTCTGCTGGCTCGCTCGCGATAAAAAGCGGGAGCTAATGATCTGTCTGACGGCTCTGATTCCTGCGAAGGATTATCCGGATGCTGAGTGAGGACGCGCCCAAGGAGATTACCCAAGATTCGGAGAAGCTCCTGCTCTCCCGTTCCACTGGCGGTGACTGTACCAGCGCCAGTTCCACCGTCATCCAGCACATCGATTTCGAGACTCGATCCGCGAGAAAGAATGATGCCCCGCTCCACAAGATTCTCCAATTCTCGGACATTCCCTGGCCAGTGCCAGTCCATCAACCGATCTAGGGTTTCTGACTTAATCGTCAGCGGTTGCCTCCCCATGCGCTCGGCAAAGCGTTCCACAAAATGTTGAACGAGGAATGGAATATCTTCGCGACGCTCTCGTAAAGAGGGCACGCGAATCGGAACAACGTTGAGTCGATAGAAGAGATCGGCGCGGAAGCGCTTTTCTGCAACCATGCGCGCGAGATCGCAATTCGTCGCTGCGACCAGGCGCACGTTGGCTCTGCGGGTTCGCGTACTTCCCAGACGCTCAAACTCCCGTTCCTGCAGCACGCGCAGCAATTTTGGTTGAAGTTCCAGCGGAGTATCACCAACTTCGTCAAGAAACAGCGTCCCCTGCTCCGCAAGCTCAATCCGGCCCGCTTTCGGTGCGGTCGCTCCGGTAAAGGCGCCTCTCTCGTGCCCGAAGAGCTCACTCTCCAGCAGACCTGCGGGAATCGCAGCGCAGTTCAACTTCACGAGTGACCGGTCTCGACGCGGGCTAAGATGATGAATAGCTCGCGCGAGAAGTTCTTTGCCCGTTCCAGTCTCGCCCAACAGAAGAACCGTGGAATCGCTCGTAGCCACAGTTTTGACCAAATGCATGACGCGACGAAGACCTGTGCTCATTCCAACAATGCTGTCTACGTCACCGCTTGGTTGATGGCTGACGGTGGCGTGGACTTCTCTAGCTGAAGCAATCTGTGCGCTCATAACCTTCCTCCGTTACGACGTCATGTCCTGGTAATTGTTCCCCTTGAACCACGAACACTATGGTCCAGGCGGCTCACCCCACACATCACGAGAAATCACTGTTTTTTGATACCACTGGGGGAAAACGGTGGAATACCACGATCGGGTAAGCTGTTCGCAACGGAACGGGCTAGCGTGGGATCGCAGGTCAATTAACGGTTGTTGGACCGACTGCTCACAACTGAATACTCCCGCGCCTGAAACTGGCAGCGCGGTCGAAGATGGTCGCAACAAATGTCATGTGCTCGAGCCGGATATCCGTCGAAGCCCAAGTCGTATCGATCGATGTTGAACCGTCGATATCATCATACTGATCGAGAACTTTCGGAGCTTCTGACAGACGCTGAGTAACCGAGATTTCCCTTCTGGTTACGGTATAGACATCCTCTGGACCAGGACGCAGTGTGTTATCCGCGTCACAAATTCTCGAGAGTCCCCGTCCGCAGCTGAATCGAACTTCGAAGCGACTATCCTCGAGCCCAAGCATCAGACCATCGACCGCGCGTTGGCTTATACAGTTGGCAAGAACACGAGGAATCCTCCGGCGCACCGCGAAATCTTCGTCGGGATTGAGTAGCGCATCCGTTAACTGGCCAACCGTTATGGCTGCTGTCGCTCGTAATGCTTTGACCGCATCTTCACTCACGTCGTCCCGAGCCAGCAGACGTATCACTGCTGGGATCTCAACGGTATTAAGGCGTCCGCTGTTCAGTGCTGCCCGGACCACTTCTGAACTCTCAGAATGAAATTCCACGATGCGTTTGGCGGCCGATTCGGCCTCAGTCGTAACAGAGTAAGGCACCAGTGGAGGGTTACCTGTCTGCACCGAAGCCCTGTGTGCAGATGACCGGAGAGTCCCCAGATCCACTGTTCCCAGCGTTCGGAGCATCGTGGACCGCGTCATCTTTTCGTCAGTATCCAACAACTCCAACTCGGCAGCCTGATTGAGGAGACTCCTCTCCAGAGTCAAGACGTACCCGCGACTGATTCTGTTCGTCAAAAATAGAGCGAACCCTCCGAGCGACACCGCAATCACGGCTAGCATTCGATTACTTGTTGATGCTGCCAAGCCAGCCAGTAGAACAACCTGAATAAGGCCACCTCCAATCGCATCACCCAATCGGTCAAATCCGACATCGACAAAAATTTTCGTAGCACGCTTCTCTTCCCTGGATACAGGCGTGTACAGCAGTTCATAGCCGGATCGGCAAGCGTGATCGCCTCCGACAAGACCGGTACGCTGACCAGGAACGCAATGACGGTGCGGACGGTCGTCACCGCGAGCGGCCGCGTCAATATGGGAGGAACGGGCTACGCGCCGGTTGGCGAAGTCGTGCGAGATGGTGGTGGGCCGATTGATGGCGCACTCAAGGTCGAGTTCGTTCGGGCGATGGCTGCGGCTGACCGAGCCAACAACGCAGTGCTGCAAGAGCGGGACGGGCGGTGGATGGTACAGGGCGACCCCACGGAAGGAGCATTGATTGTCGCGGCCCGCAAAGCCGGGTTGGAGTCTGAGGCGCTGGAAGCACGCTTCGCGAGAGTCGCGGAAGTTCCCTTCTCGTCCGAGCGCAAATTGATGAGCACAATTCATTCGGATGCTGACCATCAGGACTGCTTGCTCGCCGTGACCAAAGGTGCGCCAGACGTCCTGATTGCGCGGTCTTCGCACGAACTTTCCGGAGAACAGACCAGACCGTTAACTCCGGAACGTCGAGCGGAAATCTTGAAGATTAATGAAACACTCGCTGGTGAAGCGCTCAGAACGCTTGGAGTCGCCTTCCGCTTTCTACCGAAGGATGCGTTCAAGGGCGACGAGGTCGATCGGGTCGAGCAGGAACTTGTCTTCCTGGGATTGATCGGCATGATTGATCCGCCGCGCGAGGAAGCAAGAGATGCGGTAGAGCGGGCAAAGGGCGCCGGCATTAGGCCAATGATGATTACGGGCGATCATCCTAAAACCGCCGCCGTCATCGCGGCTGAGCTCGGTATTGCGACGAATGGAGTCGTGACGGGCCCGGAGCTGGAAAAAATGCAGGACGACACGCTGGATCGCATGTTCGAGAAGTATCGGTCTATGCGCGCGTGAACCCCTGCAACAAGCTGCGGATCGTGAAAGCGTTGCAGCACGAGGGCACGACGGTTGCCATGACGGGCGACGGCGTCAACGATGCCCCGGCTTTGAGGACTGCCGACATCGGCGTCGCGATGGGCATCACCGGAACCGACGTCTCCAAACAAGCTGCCGATATGGTTCTGACCGACGATAACTTCGCGTCGATCGTCGCGGCTGTGGAAGAAGGGCGTGCGATCTTCTCGAACATCCGCAAGTTCCTGCGTTACCTGCTCTCTTCGAATATTGGGGAAGTCCTGACGATGTTCTTCGGCGTGCTGCTGGGGGACACTATCGGCCTGACGACGGAGGCAATTGGCGGCGTGACTCTCCCGCTGCTGGCAACCCAGATGTTATGGATCAACCTCGTCACGGACGGCGCACCGGCATTCGCCCTAGGGGTTGACCCGGCTGATGCGGACATTATGACGACACCACGCCCGCGAGGCGAGCGGGTCATCACGCGGACCATGTGGGCAGGCATCTTTCTCATCGGTACGATCATGGCGGCAGGTACCCTGCTGATACTGGATGCCAGCTTGCCCGGTGGCTTCATCGAAGGTAAAGGAAATGTGCGTTACGCGCAGACAATGGCCTTTACAACTCTTGTCTTCTTTTCGCTCTTCACCGTTTTCAACGCACGGTCCGACGAGCAGAGCGCGTTCAAAGGGATGTTCTCGAATAAGTGGCTCTGGGGAGCGGTTGGTCTAGCGGTCTTGCTGCAAATTGCCGTGGTCTACTTATCGCTTCTTCAACAAACGTTTTCCACCGTGAGTCTGACCCTTTGCGATTGGCTGCGCTGTGTAGCGGTGGCGTCTTCGGTGTTGTGGCTTCGCGAGCTGAGTAAGGTGTTTTCACGCGGCCGCAGGCGCCGAGAACCACACAACCTCGCGACCAATGCGGATTAATGCACACGGTCTGCTCGGAAGAAATGAATGAGGCCATGTCCGAATGGGACGACGAGTGTCCGACTTTGACAGCATGGATCGGCGAAAGCGTGAACGTCTGAGACTCAGGTTTTTTCCAGCTCATTTGAAGCTGTTGTTTGTTGGCGAGTCTCCGCCTGCGTCCGGAAGATTCTTCTATCGGGGCGATTCGGGGCTATATCGTGCGGTTCGCGATGCTTTCCGGGCGGCAGATCCGTTAACAACGGACGATAACTTTCTCTCTGCGTTCAAGGACTCAGGCTGCTATTTGGTCGACCTCTGTCCGGATCCTGTGGACCGTCTGGGTTCGAAACAACGCAGGGCTGCGTGCCGAGCAGGCGAACTGCCGCTCTCTAGGACAATCGCTCGACTGAGTCCTGTCGCCATCGTCATTGTGGTAAGGTCGATTGAGATCAATGTCGCACGAGCTGCTTTCCGAGCAAACTGGCACGGTACCGTACTCGCTCTCCCCTACCCCGGACGATGGTCCCAGCACAGAAACTCCTTCATAGAAGGCCTAGCCCCAACAATCCGCGAGCTGATCCTTCGATTGAACGATTCAGGAATTCCGGCAAGAGATTCAGAACTGTCTGTGCCTCTTCGTCATTGCCAACGAGACTAACCACACCGGCAAACGCAAGCGACGACTGCGGACTTTGAGACATGGCAAAACCGGGCGGGACTAATCGGGAAACTGCGGAAGACGCGAGCGGGTCTTAACAACGGCGGCAGATCGCAACCATTCCGTGAGTTTTCCAGTTAGCGCCGTCGAAGCATATTGCCGCGACCTAAATCGAACGACCTTCAAAAGTCTGAGCACAACTCAAAGGGTGCAGCGGCATCGATTCCAGGTCTCTCTGCTTTTTGATGCGGCCGTTCGAGAGCGCGTGATCGAGTACACGAGCACTGGCCGACGACCTGCGCGCACACTACCTTTGACCACTCGGGAATGACGGATGTGTCGTCGACTGGTGTCGGAAAGTGTCGGCTCGGCTTTCCGTTCCGAGGATTCTCCACAAATACTTTGAAATGCATTTCTGGTTTCCGGTTGATTGATCATCGCCCGGTAACCCAGAGAAGTAGGAATGTCTCCTTCCCCTGCTCTCGACTAACGCATCGGCGGTGTGTAAGTCATCGAACTTTTGTGATGAGCTTGCGCGTGATTGGCAGACGACATGCTGAAGTAGCGGCGGTACGTTATGAACGCCTGGAAAGGAGCTTGTCATGAAGACGCTGACGCGGAGGTTTCTTACGTGGAGTCTCATTGGGGCCATTAGCTGCGTTTGCGCAGTTGTGTTGTTCATGTACACGGGACCGGGGTTTGCCAAGTTCGCGGGCTTCCCTTTGACATTGCTGCTGATCGTCACGGCCTTCGGCGGCGCGTTATATGGCGGCGTGTTCCTTATTAGGTGGCGGAGGTGGCATCCTGACCGACGGAATTGCGTCGGCGCATCAACGCAACCCGAGGCCCCGAACAGGACTTATTACAGACCATTCAACTAGAACGGCCGAGGGGTTGAATACCGGCAAGCTGATTTAGTGATGACTTGTAATTCGTTTTCGGAGTGAGACCCATTATCAAGACCGGGATGGTACTCCACGACATAAGTACCAGGCACGTTTGGCGCCGCGCTGAGAATCGTGCCACATAGCCCTTTCCATCAAGCTGTTTCTTGGTGAGAACCTCCATATGGGTTCCCGGCTTCAATGTGCCGTGCGCGTCTTCATTGGCGAACATATCTTCTCTCCATATAGCTTGAGGACTACTGACGATGACACAATTTGCAGTGTCGCTTATGGCGCTTAAAGTTCTTGAGGCACGCCAGAGGCCAAACATTACCTGAACGAGACTTTTCGCTAGCGCTTTTTCTGAAGCGAATCTTTTTCACTCGGCTACTCCCGTCGCCATCATTCATTACTGTAAGTTAATTGAGAACAATATTGCAGGGGCCGTTGGGAGCGATACAGCCTCACGTCGGAAGGACTCGCCGACCTCGCTGAAAAACAGTTTCACTAAAGAGGAAAACTTGAGGATTACGTGTATAAAGGCGATGAGCATCCGGAAACCAGCCACCGAAAGAACCCCGTCACTACATCAATGAAATTCGTGGGCCCGCGGCATTGGTATGGCCGTTCGCCCGCCGTTGAACAAATATCGTCCCATACCATCGTCTAATAGAATCGCGGCTACACATCTGGTGTACTCGTGGCCTGTTTTATATCAGCTCAGCGAATTCTTGAAGCCAAACTTGCACGGGGCTAAGCATTGGAAAGCGAGCGCGACTAGACTCCTCGAAGTCATCGGCAGGTGTACTCGAGGTAAGCAGAGAATTCCGCCCGCTCATATTGAAAAGTCAGAAGTGACGCATTTCTGAGTCGTGAGACTGCTGACATTTGAAAGGGGCGATCGGAGAGTGATATGCGAAACACACCCAAGATTCGCATTCTGACTGTTGACGATCATCATCTCTTTAGGGAGGGCATCGCTGCCGTCATCAGAACTCAGACGGATATGTCGCTCGTGGCGCAGGCAGCCAATACGCAGGAAGCGATCGAACGTTTTCGCGAGCAGAGGCCCGATGTGACGCTGATGGATCTTCGCGTTCCCGACATCGGCGGGATCAATGCAATGATCATGATCCGGTCGGAATTTCCCGACGCTCGCATCGTCATCCTCACGATGTTCACGGGCGACGTAGAAGTTCAACGATCTCTGGAAGCCGGAGCCCGCGCTTACGTTTTGAAAAGTATGCCGCCCGCCGAACTTCTCGAAGTGATTCGACAAGTGCACTCCGGTAAGCGAAAAATCCCCGCAGAAATTGCTGCTGATCTGGCAGAGCACTACTGTGACGACGCTCTGAGCGATCGCGAGGTAGAAGTGCTCAGGCACATCGGTGAGGGCAAAAGGAATCGAGACATTGCAGAACAACTCTTCATCTGCGAAGAGACCGTGAAGGTGCACATCAAACACATCATGGAGAAGCTCAACGCATCGGACCGGACTCACGCCTTCGCCATCGGCATTCGTCGGGGAATTATCAAGCTCTAGAGCAGAACGAATGCAAGGGCTGCAGTAAGGTGCCCTCAAGCTATCACTTGGGGGGGCCCCTACTGCGGTTGCAATATCGATCACCGCCGGACGCATATCCTAACCACGACGGATCCTCCTGAAGCAGCTAATCCAACCGGTAAGGACCCGTTATTGATCGAGCGTGATGAGCAATGCGCGTGGCGTCGACGCTAGCTTCGCCGAGGCGTTGGTGCGGAACGCACCTCTGCGCTGCGTTCTGTTCGCGCGACAGAAAACCCTTTGAATGATCAGACGATCATCGTGTAGAGAGACGAGATCTGAAGCGATCGGGCCGAGACAGGCGTCAGCCTTTCGACGGAGGTACAGAGTGCAGTCTCGCGTCCATCTTCACCAGGTCAGCGAGAGAGTCGGCCTTCATCTTTCGCATCACCTGCCCTCGATGTGCTTTGACCGTGATCTCGCTGATTCCGAGTTCGCCAGCAATCTGTTTATTCAACAGGCCCGAGACAACCAGGGCCATCACTTCCCGCTCCCGAGGAGTGAGCGAGGCATGACAATCCCGGAGTTGCCGTATCTCCGCTTCCTGACCAAGTGCAGCATTACTCTGCTCGATGGCGTTCTGGATGGCACTCAACAGCACTTCGTCGGCGAATGGCTTCGTTAGGAACTCTACCGCTCCCTCCTTCATAGCCCGGACTGTCATCGGCACGTCACCGTAGCCCGTGATGAAGATGATCGGCATGTCCGCCCGATCGGCGGCGATGCGCTTCTGCAGATCGAGACCATTGAGGTCCGGAAGACTAACGTCAAGTACGAGGCAACTCGGACCAAATGTTCGTGAGCGGGCAAGAAATTCCTGCGCGGACGAGAATGTCTCCGGTTGCCAGCCTGCACAGCGGATCAACAATTCCAATGATTCCCGCACTGAGATGTCATCGTCAACAACGAACACAATTGGAGTGGCGTGCGATCTAGATACTCTCGATTGAATCTTAGATTCACGGGCTATGTTCATAGTAATACCACTAGGGTTAACAGCGACTGACGGATAACTCAGTTCGAGCGAAATGCAGCACTGATCGACTCGAGCAATGCCACCTCACTGAATGTCTTACAGACACTCTCACAACCTGTGCAAGCATCCACGCGGTGGCGCGTGGTCACAGTATGCGGCTCGCTCACAAGGTTTCCAATGATCATCGTTGTCATGCCTCTGTCATCCGAAACGCGGCATGGAGCGCGTCGAGCAGGGCCGTCTCACTGAACGGCTTGAAGAGGCACTCCACAGCACCCTGTGCGAGCACATCCGGACGCACGGTGTGATCTGTGGTCCCCGTGATGAACACAATCGGGATCTCCTGGTGCCGGCGGATCAGTTCTCGTTGGAGATCGGGGCCCGACATGCCTGGCATCGCGACGTCGAGGAGCAAACAACGCGTTTCGCCCACACTCGCTGAAGCGAGGAACGCTTCAGCCGATGAAAACGCCAGGACGCGAAAGCCGAACTGACGGATCAGTTCTGGCAGCGACTCACGCACAGACTCATCATCGTCGACGACAGACACGAGTGAGTGCTCGCCGCTCCTCATGATTGCCTCATTGCGGACGCCGCGTGCGTCTTAGCATCGGAGCCGCGGGGAATGGAAAACAAGAAGGTCACCCCGGGTCCATCGTTCAGTTCTGCCCAGAGACGACCGTGATGCCTCTCGACGATGGAGCGGCTGACGGAGAGCCCGATACCCATACCGTCCCGCTTCGTCGTGTAAAAGGCGTCGAACAGCTTGTCCATGCTCTGGCGGTCAAAGCCCACGCCGGTATCGCGAACCCCCACCCGCACACGATCGCCGTCTTCCCGTTCGGTTCTGATCAACAGTTGCCGAGGACGTCCATGCGTATCAACCATCGCTTCCGAAGCATTGCGGAGCAGATTCACGATGACTTGCTGGAGCTGGATGCGATCGCCCGTGATGGTGGGGAGATCGGCGGCGAGTTCCGACTGTACGACAATTTGGTTTCTTTGAAGCTCATTCGACGACAGCGCAATGACCTCTCGCGTGGCCTCGTTCAAGTCCACTGCTTCCGTCGTCGACTCCTTCTTGCTGAACAGGGCACGCAATCGAGCGAGTATTTCTGCCGCACGATTGCCATCGCGAATCGTCCGTCGAGCCGTCTCACGCGCACCGTCGACGTTGGCAGGATCAGCAGCAAGCATTCGCAGACAAGTATTCGCATTAGTGATGATGCCGGACAGGGGCTGATTGAGTTCGTGTGCGATTGACGCCGTCAAGACTCCAAGGCTATTGACTCTGGCCACATGTGTGAGTTGCGCTCTCGCCTTGTCAAGTGCCTCTTCCGAAAGCCGTCGCGCCGTGACATCCTGAATCGTAGCGATGTATTCCAGTTGACCACCCTGATCACGGACTGTGTGAGCGACTGCATGAAGGTACTTCGTCGTCCCGTCAGGCATCACCAAACGGTACTGCCATTCAAAGTCGGTGGCGTCCCCTCGCGCATGTTCGATCATTTTCTCGAGCACACTAAGATCTTCCGGATGAACTCGCTTACGAATTCGCTCGAGTGTCACAGGCAGGCCAATCTCGAACTGGTAGATACGGTAAAGCTGCTCTGACCACGTGATTTCGCCTGTGTTCACGTGCCAGGAAAAGGTGCCTATTTGGCTGAGACGTTGGCCTTCCGCGAGGAATGCCTCGCTGCGCCGCAAGGCTCTTTCGGCTCGCTTTTGTTCGCTCAAGTCGACCACAAACGCGACACCCTCTTTCCCAGTTCCTTCAAAGAGGGCCCCTCCGAGAAGTACCGGCACTCGACTGCCGTCTTTCCTGAAGTACTCCTTCTCAAAGGGTTGAAAAATACCGGTGGCCTTTAGATGAGCAATCGCATGTTCGTCGCGGGCATGCCATTCAGCCGGCGTAAGGTCCGTCCAGCGTACGCGACCAAAAGCGAGATCTTCCCGGTCGTATTGCACCATGCGAAGAAATGCATCGTTGGCATCGGTAATAGCGCCTTCGAGATTCCACATAACAATGCCCACAACATTGGCCTCGACTAGACGCCGAACCTTCGCTTCCAGGCCTCTTGCCAATTCACGGACTTCGGCTTCCGCCTTTTCGCGCTCCGACACCTGGATTTTAAGGTCCTCAATGTGTTTTAGCGCTTGATAAGCTGAAGAGGCAAATTTGCCGAGAGAGTTCATGATCCGGTTGTCTTCCGCGTCGAACTTCCGACGGTCGCTGTGCATGATCCCCCAGATGGTTCCAACTGCCTCTCCAGCGACGTAAAACGGAACGAGCAGGCATTCTTCCGCAGCCGGAATCACTGGCAAGAGATACGGATAGCGCCGTTCGAAATGCGTAAACAACAAGGTGCGATTCTGATCCAGCACGTCTCCGCAGGGCCCGAAATTGCGAGGGGTTCCGCCTCCCTTGTGTGGATTCCAACTGCCAGCAATGGCTGGCCAGTAAAACCTCTCGCCGCACACGTCCGGCGTTTTGCCATCCCTAGTCAACAGACTCAGGCCGGCAGAGTCACACTGCGTGATATCCAGAATCGTTTCGGCGAGTGTCTGAAATATGGTGGAGGGCGAATCGGCTAAGGCCGTCACCAGCTTTACGAGCGCGCGATTCTCCGTTTCATAGTCAGGAAGTCGCGAGGGGCGCTGATGCAGTTTCTCGGTGCACAGGATTAACTCCAGAGGAGCTGTCGGAATTGAACCCTCGAGGAGAACATCACTATTGATATCACCAGATTTGTCCATGTTGGCACCCCCGCAGCTTGGTGCGTTCGCCAGGAACTCTGGCGTACCCAAACTGTAAGCGACCGCAGGTGTTTGTTCCGCAAACGGTCAGTCTGACCGCTATCCGCCCTCGACGACGAGTTTTCGCAGAGAATGCGCCTTCCCCCAACCAAAGTCCATCAGACTTTGGTATTGGTCGCGCCGATTGAACACGTGGACGCCTTCGACGAGCCTGCATCTATCTAGCAAAAATTTTGTCGCCAACTTACGAAAACATCCCTCAGGGCAAGCTTCTTTGTCGGGATGACCAATCGCTTTGCGAAATGATGGTTTGGCGACGTCCAAACAAGCGAGAGTCTACGGAGAACGCTCCAAGACCGATCAGCTCAATGGCAATGGCTACGATGCCGGGCCTGAGAAATGCGCCGGCCGTATACATCCCGGCGCTTACTCGTCAGAAGAATTTTGCAAGCGTTCGGCGAACAACCATGTATTACCAGCTGTGTTCACAACCTTTGGTTACGTAAGCCGTAGTCGATGAATACATCGAAGATCGGAAGCTGCACTGCTCTGCGAAAACTTGCAGCACAGATCGCGAACGCAGCAAGCCCGTTTGTAAGTTCTTCGGAACTACCCCCATAAAAAGGATCTCCGCGAAGCAGATTCTGGAATATCAGAAATCACGAAAGGCATCTGGGATAAGCGGGCGAACTATCAATTTAGAGGTGGGCCTTCTTCGCAAAGTTCTCAAGAAACATAAACAATGGGCTAAGGTTGCGGATGAGGTCCATTTGCTCCCTGAAGATCCGAAACCTCCTCGCATCCTATCCGGGGAGGCGAGCTGTTTGCACTGCGCTGGCGGGCGTTCGACGAGTCGGAGGGTTCCGATCCCAAGCTGATTATCACGGAAGCGGTTTACGACGGCGTTTTAGATTCACCGAAGACGAGGTCGAGTCTTCGTGAAGTTCCACTATCGAAGCCCGCAAGCAACGCTCTGAGAGAGTGGCGAACCATCGCACCTCGGGCCGGAGCGGATGATTTCATCTTTTCCGCCATGGATGGCCAACCCAAGAGCCCCAAGCAGGTCATGCGCGATCACATCAAACCCGCCTGCGCAAAGCTCGGCCTAACGGACGTGTGTTGGCTTACGTTCCGTCGGACATTCTCTACCTGGGGTGATGAGGTGGGTGTTAGCGCCAAACAACGCGGGGTTCTGATGGGTAACAGTGCCGAAGTCAATCTCAAGGCCTATACCCAGGCGACGGATCAGGCGTTACGCGATGGCGTCGAGCGCATCTCCGAGCGAATTGTTCAGTATTGTTCAGTTTCGAATGGAATGGTGAATTAGCGAATATGTATAACCTGCTCCTACGTTTTGACTTACCAAATGAGCCGTGCTGGATTCGAACCAGCGACCCCCTGCTTAAAAGGCAGATGCTCTACCGACTGAGCTAACG
>Ga0068859_100005808_pt1 | contig 12532 bp, 11 predicted proteins | sample KBSSwiS22_FD_66585 | JGI IMG/M metagenome (GOLD analysis project Ga0068859, IMG submission 66585) | Switchgrass rhizosphere microbial communities from Kellogg Biological Station, Michigan, USA - KBS Switchgrass S2-2 | ecosystem: Host-associated > Plants > Roots > Rhizosphere > Soil ... | reverse complement strand
CAAGTAACCGCGGTCGCGGCGGAGAGCGACTTGTCAAAAGCGGAACGGCTGTCCATCTTGTGACCCTCATGAGCAAGATCATCGTGCCGGCGATCCTGTTGGCTGCCTGTCTCGGGCTGGCCGTCACGCTGGCCGTCTTCCGTAACCGGGAAACGGTCCGGCAGGCCGATGCCCAGGCTGCGCTCATGGGCCTTTCCAACCAGATCGTCGCCGCTGATCAACAGATGACCGGCCTGGCGGCCATGAACGCCGCGTTGACCAACGACCTCGCCGCCAGCCACGACACGGCCGCCACTTTGTCCAATCGCGTGACCACCGCCCAGGCCGACATCGCGCAGGCGGAACAGCGGGCCACGCAGGCCCAAAAAGAGGTCGTCGACCTCACCACGCGCGCCACCGGGCTTGAAGCGCGCCATAAGAAATTGGACGAGGCCGCGACGGACCTGCGGCGGCGGCTGCTCTACCTCGATAAAGAGATCGCCCTGACCGAAGTCTGCGTCGCGCAATCCCGGACCAACAGCACGGCGCTGGAAGACGAATTGAAACGGCAGGTGGCCGAACGGACCTCCCTGGAACAGAAATTCAACAACCAGACGGCCGTCCGGGAACAGATCAAGAAGCTGAAGGCGGAAGGGTTATGAAAACGTTCATCACCATCCTCCTGTTGGCCGCGTGCATCGGCCTGGCCGCGACGTTGATCATCTTCAAGAACCGCCAGAACGACCAGTTGAACCGCGAGGCGGAAACGGTCCTGAACCTTTCCAACCGGCTGACTTCCGCCAACGAACAGATCACCGGCCTGAACGAGGTCAACGTCATCCTGACCAACGACCTCGCCGCCAGCCAGGAAGTGTCATCGTCGTTGTCCAACCAGCTTTCTGACGCTGACGTCGCCATCACCCGCGCGCAGGAGCAAGCGGCCAAAGCGCAGGAGCAGGTCACCAACCTCACCCAGCGCATCTCGGGCCTGGAAGCGCAGAACCGGAAATTGGAGCAGGACGCCGCCGCCTTGACCAACCGGATGGCCGCGCTCGACCGGCAGATCGCGTTGACGGAAGCCACCCTTGCCCAATCGCAGACGAACAACGCTTTCCTCGAGCGTGAGTTGAAGAAACAGGTGGCTGAACGGACGGCGCTGGAACAGAAGTTCGGCAGCCTCGCCGTGCTGCGAACGCAATATCACAAGCTCAAAGACGAGGCGCTCATGGCCATCCGCCTGCAATGGATGCGCGAAGGCACCGATCCGTCGCGCCAGGTCAAAGGTGCGCAGATCCTCGTCCGGAAGACCCCGCCGCCGGGCGCCGCGAAGCCCGCGGGCCCGCCGGGTAGCCTGAACGTCGAAGTCGAAGCCGGTGGCGCCGCCCGCGTCGTGCCGTCCGCGAAGACCAATTCGCCGGCCCATTGATCCCTGCCTGTCGCCATGCCGACCTACGAATACATCTGTGAAAAGTGCGGCCATGAATTTGAGGCGTTCCACAGCATCGCCGCCACGCTCAAGGTCTGTCCCGAAGACAAATGCGCGAAGAAGAAGTGGGGCCGCGGCAAGGTGAAGAAAAAGATCGGGGCCGGCGCGGGGTTGTTGTTCAAGGGCAGCGGTTTTTACATCACCGATTACCGCAGCAAGAATTACTCAGAAGGGGCGAAGAAGGACGTGCCGAAAGCCGAGTCCAAACCCGAGACCAAATCGGCGCCGGCCAAGCCCGCCGCCAAACCGGACAAATGAACCGTTCGCCGTTCTGCCTCGGTCTGTTGCTGGTCCTCGCCTGGTTCCCGGTCTTTTCTCCCGCGCAGGTCTTCCTGCCGGCGATCTCCGCCCGCAGTGTGTCCGGTCAATTTGTAGTCATGGCCGCGCCCCAGGTGTCCTTTCTCGCCAACCAGCCGTTCGTCCTGACCAACAAAGACCTCGTCCGGCTCGACCCGGCCTTGCTCGCCGTCTCCGCCGAACGCATCAAGAAACTCATCTGGCAACAGCTGGGCATCGACGATGAACGCCGTTGGACCGGGCAGGTCACGCTGGTGCTGCGGGCGGCCCGGTCCCTGGACGAAAATGTCACCATCGCCTCCGGCCGTTTCAATGGCGCCTGGAACTATCGCGTGGACCTGCCGGACATCATCGCCCGCGACCGTTTCACGCGGGCCATCACCGGGGTCGTCCTCCTCGAATTGGCGAACCGGAACGCCGGCGACCGTTCCGCCGAAGTGCCCAATTGGCTGGTCGAAGGCCTGACCCAGCAGTGGCTCGCCCTCAATTCGGACGTCATCCTGTCATCGTCCACCGGCGCCAATGGCCCGGCCGGTCCGCGATTCATCACCATGCAGCCCGGGCTGGACGGATTGACCGGGGTGCGGCGCGTGCTCAAGGAGCATTCCACGCTCACGTTCGAACAATTGAGCTGGCCGACCGAGCCGCAGTTGTCCGGCGACGACGGCGGCGTGTATCGCGCCAGCGCGCAATTGTTCGTCAACCAGCTCGTGCAGTTGCGCAATGGTCCCGCCGGCTTGCGCGAGATGCTCCGCGACCTGCCGCGCTTTTACAACTGGCAGATGGCGTTCCGCGCCGCCTTCCGGTCCACATTCGGCGGGCCGGTCGAAATCGAGAAATGGTGGGCGATCCAGACGGTGAATTTTGCGGCCGCCGACGCCGGGCCGATGTGGACCGCCGCGACCAGCCGCAACAAACTCGATGAGATCCTGGCCGTCGCCGTCGAGATGCGCATAGAATCCAATTCGCTGCCTGCGCACGCCGAGATCTCGCTCCAATCGGTCATCCGGAATTATGAGCCCGAGCGGCGGACCTCCCTCCTTCAGGTGCGGGCGCGCGACCTGGAATTGGCGGAACTCCGGATGTCGCCGCCGTTCGCCCGGCTGACCGCCGATTACATCCAGGCCATCAACGATTTCCTCGGCCAGGGCCCCATGCGCAAACCGTTGACCCTGGGGAAACATCCGGTGCTCGGACGGAAGGCCACCGCGGCGGAGACCTTGAAACGGTTGGACGCCCTGGACACGCGCCGGCGTGCGCTGGAACTGTCGCTGGAACCGTCCGCGATGGCCGAAACGCCTTTCTTGACAGGCAGCAAATCAAACTTATAGTGCTTTTTGAAAATGCATGGGGAAAATTCAACGGCTGGCGGTGAGGAGCCGCCATCAGGCCCCCGGTTTGCGGCTCTGAAGGAGTTCAAATCTGCCGGTCGCGGTTTCTGGCACGATGTTTCCGACGCCGACTGGAACGACTGGCGCTGGCAGCTCAAGCACCGCATCACCACCGCGGAGCAATTGCAAAAATTTTTACCCACCCTGACGCCTGAGGAATTCGCCGGCGCCAAACTGGCCAACACCAAGCTCGCCCTGGCGATCACGCCCTATTTTTTTAACCTGATCGATCCGGCCGATGAAAACTGTCCCGTGCGCCTGCAGGTCATCCCCAAGGTCGCCGAGACGCACACCGCGCCGTGGGAGATGAGCGATCCGTGCGGCGAAGATTCCCATTCGCCCGTGCCCGGCCTCGTGCATCGGTATCCCGACCGGGTGCTGTTCCTGGTCACCGACCGTTGTGCCGCCTATTGCCGTTATTGCACCCGGTCGCGCCTGGTGAGCAACGCCAGCGGGTACGATTTCCATCCTGAATTCGACAAGCAGATCGATTACATCGCGCAGCATCCCGAGATCCGCGACGTGCTCCTGAGCGGCGGCGACCCGTTGCTGTTGAGCGATGAGAAGCTGGAAAATCTGTTGGGCCGGCTCCGGGCCATCCCGCACGTGGAATTTTTGCGGATCGGTTCCCGCATCCCGACGTTCCTGCCCCAGCGCATCACGCCCGAACTGTGCGCGATGCTGAAGAAGTTCCATCCGCTCTTCATGAGCGTGCATTCGAACCATCCGCGCGAACTCACGACCGAAGTGCGCGACGCGCTCGGCCGGCTCGCCGACGCCGGCATCCCGCTCGGCAACCAAAGCGTCCTGCTCAAGCATGTCAACGACAGCGTCGAGGTGATGAAAGCGCACGTGCAAAAGTTGCTCATGAGCCGGGTGAAACCGTATTACATCTATCAATGCGATCTCATCGCCGGTTCCGCGCACCTGCGCACGAGCGTCCGCAAAGGCCTGGAGATCATGGAGCAATTGCGCGGACACACGACCGGTTATGCCGTGCCGACTTACGTCATCGATGCCCCGGGCGGCGGCGGCAAAGTGCCGGTGTCGCCCGAGTACGTCCTCTGCCAGAACGCCGGCCGCGTGCTCATCCGCAATTACGAAGGCAAGATCTTCGAATATCCCGAAGCCGAAGACGGCACGCCGCTGGTAAAAGTTCCGTCAAAGACTGAAGAACCGGAATTTTGTAAGTGCTAGTTTTGGTGATGTCTCGGTAACGCCCCGCCGGTTTTTTTAAACCACTTGCCGCATTCCAATGTTTTGAAATAGGATGTTAATCATTCAGAATGAAACCAGTCGCAAATTGCATCAGGGGGACAAGACGAATATTTCTTCCTCTGTTTTTCTTTGTTTTTTGTCTTTCAGTTTATGGACAGACCATTAGTCAAGTCACGGCAGGATATGGTCACAGCCTTTTTTTAAAATCTGACGGCAGCCTTTGGGGAATGGGACGCGACGACTGGGGGCAACTTGGCTTCACGCAACCTCCCTATTCTACAAATAATCCTGTAGAAATAATATCTGACAACGTTACCAACATAGCCGCCGGAATTAATCACAGCCTTTTCATAACATCCGACGGGAGTCTTTGGACGATGGGTTACAATTCGGACGGTCAGCTCGGAGATGGCACGTTTGATAATACGAATCTGCCTATACAAATTGTATCCAGCGATGTTGATGTTATTGCCGTCGCAGCGGGTGGCCGTCATAGTCTGTTCATAAAATCAGATGGCAGCCTTTGGGGAATGGGCTGTGGTCTTTATGGGGAATTGGGTATGGGGACATGGGACAGCACAAATAAGCCGGAACAAGTTGTTGCAAATGGCGTTATTGCGGTTGCGGCAGGATGGAATTATAGCCTTTTTCTAAAATCCGATGGCAGCTTATGGGGAATGGGCGCGAATGGTGCCGGTGAATTGGGCGATGGAACGACGCTAGGTATTAACCATCCGGAGCAAATCGTTTCCAACGGTGTTGTCGCTATTGCCGCAGGTTATGAGCACAGCCTTTTTTTAAAATCTGATGGAAGTCTTTGGGCAATGGGGTACAACCATTTCGGCCAATTGGGTGACGGCACGACCGTCGACAGCCATACACCGGAACTCATTGTCTCGAATGGCGTAATCGCTATCGCTGGTGGAGGTTATCATAGCCTTTTTCTAAAAACTGACGGAAGTCTTTGGGCAATGGGTTGGAATGAGTACGGTCAACTGGGTGACGGGTCAACGAACAACATCAATCAACCCAAAAAAATTATTTCCGATAGTGTCGTTGCCGTGGCAGGTGGAGCGGCCATTAGCCTTTTCATCAAGTCAGATGGCAGCCTTTGGGGAATGGGAGGCAACTGGTCGGGTGACCTGGGAGATGGCACTTACATGCAGCGCTCATGGCCGGTCCCTGTTCTGCCGGCTCCCCCTACGCCGTTTATTCACAGTTGGAATATCTCCGGAACCAACCTTTTATTCGAAGCCAATAATGGTTTGGCTGGCGGCACTTATTTTATGTTAATGAGTTCAGATTTGACCCTGCCGTTAACTCAATGGATTCGAATTGCTACAAATATGCCATTGGCGAACGGCGATTTTGCCCTTACAGCCACCAACGCCTTCAATCCCAATATTCAACAACGATTTTATTGCTTACAGTTGTTAAGATAGCAGCGGGCGATTGTTTTCTCGTGCCTTTGTTCATTGCTGATTAAAATTTGACGATGCGCGAGACCGCTGCCGCCAAGATCGTCCGCACCAAAAAGATCATCGCCGGACTGGAAAAAACCTACCCGACGGCGCATTGCGAACTCGTCCATGCCAATCCGCTGGAATTGTTGGTCGCCACCATCCTGTCCGCCCAATGCACCGATAAACGCGTCAATCTCGTCACCGCCGACCTGTTCAAGAAATATCGTTCGGCCAGGGATTTTGCCGAGGCCGACCTCCCGGCGCTGGAGAACGCCATCCGCACCACCGGCTTTTACAAGAACAAAGCCCGCAACATCAAATCCGCCTGCACCGATATCGTCCAAAAGCACGGCGGCCAGGTGCCGCGAACGATGGACGACCTGGTCGCCCTCGGCGGCGTCGGCCGTAAAACGGCGAACGTCGTCCTGGGCAACGCGTTCGACATCAACGTCGGCGTCGTCGTGGACACGCACGTCGCCCGGTTGTCGTCTCGTTTCGGCATCACAAAGCACGCCGCGCCGGAAAAGATCGAACACGACCTGATGTCGCTGGTACCGCGAAAGCAATGGGCGCTGTTCAGCCACCTGCTGATCTGGCACGGACGCCGTCGTTGCTTCGCGCGCAAACCCGATTGCGCGAACTGCGAAGTGCTGAAATGGTGCCCGCGACTGGGAGTTAAAGAGCTTTTAGCCACAGATGGCCACAGATGAAACACAAATATACTATGCAACGATGTTTTCCCATCTGTGTTTATTTGTGTAAATCTGTGGCTCAATGAATTGGTTGTTTCTTGATTCCGGCAAAGGCGACGCGGCGCTTAATATGGCGCTGGACGAGACGTTGCTGGAAAGTGTCGCAAAAACCGGCGCGCCGGTCCTTCGGTTTTATGGCTGGACCCAGCCAGCCGCCTCGTTCGGCTATTTCCAAAAATTTTCCGAGGTCGAGCGCACGACGTTGCTTCGTCCGCTCGTCCGCCGGCCGACGGGTGGCGGCATCGTTCCCCACGACATCGACTGGACCTACAGCTTTGTCGTGCCGCCGGGCCACGAATGGCATCGCCTCAAGGCGGAAGAAAGTTACCGGCGTATCCATGATTGGATCCGTCATGCCTTCGAGCGGTTGAAGGTCAAAACGGAACTGGCGCCCGGCTGCAAAAAATCGGCGCCCGGGCAATGCTTCGTCGGCTACGAAAAATCCGACGTGTTATGGCATGGGCAGAAGATCGCCGGGGCGGCGCAGCGTCGCAACCAGCTGGGTCTGCTGATCCAGGGTTCGGTCCAGCCGCCGCCGGTGCCGGTGACGCGCGAGGCCTGGCAGCAGGCGATGCGCGAGGTGGCGGTCGAGGGGTTTTCGGTCCAATGGGAAGCATTTTCGCCGGGCGACCTGGGGCGGCAGGCGGAAGAATTGGCTCGACAAAAGTATTCGCAGATCGCCTACAATCAAAAACGTTGAGTGGTGAGTGCTCCGATTGAACCGTGAAAAGATTCCGCATGGCTGGGGAGTTTTGGGTCGTTCTCACTGGAATCGCCTTCGCCGTATCTTCCGCCTGCGGCCAGGTCGTGATGACCGGCGGCGCCTACTTCCAAAATTTCAACAGCCTGACCAACAGCGGCAATCCCAATTGGACGAATAACCTTACCCTGCCCGGCTGGTATGCGGCCAAGGTGACCGCGCCGACCGAGCTGACGGGTTATACGATCGGCACCGGTTCAAGCGGCACGGGCGCGTTCTACAGCTTCGGCTCCAGCGGTTCCGGCGATCGGGCCCTCGGATCGGTGTCGTCGGGCACGCCCGGGGCCTTCGCCTACGGCATCTGTTTCACCAATAATACCGGTTCAGCCCAGACGAATTTCACGATCGCCTACACCGGCGAACAATGGCGCGATGCCAACGGCACGGGCGCGGTGACAAATGTCCTCGCCTTTTCCTATCGCATCGACAATTCGCCGATCACGAACGCTGACACGGCGAACTCACAGCTCTGGACTTCGGTCAATGCCTTGGATTTCAGCTCGCCGGTCGTGAACGCCGGCAGCGTCGGCACGGCCCTCGACGGAAACGTCGCCACCAATCGCCAGGGTTTCACCAATATCGTCCTGGCCGGCGTCGTCGTGCAGCCCGGCGAAGAGATCTTCTTCCGCTGGCGCGACGCGAACGACAGCGGCAGCGACGCCGGCATCGCGCTGGATGATCTGGCCATCACCTTTCAATCGACCAGCAACGCGCCGCCGTCGAGTTCCGCGCCGGTCATCACCGCGCAGCCGCAAAGCCAGGCGACCGGCGAAAACGGTCTGGCGATGTTTTCCGTCAGCGCTGCCGGCAACCCGGCGCCGTCATTCCAATGGAAATTCAAAGGGACGAATCTGCCCGCGGCGACGAACGCGACCTTGTTCCTGGGCGGCGTCACGACCAACCAGGCGGGGGATTATTTTGTCACCATGACCAATACCGCCGGCGCGACGAACAGCGACGTCGTCGCCTTGCGGGTCACCGCGGTTTCCCATTTGGCGACCAACGGCGAGATCCGCTATTTGACTTACAACGTGAACGGCAACGGCGTGACGGATTGGAGCACCAATGCGGCGCAGGTGCAGGCCGTCGGGCGGCAGCTCCTTTATCTCAATCCCGACATCGTCACGTTCAATGAGATCCCGTACACGAACACGTTCGAGATGGCGAACTGGGTGAAGGCGTACTTGCCGGGGTTTTTCCTGGCGACAAATTCCGCGACCGACGGCTCCATCCGCAGCGTGGTCGCCAGCCGGTTCCCCATCACCCGGTCGCAGAGCTGGCTGGCGAACTCGAGCCTGGTCCCGTTCGGTTACAGCGGCACGTTTCCCCGCGACCTGTTCGAAGCGCAGGTCGCCGTCTCCAATTATCCGGTGCCGCTCCACGTCTTTGTCACGCATCTGAAAGCGTTCGGGACGCAGGATGACGGCGACCGGCGCGGCGCCCAGGCCCTGGCGATCTCCAATTTTTTCGTGAACACGTTCTTGCCCGGCACCAACGGCTCGCATCTGTACATCCTTTCAGGCGACCTGAACGAGGACGTGTTCTTTCCGGAAACGAATTACGTGAGCAGCCATCCGATCCAGCGCCTGACGGCGTCGTCGACGGGACTATTCCTGACGACGCCGGTCAATCCATTCCGCGGGGCGCCGACCAATTCCTACACGGAATCGATCCGCAACCCATTGGACACGCGGTTCGATTATATTATGCCGTGCGCCGCGCTCTTCACGAACCTCTCGGCTTCCGAAGTGTTCCGCACCGACCTGTTGCCGAATTTTCCGCCGAACCTTTTCAGCAACGACGATCGCACGGCGTCCGATCACCTCCCGGTGCTGATGGTTTTCCGGAATCCGTTCGACACGCCGTTCAGATTGTTGTCGGCGACGGTGACCAACCAGACCGTCCAGTTGCAGTGGGAAGCGCAGAACAACCGGAATTACAGCGTGGAAATGTCGTCAAACCTGACGTCGTGGGCGCCTTTGGCGATAAACTTGTTCACAACCACGACCAACGCAACCTGCACGTTTTCAACGAATTTCGCGGGCGGCATGCGCTACTTCCGGATTTATCTCGTGCCATGATCCATGAACAGAATTGATTCCTTTTGAACCTTTGATAGAATTTTTCGTTTATGGCGAAGCTGGTCTTGTTTGACATCGATGGAACCCTGGTGCACACCGGCGGGGCTGGACGGAACGCGTTCGCGCGGACGCTCGCGACGGCGTTCGACGCCCACGACGGCGTCCACAAGGTGAGTTTCGCCGGCCGGACCGACATCAGCCTCGTCCGCGAATTGTTCGGGCTCTACGGCATCCCGACCACCTCGGCCAATTTCCAAAAATTTTTCGGCCACTACACGTTCTGCCTCGACGGTGTGATGCAGGAATGCACCGGGGAGATCTGCGCCGGCGTCGGGCAGTTCATCCAGGACCTGCAGGCGCTGCCGCAGGCGCCCGTGCTCGGCCTGCTCACCGGGAACATCATGATGGGCGCGGAGATCAAGCTGCGTCATTACGGCCTCTGGAGCCATTTCAAGACGGGCGGGTTCGCCGACGACCATGAAGACCGCAACCACATCGCCGTGGCGGCATTCGAACGCGGCCGGCACCTGATCGGGAACCATCTGCGGCCGGCGGACATCGTCGTGATCGGCGACACGCCGTTCGACATCCAGTGCGGCAAATTCATCGGCGCCAAAGTCCTGGCCGTGGCGACCGGGGGCTCGAAATACGAGGAGCTGAAGCAGCACGAGCCGGACTGGCTGGTGGAAGACCTCACGCGGATCAGCGCCGCGGAGATCTGCGGGCGGTCAATGACACCCGCAATGGCCGCCGCAGGAATGTCCGCCTCCGCCGGCGGGACGGCCCCGGCCCGGCCCTGATCCCTCGCCGGAACCGGACGCGGCGAAGGTGGAGAATTTCTTGGACAATTTTTTCGAACCGCAATGCGGGCAATCGGTGTCCTTCCAGTCGGTGGAACGGACCAGGACCTCGCTGTCGCGCCCACACTGCTCGCAATGAAATTCGTAGATCGGCATGACTTTAAATTATTCCCTCCGGCCGCGATTTCAAGCGCTTTCAGGTGGTTTCCTGGTTTGGGATGTTCCCTCTCCCCGGCCCGCTCCTCCTTTGAGAAGAATCCAAACCAGGCCCCTGCCCGCTTTCATCGACGGTTTTGTTTCCAAAAATTTTCAATTAAAATTTTGAAAATCGTTGTCGGCGGACGGGCAAAGGCGTATGTTGGTCATGCCGTTAGATGAAAAATTATATCCTCGACACGAACGTCCTTCTTCACGATCCGAATTCGCTCCTCAATTTCGCCGACAACAGTGTTTTGGTCCCGATCGAAGTCATTGAGGAGATCGACCGTTTCAAGCGCGAATCCACCGAACTGGGCCAAAACGCCCGCACGGTCTCCCGGATGCTCGACAGTTTCCGGGGTGAAGGCAGCCTGAGCGAAGGCGTGAAACTGCCCAACGGCGGTCACCTGAAGATCGCTTTCTACAAGAACGGCCACATGAACGGCGAAAGCGGCCTCCACGCCGCGTCGGTGGACAACCGCATCCTGTCGCTGGCCGCCAGCATCCAGAAAGCCCAACCGAAAAACCCGACCATCCTCGTCAGCAAAGACATCAACCTGCGGATCAAGGCGGACGCCCTCGGCCTGGCGGCGGAGGATTACGAGACGGACCGTGTGTTCATCACCGACCTCTACACGGGCATGCGGGAGATGTCGATGGGCGCCGACAAGATCGCCGCGTTCCGGGCGAACGGCGAACTGGAGTTGGAGGGTTCCAAGAAATATTGCCCGAACGAATATTGCACGCTGATCGACGAGACCAACCCGAAAAAAGCCGTGTTGACCAAGGTCGACGCGACGGGGACCAAGCTGATCCCGATCATCGATTCCCGCGAAGGCGTCTGGGGCATCAAACCGCGCAATCGCGAACAGCATTTCGCGTTCGATGCGTTGCTGGACGACCGGATCAAGCTGGTCTCGCTCATGGGCAAGGCCGGCACGGGCAAGACCCTGCTGGCGATGGCCGCGGGCCTGAAGCGCACGGTGCTCGACCGCGAGTTCCGCCGGCTGGTGGTGGCGCGCCCGACGATCTCGATGGGCAAGGAACTCGGGTTTTTGCCGGGATCGCTCGAAGAGAAATTGGCCCCCTGGATGCAGCCGATCCATGACGCGCTGGAGATGTTGAGCGACCTGAACATGGGCCACGACCATCGCCGCAGCGGCGACCTGATGCGCAGCGGCAGCATCGTGGTGGAGGCGCTCAGCTACATCCGCGGCCGCAGCATCGCCAACCAGTTCATGATCATCGACGAGGCGCAGAACCTGACGCCGCTCGAGGCCAAGACCATCATCACCCGCGTCGGCCACGGCACCAAGATCGTGTTCACGGGCGACCCGTACCAGATCGACAACCCCTACGTCGACTCATCCTCGAACGGCTTCAATTACGTCGTCAGCCGGTTCCGCGACCAGGCGATCGCCGCGCATATCGAATTGCAGAAGGGCGAGCGGTCGGAGCTGGCCGAATTGGCGGCCAACATCCTGTAAATAAAAGTCACATATTTAGGTTTAAACGACGCTGTAACTCTGGTTTTATGTCGAGCGTCTTTACGGTTAACACCATTGAAAACACATTGAATTTTGGCAGTTGACAAATGGCCTCTACCGCCGGAATTTTGATATAGCTGGAATGGGCGATCCCGGGCCAATCCAGCGGGCATTATGATCTCAAACGAAAGACCATCACCATTTGGCCGGCGGCCCCATCAGGGCTCCCATCAAGGCTACAGCCAGCCGAAACCGCCGGTCCAGGAAGACACGCTCAAGAGCGAAAAGATCCAGATCGAGCGTAAAACCTTCGTTTTCACCCTCAAAGAAAACCCCCGCGGCCGTTTCCTCCGCATCACCGAAGATGTCGGCGGCCGCCGCGATACCATCATCATCCCGTCCACCGGCCTCGAAGAATTCAAAAAGATCGTGGACGAAATGGTCAAGGCTTCCGGCGAGATCCCTGAGAAGAAAGAGCCGTGAACAACGGCAGGCCAGGCGGCTGCGTTCCTTCTGATTGGATTTTTTTTCTTGGTGGGTTGATCGCCATTTCAACCGCTGTCCTTTTGTCGGGTTTCTTACGGCCTGCCCTGGTCGCGATGAGGGCCGGGAATATCCTG
>Ga0068859_100005803_pt1 | contig 12538 bp, 10 predicted proteins | sample KBSSwiS22_FD_66585 | JGI IMG/M metagenome (GOLD analysis project Ga0068859, IMG submission 66585) | Switchgrass rhizosphere microbial communities from Kellogg Biological Station, Michigan, USA - KBS Switchgrass S2-2 | ecosystem: Host-associated > Plants > Roots > Rhizosphere > Soil ... | reverse complement strand
AGCGCGAAGTTGGGTGGGGCCTGCCCCCAGTGCGCAGGCCCTACCCAGTTGCCGTGCAGAACCCGGCGCATCCCCTCATCGTTGAGGATGACCGTGGCAAGGTGCGGCAGGGCAGCCTCGGGCGTCACCAGGCGCTCTGACAGGCCCGCGCCGGCCCGTTCGGCGTCGGCCAGCGTCATGGCGTCCTCCACCTCGAACGCGCCGCTCCGCAGGCGCCGGAGGGCCGAGAGGTGAGCGCCACACCCCAGGTGCCGGCCGATGTCGCGGGCGAGTGCACGCACATAAAAGCCGGCCGTCGCGGTCACCCGCACCTCGAAGGTGTCGCCGGTCCTTGACCTCCACTCGATCGAGCGGACCGTGACGGTCACCGGCGTGAGCGCCACGGGCTGCGAGCGCCGGGCCAGGTCGTAGGCCTTCACACCGCCCACCTTCTTGGCCGAGTGCGCCGGCGGCATCTGGTCGAAGGTCCCGCGGAAGTGCCCAAGCGCTTCCTGGATTTCAGTGTCAAGAATTTGATTGAAACCGGGAGTCTTAAGACTCCCGGTTTCAATCAAATTCTTGACGGCTACCGGCTCGCCGAGGGCGTCGTCGGTCGTGGTCGCGAAGCCCAGGCGGATGGTGGCTGCGTAGGTTTTGTCGCTGCCCGTGAGGATGGACGCCAGGCGTGTCGCGCGGCCTATTACAAGGACCAGGAGACCGCTCGCGAGCGGGTCCAGTGTGCCGGTGTGTCCAATGCTGCGCTGGCCCAACGTCTTGCGGATGCGAGCGACGACGTCGTGCGAGGTCGGTCCGGACGGTTTGTCGATCAGAAGAACGCCGTCGAGCGACGGAGGGACAGTCATGGGGGAAGAACGGAACTGGCCTTCAGCGCGCGGGAATGACGTCAGGCTCGGCCACGAGATCGATCGCGCGGCTCATCGCCAGGACGATGGCATCGCGCACCTCGTTGAACTCGCCCACGACCGTGCAGCCGGCCGCATTCCGATGTCCGCCACCCTGCCAGAGCGCCGCCACCTCGCGCACGTCGACCAGGCCCTTCGATCGCAGGCTCAGCCGGAACGTCTTGGCATCCTGACGCTTGAAGAGCGCGACGGCCGTCACTTCGCGTGCACTCAACGGGATGTTCACCAGACCTTCGGTGTCATCGATCGTTGCGCCGCACGCATTGAGCAGGACCTCGTCGAACGCGAGAACGGCCAGGCGCCGGTCGTGGTGCAGCGTCATCGCGTCGAGCATCGCGCCGGTCAACTTGACCCGGCCGATCGAGTAGCTGTCGAAGATCTGGCGAGACAGCGCAGCGGCGTCGACACCGGCTTCGACGATGCGGCGGCAGGTGTCGAACGTCTTTGCGCGAATCGCGCCGTATCGGAAGCCGCCGGTGTCGGTGGAGATCGCGAGATAGAGATGCGACGCGATTTCTCGCGTCCACGGCACGCCGAGCGCGTCGATGATGTCACCGACCATCTCGCCGCACGCGGCAATGGAGCCGTCGAACCAGTTCACCTGCCCGTACAGGGTGTTTCCCAGGTGATGGTCGACGTTGACAACGAAGTACTGCTCCAGCCCCGCGACACCTGGACGGTCGAGTTCGCTGCACTCGAGCAGCACCGCCGCATCCGCTGGAGCTGAGACACGGTCTGCAATCGTGATGCGGTCCATGCCCGGAAAGCCGCGGTACGGTTCGGGCGCGGCGTCCTTGAAGATCACCGTCACCTGCTTGCCGAGGCTCTCGAGCGCCAAGGCCAGCGCCAGGCACGATCCCACAGCGTCGCCATCTGGTTTGGCGTGCGAGGTCAGGATGAAGGACTGGCGTTCGCGGATGGCCGCGACGACCGCGTCGAGACCGGTCACGATGACGACCCGCCTTCGTCCCCGGGATCCGGACCCGCTGACGTGTCATCCACCTCCGCACCGCGAATCTTTCGCTCGGCCTCGAGGTCGAGCAGGATCTGCTCGATGCGGTCCTGATGCTCGACGGTCTTGTCGAATTCGAAGCGCAGCTCAGGTACCCGCCGCAGCCGCACGCGCGCCGCAATGTGTCGACGGAGGAATGGGGTGGCCCGCTCGAGCGCACGCTGCGTCTCGCGCCGCGTCTTCTCGTCGCCCATGCTCGTGTAGTAGACACGGGCCATCTGCAGGTCCGCCGACAGTTTCACCCGCGTCAGGGTCACGAAACCGACGCCGGGATCGTGCACATCGCGCGCGATCAACTGGGCGAGCTCCTGCCGGATCTCCTCGCCGACACGTTCCGGACGCGTCCCCTGGGGCATCAGCGAAGGTACTCCACGCGGCTCTCCGTGACGAGGCCGGGTTCGAGGCGCTCGATTTCACGCAACACGGACACCAGCGTTTGCTCCGCGACCGTATCCGCGCTCGCGACGGTGACCACGCCCAACCCGGCGCGCTGCCAGACGTCCTGATGCGCGACTTCGGCGACCGCCACGTTCGCGGCCTTCAGCCGATCCTTCAGGCGCCGCAGCACCATCCGTTTGTCTTTCAGTGACTGCGACATCGGCAGGTACAGTTCGACGCTGAGGAGCGCGATCGTCATACAAAGTCCGAGCCTCTCGGACCGTTAGCCGCTCGAACCATCTCACCCTCGAACCTAGACCGTCTGCGCGATTCGTTCGATCGAGAACACTTCGATCAGGTCACCGGTCTTGAGGTCGTTGAAGCGATCCAGCCCGATACCGCATTCGGTGCCGAGCTTGACTTCGCTGACGTCGTCCTTGAACCGGCGCAACGATGCGAGTTTGCCGGTCCACACGACGGCGCCCTCGCGCACGAGGCGCGCCTGCGTATCGCCGGACCGGGTCACGCGGCCGGACGTGACCATGCAGCCAGCAATGGTGCCGAGCTTCGGGGTCTTGAAGATCTGCCGCACCTCGGCCACGCCGATGCGCGTTTCCTTGAGGGTCGGCTCGAGCAGTCCGGCCATCGCTTTCCGCATCTCGTCGGTCACGTTGTAGATGACCGTGTGGTGACGGATGTCCACCTGCTCGCGCTCCGCGACTTCGGCGGCGTTGCGATCGGGACGCACGTTGAAGCCGATGATGATCGCATTCGAGGCGGTCGCCAGCAGGACGTCGGATTCGTTGATGGCGCCGACGCCGGTGTGAATGGTCCGAATCTTCACACGCTCGTCACTCAACTTCGACAACGTGTCGGCCAGCACTTCTGCCGAACCCTGCACGTCAGCCTTGATGATGATCGGCAGCTCCTTCACGCCGCCTTCCGCCATCTGCTCCTTGAGCGATTCCAGGGTGAGCCGGCCGCCTTTGCCGTGCAGCGCTTTTTCCTTGGCCTGCGCCTGCCGATACGCCACGACCTGCCGAGCCTTGATCGGATCGTCGATGACCTGGAACGTGTCGCCGGGGGAGGGGAGTGCCGACAGGCCCAACACTTCCACCGGGGTCGCCGGCCCAGCCGACTTCACCTTGCGTCCCATGTGATCGAACAGCGCTCGCACCTTGCCATCGACTGTGCCCGCGATGAACAGGTCACCTTCGTTCAGCGTCCCGTCCTGGACGAGCACCGATGCGACCGGTCCACGACCCCGATCGAGCTTTGCCTCGACGACGGTGCCTTGGGCCATTCGCTTGGGATTGGCTTTGAGATCCGCCAAGTCCGCGACGAGCAGCAGCATTTCCAGCAGCTGGTCGAGGTTCTTGCGCTGACGCGCCGACACCTCGACCGTCACGGTGGTGCCACCCCAGTCTTCCGGCATCAACCCGAGGTCCGACAGCTCACGCTTCACGCGTTCCGGATTCGCTCCGGGCTTGTCGATCTTGTTGACGGCGACGACGATCGGCACCTTGGCCGCCCGTGCGTGATCGATGGCCTCGCGCGTCTGCGGCATGACGCCATCGTCAGCAGCGACCACGAGGATGACGATGTCGGTGAGGCGGGCGCCGCGCGCGCGCATCATCGTGAAGGCCTCGTGACCCGGCGTGTCGAGGAACACGACGCGGCGGCCGTTCACATCGACCGAATACGCGCCGATGTGCTGCGTGATGCCGCCCGCCTCACGTTCGGCCACCTTCGTTTCTCGAATCGCGTCGAGCAGCGTGGTCTTGCCGTGGTCGACGTGACCCATGACCGTGACGACGGGCGCACGTGTGACGAGATCCTCAGGATTCGACGCCTCGGTCTCGACTTCCGTCAGTTCTTCCTCGAACGATCGGATCAGGACCTCCGCGCCGAAGCTGCGTGCCAGCATCGTGGCGGTTTCGGCGTCGAGGTTCGAATTGATGGTCAGCATCATGCGCCGATCCATCAGCTTCTTCAGGACGTCCTTGACCTTGACCTCGAGCTTGTCGGCCAGGTCCTTGACGGTCATGCCTTCCGCCAGCGTGATGAGCTTCGTGATGGGCGGAGCGATCTCTGCCGGCGCCTGATAGGACGGTCGGTCGTCGCGCCGCGCACCTGAGCCTGAGGTGCGGGGACGGAAGCCCATCGGCGGACGTCCGCCGCCGGGACGCATGCCGGGAGCGCCGCCTGGCCGCCCAGGCAGTTGCTGTCCCGCCGGCCGAATCGGCTGCGACGGCAGGGGACGTGGTCCCCCGAGGGGCGGCCGCGCCGCGGTCGTCGACGGCCGCGCCATGTTTGGCCGCACGCTACCCGCTGGTGGAGCGGCCGCGGCACGAGTCGGCGCCGGCGGCGCCTGCTGCGGCCGGATCACCGGACGCTGGGGGATCGGCCGCGCGGCCGGGGCTTCGCCCGTCAGGGGATCTTCAATTCGCAACCGCCGCGTTGGCGGCACGAGCCGTCCAGACGGTCGGAACGCTTCCGGTGGTGGTGCGACCGGGGCGCGGGGAACTGCCGGAGCAGGCGGGACGTGTGCCGGTGCCACGACGACGGGTTCCGGCGCTGGGGCCAGGGACTCGGGCTCCGGCGCTTCGAACGGCTCGGGCTCGGGCACGACCTCGCTCACAGGATGCCGGTGTTCCACCGGAGCCGCCTCGGGCTCCGCGACGGGCGCGGCCGCGGCCGCGGCCACGAAGGGCTCTTCTGCCTCGGGCGCGGACGTGCTCGAGTCGTGGGCGTGCGTGTGCGCCTCGTCGGCGACCGCACCACCCTCGGCGGAGACGTCGGCGGGCCGCAGCGTCTTGATGAGCCGCGGCCGCATCACAGGCCCGGCCGGCTTCGGTGGCTCAGGTGCCTTGCCCTTGGGCTTGGCGGCCGTCGTTTCGGCGAACAGCGCGCCCGGCGGGAGCGAGATGTTGCGCTTGCGCGCCTGTCGCTCCACGAACTGCCGGGCGACAATTTCTTCGATTGAGCTCGAGGCGCTGCGGACGTCGATGCCCGTCTCCTGCTTCAGGAGGCTCATCGCGTCCTGACTGGAGAGACCGAGCAGCTCGGCGACCTTGTAAATACGAACTGTGGCCAAATGCTACTCGCCTTCCTTGGCTGACGGCTCCGCCGCCGCATCCTCTGCCGCCGCATCCTCAACCGCCGCGTCTTCGACGGGAGCGTCCTCAACGACTGGCGCCGCTGCAGCGGCCTCGCTGGCCTGCTGACGAGCCACCGCGAGCACCGCCTCGACGGTGTCCTGGTCGAAGCCCGGCAGCTGTCCAAGATGCTCGGGATCGGCTGCGATGAGCTTCTCGACCGTGTCGTATCCCGCCGCGCGCAACGCCGCCACGACGTCGTCGTGAATGTCGGGCAGCGTGAGCTCTCGGGATTCGACCGCGCCGTCACCGAAATCGATGCCTGCCAACTGCAGCTCGACTTCCTTGCGCTTCTCTTCTTCGCTCTTGATGTCGATCTTCCAGCCGGTGAGCTTTGCCGCCAGACGAACGTTCTGGCCCTTCTTCCCGATGGCGAGCGACAACTGCCGGTCCTCGACGACGACCTCCATCACACGCTGCTCGTCGTCGACGATGCTGACGCGTTGGACCTTCGCCGGGCTCAACGCCTTCGTCACGAAGGTCACGGAGTCCTCGGACCACTCGACGATGTCGATCTTCTCGCCGCGGAGTTCCCGGATGATCGCCTGAACCCGGGTGCCGCGCATGCCGACGCAGGCGCCGACCGGGTCGACATCGCGCTCGCGCGAGTAGACCGCCACCTTTGCCCGGTCGCCGGCTTCGCGTACGGCGCCGCGAATCATCACGGTGCCGTCGTAGATTTCCGGCACTTCCTGCTCGAACAGCTTGACGAGCAACGCCGGATCGGTGCGAGACAGGATCACCTGTGGTCCCTTGGCGTTCTTCGACACGGCCTTGATCACGGCGCGCACCCGGTCGCCGATCGCGTAGTTCTCGGCGCGGGACTGCTCTTTGCGGGGAATCTGTGCCTCGATGCGGCCGATTTCCGCGATGATGTCGCCGCTCTCGAAGCGCTTGACCATCGCGTTCACGACTTCGCCGATGCGCTGGCTGAACTCGCCGTGAATCTTTTCACGCTCGGCTTCGCGCACCCGCTGGGCGATGACCTGCTTGGCGGTCTGGGCCGCGATCCGTCCGAGCTTCTCGGTCTCTTTCGGAAACTCGATCTCCATGCCGACTTCTGCTTCGGCGCCGTAGAGATCCTGCGCCTCGGTGAGCGAAATCTCGCGCGCGGGCGTCGTCACTTCGGCGACGATCAAGCGCACCGCGTAGAGTTCGACCTGGCCGGTCTCGAGGTTGAATCGTGAACGCAGGTCCTCGTCGCTCTTGAAGACCTTGCGCGACGCCGCAAGATAGGCGTCTTCAATCGCGCCGATGACGATCGACGGGTCGATCCCCTTGTCTTTCGCGACGACGTCGATCATCTGCTGCAGTTCGGTGGCCATAGACTCCTTGCACTCCCTAGAACTCGATATCCAACCGGGCCCGACTGACCAGGGTCATCGGCACGCGATGCGTGCGGCGGCCCTCGGTCATCACAATCTGCCCGTCCTCGACCCCTGCCAGCCGACCGGCGAAGTGGGACTGTCCGTCAACGGGCTCCCGCGTCACAACCTTCGCCAACCGGCCGACGAACCGCCGGTAGTCCGCCTCGCCTCGAAGTGGCCGATCGAGCCCCGGCGACGACACTTCGAGCGTGAACCCCTTGTCGAGACCCGCCGTCAGGTCGTCCTCCACATCCAGGAGGGCGCTCAAGTCCCGACTGACGTGCTGACAGTCCTCGATCCCCACCGGCTCGCCTCCGGGTATCCCGGCCGGCATGCCGTCCTTGCTGACACTCGGACCCGCGCCTGGATCGGGGCGGTCAATCACCACCCGCACGACCCAGCCAATCGCTTCGCGACGAATCTGGACGTCGAAAATCTCGAGGCCGTAGCTGGCGGCAACACGTCCGGCAGCCTCCTGAACGTGCGCACGGATGTCGTCTCGGCTTGCAGGCACCAGCGGTCACCCGGGGGGTCGTGACGTCAGGCCGCCTTTCGGGGCCGGACGCCGCCGCGTCGCGTGTTCCCCTAAAAAGCAAATAGTGGGCACGGGCCCACTACCAAAGCCTTTCCCGTTAAGACCACCCGAAAGTATAACAAGACGCCCGTTAGTCGGGCAATGGCGTGGCGATGAGATCGTAGCCGCGCGCCCCGGTGATCCGCGCCGAGACGACGTGTCCGGGGTGCAATTCAGCGGGATCGCAGTCAGAAAATACCACGATTGAGTCGATATCCGGGGCCTGTCCGGCCATCCGGCCGGTCATCACCAGGTCGGAATCGGGCGAGGGACCGTCCACGATGACGGGCACCACCTGTCCCACCTGCTGGCGTCGCCGGCGGGTCACGATCTGCTTCTGCAGGCGCATGATGCGATCGCGCCGCGCCCGCTTCACCGCCTCGGGGATGTCGTCTTCCATGGCGTGCGCGCGCGTGCCTTCTTCGTGCGAATAGGTGAACACGCCGACGTGATCGAAGCCGGTCTCGCGGACGAACGCCTCGAGCTGAACGACGTCGTCCTCGGTCTCCCCTGGAAAGCCGACGATGAACGTGGTGCGAAGCGTGACGTCCGGCATGTGGCGGCGGATGCGGGCGAGCAGAGCATCGTAGGCCTCACGATTGCCAGGCCGCCGCATGCGGCGCAGGACCGACGCGGAGGCGTGCTGAAGCGGCAGGTCGATGTAGCGGCAGACTTTCTCGCAGGCCGCCATGGCCTCGAGCACATCGTCGGAAATGGTGGTCGGGTAGAGGTAGAGCAGACGTATCCACGAGAGGCCTTCGACGGCGTTGAGGCGATGCAGCAGGCGGCCGAGCGCGCCGCGCTGGCCCTTGTCGATGCCGAAGAACGTGGTGTCCTGCGAAATCAGCAGCAGCTCGCGCACCCCCTGGGCGGCGAGGGCCGTGGCCTCGCGCACGATCGAGTCTTCGTCGCGGCTTCGGTACTCGCCGCGCAGCGTCGGGATGATGCAGAACGCACACGTATAATCGCAGCCTTCGGCGATCTTCACGTACGCGTAGTGCTTGGGTGTCGTGAGCACGCGGGGCGTAGAAGCATCGTAGAGATACGTCGGACCCGCGCTGGTTGGCGACGCGCCGGCCTCGCCGCTCACGGCCGGTGCCGTGATGGCACGGCCCGACTTGTAGAGTCGCAGAGGCATTGCGCCACCTGCCATCGATCCCCCGGCCAGAGCTTCCGTGATTCCCGGAATGTCGCCGGTGCCCAGAACGGCATCGATCTCCGGAATCTCGCGGCGCAGTTCCTCGCCGTAGCGCTCGGCCAGGCATCCGGTGACGACGAGGGTCTGACAGCCGCCTTCCCGTTTCAGCCGCGCCATCTCGAGAATCGCGTCAACGGACTCTTCCTTCGCACGATCGATGAAGGCACAGGTGTTGACGACGATTGCCTCGGCGCCCTCGGCGTCGGCCGTGATCTCATGGCCGGCCTCGCGCGCCAGACCGAGCATCACTTCGCCGTCGACGAGGTTCTTCGGGCAACCGAGCGAAACGAAACCGACTTTCATGGGTAGAGCCTGTACAACATGCGTGGATATGGGATGGCTTCGCGGAGGTGGTCCAGCCCGCAAATCCATGCGACGACGCGTTCGATGCCCATGCCGAAACCGGCGTGGGGCACGCCGCCGAAACGACGGAGGTCGAGGTACCACTCGTAGGCCTCGCGCGGCAGCTTGTGCGCCTCGATGCGCGAGAGTAAGAGGTCGTAGTCGTCGATGCGCTGTCCGCCACCGATGATTTCGCCATAGCCTTCGGGTGCGAGAATGTCGACCGAACGCGACACTTCGGCCCGATCCGGTTCGGGCTTGAAATAGAACGCCTTGATCGCCGATGGATAGCCGGTGACCGCGACCGGGCCGTCGAACATCTCGGACAACGCGGTCTCGTCCGGGCTCCCGAAGTCGCCGCCCCACTCGAAGGGCAGGCCTTTGTCCTTCAGCGCCTGCGCCGCGGCGTCGTACGTGATGCGCGCAAACGGCGCTTTCACGCGCTCGAGCCCACTGGTGTTGCGTTCGAGCGTCTTCAATTCTCGCTGACGTCGATCGAGTACGCGAGCGACCACTTCAGCCACGAGCTCTTCCGCGAGCACGATGATGTCCTCGAGGGTCGCGTACGCCACCTCGGGCTCGACCATCCAGAACTCGGTCAGATGACGGCGGGTCTTCGACTTCTCGGCGCGGAACGTCGGGCCGAAGCAATACACGCGTCCAAGCGCCATGGCGTTGGCTTCGTTGTAGAGCTGGCCGCTCTGCGTCATGTACGCCGTCGTGTCTTCGAAGTACTGCACCGGAAACAGCGTCGTCGTCCCCTCGCACGCTGACGGTGTGAAGATCGGCGTGTCCGCGAGGATGAAGCCGCGGCTGTTGAAGTACGTCCGCACCGCGTCGATGATCTCGTGCCGAATCCTGAGCACCGCCTGCTGGCGCGCGGAGCGAATCCACAGGTGCCGGTGGTCCATCAGGAAATCGACGCCGTGCTCCTTGGGCGTGATCGGGTAGTCGTGCGCGGCGCTGACGACCTCGAGACCGCTCACATCGATTTCGTAGCCGCCCGGCGCCCGGGCGTCGGCCCGGGCCGTGCCGTGGACGATGATCGAGCTCTCCTGCGAGAGGTGCGATGCCGTGGCGAAGGCCTCGTCACCCACCGTGGCCTTCGACATCACCGCCTGGATAAAGCCGGACCCGTCCCGCACCTGCAGAAAATGAATCTTGCCGCTCGATCGGCGGTTGGCGAGCCAGCCGCGGATGGTGACCGGCTGGCCTTCGTGCTGCGCGATGTCTTCGATGTAGACGGCCATGGCGAGAACAGGATGCCGACGTTACTCTTCGAACGCGAACGGCAACTCCAGATCCTCCAGTATGGCCTGAATCCGGCCGCGAGCCGCCACGATTCGGTCGAGCGTCCCGCTGGCGTCCCCGTGGTCGGGCACCTCGAACACCAGCGGGCCGGCGTAGCCGACTTTCGAGAACTCAGTCATGGTCGCCACCCAGTCGATGGTGCCGTCGAATGGGACCAGATGGTCGTCCGTCTTGCCACGATTGTCGTGAATGTGTGTTGTGGCGATGTAACCGGACAGCACCTCGATGGCATCGGGTGCTCCGCCCGTCAGATGGGCGTGCCCAATGTCCACGCACGCCGCGGTGTCGCCGAGTTCGAGATCGCCGGTCAGCCAGTCGAGAATCGCGCCCGCGCCGGCGAGCGGGTTTGGAATCACCTCGAGAGCCAGTTGCAGGCCGGCGCTCGCGCAGGCGTCGGCGATCGGCTCGAGACTTCGTTGAACCGCGGCGGCGTCGTTGTCGTTGGCGGGAATGGGCTGTCCGTACGGCAGTCCGAGATGGAGGACTGCGGCACGACACCCAAGGTCGCGCGCGGCTGCAATGGCCTGCACGGTCTCGTCGACCGCTTCTCGTCGAGCCGTGCCGTCCGCCGAGGCGTTCGAATACGCGCGGCCCCAGACACCATGGCTGAACCCGTCACAGATCGGCAGGTGCATGCTCCACGGCTCGATGCCGAGTTCGTTGAGCCAGGAACGCAGCTCGGCGATGCGTAAGGCATCGTGGTAGTCGACGTGCGTGCGCGTCGCGAAGATCTCGACGCCCGAGAATCCGCCCCGCGCGATCGACTCGAGATGGCTGCGGTCGAGCCGGACGCCGTGAAAGAGGTGCGTGGACAAGCCGAAACGCGCGGAGACGGTCTTCATGCGCCGCGCAGCTCAGGGATGACGGACGCCAAGATTTCTCCGAGTGCGCCGAATCGCGGCCGCCGAGCGAGATTCTCCCGGACATGGCGCAGCGTGCGCGGGACATACTGCCCGTACACAGGATTGGCCCGGGTCGTGGCTTGATAGCCAAACGTGCCGAGTGCCTTGAGGTTGCGCTGCATCGCCATCGTATCGAACCGGGCCTGAAAGGTCTCGAGATCCCTGACGCCCGTCGATGCCGCAAACCTGGCAATCAGCCGCTCGACCAACGATTCTGGCAAGTCCACGTACGAGTCCCTGAGCAACGACGCGAGATCGTACGTGTCTGGGCCCATGCGGGCGTCCTGAAAATCAATCATGTACAAGGCGCCGTCACTGACCATCAGGTTGCGGCTGTGGTAGTCGCGGTGGCACAGCACGCGCGGTTCGGACGCCAGTTCGTGCACGATGGCCGTCAGTTCCCCGCGCAGCGCCTCGCGCGCCGCCCCGGCAAACTCCACGCCGCGATACGCCTCGAGGAAGTGGCGAATGAAGAAGTCCATTTCCCACATCAGCTTCTCGACGTCGAACGCGATTGAGTACGGCAGATATCTGGGATCGGCCAGGTCGCGGCCACGGTGCTGTAACGTCGCCAACAGGTCTGCGGCCCGTGCGTACCAGGCGTCCCGTTCGTCAGCACTGGCACCGCCGATATGTGCCTGCAGGGTGACGTCGCCCAGGTCCTGCTGCGCCAGCACACCCAGATCCGCCCCGGACTCGAGCAGCCGTGGCACGGGCAACGGCATGGCTTCGAACAGCGTCGTGACGTTGACGAACGGCAAGGTCTCGTAGTCGAACGGTTTGGCGTAGAGCGCGAGCACGATCGACGGGGCGCCATGAGGAATGACCCGGAAGTACCGCCGATCCGACGCGTCGCCCGTAAGCGCGTCGACTCGAAGCGGATCGATCCGCTGACGTTCGAGGAACGTCGTGATGGCAGCAGGCAGCCGCGAGTCCGACACGCGTAACAGTCTACGAAAACCGCGCGCCTATTTCCCGAGCGGAAAGACCGCGACGTCTCCCCGGATCTCGGCGCGGTCGCCGGATCGGACAGCCGTCGCTGGCATGATGATCGACAGGTGGGCGCGGAAATCGGCGGGGAGGTGCACCGGACCGGCGACGATGCAGTCGGCGACCGATGCGCCAGGTTCGATCTGTACGCCAGCCCAGACGACCGAGTTGGTGACGCCGGCGACGGCCCCGGCCCCGCCCCGCCTCAACGCCGCCGCCAGGTAATCGCGTGGCGTGCCCACATCCAGGAAGGTCGCGTCCGTCGGCCAGATGCGGATCGATCCCGGCCGTGACACCGCCATCTCGGGATAGATGCCCCCCACGGTTTCGCTAATCACGCCGTCCGGCAGGTCCGCGAAGAAACGGGCATTCACCACTTGTGCGCCGATGTAGTGCCAGGTTCC
>Ga0068859_100005802_pt1 | contig 12538 bp, 10 predicted proteins | sample KBSSwiS22_FD_66585 | JGI IMG/M metagenome (GOLD analysis project Ga0068859, IMG submission 66585) | Switchgrass rhizosphere microbial communities from Kellogg Biological Station, Michigan, USA - KBS Switchgrass S2-2 | ecosystem: Host-associated > Plants > Roots > Rhizosphere > Soil ... | reverse complement strand
TGTTTGTGACGTTCCGGATCCCACGATTTGATATCCAACAGCACCAGATCGATCTGCTCGAGCTCTTCATCGGACAATCGCTCGCCGAGATATCCATTGGTGTCGAGTGCCGTGTGAATCCCCATCTCCTTTGCGGCGCTCATAAGACGCGCAGCAAAGCGGTCCTGCATCAGCGGCTCGCCACCACTCAACGTGAATCCGCCGGCCATGATCTTCAATCCATGCCGGTACTTGTTTAACTCCGCGACTGCTCGATCCAGCGGCACCGCCATGCCGTTCATCATGTTCCACGTGTCGGGGTTGTGGCAGTAAACACAACGAAACTGACAGCCCGCCGTCCACGCGACGAGGCGAATACCTGGACCATCAACTGCCGAACCGGTGGTGAATGAATGCAGGAAACCAGTGTCGCCGGTTTCCAATGCTTTCTTAACGATAGACTCCGGAACGTTCTTGCTCAGGTCGGTGCGAAGCTCGAACGGACTCGAACCTTCCAACGGCACAGTGTCTGTGTCAGTCCGCTCGATCATTGCTACGCCCCATGAAACGTTCGATTGATGACGTCCATCTGCTGCTCCCGGGACAAGCGCACGAAGTTCACCGCGTATCCGGAAACACGTATCGTCAGGTTGGGATACTTGTCGGGATGGTCCATTGCGTCCTCGAGCAGCTCGCGATTAAGCACGTTGACGTTCATGTGGTAGCCCGTGCCGCTAAAGAATGCGTCGAGTATGCCGCGGAGGTTGTCGATGCGATCTTCATTGATGCGCCCGAGACCTTCCGGCACCAGCGACGCCGTCAACGAAATCCCGTCGGCCGCATCGCGATAGGGAATCTTCGCGACTGAAGCCGCCGACGCGTGGAGGCCATGCACGTCGCGTCCATGCATCGGATTGGCGCCTGGAGCGAATGGTTCTCCCTGCCGCCGGCCGTCCGGAGTATTGCCGGTGTTCTTGCCGTAGACGACGTTCGAGGTGATCGTCAGGACCGATTGCGTGTGCTGAGCGTGACGGTAAGTCGGATACTTCCTCAACTTGCTCATGAACGTGCTCACAACCCACGACGCAAATTGATCGACCTGGTTATCGTTGTTGCCAAACTTCGGAAACTCACCTTCGGTTTCGTAATCGACGATCAGGCCAGTCTCATCGCGCACAGCCCGCACTTTCGCATAACGAATGGCTGACAAACTGTCCGCCACTACCGAAAGACCCGCGACGCCGAACGCCATCGTCCGCACCGGCGCGTAATCGTGCAGCGCCATTTCGATCCGCTCGTAGGCATACTTGTCGTGCATGTAGTGAATGATGTTCATCGCATTCACATACACGCCGGCCAACCACTCCATCGTCTTTTCAAACTTGCCGAGCACGTCGTCGAAATCCAGATACTCGCCCTGCGCTGCTCCGCGAGCAGGCGCAACCTGTTTGCCGGTGATTTCATCGCGACCGCCGTTAATGGCGTACAACAGACACTTCGCCAGGTTCGCGCGCGCGCCAAAAAACTGCATCTGCTTGCCGACGAGCATGGGCGAAACACAGCAGGCGATCGCCCCGTCGTCTCCCCAGGCACTGCGCATGATCTCGTCGCTCTCGAACTGAATCGAGCTCGTTTCGATCGCGACCTTCGCGGAGAAACTGCGGAATCCTTCGGGCAGGCGCGGTGAGTACCAGATCGTCAGGTTGGGTTCCGGCGCTGGTCCAAGGTTGAAGAGCGTTTGCAGGTAACGAAAGCTGGTCTTCGACACGAGCGGACGTCCGTCGTCGCCCATGCCGCCGATCGACTCAGTGACCCACGTCGGATCGCCCGCGAACAACTCGTCATACTCCGGCGTTCGCAGGAAACGGACGACGCGCAGCTTGATCACAAAGTCGTCGATGATCTCCTGTGCCCGTTCCTCCGTGAGCGCTCCTGATTTCAGATCGCGTTCGAAGTAGATATCGAGGAAGGTTGACGTGCGGCCGAGTGACATCGCGGCGCCGTTCTGCTCTTTCACGGCGGCGAGGTAGCCGAAGTACAGCCACTGCACCGCCTCTCGAGCCGTTTGCGCCGGAACGGAGATGTCGAAGCCGTAGTTCGCGGCCATTTGTTGCAATTCTTTGAGAGCGCGAATCTGTTCGCTCAGCTCTTCGCGATCGCGAATGATGTCGTCCGTCGACATCAGCGGATCGAGTGCGGTTTTTTCCTTCTGCTTCTCTTCGATGAGGCGGGTTACACCATAAAGCGCGACGCGACGGTAGTCGCCGATGATGCGGCCGCGGCCGTAAGCGTCGGGAAGTCCAGTGAGCACGTGAGAACTGCGACAACGCCTGACGTCATCGGTGTACGCATCGAAGACCGCTTCGTTGTGCGTCTTCCGGTACTTCGTGAACGCTTCCACGACGTGCGGATCGGGTTCGTATCCATAGGTTTTCAATGCGTTGAGGACCATGCGGAAGCCGCCGTTCGGCATGATTGCTCGCTTCAGCGGCGCATCTGTTTGCAAACCGACGATCACTTCGCTGTCGCGATCTATGTAGCCGGGAGCATGGGCCAGGATTGAGCTGGGGATTTGCGAGATGTCGAGTACGCCCTTCTTGCGTTCTTCGATGAAGAGTTCGCTTAGCTGGTCCCAGATCTTTTTCGTTCGTTCCGTGGGAGGCGCGAGAAACGATTCGTCGCCTTCATAGGGCGAGTAGTTTTGTTGGATGAAGTCGCGGACGTTGATTTCACTTAGCCAGAAACCGGGCTTGAATCCTTCCCATTGCGGAAGGGTCCTGCGGCGAATCTCCTGCGGTGCGGTGCTGGCCATCGTGTTCTCCTTGTTCGTACCTCTAAGCTGCTTTGGCGGCGAGTCCCAAAAGTGCGCCGGTTTGTTTAGCGATCATCAACTCTTCATTCGTCGGAATTACCCAGACAGAGGCTTTGCTGCTGGCCGTGGAAATCGTTGTGCGATTCTCATTGTTTGCGTCGGCGTCGATTTCGATACCGAGCCACGCTGACGCCTCACAGATTCGCTGACGGATCTCAGGCGAGTTCTCGCCGATTCCAGCAGTGAAGACGAGCGCATCGATGCCGCCGAGCACGGCAGCCAAAGCGCCGATCTCCTTTGCGGCGCGATAGACGAAATAATCGAGCGCCAATCGGGCAGCAGGCTCCTCGCGGCCAAGCAGGTCCCGCATGTCGCTACTGATTTCGGAGATTCCGATCAGGCCTGACTTCTTATAGAGCAGGGTCTCGACTTCTTTCGCCGAGAGATTAAGCCCCTGGAACAGATGCAAGACGACTCCCGGATCGAGCGCGCCGGGCCGCGTGCCCATGCATAGACCATCGAGCGCGGTGAATCCGAGTGTGCTGTCGACACTCTTCCGATCCTTCATGGCACACATACTCGCGCCACTTCCCAGATGCGCCACAATCACACGGCCGTTAGAAATCCCCGGAGCATACAAGGGCAGAACTGACGCGATGAATTCGTACGAGATGCCATGAAACCCATACCGCTGCACACCTTGTTCACGCAGCTCGCGCGGTAACGGAATGAGTTCCGCTACTTCCGGTTGACCGCGATGAAAGCTCGTATCGAAGCACGCGACCTGCGGTACGTCCGGCAAACGTTCAAACACAGCTTCGATGGCTGCCAGGTTGTAGGGTTGATGAAGCGGTGCGAGCGGGACGAACTGGTAAAGCTCCTGCATCACTTCCCGATTCAGTATCGTTGGACCGCTGAAGCGAGCGCCGCCGTGGACCACACGATGACCGACGCCCAAAACGCGCGAACCCCCGTACATCGATCGCAACCACTCGGCCAGCGCAGCGATTGCTTCATCACCGTCCTTCGCCACAACGTCTTTGTTCGCCAGGCTGTCGCCGATTTCGTTTTTGACGATCAAACGAGGTGACGTGCCGATACCTTCAACCTGCCCGCGCGATTCCAAATGCCAGCGCTCACCAACAGGCCTTTCGAAGACACTGAACTTCAAACTCGACGATCCGGCATTGAGCACGAGTGCATAGTCGTCCATCACGAAACTCCTAGAGCGCTTTTGCGCGACGCGCGTGGGCCACCAGCTTGGCGACGCCGCAACTCGCAATCCTCGCGCGCACACTGTCTGCCCGACTCGTCAGAATCACTGGTACCTTCGCACCAAGCACCAAGCCGGCGCTGTCCGCATTCGCGAGAAACGTCAATTGCTTGGCGAGGATGTTGCCGGATTCAAGATCGGGCGCGAGCAGAATGTCAGGATCGCCGGCGACCGCGGACTTGATGCCTTTTGTCTCGGCAGCTTGCGCACTGATCGCGTTATCGAAGGCGAGCGGTCCATCGAGGATCCCGCCGGTGATCTGGCCGCGTTCCGACATCTTGCAAAGGGCCGCCGCATCGAGCGTGGCGGGCATTTTGGAAGTAACGGTCTCAACCGCGCAGAGGATTGCGACTTTCGGTTTCTCGAGTCCGAGTGAAATCGCAAGATCGATCGCGTTCTGGCAGATGTCGACTTTGTCTTCGAGCGTCGGTGCGATGTTGATGGCGGCGTCGGTGATGATCAGCACCTTGTGATACGTCGGCACGTCCATGATGAATACGTGACTGATACGGCGCGCCGTGCGCAGCCCACCTTCACGCGACACGATCGCGGACATCAACTCGTCAGTGTGCAAGCTGCCCTTCATCAGAATCTCAGCCTTGCCTTCTTTCACGAGTTGGACAGCTCTCGCAGCCGCGCCATGACTGTGCGGTGCATCGACGATCTCAAACTTACTGATATCTAGACCGCACGACTCCGCGACTTCCGCGATTTTGGCTGCCGGTCCCACCAGCAACGGCGTAATCAAACCGTTTTGCGCGGCTTCGACTGCTCCTTCCAAAGCTGAGACTTCGCAAGGATGGGCCACCGCCGTAGGGACCGGCGCCAACCCTTCGCACCGCGCCAGTAGTCTTTCGTATTTCCCAGTTCCAACTGCTGCTTTCATACTCATTTCTCCTGCACCGCCTGTCCGGTCTCTTTCAAAAAGAACGTCAACAGAATCGCCATCGCGACTCCGACCAGGAGCGGCCTGAACGTAGTCTGGAAGTGCTGTAAATCCAGTTGCGCCGAGCCATGTGAGACGCTTTGCAGGATCCAGCCGAACACCGGACCGAGTAGTGCGCTCAAAGTGAAGTTTAAAAAGTTGACGACACCGGTAGCCGTGCCGCCGAACTGCGGCGGATTCGCTTCTTTAATCACGGTGTAAGGCAACATTGCGGCGCCGGAAACGGTGCCGGTCAACAGACCCAGCAGGTACGGCGGCAGTACTCCCTGAGGCCCATAAAGAATCCACGCCAGACACGCGAAGAGCGCGATCGCCGCGCCGATGATCACGGGTTTGCGCCGGCCGATGCGATCGGACAGCAGACCGAGCAAGGGACAGCCGATGATCCAGCCAAACGGCACCGTAGCCGATCGCATCACGGCTTCTCCGTAATCCATTCCGTGAGCTTCCTGAAGAAAACGAACGCCCCAGATCATGTCGAAGATCGTCGTCGGTATGAACATCAATCCCGAGATCAACCCGCACAGGATCGACTGTGGATTCCGAAAGACCGTGCCAAACGCGCGCGCCACTGACTTCAAACCTTCGCCCGACGACTCCTGAGCCTGACCCGGAATCAGGAAGAAGAGCACGACCGCGATCACCAGCCCAAAGACACCCATGCCGATCCAGAAGTGGCTCCATGCCATACCGCCGCCGATCATTGGCCCAACTACAAACTGTCCCGCGGAGCCACCGGCCATGCCGAACATTTGTGTCGCACCAATCAGCGTCGCCGCTTTTGAGGGTGCGAAGTTTTTCGTGGCTATGTAGATCGCACCGACGAGTGCGAACACTCCACCAGCGCCCTGCATGAACCTGCCGATGCCCGCCAGTTGAATCTGACCCGTCGAAAACAGTAGAGCACCGATGCCGACGAGCGCTGCCGCTCCCGGCAACAAACGTCGCGGTCCGATCTTGTCCATTGCCGCTCCGGCAACGAGACTGAACGGCGAGTAGCCGTAATAGAACAGGCCGACGATTGAGGCGACGGCAATCGGGGTAATACCGAACGCATTACTGAGCTCCGGCATCATCACCGCCGGTGCTGAACGCAACGCATACTGGTAGAAATAGTAAATGGCAGTGAGGACCCAGGCAGCTACGGCGATCCTGACGCTCTTATCAGTATCCAACTTCGCTTCAAGGTGTGTAGTTGCCTGGGCCATATCACGTCGGGATTAACAGAGCACGATCGCAGAAGCGTGTGGTTATGTTTGGTCGCCCTTGGTCTTGATGTATTTGCTGTTGTCGAGTCCCGTAAGCTTCACCGGGTCGAGCAATTCCTTGATTTGTGCTTCTGTCAGAATCTTTTTCTCACGGATGATCTCGAGTATTCCCTTACCCGATTTGTAAGCCTCACCGGCAGTGCGAGACCAATCCCGCAAAGACGCAGAGCCGCCAAGAAGGAAGAATGTCCCCGGAACCTGCTTTGCGTCAGCGCGCCTTTGCGGGAAAGCTTGTTCATGATCAAAACGCCAATTCCCAGTTCGAATGAAAGACCCAACCCCGGCCACCGATCGGAAACGGCACCGACGCGTAACCAACCGGCGACTTCTTTAGATAAGCACCTCGGTGTTCCAACGCACTACCTTTGTGCGAACGCCGTGCTACTCGAAAGCAGGAGCAATGCGAGCGCAAGGGCAAAAACTGAGTATCTTTCCCAGCTCAATCGATTGATGTTCATGCAGCCTTCTCCATTCGCGGGAGGAGTTCGGTCTTGTCGTGCAATTTAGAGGAGGGCGAAAAGCCTCGAAACTGGCAAAACTTACAGGTGATCCGGCCTGGCCGCGCCAATAGACTCGCGGCTGAATCAATGAGTCACCGTAGCGCTACACCATCCGATTACGAGTTGACGCAGGCGATCGCTGGAGGCGCAATCTCCGGCATCGGAGACCTGTATGAGCGACATAAGACGAAGGTCTATGCGTTGTGCTTACGAATGACCGGGAATGTCAGTGAGGCTGAGGATCTGACACAGGAAATCTTCCTGAACCTGGTCGGTAAGGCGGGATCGTTTCGTGGTGAAAGTCAGTTTTCGACCTGGCTCTATCGTCTTACTACTAACCACGTGCTCATGCACTTCCGTTCACTGACTCGCCGTCACCAACGCTTCCCTTACTTGATCGACGAAGTCGAAGCGACGCGCAGTTTGAACCACTCTGCTGGGCCACAACTCCTGGATCGCGTTGCGATCGATACCGCTGTAGCCAAGTTACCCGGCGGTTGCCGTTCAGTGTTTCTGAAGATTGACGTGGAAGGTTACAACCACGAGGAAGTCGCCGGCTTGTTTGGATGTTCGGTAGGAAACTCCAAGTCGCAACTTCACAAAGCGCGCCGGCGACTTCGAAAACTACTGACCTCGACTAAAGCTTGCGCACGCCGAGCAGCTTGATCGCGCCAATTCCATAACTCTCCAGCTCAATCCTGTTGCCTTCGAGTACCTTGATCTTCGCCGCGTAGAGCAGTGCGCCGGTCCCTTCTTCTCGTCCTTTGCTGTTCTTCTTCAGATCGAGTTGCATCACGCCGAACGGGTAGTCCTGCGATCTGCTGCCGGCGTACATCTCGAGGAAACCAATCGGACGATCGCCGACTGCATAGATGCGTCTCCCACCTTCGACCTGATGCGAACGAATGAGTTTGAAGTCGTAAAACCCGGCACGACCGACCATCCGGATCTTGCCTCGCGTGTCGGCCTTTTCAAGCGCTTTCAGCAACTTCTCGGATCCACCTTCGAGCAATGCATCAGCCATCGTCTTTGCTTCTGCGTCGTCGGTGTAGCTACTCACGTACAAATCGACATTGACCCGCGAACCTGCGCCGACCATTGCCGGTCCAGCGCCGTGCGGCATATAAGCAAGCGCGGAAAACTTTTCACTCTTCTGCTTCTTCTCTTCGGGCTTCTTGTCCTGCGCGGTTGATGGCAGCGACACACCGAATGCGAGGAACGCCAACAAACAGGAACCGATAAAGAATCGTGCTTTCATCGTCTACTCCTTATTCAAAAGGAAGCCGGATCAGTTTACTTTGCCGGCGGGGGATACTTTTTGAAGAGCTTCGCCACAGCTTTGTTTAGGTTCTTATTGACCTTCTGTGGATCTTTCCCGGAACCGAGGGTCTTGCTCGCTTCACCACGCCAGACCTGCTGCTTCGTTCCGACGTCGTAAAGATCGACATTGAGCGTTCCGATGTTGATCGTTTGGCTCGTGGTAGTTGTCGTGGACATGCCGCCCCAGCCACCCCAACCGCCCCAGCCCCACGGACTGCCACCGGTGCTGTAGGAGTTCCATTGTTTTTCCTGATTCACGGCAACTTGATAGATGACGTAGAGATCCGGGTTGTCCTCAGTCTTCGTCAAACCCTTCGTCGCCAGTTGTGAATCGATTGCTTGCATGATTTGGTTGTCGACGATTGAGTTCGGATACTGCGCGTTCGGAACCTTGACCCACTTGTAGCTCTTGTACTTCGAGAAATCAGTACCCTGGAGAAAGTTGTACTTGATGTCCTGCGCGGAAGCTGCGACGGACCACGCGAACAGCACTCCAACAATCATCAACGCGTGAGAGATCCTGATGGTCCTTAGCATTTCACACACCGTCCTTCCTACTAAATACTTAAAGTTTTGCCGATTCTAGGGCCACCCGAAAACAGTGATAACTGTCACTTTTGACAGGCGAGATCCGCCGGCGAAGCGTGCAAAAAGTAAAGGAGTTTACTGAGATACGCAGAGCACGCAGAGAAGACTGGTCCACTTTTTGTGCAATCAAGATCGTGAAAGACCTGTGGCGGGGTTTTCACCCTTTACGAGAACTACGACAGCAAACCGCCGGTGCGAGCGGACAAGAACGATCTGGGCGTCAGCACTTCGATCGGTTGGAAGTTCTGATGCCCCCTGTAAGTTTTACCAGTAGGTCGGCGCCTGCCGCGCACCTAGAATCGCAAGTTGCATTGCCAAACTTGCCACTCGTTCAAACGTCATCGCTACCGACCCAGCAGGGTGTTTCAAGGACACGAATGAACATACGGGACCAGTTCTCTCCAAGCGAACGTTTTACCGACGACTGGACGCGCCTCGAAGTCGATATCGGCGCGCTGTCGCACCAGGGCCATATTCGCGAGAACAACGAAGACAGTTACCTCGTGATGAAGTTCGGGCGCTCGCTCGAAAATCTCCTAACGAATCTCGACGAAACGCTGCTCGAGGACAGTTACTTGATGAATGGGTACGGCATCTTTGTCGCCGACGGCATGGGAGGTCTGGCGGGTGGTGAAGTGGCCAGCCGTCTCGCGCTGAGCAAGCTGGTCGAGCTACTGGCAGAAACGTCTGACTGGACTCTGTCCGTCCGGCACCACCGAGACCTCACGACTGTGCTGGAACGAATGACCGAACGTTTCTTTCAGATCGACGAAGTGGTTAGAACAGAAGCCGCCAACGACTCGAGCCTGCAAGGTATGGGCACAACCCTTACAGTTGCGGCGGCGCTCGGCCACGATCTCGTCATCGGGCACGTTGGCGACTCACGCGCGTACCTGCTGCAAGCTGACACGTTTCAACAACTAACCACCGATCACACGCTGGCGCAGGCTTTGATTGATGCCGGTGTTGCCGGTCGCGACGACCCAGCCTCGCGCTCGATGCGTCATGTCTTAACGGCCGCCGTCGGCTCCCTCGGAAAGGGCGAGCCGGAGGTGCGACGCTTCAAGATCAGTGAGGCCGATCAGTTGTTGCTGTGTACGGACGGCTTGACCGAGATGGTGGACGACAAGACGATTGCTGATGTCCTGCGCAAAACGAACTCCTCGCAGAAGGCCTGTGAGGACCTGGTCGATCTGGCCCTACGGAATGGCGGCGTAGACAACGTGACAGCAGTTGTCGCGCGTTTTACCACACTTGCGGGGCGCGATTGATCTCCACGAACACACCGCAAACACTGTAAGAATTGACAGTATTAACCACCAAGTTATCCGCATACGATTTCTCGTATGTTTGGTGAAAGGAGCAAGAGATGAGAGTTGGAGTAAAGGTGCAATCGAGATTAGTCATATTCGCCTGCCTGGTGTTGTTGGTAGTGACCGGAAACGCGTTCGCCCAGGACGTACGAAAGGTTTCGGCCGGCGAAGAAATCAAGAAAATGAAGGGCGTCGTCACTAAACGCGACCCTGATGCGTTCAGGATGACGGATCCGAATGGCGGTCCGGCGGTGGATGTCCTGCTAACGGCTCAGACCGAAGTGAAGAGTCACAAAAGGGGCGTCTTCCGCGGATCGAAAGAGTATGCCGCGGGTTATATCCTTCGCGGACTGCGGCTCGAAGTGGATGGCGTCGGAAATGCCGATGGTCAAATCGTCGCGGACAAGATTCGTTTCGACGAACAGGATTTGAGGGCCGCTCAAGCGCTGAAGTCTACCGTTGACCCGCTCGAAGCGGAGATGAATGAAAAGCTCAAGAAGCAACAAGAAGAGCAGGAACGGCTCGCCGGTCAAATCGCGGAGAACCAGGCTCTCACGGAGCAGGCACGGGCTGAAGCTGCGAAAGCACAGCAAACCGCGGACTATGCGAACAACCGCATCAATGGTCTGGACGACTTTGACACGCTCAAAACGATTACCGTGCCGTTCGCCAGTGGCAGCGCAACCCTGGGTCCCAAGGCAAAAGCCACTATTGATGAAGCGGCTGCCTGGGTCAAGACGCAGAACACCAAAGGCTGGGTGATGGCGGTGGTTGGCTATGCCGACTCAACCGGCAACTCGCAACGCAACATCGATCTCAGCGAACGACGTGCTAACGCGGTCATCTACTACATCGTGAATAAGTACAAGATGTCGTTGAATCGTCTCGTTCAGCCGTTCGGATATGGCCAATTGGAACCCGTGGCTGAGAACAAGACCAAGGAGGGTCGCGCGAAGAACCGCCGTGTTGAAATCAGATTGATGGTCAACAAAGGCATCGCCGGCACAGTTGGTAAGGGAGATTAACGGGTTGGAGTCGAGCAGGGTGTAAGAGAGAAAGCAGGAGGAGCACCTGAACACTCCAAAGGGCCGGGTCAGGGGCGACCCGGCCTTTCTCTTTTTTAGGGTCAGCGCGGGGGTTCCGTTTTGATGCGAGCGATCGAAGTCCGGCGTGACCTCGCTTTGCACAAAAAGCGTTCTTAAAACATTGTCTTGTCTGCGTCCTCTGCGTTATCTCCGCGTCTCTGCGTTGAAAAAGCCTTTAACCGCCGGGCACTAGTCCACTTTTTGTGCAAAGCCCTCGTGACCTCCGCAGCAAAATAGACAGGAACACTAGATCCGCTATTACCGTACTCTCCTCCGGTCGGCTAAAATCACCTTACCTTGAAGGCTTATGTATTGTCCTAGTTGTGGTCAGCAACAAATCTCGGAAGAGATGAGGTTCTGTTCGCGGTGCGGGCTCGCGCTTAGTGAACTGGCGGAGTGGCTCGCCGGCAGACGTTCTCTGGCGACGGATTATCGAGCAGCTGTCGGAAAGCCAGAAGAACGTGGGATTTCGCCCCGGCGCAAGGGAATCCGGCGGGCGGCGAAGTTGATGTTCTTCAGCGGCGTGCTGTTTCCGATCTTTCTCGCGTTCAGTATTGGCGTTGACGAAGGGGGACCGCTGGCGATTCCCTTCATCGTATTTTTCGTGTCGCTCGTAATGATGCTGTACGCGCGACTCTTCAGCGACAAGACCGCACCGCTCATCGATCAATCCGCCGCGCAAACATCCAACTTCGGCACGCCGCCTGTGCGGGACTATTTGCCGCCGGCGACAACAACCGCGATTCCCAATGTCGGACGGCAACGAATTAGAACAAACGAACTGTCTCAGCCTCCGAGTGTGACGGACCACACCACCAAGCTATTAGACAACGAGTAGTACTAGTTGATGATTCTGATCTGTGTCACCGGATGAATCTCCCAGGCCGTGGCGCGCCAGTTCTCACGATTACCAGGCACTACGTTCTCCGAGTCCTCGTCGTGCGCGATATCGAAATACAGCCACCCTTCGAATTCACACCAGTGGCCCACTAATTGAGTCTGGAGCGCTTGTTCAGACCAATCGATGCCCTGCGCCGCTGCCCAGTCGCGAAGATTCGGTGTAACTTCCACCACGACCTGCGCGTTCTTCGGAGCGTCTTTCTGCATTGCGATCAGGATGTGGACATCCCGACGACAAGGATTGAAACAGTTCGTTGCCTCCGCCCCAGCATACGCGACGTCGATCACCAGTCCCTGAACTCTTGCGGCACGATAGGTATACCAGCGATTCGTATCGTTACCGGGCTGAAGTAATGCATCGAGCGTGATGTGCGGATCGAAGTCGCCGGCTTGCGGAAACGCAGTTCGATTTTTTAATCGGTGTTCTGCGCGTGCCCTGCGCGTAAACGCTATCCCGACACTCGGACAGCGCCACGCCAGAATTAAGCAAAGCGCAACCAGAGCACCGACAACGGCGGCCACAACCAGGACTCTTCGTCTTTGCAAGCTTTGCA
>Ga0068859_100005799_pt1 | contig 12544 bp, 10 predicted proteins | sample KBSSwiS22_FD_66585 | JGI IMG/M metagenome (GOLD analysis project Ga0068859, IMG submission 66585) | Switchgrass rhizosphere microbial communities from Kellogg Biological Station, Michigan, USA - KBS Switchgrass S2-2 | ecosystem: Host-associated > Plants > Roots > Rhizosphere > Soil ... | reverse complement strand
GGCAGTTCGGAACCGGAAATCATGGCGGCAAGCGTGTCGAGAATCATGAACTTCGTCTTCTCGACGACGGCCTCCGGCAGCGTCCGCGTCGCGGCGCCCGCCATGAACGTGCTGAGCGTCGTCATCACGTCGCTCACCTCGGCCGCCTCGGCGACGCCACCCGCAAACTGCGGGCGAAATGCAGCGGTCGCCAACAATGCTCCCGTTGACTGCAGCAACTTACGGCGGCTGACGATGAAGGGATCTGTCACGATATGCTCCTTCGAGCTGCCGTTATAACCTAAAACCTGAGCCCTGAAACCTCCTGTAACCTGACACCCGATACCTGAAACCTTCTTATGGCTACTCAGATTGAGGCGATTGATATCAAACGCAAGATGTTTTTCGAGCATGAAGGTGCCCCCTATCACTGCATCGACGTCGAGGTGTCAAAACCGACGGCCCGCGGCGGCCAGACGCTCGTGCGCATCAAGATGCGCAACCTGTTGACCCGCGCAGTGTTCGACAAGACCTTCAAGGCGGCAGACAAGTTCAGGGAGCCGGATCTCACGACCGAAACAGCGTCGTTTCTCTACGTTGATAGCTCCGGCTTCAATTTCATGAATCAGGAGACGTTTGAAACCGTCACCCTCAGTCCGGATGTCGTGGGCGACGCCGCGAAGCTGCTCGCCGACAACGTGAACGTCGATATCCAGCGCTTCAATGGGCGGCCGATCGGCATGGAATTACCGCCGCACGTTGAATTGACCGTCGCCTACACGGAGCCCGGTGTGCGCGGCGACACGGCGAGCGGAGGCGTAACGAAGCTGGCAAAGCTCGAGACGGGGCTCGAGATTCGTGTGCCGCTGTTCATCAAAGAAGGCGAACGGGTGAAGGTGCACACGGAAACACGCGAATTCGCTGGCCGCGCCTAAGCGGTTTTCACTTCACGGGCTAGGCGTTCGAGTGTGAACGACGCCATCACCTTGAAATCCTTGGCGTACGCCTCGTGGTTCTGTTCGACGTCCGCCACTCGATACACGTAGTTGGCGGTGATGCCGAGCGACGACGCGATGCCGGCGGAAGAGACATCGCCGCCCCAGTTCAGCCGCGCCAGGCGCGCGCCATTGGCGAGATGAAAACGGGCGACCGGATCCAGCGGCGCGTGTCCTCGCTTGGCGCGGAGCAGATAGTACGCGCAGAGCTGCATGATCTCGTCGCGCACTGTGTCCGGAACAGCCGTCAGGGCGGCCGGACTGTCGAGCGGGAGCGCCGCCAGAGTCGGCGACATCAAATCGCGGTGGAGCATCATCCACGATCGGAAACCCGGCACAGGGGAGAGCGTCGCGAATTTCCGGATCTTGCGGAACTCGCCGCTCAAGTCCTCGACGACCTGCTTGATGAGAAAGTTGCCGAACGAGATTCCCCGAAGGCCTATCTGACAGTTCGTGATCGAGTAAAAGAGAGCGCAGCGGGCCTCGCTCGGATCGTCGACGGTCGATTGCGGATCGAGCAGCGGTCGCACATACCCGAGAATGCCGGCCGTCAGCGCCGCCTCGATGAAAATCAGCGGCTCGTCGGGGAGGGCCGGATGGAAAAACGCGTAGCATCGTCGGTCTTTTTCGAGACGCCGCCGCAGGTCGTCCCAGCCCTGGATTTGATGCACCGCTTCGTACTGAATGAGCCGCTCCAGAATGAGTGCCGACGTCTTCCACTCGATTCGCTGCAGGACGAGGAACCCGCGGTTGAACCAGGAGCGGAACAAGTGCTTCAGGTCCGCATCGACAGCGGAGCGTTCCGGGTGCTCCGCAAGCGTGGGCAACAGATCCGCGCGCATGCGCACCAGCAGCCGCGTCCCGCCGGCGCCGGTGTTGAGTCGTCGGAATAGCTCCTGACGCCGTGATTCGGTCGCCATGTGCAGCCCGGCCAGGTGCGTTGCCGACGGCTCGGCTCGGTACACGTCGATGGCGCGAGTGACGGCGCTCGCGTCGGCACCGTAGTCGTCGACGAGCTTGCTGAAGAAGACTTCGCGTCCGGCGTCGGTCAGCTGCTCGTATGCCTCGACCGCCTCAGCGCCGATGCGGGCACTCGACACCTCGCCGCGCTCGGAGAGGAGCGAATCGCAGAGATCGATCAAATGGTCGGCGTCGCGACCGGACGTCGCCGTGGCCGCGGGGCGCACGGAACGCCAGACGCGTTCGAGGAAGCGGCGGGGCTGCTCGTTCATTTCCGTCTCTTCTTCTTTTCGGCGCGAGCCCATTCCGCCCGCATCTGGGCGAGCCCTTCCATGTACACGGTGGCCTTCTCGCGGTCCTCTTCGCTGGGGAGCCGTTTCAGCAGCTCGATCGCGTGGACGATATCGTGCTGAATCGTCCGCTTGGTCGTCTTGAAATAGATCTCACGGATTTCGGCAATCGTAGCCTGCGAATCGGCAGGCCCCTGCTTGATCGACTTCAGCGCGACGAATCCGAGCGGTTTGTCGGTCACTCTGTCTCCGGGCCGGTTGAAGCCGGCCCTCCTGTTCCTTCGCCGGCTTTAGCCGGCCCTCCTGTTCCTTCGCAGCAACCCCCGCATCTGGTCCAATGGCCGCGTATTCAAGACCGCTTCCGCCGGCAGCCACGCTCGGCGCGCAACCTGAATGCCCCAACGGATGTTGCCAAGGGCCATCACCGAATGCGCATCGGTCGAAATCGCGATCATTGCGCCGCGCTCGTAAGCCGTCCGTGCAAACGGGTCGCTCAAATCGAGCCGATCCGGCTGGCAATTGATTTCGAGCGCGACGCCCTGCGCAATCGCCGCCGAGACGATCTGGTCGAAGTTCATTGTTAGTGGTTCGCGCTGCAGCAGGCGACGACTGAGCGGGTGGCCGAGGATGTCGACCCATGGACAGTCAAGCGCCTTGAGGATGCGCTCGGTCGTCTGCGCTTCGCCCTGCGTGTAATGGGAGTGGACGGACGCAATCACCATATCGAGCTGAGCGAGACAGTCTTCCGCCAAATCGAGCGTCCCGTCAGCGAGCACGTCACATTCGATCCCCGCCAGCAGCGTGAGCCCCTCGAGTTTCCCGTTCAGGGCTCGGATGCGTGCCGCATGCTCGAGCGCGCGATGCTCGTCCAGGCCATTCGACATCGCCAGCGCCTTGCTATGGTCGGTGATCGCCACGTAGCCGTAGCCGAGCCGCTGTGCGGCCGCAGCCATGGTCTCGAGATCGTCACGACCGTCGGTCACGTCGGTGTGCATGTGAAGGTCGCCGCGAAGATCCGTGGCCGCGACGAGCCGCGGAAGGTGTCGCGCAGCCGCCGCCTCGATTTCACCACGATTCTCGCGGAGTTCCGGAGGCACCCATGTCATCTCGAGGGCATCGTAGATGCCCTCCTCGGTTTCACCGGCGACCTTGCTGTCGTCGGTCACTCGGAACAACCCGTATTCGTTCAGCTTGAAGCCATGCTGAATGGCGCGGTCGCGAAGGGAGACGTTGTGTGCCTTTGATCCCGTGAAGTACTGCATTGCGGCACCGCGGCTGTCAGCGGCAACGAGGCGAAGGTCCGCCTGATAACCGCCGGTGATGCGGACGCTCGTTTTCGTCTCGCCTTGCGCGAGCACGCGCTCGACGCGCGGGAATGCAATGAGGTGGTCCATCAACGACGCGTCTCCACCTGTCGCGAGGATGTCGATATCGCCGCAGGTTTCACAACCGCGTCGGAGACTGCCGACGGGCATGAGGTCAACGGCAGGCGCCCTCTCACGCAGATGGGAGACCAGCTCCGCTGCGATGGCCGTCGTGTCGGAGAGCAGATGCCTGCCACGATCCTTTTCGCGCTCTTCGACCGCCTTGAGAATAAGCGCTTCCTTCTTGGGTCCCATTCCCTTGAGCGCACGCAGGCGTCCCGCCTTCGCCGCCTCGACGAGTTCGTCGACGCTGCGGATGTTGAGCGTCGAGTAGAGCAGTGCAACCGTCTTGGGACCGACGCCCTGCAGACGCAGCAGGTCGAGGATGGTTGGCGGGAATTCCAAGAGCAGGTCCTGATGGAAGCGGCAGGTGCCTGCCTCGGCGAGTTCGCGGATTTTTTTCGCCAGGTCCTTGCCGATGCCCGGAAGCTCGAGCAGCTGCTTCTCGTCCATCCGCGCGACCGGATCCGCCCACGCACGTATCGTGTCCGCCGCCGAGCGATACGCCCGAATCTTGAAAAGGTTCTCTCCTTTGATTTCCATCAGGTCCGCGATCTCGGAGAAGACCTGTGCGATCGGATAGTTATCCACGCCGCAGCCCGTCCCGCTCGATGGTGAAGTCGAGGAGCCGCGCTCCACCGGCGGCTAGCGCCTCGGCGATGGCTGCGCGCTTGGCTGGGGGCCCGTAGCAAAACAGACATCCGCCACCGCCCGCCCCGCACACCTTTGCCGCGCTGGCACCCGCCGCCATCGCCCGGCCAATGAGACCTTCGATAGCCGGTGTCGTGACGCCCGGCGCCAGCCGCTTGCGGTTCTCCCATTCCTCGGCGATGGCCGCACCGACGCCGTCCCAGTCTCCGCGCGTCAGCCGCCCGCGCATGGCGCTGGCGGTGTCACGAATACGCTCGAAGCAGTCGAACACGTGCCGATCGCCGTCGATATGCTTCTTCGTGATTTCCCAATTGTTCGTCCCCGAATTACGCGGCTCGCCCGTGTAGCACAGGACGATTCGGCTTTCGAGCTCGCGGACGTCGACCTCGAGCGGAACACGATGGATGCCGTCGACGTCGAGCTCGAGGGCGGCGATTCCGCCGTAGAGCGCGGGCCGGTAGTCCTGCAGGCCGGTCGGCACCGCAATGGTCTGCGCTTCGACGTTCATCGCAATCTGCAGCAGCGCTTCCGCGTCGTAGTGCCGACGGTTCCAATCCGCCAGCGCGCCGCACACCGCGACGTTGAGTGCCGAAGAACCTGCGATGCCTGCACCTGCGGGCGACTGAGACGACGTCGTCAGCGTGATGCCGCGGGTTTGGAAGAAGTAGACGAGCAGCGAGAGTAGCCGCAACTCGCGGCGCTCGCGCAGCTCGCGCCAATCGGAGGCTTCGACGGTGACGCCCGTATCCTCGGAGCGAATGACGATCCGTTCGTCGGAGCGCGATTCAATGCGCGCCGTTGCTCGCAGACTAATCGCCGCGTTGAGCGTCTGCGCGCCGGGATGAAACAGATAGAGAGGCCAGATGTCGATGGTGCCGCCCGCAAGATCGATGCGAGTTGGCGCAGAGGTCTCGATTAGCACGAAGCAAATGTAAACCACGAAGGACCCAGCGCGGCATAGCCGCAACGAAAGATGCCGCGCGGGGACCTCGGCCCAGCGCTGTCACGAAGGTCGTGGTTAAATAAACTCCGTGGCCTCACCTCTGCGACGCCAGATTGGTCAGCTGCTGATTGGAAGTCTTCCGGGGACGACGATCACGCCGGAGATGCGATCGCTTGCGCGAGAGTTTCAGCTGGGCGGCGTCACGCTGTTCAAACGGAACATCGAAGCGCCGGAGCAGGTCGCCGAGCTCAATCACGATCTTCAGTCGCTGTCCTCCGAACTGCCGCTGTGGGTGGCTGTCGACCAGGAAGGCGGACGCGTCGCCCGGCTACATGCGCCGTTTACCGAGTGGCCGCCGATGGCCACGCTGGGGCGCAGCGGCGACGACAAGCTCGCCTATCGTTTTGCTGCAGCGCTCGCCATGGAGCTCAAGGCCGTCGGCATTACGCTCGATTACGCCCCGGTGCTGGACATCCACACGAATCCGCGGAATCCCATCATCGGCGATCGTGCGCTCGGCGAGGACGCCGAGACGGTGGCCAGCCTCGGCGCCGCCGTCATTCGCGGATTTCAGGACAACGGTGTTGCGGCATGCGGCAAGCACTTTCCGGGGCATGGAGACACGTCCGTCGACTCGCATCTCGCGTTGCCGATCGTCGAGCACCCGCCGGATCGCATCCGGCGCGTCGAGTGCGTGCCGTTTCGAGAGGCGATTCGCAATGATGTCGCGTTCATGATGACGGCGCACATTTTGGTGCCGGCGCTCGACGAGCAGAGACCGGCGACGTTGTCTTCCACCATCGTGCAGGGGATGCTGCGCGAGGAGCTCGGGTTTCAAGGCGTGATCCTGAGTGACGATCTCGAGATGAAGGCACTGGCGGATACCTACACCGTTCCAGAAGCGGCGGTGCAGGCAATTGCCGCAGGATGCGATGGTGTGCTCGTGTGCCGGCATCTTTCCTCTGACCGTTCCCAGGATGCGGAGGTGCAGGCAGCGGTGCTGGAAACACTGGTGCATGCGATCGAGGATGGCCGCATTCCCTACAAGCGGGCCGAAGACGCGCTCTCGCGCAACCGCCGGGCGAAGGAGCGGTTCCTGACCGCGCCCGTCGTGCCCGGCCGCGGCGCCCTGTTGCGCGAGGTCCTGGGCAACGACACCCATCGGCGTATCGCCGACGAAATGGCTCGTTTTCTCTAAGACCGTGTTGAAACCAGCGGCGGTCCGGCCAGGAGCCCGCATTGCCATTGTTTCGCCTGCAAGTCCCTTTTCCCGCGAGGAATTCGACCGCGGCGTCGACGAGCTCCGCCGGTTGGGGTACGACCCCGCCTACGACGATGACGTCTTCGCGCGTACGGGGACGTATCTCTCAGGTACGGCTGCACTGCGCGCTGCAGCGTTCTCGCGGGCGTGGGCGGATCCGTCGATTGCCGCACTCATCGCCGTTCGAGGCGGATATGGCAGCGTGCAACTACTGCCCCTATTGGACGAGACACTGATTCGTTCCACGCCGAAACTGTTCATTGGCTACAGCGACAACACGTCGCTTCTCTCCTGGCTGACATGCCGATGCGGCGTCACCGCCCTCCATGGCCCGATGATTGAGGGACGGATTGCGAAAGGGAGAGAGGGATTCGATGTGGATTCGATGCTCGCGTTCATGCAGGACGGAGAGGGACGCACGCTCAGTCCTGATGGCCTGGCGGTGATCCGAGGCGGGGAAGCGGTGGGTCCCCTGTTTGGCGGCACAATCACGCAGCTCGCTGCATCGCTCGGGACGCCGTATGCATTCGATCCGCCGGCAGGATGCGTGCTGTTTCTCGAAGATGTCAATGAGCGACCCTACCGGCTGGATCGCCTGCTGACGCAGCTTCAGCTGGCTGGGATTCTCGGCCGGGCGAGAGCGCTGGTCTTCGGCGAGATGCGGGCGTGCGACGAAGCCAACGGACGGGGGAGCGCGCTCGACGTGATCCGTGGCCTCACGACCCAATGCGAAGGCCCCATCATCACCGGCTTTCCATCCGGTCACACCACCGGACCGTGTTGGACGCTTCCGCTCGGCGTCCGCGTTCGAGTGATCACGGCACCGCGCCCAACCCTCGTCGTGGAGGAGTCGCCCGTTGAGTAACGGCCCGCCCGAATCGCGAAAGCACATCCACCTCATAGGTATCTGTGGCACCGCGATGGCGACACTCGCGGCCTTGTTGAAGCGCCGGGGGTATGACGTGCGCGGCTCGGATCAGAACGTCTACCCGCCGATGAGCGACTTTCTCACGGCCGAGGGAATTCCGATCCTGACCGGCTACGCGGCCGACCACATCGGCAGTGACGTCGATCTCGTGGTCGTCGGCAACGCGATTTCGCGCGGCAACGCGGAGCTTGAAACCGTTCTCGAGCGCAAGATCCGCTACTGCTCGTTGCCGGAAGCCATTCGAGATCATTTTCTGTGGGGCGCACGGTCAATCGTCATCGCGGGCACGCACGGGAAGACGACGACCACGTCGCTCACCGGGTGGTTGCTGACCAGCGGCCGATTGGACCCGACGGTGCTTGTCGGCGGCATTGCGCTCAATTTTGGCGACGCGGGTTCGAGCTACCGCGTTGGCGGCGGGCGCGATTTCGTGATTGAAGGCGACGAGTACGACAGCGCCTTTTTCGACAAAACCGCGAAGTTCCTGAAGTACCTACCGGACGTCGCGGTGATCAACAACGTCGAGTTCGATCACGCCGACATTTACGCGGACCTTGACGCGGTTCTGCTGGCCTTTCGGCGGCTCGTCAACCTCGTTCCACGCAACGGATTGCTGCTGCTCGGTGCCGACAGTCCTCATGCGGCAGGCCTGGCAAAACACGCGGTCGGTCCTCACGACACGTTCGGCACATCCGACGATGCGACATGGCAGGCCACGGACATCGAGCCGGCCGATGGCCTGACGCACTTCAAAGTGCGCCGGCATGGTGAGCTATACGGTCGTTTTGCGTCACCGCTGCTCGGCGTGCACAACGTCCGCAATGCCGTCGCGGCGATTGCGGTCGGGAGCTATGTCGGGATTCCGCCGGCCGATCTCGCCGAGGGATTGAGGACGTTCCAGGGCATCAAGCGCCGGCTGGAAATCGTTGGTACCGCCGATGGCGTCACCGTGATGGACGACTTTGCTCATCATCCGACCGCCGTGCATGAAACGCTTTCGGCGCTGCGGAGCGGCTATCCGGATCGGCGGATCTGGGCGGTGTTCGAGCCGCGGTCGGCCTCGTCCTGCCGCCGAGTCTTCCAGGATGATTTCGCTCGCGCATTCGGTGCCGCCGACGAAGTGATTGTGGCGGCCGTGTTTCGATCGTCACTCCCCGAGTCGGAGCGATTGTCCGCCGAGCAACTCGTGGAAGATCTGCAAGCTCGTCAGCAGCGGGCCCGTTACATTCCGACGGTGGACGACATCATCGACACCGTCGTGCATGAACATCGAGTTGGCGACATCGTCGTGTTGATGTCAAATGGCGGGTTCGGAGGGATTCATCGGAAACTGTTACAGGCCTTGACGTGACCTCGGTCGGGATTCGGAATTCGGGATTCGGGATTCGCGATGCCGGAGATTCGGCGATTCTGCTCGAGCTCGAGCCCGTGATCGATCCCGACGTGAACGCACGCGCAATTGCGATTGCGGCGGCCCTCAGAGATCAAGCCGTCTCCGGCGTCCGCGATGTCATTCCCACGTACCGTTCCGTTGCCGTTCACTTCGATCCATTGACGTGCGACGTTGATTCGCTCCGCAGTGCGCTGCACCAGGCCGCCGCTTCGCCACCGGTAGCGGCGAGCGGCTCGCTGATCGAAGTGCCGGTGGCCTACGGCGGGGATAACGGACCGGATCTCGACGAGGTGGCGGCGTTTGCAAAGCTGCCGGCCCAGGCGGTTATCGATCGGCACTGCGGGACGGAGTATCGCGTCTTCATGCTGGGATTTCTTCCCGGCTTCGCGTACATGGGAACCGTTGACGGATCGATTGCCGCGCCGCGGAAGGCGACGCCGAGGACGCGCATTCCTGCAGGCAGCGTCGGCATTGCGGGACGGCAAACGGGTGTGTATCCACGTCCGTCACCAGGCGGCTGGCAGCTGATCGGCCGGACGTGGCTGGATCTGTTCGATCCCACCCGCGAACCCGCGTCGCTGTTTCGCGCTGGCGATTCCGTACGGTTTGTGCCCAGCCGGGATCCGGGATCCGAGATCCGGGATTCGCGCCGCGAACCTCGAAACAACGAATCCCGAATCCCGAGTCCCGAATCCCGGTCGATCACGATCCTCAAGCCAGGGCTGTTCACAACCATTCAGGACGGCGGTCGATGGGGCTATCAGGATCAGGGTGTGCCCGTTTCAGGTCCCATGGATCGCCACGCGCATCGTCTCGCAAACGCGCTGGTCGGAAACCCGCCTGGCGCAGCAACGCTGGAAGCGACGCTCCTTGGTCCGGAATTTCGGTTCGACCAGCCGGCAGTGATAGCAGTAACCGGCGCGGACCTCGAGGCCGGGATCGACGGCAGGCCGGCAGCGCTCGACGCTGCGCACCGTGTGGAGAGCGGCGGAGTCTTGCGGTTCGGCGCGCGGCGATCGGGCACGAGAGCGTATGTCGCGATTGACGGCGGCATCGATGTGCCACCAGTACTCGGAAGCCGCTCGACACATGTCGTCACCGGCCTTGGCGGCATCGATGGTCGTGCGCTCAGAGCGAGCGATCGCCTGGCTCTGGGTTCCCCCAGTAGCCAACAAGGTGAAGCCAATCACCTGCGGCGCGAAGGTTCGTCCAATCAACTGCGGCGCGGACCTTCAAGGTCCGCCGTAGATTCCCCTGGCGGCGCTCGTCTCCGCGCCATGCGTGGTCCGCAGGACGACTACTTCGACGAGTCTGTTTTCAACTGGCTGACGCGGACGCGCTTCACGGTTTCACCGCAAACCGATCGAATGGGCTATCGCCTCGTGCCGGGTTCTCGAATGCCGAATCCGGAGCCCTCGACTGCGGTTGGGGCTGGCCGAATCCCGACCGGCTCCATGATTTCCGACGCCGCCTTCACCGGCGGCATCCAGATTCCTCCATCCGGAAATCCGATCGTGCTGATGGCGGATCGACAAACGACCGGTGGCTATCCACAGATTGCCACGGTCATCACTGCCGATCTTTCGCTCGCCGGTCAGCTCGCGCCCGGCGACTGGATCGAGTTCGTGTTCTGTACGCGCCCCGAGGCGATCGCCGCGTTGAGAAAACAGCAAGAGGCGTTTGGTGCAGGTTGAGCGTTTGCAGGAACGCGTGCCGCTTGCGCCCCTCACGACACTCGGCATAGGAGGACCGGCCCGCTGGTTTGCGCGTGTCACGCACGTTGACGATCTGTTCGTCGCGGCATCGGGATGGGAAGGTGAGTCGCTGTTTGTACTCGGCGGTGGCAGTAACCTCGTCATTGCTGACGAGGGGTTCGGCGGTCTCGTGCTGCAGATCGCGATCGGCGGCGTGAACGTGAGTGCGGACGGCGAGGACGTGCTTCTCAGCGCCGGCGCGGGCGAACCGTGGGACGCCGTTGTTGCATCCGCGGTAAAGCAGGACCTGGCCGGCATCGAGTGCCTTTCCGGCATTCCGGGGACGGTTGGCGGTACGCCCATCCAGAACGTGGGCGCGTACGGCCAGGAGGTTGCGACCGTCATTGAATGGGTAGCCGCATTCGATCGCGTCAAGCGGGCGGCGGTGCGACTGTCACGGTACGACTGCGGCTTTGCCTATCGCATGAGCCGATTCAAACGTGAAGACGCCGCGCGCTTTGTGATCGCCGAGGTCGCGTTTCGTTTGAAACGTGGCGCGCCCGCACCGGTCACCTACCCTGATGTCGTCGATTACTTGGCAAAGCAGAATATTCAGTGTCCAACAGTGCAATCCGTGCGCGATGCCGTGCTGCGGATTCGGCGCGGGAAGGGGATGGTCCTCGACGCCGAAGACTCCGACACGCGCAGCGTTGGTTCGTTCTTCATGAATCCGATCGTGGATCGCACCACGTTCGAGCGGATTGCTCCGGCGCCGCACTATCTGATGGACAATGACGGCGTGAAAATTCCGGCCGCCTGGCTCATTCAACAGAGCGGTTTCACGCGTGGTCACGTCGATGGGGCCGTCGGCCTCTCCACGAAGCACCCGCTGGCCATCATCAATCGCGGTGGCGCCACGGCACGCGACATCCTGCGGCTCGCACATCGCATCAAGCTCGCTGTGCGCGAGCGATTCGACATCAACTTGCGTCCCGAGCCGGTTTTCGTCGGCTTTTCAGCTGACGATGACGACGTCGCGTTTCTCATATCGTGACACCGCGAGTGGTTGGTAGTTGGTGGTTGGTTGTTCGTGGTTTGTCGGAATCATCGACAACGCCGGTTCGCCCGCACCAGCCACTACCAACTACGAACCACCAACCACTAACCAGTCTCAGACGGCGGACGAATGTCAACGTTGCTGATTGAAGGCGGCCATCGTCTTGGCGGCCGCGTGTCGGTGGAGGGCAACAAGAATGCGGCGTTGCCGCTGCTCGCCGCGTGCCTTCTGACCGACGAGGAGTGCGTCCTCACGAACGTGCCGCGCATCGGCGACGTCGAAGTGATGGCGCGTCTGCTGCTCGATCTCGGGGTTGAGGTCCACGGCATTGGAACGACGACGCTGCGGATTAGTGCGAAGCAGGTGAGGACCCATGCGCCGAACAGGTCGCTCGTCGGACGGCTGCGAGGTTCCGTGCTCCTGCTCGGGCCGCTACTGGCGCGGACGGGCCGCGCGCACATCGCGCCGCCCGGGGGCGACTTTCCGGCCCGTCGCAGCATCTCCACGCATCTCGGCGCGCTTCAGGCGATGGGTGCGCGCATTGTCTCCGGCGACGATCACTTCCTCGAGACGCCTGACGGCCTGACGAACGCGTCGATGTATCTCGACGAGGCGTCGGTGACGGGCACCGAAACGGCGCTGCTCGCGGCCGCGAGCGCGCCAGGGCCGACCGAAATCCGCCATGCCGCCACCGAACCGCATGTCGTCGAACTCTGCGAATTTCTCTCGAAGATGGGTGCGGTGGTCCACGGGATCGGGAGCTCGAAGCTGCGAATCGAAGGAGTGTCTCGGTTGCACGGCGCACAGCATCGACTTGGCGGCGACTACATCGAGGCGGGGAGCTGGGCCGTGATCGCGGCGATCACCGGCGGCGAGATTGCCATCGACGGGGCACGGGAAGACGACATCGAGGTGGTCGCCTCGGTGTTGAAGCGCATGAACGTCCAGTGCGGGATGCGCGACGGCACG
>Ga0068859_100005797_pt1 | contig 12548 bp, 10 predicted proteins | sample KBSSwiS22_FD_66585 | JGI IMG/M metagenome (GOLD analysis project Ga0068859, IMG submission 66585) | Switchgrass rhizosphere microbial communities from Kellogg Biological Station, Michigan, USA - KBS Switchgrass S2-2 | ecosystem: Host-associated > Plants > Roots > Rhizosphere > Soil ... | reverse complement strand
CGTCGCCGGCTGCGGCCCGGGCCCGCTCGAGGCCGTGACCGTCAACCCGTCCGGCCTGACCGAGGGGCTCGTCGCGCACTGGAGCTTCGACGAGACCGGCGGCAGCGCCGTCCCCGACAGGTCGGGGAACCGGCGCGACGGTCAGCTCACGGGCGGTTCATGGATCTCGTCCGGGCGCTTCGGGGGCGCGCTGACCCTCGCGCCAGGTGATCACGTGGTCGTCACGAACTTTCCCCAGGCGTCCATCGGGTGGACCGTCTCCGTCTGGATCCGAACCTCGTCCGACCAGCTCATGAGCTCGAACGGGGGCATGGACGATTGGAAGACCATCCTCAGCACGGAGAACGTGTTCATGGGCGGATGGCAGCTGTACCTCAACAGCCGACCCGGGATCTACCGCTTCGACACCGGATACTGGGCCGGGACGACGGTCAACGACTACGTCGTCGCCCACTGCAGCTGCGTCGATGTCGATCGTTGGATTCACCTGACGGCGGTGTTCGACGGCGCGGCCGGCGAGCTGAGGTTCTACGACGGCGACGCCAGGGCCGACCGTCAGGACATGCCGATCCCCATCCTGCCGGGAGATTCGACCCTGTACATGGGCATCTGGAACCAGACGGGCCGCCTCCTGGCCGCCGACCTGGACGATGTCGCCATCTGGAGCCGCGCCCTGGACTCTGCCGAGGTCGAGATCGTCTCGCGTCAGGCCGTGCCCGATCCGGGCTGATCGATCAGCGTGAACAACGAGACGTCCGGGCGGGCGTAGGCGCGGATGGGTAGCTCGACCGCCCCGAGCCCTCGCGACACGAACAACATCAGGTCGTCGAGCTGATAGAGCCCGGCGGGCCAGCGCCGGCCGTGCTTGCCCTGCACGACCACGGGGCCGGTGGGCAGCGCGATCTGGCCGCCGTGGGTGTGCCCGCACATCAAGAGACGAAGGCCCTGGGCCGCCAGGAACGGCACGGCCTCGGGAGAATGCGCCACCGCCAGCTTCAGGGCCGCGCCGTCCGCTGGCGCGAGCGCGCGGGACGGGTCGGGCTGTCCAGCCCAGACGTCGTCGAGGCCCACGATGGCAACGTCGTCGTGGGGCGCCGGCAGTCGGACGGCGTCGTTGATCAGCAGCGTGACGCCGGCGCGGCGGAGCGCGTCCTCGATCCGATCGTGGTGGGTCCACAGGTCGTGGTTTCCGAGGACGGCCAGCTTCACGCGCGCCGGCACCGCCGCCACGCGCGCCTCGAGCTCGCGCGCCATCGCGTGGGTCGCCTCCATGTACACGTAGTCGCCGCCCAGGACGAGCACGTCAGGCGCCAGCGCCGCCAGGCGCGCGAACGCGTTGTCGAGCAGGCGGGGCGCCGTGAGCGGCCCGATGTGGAGGTCGGACGCGAACGCGATCCGCAGCGGAGGACGCTCGGCGCCGCCCCGCTTCGGCAAGAGCGCCAGCTCGTGGCGGATCACGTCCACCTCGGTCCGTCCCGGCAGCCGCTGCCAAATCTGCGCGGCCCACCCTTGCCGATACACGAACCTCGCTACCGCCTCGCCCACCACTCGCCGGCGCGAGAAATTCTTCCCCCGCCCGGGGATTTTCGGTTTCAAGAGCTGCGTCCACATCCGCGCCCCTCGAACATACGCGACGATCGGCTCGCGGACCCGTCAGGCGGCCCGTGCCGAGCCCGGCGTATCGGACAGCGGCATCCCGAAGCTCGGCTTCGAGCCGCCTTCCAGGACCCAGCGATAGACCTCGAGCGTCTGCTTCGCCTTGGCTTGCCAGGTGAAGAGCGAGACCGTGCGAGCCCGCGCGCGTTCACCCATGGGCCGAACGATCTCCGGGTGCGCCACCAGGTGGGCGAGAGTGTCCCGAAAGCCGCCGATCAGATCCTCGCGGCTGCCCATCGCGACCCGGAAGCCGGTGTCGTCGGTGACCAGCTCGCGCGGGCCGGCGTAGTCGGCCACCACGGGCACCAGCCCGAGGGCCATGGCCTCCAGCACGACCGCGCCACCGAACTCCCGGACGCTCGGAAAAGCGAACACGTCCGACTCGACGAGGCGGGCCTGCAGGTGCTTGTGCTCCACCCATCCTTCGAGCTTCACGCCGGCGCCGATCTGCAGCTCCGTCACCAGCGAGGCGAGGCGCGCCTTCTCCGGGCCGTCGCCGATGATGTCGATCGTCACCTGGCCCGCGCGAACCAGGGGCGCGGCCGCCTCGAGGAGCATGTCGGCTCCCTTGTACGGGACCAGCCGTCCGACGAAGGCGAGGCGCAGGGGGGGCGTGACCGGCCGCTCGATCCGCCGCTGGAAGAGGTTCGGATCGATGGCGTTCTCGGGGATGTAGACGCACTTGTCGTGATGTCCGGCGAGCTGGTCCCAGGTCGCCTGAGAGCCCACGATGATCGCGGCGGCGCTGCGGCGGGTGTCCTTATACCCGGGCAAGAGCTTGTAAGCGTCGCGCACGTACGAGAGCCACTCGCCCTCGCTGGCCTGCACGCGCCCGAACCCCTTGGGCCAGGGGACGCCGCCGTTCAACGGCCCCACCACGAACGGGACACCGGCCGCGACACAGCGCCGCCCGATGATGCTGGGCGTGGTCGGGCTGAGGGGCGTGACCCGGTGAACGACCGCGTACTCGTGCGCTCGAATGGCCGCGCCGAAACGCTGCCACAGGAGCTGTTCGAAGTAGTAGTAGGGCAGGGCGGCGAGCGCCGTGGTGAGCGTCCAGCCCATCCCCGTCAGCTTGCGTACGGCTTGCCCGGCCCGATAGATCGGGGCCGCCACCGCTTCGGAGTCGAGGGTCGTGAACTCGCGCCCCTCCGTCCAGCCGGCGCGCGCTAGCGCGGCGCCATTCCGGCTGTGCGTGACGACGTGGGCGTCCGTGACCTCGGCGAGCGCCCGACAATGCGCCCACCCCACGAGCGGCACGCTCACCCACTCCGGATTGGCCGCCTCCGCGATCAGCAAAACCCGAGGACGAGTCACGATCGCAACCCGCCCGCAATGTCTCGTCGATCCAACACGCGCCGACGGTACCACGGGCGCCACGCGAGCGGCCACCGCTCCCACTGCAACGCCAGAGCGAGCGCAGCGAGCGGGTCTTTCGACGGGAGGCGCGGCTTCGCCGCGCCGGCTATGCCCCAAGATCTTCCGGGGCTTCCGGGGGTCTCGTAGGGGGGCAACGCCCCCCTACGCTAAGTCACATCCATCATCACCATCGGTGGATGGTGCATCATCGTGATCTCCGGCGACGGGCCCACGATGCTCTTGGCCATGGCGATCGCCTCGGTCAGCGACTCGGCGCGATCCCACCCGAGCATGGCCGGGACGTGCGCGTTCTGGGCGCCCGCGACGATCACGCGCCCGGCGTGCTGGCGGCCGTTCTCGCCCCAGTACCACATGAAGAACGGGTGCGCGCCGTGATAGGCGTTCCCGCGCCGGTACATCTCGATGTAGCTCGGGTTGTGGGCGAACTCCTCCTCGTACTTGTGGCGGAGCTTCATCGCGTCGCGCGTCTCGGGGAGCAGCCGGTTGAAGAACTCGATGTAGCTCGGGTGCTGGACGTGGTCGAACTCGTCGCGGCAGGGGTGAGTGATGATCATGACGCCCCCCTTCTTCAGGACGGGCATGCCCCGGTACATGTTGTGGAAGTACCCGTTCGCCATCACCTGAACCAAGAGCGGGTTCAGGATCGAGTTCACGTTGTAGGGCGAGATGAACGGGATGCCGCAGATGAGGATGTCGGCCTGCCCGCGGATGTTGACGAAGTACTGCTCGAAGCAGCGCTCGATGATCTTCTCGTGGACCAGGTCGGTCTTGCCGGCGTGGCACGCGATCAGCTGATAAGGCGCCGGGATCGAGTGCAGCAGCTTGCGCTTGGCCGCCGGCGGCAGCTTCGACAGCGACCAGCGCATGGCCTCGAGCTTCATGCGGTCGAGCTCGGTGTACTGATCCTCGTTCTTGGCCAGGAACGCGGTCTGCCCCGCGTACATCCGGTTGTTGAGCGCCGTCTCGATGTGGAACACGTTCATGTGCTCGTCGACCAGCGCGCCCATCCGGCTGATCTTCGTGTTCAGCATGGATGACTTCGGATCCATGTAGCTGTCCGAGGCCAGGATGGTCGCGGGCTCGTGGTGCGGGCGCAGACTGTCGTAGTCGCACAGCCCGACGGCCATCGACTTGTGCCCGCCGTTCATGGGCACGAAGTTCACGTTGACGTAGATGACCAGGTCGCTCTCGACGGCCCGCCGGTTGATGTTGACCGGCTCGTTGTGCGACGTGACGCCCAGCTGGACCATCCCGTCCGGGTCCTCGGCGTCGTGGTTGTAGTAGCGGTCGGGGTAGAAGGCCTTGAAGACCTTCTCTCCCGCCATGCGCCGCATTTCTTCCTTGGTGTGGCGCCGGTGCAGGGATGTGGCGACGATGATGTGCACGTCGTCCACGCCGTTCGCCGCCAGCATCTCCATCAGGATCTCGAGGATGGTCTCGCGCACGTCGGGCCGCGCCATGGGTGGCAGCGGCATGCTGATGTCGTCGATGGCGATGGTGACCCGCATGCCGGGCACCAGCTGCGCGTAGAGGGGCTCCGTCCCGAGCGGGTGGTTCAGCGCGTAGCGGATGGCGGCCCCGGGGTTGACCAGGCCCTCGATGGGCGGCTTCGGGTAGACGACGCGCGTCCCGACCGGCAGATCCTCGACGAGGAGGTCCTCGCCCGAGAACATCACGCGCGGCGCCGAGTCGGTGTCGATGTAGACGACCTGGTCGTCCTCTTTGTGGCGCGGAACGGGCCCGCGATAGACCTTGGGAGCGCGCTCTCTCATCGCAGATCCAGGATGGGCCAGTCGTGCTGGCGGGCGGTGCCGCGCAGGCGGAAGTCGGGGTTGACAGCGGTGGGGTGGCCGACCACGGACAGCATCGGCAGGTCGCTCATGCTGTCCGAGTACGCGTAGCAGTCGGACAAGTTCAGGTTCTCCTTCTCGGCGTAGATGCGCATCCAGCTGGCCTTCGTCGCGGCCGCCATGACCGGCGGCAGCAGGCGGCCGGTCGCCAGGCCATCCACGAACTCCAAGCGGTTCGTCACATAATCGTCGATTCCCAGGTGTTTGGCGAGCGGTCGGACGGTGAAGTCGATGGCTCCCGTCACCAGCACCTGCCGGAGCCCGAGCCGCTTGGACTTGTCGATCAGCTCGTACGCGCCGGGGAAGATGGACGGCCGGATGGCGTTGTCGAACAGCTCATCGGCCAGGTAGCGGAGGCGGTCCTCGGACTCGCCCTTGTAGCGGACGAAGAAGACGTCGTTGAAGAGCCGCCGGCTATACACATCGGCCCCTAGGAAGAGCGGCACGCTCGCCATCGTGAAGGCGGTCTTGACCACGCTCTTCAGCACACCCTGCTGGTTCTTGGCGGCGTACAGGAAGGCGTGCACCAGGTTCGTGCGCACCAGCGTCCCGTCGAGGTCGTAGAAGGCGGCTGCTCCGCGGCCCATGATCGAGGCGCACCTATATCACACGGGGGCGGCGCCCGCCCGGGCGGCGTGGCCCCGGGAGCCTCGCCAGCCCCTGGGCCGGCCCGGGTTGGCCAAAACGCGCCGCAGCGCCAATACTGAAGCGTCGTATGGGGGCGATCAAGGAATGGCTCCGGGCGTCGAAAGCGCGCGACGCCCTCGCGTTCTTCCCCGACGCCGCGTCGTCCGTCGAGCTGCGCATCGTCGGACGGACCCTGCTGCACGCCGCGCTGGTCGGAGCGGCGGCCGGCCTGGTGGGCGCGGCCTTCTTCGCCGGGCTCGAGTACGTGCAGCGCTTCTTGCTCGAGGATCTCGGGGGCTATCACCCCCTGCGCGCCGCCGGGGAGAACTTCCTCTCCGAGACTCCCGGGCCCCACCCCTTTCGCCCCTGGTTGCTCGTGTTGCTGCCGGCCCTGGGTGCGCTGGGCAGCGGCATCGTCTCGCAGCTGGCGCCCGAAACGCGGGGCGGGGGCGGCGACGCGATGATCGACGCGTTCCACCACCGCGACGGGCTGATCCGCCGCCGGGTCATCTGGGTGAAGGCCATCGCGTCGCTCTTGACCCTGGGAAGCGGCGGCGCGGGGGGACGTGAAGGGCCGACCATGCAGATCGGTGGGGCGCTGGGCTCGACGGTGGGGCGACTGCTGCGCGTGGGGACGGCCGAGCGGCGCGTGCTGATGATCGCGGGCGTGGCGGCCGGGATCGCGGCGGTGTTCCGCACGCCGCTCGGCGCGGCGCTGCTGGCGGTCGAGGTGCTGTACCACGACGACTTCGAGTCCGACGCGCTCATCCCCGCGGTCCTCGCCAGCGTGGTCGCCTATTCGGTGGTCATCTCGATCTACGGCGAGTCGACCTTGTTCGCGCAGCCGAGCCGGTTTCCTTTCGTCCCGGCTCACCTGTGGCTCTACGGCCTGATGGCCATGCTGGTGGCGCTGCTGGCGAACGTGTTCCTGCGGACGCTGCGGACGGTGCAAGGGATCAGCAAGCAACTGCCGCTCCCCGGGTGGGCCAAGCCGGCGACGGGAGGGCTCGCGCTCGGCATCTTCGCGGTGCCGCTGGTGGCGCTGGTCGGGTGGCAGATCGGACAGCCGGGCCAGGGACTCGGGTTGCTGGGCGGTGGCTACGGCGCCGTGCAGCTGGCGATCAGCGGCGCGTCTTTCCTGCCGGGTGGATGGGCGGCGGTGGCGCTGTTCGGGGGCCTGTGCCTGGCGAAGCTCTTCGCGTCATCGCTGACCATCGGAACGGGCGGCAGCGCCGGTGACTTCGCCCCGGCGCTCGTCATCGGCGGCTTGTTCGGCGGCGCGTTCGGACGGGCCGTGCAGCTGCTCTCGAACGATCCGCGTATCAACCCGGCGGCCTTCGCGCTCATCGCCATGGGGACCTTCTACGGAGGTCTGGCGCACGCGCCGCTCAGCTCCCTCATCATCGTGTGCGAGCTGGCGGGCAGCTACGATCTGCTGGTTCCCCTGATGCTGGCGGAAGGAATCGCGTTCATCGCGCTTCGCAAGCGGAGCCTGTATCACGCCCAGCTCCCCTCGCGCCGGTACTCGCCCGCCCATCGCGACGATTCGGGTCTCCATCCGTCGATCCTTCCAACGGCCGGCGGTCCCTCCTTCACCGAGCCGCCCCCGCCCCCGCCGCCGCCCCATCCGACGAGCACGAGCACGAGCACGGACGAGAGCGCGATCACGAGCACGGACGCGAGCACGAGTACCTCCGACGTTTCCTCGACGTAAACGCCTGGACACGAAGCCGTAAATACTCGGGCCGGTGGCTCAAAATCCGCGGCCCCTCCGGCCCGCGAGCGTAATATCGGCTCCGAGGGGTGGGGCCATGAGAGACGAGATTCCGACGGCGGGATCGAGACGGTTGATCGACGGTCAATGGCGGGTGTTTCACGATGGCTACTGGATCAAGGCCTACGAAGCGCCCGCCAACACCTTGCTGGCCAAGCGCAAGCTGATCGAGGCCCTCACGCGGCGCTTGTTCAACCACGTCGAGCACGGCGTGAACATTCCGGGAACGCGCCTCGACGAGGCGAGGCGCGCGTACGAGACCGAGAGCGATCCACGTAAGGCCCGCGTAAAGGCGGCCATGCTCGCCGGCGCGCTGTTCAATCGCGCCACCGACGTGTTCACGAAGGTGGTCGAGATCCAGGCGCTGGGGATCGAGATCCATCCCGACAACGATCTGATGCGGCAGTGCGGGGAGCACCTGCAAGAGGCCCTGCTCCTCGGCAAGCAGGTGCTCCATCGCAGCGGCGAGGAGGGCATCGACGAGCTGTGGGGCGAGCCGTTCAAGGCCTTCGCCTTCCCCATCGAGGACTTCTACGCCAGCCGCTACATCAAGATCGCCACCACCATGCGCGCCATCGACCAGATCGCGCGGGTGTTGACCGGCGCGCTCGGCGGCCCGCCCGCCTCCATGTTCGCCGGGGTCGCGCCGCTCATCGCGGAGTTCGCCGCGGCGGCGCGCCGCAAGTGCGAGACGCTGCACACCGACGCCGAGATCTTCAACGTCTGGGCGGCGTTCGTCGCGGCGGGCGAGCGCCTGGTCGCCTTCGAGCCGCTCGTGCCCTCTGGCCCGAGCGAATCGAGACCGGCCGAGCTCTACCGCCTCGCGCAGGGCATGCGCCTCGTGCTGCAGGCGCGCGAGCTGGTCTTCTACATCACCCGGGCTCGGGTCCCCATGCCCAAGACGACGCAGGCCTTCTGCGACCGTTGCGAGGCCTTCCGATCGGGCGCCGCCGCCGCCTACGTTCCGCCCATCACCGTCATGCCGCCGCTGCCGCCGACGGCTGCGCCGCTGGCCGCGCGCGCCGAGCTGCACGTGCGATAGCGCGCGCGGAGCCCGGCGTGGCCCATCGTCCAGTCGTCAGGAGCGGCCGGCCGCCGCTGCCTGGTCCTGGGCGTATCGTCCGAAGCGGCCCTTCGGGTACGCGTCGTCGTACGCGCGGGCCAAGCTCTTGACCAGGGCCAGATCTCCGCGCGCGCTGGCGGCCTCGATGGCCAGCACCAGCGCCTCCTCGCGGAGCGCACCGTTCGGGTGCGAGGTCAGATAGCGGTGAAGCATCGCGCCGGCGCTCACCGCGTCGTGATCGCGCCTGAGCGCGATCATCGCATCGAGGACCTGGCCCCGTTCAAGCGCCGACGCCGTGGTGGTCGGAAGGGGCATCGCGATCAAGGACAGGGGGGGATCCACCCGCGCCGGGCGCCCGGACACGGGCGTGGACGCGAGCCGCGTTCCCGAGGCTACCGCGGCGGTTCGTCGCGCCCCCGCCCCGCGAGACGTGCGGGCGGAGGTTGACGCGGAGGCCGCGCTCGCCTTGTTCGCCGTGGTCGCGCCCTCGGTGGTCACCGGCGTGGTCCCCGAGGCTGCGGGCGCCCCGAGCGCGACGGCCGTTCTCCCGGCGATTTCGTCGTGCGCGGGCGCAGGCTCTCCGGCCGGCGCCACGGGCTTGGCCGATTCCTTTCCGGTTCGTGTCCGTCCGAGGCTCGCCACGGTTCTGGACGCCACCTTCGGCGCCGGGTGGGACACCTCGCGAAGGGCTGGAACGATCCAGCGTCGCGCGGCGATGACCGCGCCCGAGGTCCCGGCCAGGCACAGGATCGCCCCGGCGACCACCGCGCCGACCCGCAACCTGGATAGACGAAAACCGTCCGCCCGCCGCGTCGCGCGCTGCTGCTGAGCCAGCCACACCCGCCGCTTCATCTCGGGCATGCGGGGGGTCGGCGGCGTCCCGCGCAAAATCTCTATCCCTCGGACGGCGACGGGATCGTCGCCCCCCTCATCCCTCAAACGGTTCATCTCGCCTTAGCCTCTTGGTGACGTAAGTCCCTAACCAATTTCCAAAAATCTTTGCGCGCGTGGTGCAACCGGGTCCAAACCGTGCTGAGCGGGATGTCCTGGATCTGCGCGATCTCCTCACCGGAATAGCCCTCGATCTCGAACAGCACGAACGTGCTTCGCCGCTTCTCGCTCATCTTGGAGATCAGGGCCTGGAAAACGCGCCGGCTCTCTGCCTGTTCGTAGGCCCGCGCCGGGCCCTCCGAGGCGTGTGGGAGGGTGGTCATGTCGACCTGGCGCCGGCGCAGGACCAGGTTCTTGAACCAGGAACGCCGCCGGTGATCGCGGACGGTCAGCTCGGTGATGCGATACAGCCACCCCGGCAGATTGCCGCCATCGAAACGCGCCAGGTTCCTCCGGACGACCAGGAAGACCTCCTGCGCCAGATCCTCCGTATCTGATGCCGGCATCCCGAAGGCGAACAGCCATTTGACGACGTCGTCGAACCACCGCTCGTAGATCTCGCGGAACTGCCGATCCGAATCGCCGGCATGGCCCGTCGCGTCGGGGACCAGCGAGAGGAGGGGCGGCTGGTTACCCATCATCGGATCTTTCGACCGAATGGCTGCAGGCTCCATGTCACCGACTACCTGTGGTGAATGGGCGCGGTCTCGAGGAACCTTCAATGTCGTCTTCTCGCTGTGCGTCAGGACGTCGGAACTGGCGAGAGGCTAGGGGAGGGGTTGGGAGCCGAGGCGGGTGGTGCTGATGGCGGCGTCGTCCATGTAGATGGACGTGGGCGACGGCTGGATGACGTCCGCCCCGCCCCCGGCGTTCCATTGGAGCCAATCGTTGGGGACGGTGACGACCTTGTTGAGATCGATGACGAGATTGTCGTCGAACCAGACGGTGATGTGTCCGGTCGCCGTCGAGGACTTCACGAACAACATCTCGACGTGAAACCACGTGTCCCGGGGCGCGGTCCAAGTGGCTTGACTGTTGCTCTGGCGCGCGATCTGCCCGGAGGTGTAGCTGTAAAGTTGCGGCACCAGGCCTACCGCTTCCGGGAAGAAGTTCAGATCCCAGAGCGGCGTCAGACTCTTGCCGTCGCCGGTCGTGCTGGCATTGAAGTGGAAGAGGCTGAGGTAGTTCGTGAAGGCGGGGATGGTGAAGGTGGACGGAAGATAGAACCAGGCGCTGTAGTACGCCTCGGTCGGACTGGGCGCCTCGCGGAAGAGGTACATCACGGAGATCTGACCCGGTTTGGGCGCGACCGTCAGCTTGGTGGCGGCCTTGCCGCGATGGACGACGTCGGTGCCCACGCTCGGAGGATCGCCGAGGTATCCCCCGGCCGCATCGCTCGTCCACTCCGACAGGTCCATCGTCTCGAACGTCGATTTCCACAGCACGGTCGTCGCGCCGCCGTTGCCGCCACGGCCGGCGCTCCCCGCGCCGCCGTTGCCACCATTGTCGGCGCGGCCGCCGCTGCCCGTGCTGCCGTCGCCGCCCTTGCCGCCGCTGCTGGTGGGGATGACTCCGAGACCCACGTGCTGGTCGCACGAGGTAGCAACGAGCGCGATTCCGCCCGCGGAGCCGCCAACCGCGACCACGGCGATCAAAGAACCGGGCATGAAGGAGAGGCGTCGCATGATCTTCGGCGCGTTCACCGACTCTTGGGTTATACCGCTTGTCGGGACAATCGAGCTGGGATGAGCGCCCCGTGAACACGCTTTCTGCCGGATCGTTGCTCTGGGCAACGCTCGTGTCGTTGGCGAATTCAGGGGCGCCGCGGCCGAGCGCGTCGGGCTCGGGGGGGACCTCACCTCCCGCGGTGCAGGTCGTCGGCTCCTGTCCGACCCAGAGCGCGGTCATGACGATGCTGTCGCCGGTCCTGGCGGCGGACTCCCTCCGAACGGCGGGGGAGCTACCGCGGGTGATCGATCTCGGCGATCGCTATGTCGTCACCGCGGCCGGGCAGAGCAACCTTTACACCGATCTCGCTCGCGATTGTGGAGAGCGCGCCCGGGTGGCGGCGGTGTTCATCGCGCTGGCGCTCAACCCGCCCGTCGTGCCCTCGGTTCCGCCTGCGGCCTTGCCCGCGGCTCCGCCCGCGAATCCGCCCGCGGCTCCGCCCGTGAGCTCGCCCGTGGTCTCGCCCGCGAATCCGCCCGTGAGCCCGGCCGCGCCCCCGCCCGCCGCGGAGTCATCCGGCGACGAACCGGCGTCACCCCCGGCCCCGGCCTGGCGCGAAATGTCAGCCGCGGCTCGGTTCGACGTCGCTTTCGACGAGCAGGACGCTCCGGGCGCTGCTACGGCCGGCCCCGAGTTGGGGTTCGCCGCCGGGAAGGGCGCGTGGGGCATCGCCGTCACGGGCGGCGCCCTCTGGCCGACGGCCACCAGATACCCGGCCGTCTCGGTACGAGAACAGCGCTTTCCATTGGGCGTCACCCTCGTCTTCAGACACCAGGTGGAACCGCGGCTGGCGCTGGCCGGACAGGCCGGACTGGCCCTGGCGTTGATGAGGTTGCAGGCCGAGGAGATCGAAGGGAACGCCCGGTCCAGCCGGCTCGACGTCGGCGCGCGCTTGGCGTTCGAGGTCACGGGCCCGCGCTGGGACGGGTGGGCCCTTTTCGCCGCCCTGCGTGGTGAGATTTTTCCGCGCGTGTACGTTTTGGACACCGATCCATTGAAGAAGGTGGGCGTCACTCACCATTACTGGTGGGGCGGCTCGGTCGGAATCTCCTTCGAAGCCCCGTAGTAGGCGGCGGAAGCGCCGTCAGGCTCCCGTCCGGTGGCTGCTTCTGCAGAAGCCCAGAAGTCAGGAAGGATGATCCATGCACAATTCGAAGGCACCCCGCCTCGCCCTGGTTGCTTTGGGGTTCGCGGGCGCGTTCGCTGGCTGTAGCTCCGCCACGTCGACCCCCGGCGGATCGGGTGGCCACAGCTCGAGCGGCGGGACCCAGGGCTCGGGCGGAACGACCGGCTCGGGCGGCGCCACGGCCTCGGGAGGGGCCACCGGCTCGGGCGGAACGACCGGCTCGGGCGGCGCCACGGCCTCGGGAGGGGCCACCGGCTCGGGCGGAACGACGGCCTCGGGCGGCGATACGGGCTCCGGCGGGGCGACGGGTTCAGGCGGGACGACGGGTTCAGGCGGGACGACGGGTTCGGGGGGGACGACCTCGAGCGGCGGCTCGAACGGCGGCGGCCCGGCCGGTGGATCGGTTGGCGGAGCCGCCGGCCGTGGCGGCGGCGGTCGGAGCGGCGGCGGCTC
>Ga0068859_100005796_pt1 | contig 12549 bp, 9 predicted proteins | sample KBSSwiS22_FD_66585 | JGI IMG/M metagenome (GOLD analysis project Ga0068859, IMG submission 66585) | Switchgrass rhizosphere microbial communities from Kellogg Biological Station, Michigan, USA - KBS Switchgrass S2-2 | ecosystem: Host-associated > Plants > Roots > Rhizosphere > Soil ... | reverse complement strand
CCGCTCGCGCCCGGGGACCTGGCGTGGGTGGGGCTGCGCCGTGTGCACACGATCGCGCATCCCGGGCTCGGGTTCCTCGCGGTGGACGACGCGCCCGAGACGGGCCGGCGCGCCGTCGAGATGGGCATGGTGCTCGCCCGCGCGGCCCGCTCGCACGCGGTGATCCTGCGCTGCGGCGAGCGCGCGCGCGACGAGAGCCCCCTCGAGCTCGGGACCGTCCCTTTTTCCAGCGAGGTGCGGCGGGTCCAGGAGGACGCCGTCCAGGCGGTCGCTCTCGAGGCGGAGCGGACGCTCCCCGACCTCGTGATCGTCGGCGTCGCTCCGGCGGACGCGCGCGAGGTCGCGGCGTCGCTCCTCGCGGAAGGCGCGTACCACCTCCTGCTCCTTCCCCCGGGCGCCCGGCCGCCCGCTCGCGTCCTGATCTGCTCCGCCGCCGGCGAGCCGGGGAAGGGAGGCATCCGCTTCGCCGGCCGCCTCGCGCGCCACCTGGGCGCCGCCGCCACCGTCCTGACCGTCGTGCGGCCGGACGGGAGCGCGACGCGCGAGCAGGTCGAGCGGCACCTCGCCGCCTGCGTCCGCACGCTCCAGCCGCTGGGCGTCCCCGCCACCACGCTCCTGCGCGAGGGGGATCCGTCCGGAGAGATCCGCGCCGAGGTGCGAAGCGGCCGGCACGACCTGATCGTCGCCGGCTCGCCGCAGGGCGATCTCCAGGGGGACGGGCCCATCGCGGCCCTCCTCGAGAATCTCGAGGCCCCTCTCCTCATCGTTCGCTATCGCGAGACGGAGGTCTGACGATGCTGTCCGCAATCGCGCTCGCCGCGAGCCTGACGATCCTCAACGTCTCCTACGATCCGACGCGGGAGCTCTACGAGGACGTGAACACCGCTTTTGCCGCCGCCTGGAAGGCGAAGACCGGCCAGACCGTCACGATCGAGCAGTCCCACGGCGGCTCCGGGAAGCAGGCGCGCGCCGTGATCGACGGGCTCGAGGCCGACGTCGTCACCCTCGCGCTCGCCTACGACGTGGACGCGATCGCGAAGGCGGGGCTGATCGCCAACGACTGGCAGAAGCGACTCCCCCACAACAGCGCGCCGTACAACTCGACGATCGTCTTCCTCGTGCGCAAGGGGAACCCCAAAGGCATCAAGACCTGGGAGGACCTGGCGAAGCCGGGGATCTCGGTCGTGACGCCGAACCCGAAGACCTCGGGGGGAGCCCGATGGAACTACCTGGCCGCTTGGGGCGCCGTCTACCGGGCGACCAAGAGCGAGGACAAGGCCCGCGCGGTCGTCCAGGGGATCTTCCAGAACGTTCCGGTGCTGGACACGGGGGCGCGGGCGGCCACGATCACCTTCGTCGAGCGCGGCATCGGAGACGTGCTCATCGCGTGGGAGAACGAGGCGCTGCTCGCCGTGCGCGAGCCGCGGGGCGCGAAGGGCGGCCTCGAGATCGTCACCCCGGCCGAGAGCATCCTCGCCGAGCCGACGGTCGCGGTCGTGGACAAGGTCGCCGCGCGCCGCAAGACGGCCGCGGTCGCCACCGCGTACCTCGAGTTCCTGTACACGAAGGAGGGACAGCGGATCGCCGCGAAGCGCTACTACCGCCCGGTGGACCCGGACGTCGCGAAGGAGTCCGCCGCGACGTTCCCCAAGCTCGCGCTGTTCACGATCGACGAGGCGTTCGGCGGGTGGGCGAAGGCCCAGCAGCGTCATTTCGCCGACGGCGGCGAGTTCGACAAGATGTTCACCGGCCGGAAGCCCTGATCCTTGAGGCGCACGCTCCCCGGCCTCCCGCTGGCCCTGGGCACGACGCTCACGTACCTGGCGCTCATCGTGCTCATCCCGGTCTCGACGCTGTTCGTGGTGTCGTCGTCGATGACCTGGGCCCGCTTCGTGGAGGTCGTCACCGCGCCGCGGACGCTCGCGGCGTACCGGCTGAGCTTCGGCGCCGCCTTCCTGGCCGCGATCGTCAACCTCGTCTTCGGCGTGCTCGTGGCGTGGGTCCTCGAGCGGTACCGCTTCCCGTTCAAGCGGCTCGTGGACGGGATGGTGGACCTCCCCTTCGCACTGCCGACCGCGGTCGCGGGGATCTCGCTCGCCTCGATCTACGCCAAGGACGGTTGGATCGGGCGGTGGCTGACACCCTTCGGCGTCGAGGTCGCCTTCACGCGTCTGGGCGTCGTCGTCGCGCTGGTCTTCGTCGGGCTGCCGTTCGTCGTGCGGACGGTTCAGCCGGTGCTCCGGGACCTGGACCCCGAGGTCGAGGAGGCCGCGGAGACGCTCGGGGCCTCGCGCTTTTCCGTCGTAACGCGGATCCTCCTCCCCGGCCTCGCCGTCCCCGCGCTCACGGGGTTCGTGCTGGCGTTCGCGCGCGCGCTCGGCGAGTACGGCTCGGTCATCTTCATCTCGGGGAACATGCCGATGCGCTCCGAGATCACGCCCCTGCTCATCATGATCCAGCTCGAGCAGTACGACTATCCGGCGGCGACCGCGATCGCCCTCGTGTTCCTGCTCGCTTCGTTCGTGCTCCTGCTCCTGGTCAACCGGCTCACCGCCGCCTACGCCACGCCCCCCGGCGCGCGGGGCGCCTGAGATGGCGGGCGGGGCGCTGCGGCCGCCGCGCGGCCACCACGTGGACGAGCCGCGTGCGGTGCGGTTCGCGCTCATCGGCCTCGCGGCGGCCTTCCTGGCCGCGTTCCTCGTCGTGCCGTTGATCGCCGTCTTCGCCTTCGCGCTGCGCGAGGGGCTCGGGGTCTACCTCGACGCCCTCCGCGAGCCCGCGGCGCGCGCCGCCGTGACCCTGACCCTCACGGTCGCCGCGATCGCGGTCACCGTGAACGTCCTCTACGGCCTCGCCGCCGCGTGGTCGGTCTCGAAGTTCAGCTTCCCCGGGCGGAACGTGCTCGTGACGCTCATCGATCTCCCCTTCAGCGTCTCCCCGGTGGTCTCGGGCATGCTGTTCGTCCTCCTGTTCGGGGCGCGAGGGCTTCTGGGCCCCTTCCTGAGCGAGCACGACGTCAAGATCATCTTCGCGCTCCCCGGGATCGTGCTCGCCACGATCTTCGTCACCTCGCCGATCGTCGCGCGTGAGCTCATCCCGCTCATGCAGGCGCAGGGCAGCGACGAGGAGGAGGCCGCGCTGACGCTGGGGGCGTCGGGGTGGCGCACGTTCCTCCACGTCAGCCTCCCGAAGGTGCGCTGGGCGCTGCTGTACGGGACGCTCCTGTGCACCGCGCGCGCGATGGGGGAGTTCGGGGCGGTCTCCGTCGTCTCGGGGCACATCCGCGGGCGGACGATGACCCTCCCCCTCCACGTCGAGGTCCTCTACAACGAGTACCGGACGACGGCGGCGTTCGCCGCGGCGTCGCTCCTGACGCTGGTCGCGGTCGCGACACTCGCGGTGCCGTTCATCGTGGAGAGGCGCTCCCGGGCTTAGGATCTACGGCGATGCGACCGCCGCGCCTCTCGCTCGTCCTCGTCCTCGTCCTCGCCGGGCTCATCGCCGCCGCGACCGGAGCGGTCGCGTGGTCGGCGGGACGCATCCTCGCCGCGGAAGCCGAGGAGCGCGCGCTCGCGACCGTCGCGCTGGACGCCGCCTCGGTCGCGGGGGACGTCCAGCGCGCGCGCGACACGCTGGCCGCCGCCGCGGCGCGCCTGGCGGCGGACCGCACGCTCGCGCACCTCGTGACCGCCCCGCCGGGGCTCCAGGCCGCCCGGGGCGCGTACCTCGAGCGTTGCCGCGAGGAGGAGGGGCTCGACGCGCTCCGCGCGGGGACCGGCTCGGCCCCGGCCTCCGCGGTGACCCTCCCGGCGGGGGCCGGCGCCGTCGAGGTCACGGCGGTGGCCGAGATCGCGGGCCTCCCCGGAGCCTGGGTCGCCCTCTCCCGCCGTGTCGCCCCTCCCGCCGGGCGGGGCGTCACGCTCTTGAACCGGGAGGAGATCGCCTCCCGGATCGAGAGCCCGCGCTCCGGCCTCCGCAACGGGGTGCTGGCCGCGGGTGTCGCGGGCGCGGCGCGCGTCGGCGACGCGCTCGTCGGCGTCGCCGCGCTTCGCGACGGGGAGCGCGTCGTCGGGCTCGCGGAGGCCGACGTCTCGCGGGCCGCGGCGACGCTTCCGACGCGACGCTGGACGAGGCAGATGCGGCGCGCGGCCGTCGCCGCCGTTCTCGTCTCGATCTTGACCGGGCTTCTCGTGGGGAGGCGTCTCACGGCGCCGATCGCGAGCCTCGCCCGCGCCGCCGAGGGGATGGGGCTCGGCGACCTGCTCACGCCGGTACCGCGCGTGGGCGGCCGCGAGACCGGAACGCTCTCGCGCGTGATGGAGGAGATGCGCCTGAGGCTCCTCGACTCCTCCGCGGAGCTCCGGCGTCGCCAGGCGGAGGCCGACGCGGTGCTCGGGGGGATCGCGGAGGGCGTGATCGCGGTCGACGAGGACCGCCGGATCCGCTACGCGAACGACCGCGCCGCGGCGATCCTGGGCGTTCCCGCCGCCGAAGCGCGTGGGAAGTTCTGCGGCGACGTCCTGAAGCCCGCGCTCGTGGACGGGGAGAGGCCGTGCGAGAGCCGCTGCCCGATCCTCCGCGCGCGCGTCGGCGCTCCGTCGTCCGCGGTCGAGACGATCCAGCTTCCGGGCGCGGCCCCGCGATCGATCGTGCTCACGAGCTCGCCTCCCGTGGAGGGGCGCCAGATCCAGATGCTGCGGGACGAGACCGAGGTGGAGGCCACCCGCCGCCTGCGCGACACGGTCGTCGCGAACATCTCGCACGAGTTCAAGACGCCGCTCGCCGCCCAGCTCGCCTCGATCGAGATGCTGCGGGACCGTCTCGACGCGATGACGCCGGAGGAGGCGCGCGACCTGGTGCTCGCGACCGAGCGGGGCGCCCTGCGCCTGACGCGCCTCGTGGACAACCTCCTCGAGAGCGTGCGCCTCGAGGCGGGCGACGCGACGATCCGCCGCCAGCGCGTCGAGCTCGACGACGTCGTCGAGGAGGCGGTCGAAGCGACGCGCCCGCTCATCGCGCAGAAGGGGCAGAGCCTCGAGGTCGAGGTCCCGCACCCCCTCCCCGCCGTGGTCGGCGACGCGCCGCGCCTCGTGCAGGTCTTCGTCAACCTCCTGGCGAACGCGAACAAGTTCGCCCCGGAGGGCGCCGTCATCCGTGTCGGTGCGGTCGCCGCCCCGCCGCACGTGACGCTGTGGGTCGCCGACGACGGCCCGGGGCTCCCCGACGGGGAGGACGTGTTCGCCCGCTTCGTCCGCCGCGCGGGCGAGGAGCCGGACCAGAGCGGGATGGGCCTCGGCCTGTGGATCTCGCGCTCGATCGTCGAGCGGCACGGCGGGAAGCTCTACGCCGCCCCCGTGTCCTCGGGAACCAAGCTGTGCGTCGTGCTTCCGGAGCGCCCGTGAAGATCCTCGTCGCGGACGACGACCTGGAGCTGTCGGGGCTCGTCGCGTTCGCGCTGCGCCAGGGCGGGTTCGCGGTCGTCGAGGCCCCCGACGGGCCCACCGCGCTGCAGGCGGTCCGGGACGAAAGCCCCGATCTCGTCATCCTCGACGTCAACATGCCGCGCCTCTCGGGGTTCGAGGTCCTCGAGCGGCTGCGCGGATTCACGAACGTCCCCGTGCTCCTGCTCACGGTGCGCGCCGGCGAGGACGATCAGGTGCGAGGCCTCGACCTGGGCGCCGACGACTACCTCCCGAAGCCGTTCAGCCCGCGCACGCTCCTCGCCCGGGTGCGCGCGCTGGCCCGGCGCGGGGGCGCCGACAAGCCGGGGACGCTCGAGGCGGGCGCCTTGCGCCTCGATCCGATGGCGCAGTCCGTCCGCATCGGCGCGGGCGATGCCGTGCGGCTGACCGCGCTTGAGACCCGGCTGCTGCACCTCCTCATGGCGAGCCCCGACCGGCCGGTGACCTCGGAGTGGCTCTCACGGTCGATCTGGGGCCTGCGGGGCGCCGGGGACCGGCAGCTCTTGAAGCAGCTCGTGCACCGTCTCCGCCGCAAGATCGAGCCCGATCCGGCCGCCCCGCGCTTTCTCGTGACGATCGAAGGGGTCGGCTACAGCCTGGTTGCTCCTCCCGCCCTCGCGCCCTAACTTGCCCCCATGCTGGCTGTCGCACGCTTTCTCGACGGGCGCGTGCTCAAGGGAACCACGCACGATTTCGCGCCGGGGAAGACGAAGTTCCACTTGGCACCGCGCGGGGGCGGCGCGGCGAAGCCGGTCGAGATCGAGGTGGCGTCGCTCAAGGCGCTCTTCTTCGTGCACTCGTGGGAGGGCGATCCCAAGCGCGTGGACGACAACACGTTCGACAGCGCCACCGGGCAAGGCCGGCGCGTCGTGGTGACGTTCACCGACGGGGAGAGCCTCGCCGGGTTCACGGTCGGCTACGCGGCCGATAAACCGGGATTTTTCGTCATTCCCGCCGACCCGCTGTCGAACAACGCGCGCGTGTTCGTCGTCAACGCCGCCATCCGGCAGCTCGACTGGGTCGGGGCGGTCCACCCCGCATTCAAACGCGTGGTCTAATTCTCCCGTCCCGGGCACCGAGCTCGGGCGGGGGGCCTGCGTGACGGAGACGATGGCGGGAGTGTGTGTGCCGGCCCATGTGCCGGACGGTGTCGAGCGTTTCGGCCGAAGGATGAAGATGGAGTACGTGGGGATGGCCTCGGTCTTCCTCACGATCTGGCTGCTGCACTTCGAGAGCGTCGTCGCGCTCGCGGCGATGTTCTTCCTCTTCGTCGCGCTGAAGAAGAAGACGCGCGACCATCTGGTCACCTCGTTCCTCATGTTCGCGGCCGCGGCCCTTGCGGTTCCGGCGGTGCGGAGCACCGGGAAGGGGGGGCTGACCTTCGCGCTCTTCGCGATGCTCGCGTGGGCGCTGGAGGGATGGCTGGAGAAGAGGCCGGGGCGGATCGTCACGATCCCCTTCGTTCTCGGGGCCCTGGGCGCGACGACCCCGGCGTGGCCGGTCGCGGTTCTATTCTCGGGCGCGTACCTCCTGGAGCCCCGGCCCGATGCGCCTCACCTCCGGCGCCGGTTGGCCTGGCTCGAGGCCGCGGGGCTCGTCCTCGCCCTGGGGGCCGCGTTCTTCGTCGCGCGGTCCGGCGTGGCGGCGCCTCTGATCCCCACGCCTCCCACGCCGCGGCATCTCGCGATCGTGGCCGCGGTCGCCGCGCCGGCGGCAATGGCCCTCGTGGTGTTCTGGCGCTCGCTCGCGGCCCCGCATCGGTGGAACGCGCTGATCTCGGGCGCGCTCGCCCCGTTCGACCACGGCATGGTCGCCGTCTTCGCCATCGCGGCCACGATCGTGCTCGCGGCGACGGTGTTCCGGCAGAGCGTCGACTCGCCCGTGCTCCGCCCGCACTTCAAGCGGGCGGAGTGGTACTACTTCTGGGCCATCCTCGCGGTCGCCCTCGGCCTCACCGTGTCGCGCTACTCCGTCCCCTAGGGGCAGGTCCCCGCGTTGGTCCGGCTCGCCGCCGAGCACAGACCCGACGCGGCCGTCCCGCCGCGCGGACCGGAGGTGGCGCTCCCCCACGACCCCTCGGTCGTCGCGTTGTCGTCCGCCACGAGCACGAACCACAGGTTCCCCGCCGGGACCGACGGCCAGACCTGGGCGCCCGTGACGCCGAGGTCGCAGACCGCGCCCGAGACCGTGAAGCTCGAAACCGTCGCGAGCGCTCCGTACAGCAGGTGGTAGTCGGCGCCCGAGCACGTCGCGACGTCCCACGTCAGGTTGATCGCGCTCCCGCTCCTCGACGCCTTCATCCCCGTGCCGAACGACCCGTCGGGAACCGGCGGCGGAAGCGACGCCGAAACGCAGGTGTTCATCGCGCAGCTTCCCGGCCCGACGAAGGTCACCTTGACGTTGTCGACCTGCCACCACCACTCGAACGACGCGCTGTAGTAGTGGAAGCGGACCTGGACGTCCGAGGCGCCGGCGGCCTGTCCGGTGATGTTGATCGTCTTGTGATCGGGGTTCGCGCTCGAGGCAGCCTGGTTCGCCATGACCGTGACCCAGTTGCCGCCGGTCAGGCTCGACCGCACGTCCACGTCTCCGCGCTCCGCCTGCCCGAGCGAGTACCACCGGAAGAACTGGTCGAACTCGAGCGTGACCGAGTTCGCGGTCGAGAGGTTGAGGACCGGCGTGATGAGCTGCTCGTCCTGCGTCGCGCCCGTCCCCGCGTTGTCGCTGTCCACGATCGCGACCGGGGAGACGAGCGGCGAGGAGAACGTGCGCGCGCCGGGGTTGGCCGTGGTCCAGGTCGCGGCGGGCCCTCCGCCCGTTCCGCCGTCCACGACGCTCCAGGTGGCGGGAATGCCGCTCGTGAAGGCCTCGTTGAGAGCGGTGCCGGTGCTGGGCGAGACGACGCCGAGCGATTGGCCGGACGTGGGCGTGACCCAGGGCCCGCCCTCGTTGGCAGAGGCGCTGACGTTGAAGGTGACCGTCGAGCCGCACGCCAGGCTCGACGGGAGCTTCGCGCGGAAGCTCGTGACCCCCGCGGCGGAGCCCGTCGCCGGGACGTTCGGGTACCCGGACGTCGAGACGAGCATCACGACCCCGGGCGTGACCGGCGTCACCGTCGCGGAAAGGCCGGTGAGGGGCACCGTGCCGTCGTTGTTGAGCGTCACCGAGAAGTCCACGGTCTCGCCCGCGTCCCAGGTGCCGTTGCCGCTTCCCGGCCCGCCCGCGGCACAGGCGTCGAGCACGAGCGCGTGCGAGGCGTACTTGGCGTGCGGCCCGCAGGCCGCCGCCGGGTAGCGCAGCGTCAGCGTCCAGTTGTCGATGGTGCCGACGTCCTGACCGGCGTTGTCCACGACCTTGAGCGTCCAGTTCCCCGCGGCGCTGATGCCGGTCAGGCCGGACAGCGGCGTCTCCGGCTTGAACGATCCCGTGAACGGCGCAACCCCCGAGCCGATCAAAGTCGTTGCCGCGTCATCGAAGACCGTGTTCGTGAAGTTGTCCCCGGAGCTCCCTCGATTGGTGGAGAGGGGCACGGACACGGCGTTCGGGCCGATGAGCTGGAGCTGGAGGTCGCCATCGTAGGTGTGGGTGATGTTCACCCTCACCTTGACCTCGAGGACCGTCTGGGTGTCGGAGACCGCGATCGTGCTCGTCGCCCCCGCGGGGTTGTTGTCCGGGATCGGAACCGGGCCGCCCGAGCTCGGGAAGCTCGGGTTGACGCTCTTCCCGGTGGCGAACGTGTAGTAGGAGCCGCCGTTGTCGTTGGTCGAGGTGTTCGCGACCGCGTCGGCGGAGGTCACCGAGTACTTGTAGGTCGAGCACTCGGTCAGCCCCGAGAGATCGACGGTGTGCGCCGTCACGAGTGCCGCGTTCCCCGCGGTCGATCCCGGGGGCGTCGTCAGGCCGTAGTGCACGGTGCTGTTCGCGGACTCGTCGGTCGTCCAGGTGATCCGCGCCGAGCTCCCCGTCACGAGCGACGACTGAACGTTCGTGATGACGGGGCTCCCGCAATCGACGACCGCCGTCGCGTGCCGGGGGACGTTCGTGCCGCCGGCGCCGTCGTCGGCGTCGATGTACGTCGCGGTGATCGTGTCGCCGTTCGCCACCGACAGCGTGCCGTTGCCGGCGACCGGCGGGACCGCGGCGACCGGGATCGTCCCGGTGAAGGTCCCCGACCCGGCCGGCGAGGCGCTCAGGAGGACGGTCTCGGGCGCCGCCTCGGTGGTCGACGCGATCGTCACCGCCTGCGTCGCGTTCCCCTGGAGGTTGTCGTCCCGGAGGGTGATCGCGACCGTGTCGGAGCACGCGTAGGAGCTCCGGTTCAGCGTGAGCTCACCGGCCGGCTGGAAGAAGCACGCCGCCCCGTTCTTGCCGGCCTGCGCCAGCACGCCGGTCGCGAGCGGATCGAGCCAATCCGAAAGGCGCGACGCCGGCGTCCCGCCGCCGACCCACGACTCGGCGAGCTTCCCGTATTCGTCGTACGTGTCGCTCGAGCACGACGCGGTCCCGCCGTGGAGCTGGCCGATGATCTGCCCGAGCGGGTTGAACAGCGGCGAGCCCGAGGAGCCTCCCTCGGTCGTCCCCTCCTCGTACCCGCGGTGCGCGGGGTCGCTCGACGAGTCGTCGATCCGCCAGTGGTTCGGGCCCCAGTTGGAGCCGTTGACCGGAGGATCGCCGTCGCGGCTGATCTTCTTCGCGTCGGCGGAGGGATGGTGGATGACCCACGTGGAGGTCGTCGGGTTGGGGTCGCGGTTCCAGCCGTTCAGGTAGAAGTTGAACGACTCCGGCGGGAGGGAGCTCATCTGAAGGAGCGTGAAGTCCGAGGAGGCGAAGTTCCCCTTGACGGTGGCGCCGGTCACGGTGAAGGTCGACGGCGGGGCGGGCGTGCCGGTGCCGCATCCCGAGCGCTCGAAGTTGAAGCCGAACGTGGTGGAGGCGCCCGCGGTGCAGTGCGCCGCGGTGAGCACGTACGGGGTGCAGGTCGCGCCGGTGTTCCCCGTGTTGTTGATCATCGAGCCCGTGCAGAACCCCGATCCTCCCGACAGGAGGATCACGACGCCGCGCTTCTCGTCCTGCCAGTCGTTGCCGAGCGGGCAGTTGACGTCGATGTTGCACGACCCGGAATCGCCGAACGCCTTCTCGTAGGCGGCCGCGCCGATCGTGCCGAACGGCTTGTACCCGTGGGACACGGTACCCAGGTGGAGGCGCGGGGTCTGGCCGGCGAGGGAGGCGGGCCAGTAGAGCTCGACGACGACCGCGTCGCCCTCGATCGGAGGCGTCCACAGCTCGCCGTGGTCGCGGATGTCGGCCGCTCCGAACGGTCCCAGCACGGTGCGCTTCTGCTCGTCGTAGATCCAGAGCCGGCCGCCGTCCTGGAGATGGTAGGCATCGAATCCGAGCACCATCCAGAGAGCGCCGGGGCTCGCCAGACGCAGGCGCCACAGCTTGTCGCCGTTCCCGAGCTCTTCCCACGTGCCGAGGCGCTCCGGCGAGAGGTCGGTCGCGACCGGAAAGCCGATGCGCTCGGGCACGCCCAGGCGCACCGCGCGCGTCGTCTCGTCCTCCGCCATCAGCACGGGCACGTCCACGTGCGGCATCGCCCACGTGACGATCTCCCGCTCGGGGCGCTGAAACGAGACCGGGCGATCGTCCGACACGGCGGCGTAGGTGCCACCGGTGAGGATCGCGAGCGTGGCGAAGACCACGAGCGTACGGATCGGCGATGTCGGCATGGTTCCCCCCGGAGAGCGGAAAAGCGCGACGGCTGAATACGGCGAGAACGCCCGGGTGTCAATCGCTCAGACGCGCGGTCCCGTAACGGAGCGAGCGATCCACGAGCAGGGCCAACCGGCGCCGCGCGTCCTCGAAGGCGCGCGACAGCTCCGCGGTTGCGCGCTCCCTCTCGGGGGCGATCTCCGCGCGCCGGTCGGACAGCGCGCGGCGTCGCTGCTCCACGGCGTCCCACTCGGCCGAGACCACGCGGTTCTTCTCGGAACCGGGGGCGTAACGGCGCACGTCCTCTTCCAGGCGGATCCGCTCGGAGTCCAGGCGCGACAGATCCGCGTCGTATTCCGTCAGCTTCTCGTCGAGCGCCACGCACTTCGTCTCGAGGGCGGCGAGCGGAGCCAGGAGCGTCGCCATGTCGTCCAGGTCGGCGTCTTCGCGCAGGGTGTAGGACGCGCCGTCGATCCGGAACCAGATCAGGTCGCCGGAGCTTCCGCGCGCGGCGCGCGCCGCCTCGAGGTCGCGCGGCTCCGCGCACGTCCAGCTCGAGTCGCCGATCAGCACGGCGTAGGCCGTATCGGCGGCCCTCGAAACGTCAAGACACGCGGCGGCGAGGAGTACGGTGGCGAGCATCGAATGACTCTACTCCGGGCTCGGATTTGGTGGTAGCTTCACGCGCAATTATGAGATCACAATTCTTCTCTTGGGCGGCCGTGTGCGTTGCGACAACCCTGGCCTCGGGCGCGGATGGAACCGTCGGGCGCGTTCGAGTGAGCACCGTCCGCGAGGCCGACACGGCGCGCCAGGAGCTGGTCGCCCAGCGCCTCACGGCCCGGTTCGCGGCCGCCGCGGGGCATCCGTTCGCCGACGTCCGCGTCATCTCCCTCCGGCCGCGCTCCGACGACCCTCGCTTCGACGCGACGATCTACGACTACAAGGTCGAGCGGGCGTTCGAGCTGGTGCTCGACGCGGAAGGGAAGGAGCTCGAGCGGCACGCCGCACCCGGCCAGCCGGCGCGCACGATTCAGGAGGTCGAGGACGCCGCCTCCATCGTCCGCGAAGACGCGCAGTTCAAGGACGCGATCGGCAAGGGCGCGCTCGCGCTGTACGAAGCCATGCCCCCCGTGACGGTGGACGCCGACGGACGGCGCCTGATCAACGTCGGCGTCATGTCGCCGCCGGAGAACGGTTACACGGTGGAGCGGAACGAGATCGTCTCGGTTCACATCCCGTCCGGCAGCATCCTGCGCCACGCTTCGGGCGCCCCCGACACCGCGCGCGCGCTGACCCTCGCGTGCGGTCCCGCTTCGGGCGGATCCTGTCCCGCGACCGGCACGTGCAGCTTCTACCAGATCGTCTGGCCGGC
>Ga0068859_100005795_pt1 | contig 12549 bp, 9 predicted proteins | sample KBSSwiS22_FD_66585 | JGI IMG/M metagenome (GOLD analysis project Ga0068859, IMG submission 66585) | Switchgrass rhizosphere microbial communities from Kellogg Biological Station, Michigan, USA - KBS Switchgrass S2-2 | ecosystem: Host-associated > Plants > Roots > Rhizosphere > Soil ... | reverse complement strand
GATCATCTGGACGCCCTGTCCGTCCCCGACGATCTCCCAGTCCTTCGGCGGCTCCACGACGGCGCCGGTCACCGGGATGTCGACGCCCGGTCCGACGAGGGTGGCCAGGTCGCGCCAGGACTGCTCGTCCCGCTCGTCCGGCAATGCCGTGAAGACGGACACCTCGGGGTGATAGCGGCGGGCTGAACCGTGCGCGACGGCGAACCGGGAGTGCGGCCCGTTCAGTGAGTGCCAGGCGGGGTTGTCCAGGACGAAGACGTCTGTAGTCAGGGGCACGTGGCAACAATCTCCTTCGCCGCAATCGGTATTCCCGTCGAGTGGGCCTATCTATATTTAATCCATAGACATTAACAACATACCAACACGTCCTGTGTCGGCTCTGTCGGGCCCGTCACTGGCTCCGAACCTGACCTCGGCCGTCTCATCGCCGGCGTCGTGGGCCTTTCACCGGAGTTCAACAACGACACCTGGGACGACCTGTTCGTCGGGATCGACTCCGGTAAGGACGAGGTCGGCATCTCGAACATCACCGACACCGAGAAGCGCAAGGAGAAGTACGACTTCGCCTCGTACCGTCAGGACAACCTGGGCTTCGCGGTTGCTGCCGACAGTTCAGCCGAGGGCCTGGACGAGGTCGTCCCAGAGGTCCTCGACGTGCTCGATGCCGACGCTGAACCGCAGCAGACCCGGCGGGGTCCCGAATCCGGCGTCGCCGGCATACTGCGCGCGGCGCTCGATCAGCGACTCCACCCCGCCCAGGCTGGTTGCGTGGGTAATGAGGCCGACCGAAGCGGCGACCTTGTCCGCCGCCCCGGCATCGGCGACCTCGAAGCAGACCATCGCGCCGAACCCGTCGAACAGGCGCACCGCCCGTTCGTGCATCGGGTCGTCGACCAGTCCGGGGTACCGCACCCGGCTGACGGCCGGATGGGCGGCGAGGCGCCTGGCCAGGTCGGCCGCGTTCGCCTCGGCACGCTCCATCCGAACCGCGAATGTACGCAGGCCGCGCAGGGCGAGGTAGCTCTCCAGTGCCCCGGGAACGGCGCCGGTCAGCAGGCGGCGACCGCGGATCTGCTCGTCCAGATCCGCGTCGCGGGTGGCGAGGACACCGAGCAGTACGTCCGAATGCCCGGACAGGAACTTCGTGGCCGAGTGCATCACGATGTCGGCGCCGAGTTCCAGCGGGCGGATGTTGCGCGGCGTCGGGAACGTGGCGTCGACTGCGACCAGCGCGCCCGCCTCGTGCGCTGCCGGGATGAGCAGGTCCAGTTCGGGGATGCCCAGCAGCGGATTGGTCAGCACCTCGAGCCAGAGCAGCCGAGCGCCGGACAAGGCCGCGATGACTGCGCCGGTGTCGGTGATGTCCACGGGGCGCACGTCGAGCCGTCCGAGCCTGGCCTGGTCCTGCCAGATCGCAACAGAACCCCAGTATGCGGCGGCGGGGACGACCACTGTCGCGCCAGCAGGCAGCATGTCTACGACGGCCGCGGTGGCCGCCATGCCACTCGCGAACGCGGTTGCGATACCTCCGTCCAAGGCACCGAGGGCCGTCTCCAGAGAGCCGATCGTGTCGCTGCCGTGGGTGCGTAGGTAGCGGTTGGTGTCCGGCCCGGAGTGGAACGTCGCCGACAGCACGATCGGTGTCGCCAGCGGAGCCGCCGGTTGGCGGGCCGGGCGACCGGCAGCCACAGCGACGGACTCGGGGCGCAGCGGAACATCGCTCATGCACCGTAACGTTAGCCGTTTCCGTGAGAGTTAATTTGCCGGAAGCGGCCAGGACCCTGCTCGATGCCGCCAACCTCGTGACCGTGTCGACGATCAACCCGGACGGCAGCCCGCAGGCCTCCGTGCTCTGGGCGACCTACGACGGCGACGACCTGCTGCTGTCCACGATCCGCGGCCGGATCAAGGACCGGAACTGGAAGCACGACCCGCGCACCAGCGTCGTCATCCTCGACAAGGACAACCCGTACGCCTACGTCGAGGTCCGCGGCGGCGTGACGCTCACCGAGGACGGCGGCCCCGAGCTCATCGACCGGCTGTCGCACATCTACACCGGGGAGCACTACACGGGCGACGACGGGACGGCCAACGTACGGGTCGTGGCCCGGTTGAGTCCGGAGAGGGTGTTCGTACGCCCCTAGAATGGCGCGGTGAGTCTGCACCTCTACGACAGCGGCACCCGGTCGGTGCGGGAGTTCGTCCCGCTCGAACCCGGCAAGGCGTCGATCTACCTGTGCGGACTCACCCCGCAGGGCCCCCCGCACATCGGCCACACCCGCAACTGGGTGACGACCGACATCCTGCGGCGCTGGCTTCAGCACAACGGGCTGGCGGTGTCGCTGGTCCGGAACGTCACCGACATCGACGACAAGATCCTGATCAAGGCGGCCGAGGCCGGTGAGGACTGGTTCGCGCTGTCGTACCGCAACGAGCGGACGATCCGATCTGCCGAGGAGACGCTGGGCGTCCTGCCGCCCACCTACGAGCCGCGTGCGACCGGGCACATCACCGAGATGGTCGAGCTGATCCAGCGGCTCATCGACGCCGGACGGGCCTACGCCGCCGAGGGGGACGTCTTCTTCGACGTCAAGGCGCTGCCGTCGTACGGCTCGCTCTCGGGCCAGAAGGTGGACGAGATGGAGCCGGCCGGCGACTCCGCCGGTGACTCCCGCAAGCGCGACCCACGCGACTTCGCGCTGTGGAAGGGGCACAAGCCCGGCGAGCCCGAGACCGCCTCGTGGCCCACCCCGTGGGGACGCGGCCGTCCCGGCTGGCACCTGGAGTGCTCGGCGATGGCGACCAAGTACCTCGGCCCGGTCTTCGACATCCACGGCGGCGGACTGGACCTGATCTTCCCGCACCACGAGAACGAGCTGGCCCAGTCGGTCGGTGCCGGCGACGGGTTCGCCCGGTACTGGATGCACAGCGGTCTGCTGAACCTGGCCGGGACGAAGATGTCCAAGTCACTGGGCAATGTGCTGGGCGTCGCCGAGATCACCCGCGAGACCCCGGCGGTGGAGCTGCGCTACTACCTCGGTTCGGCGCACTACCGCTCGGCGGTGGACTACTCGCCGGAGGCCCTCGCCGAGGCAGGCGTCGCCTACCGACGCGTGGAGAACTTCCTTACGCGGGCAGGGGAAAGGGTCTCCTCCATCGGCGATGTGCCCGAGGCGTTTGCCGCTGCGCTCGACGACGACCTGGCCGTTCCGCGCGCTCTCGCCGTCCTGCACGACACCGTCCGCGCGGGCAACGCGGCGCTGGAAGCCGGGGACGTGGACGCGCTGTCCACGGCCTACGGGGCGGTCGAGGCGATGACGACGGTGCTGGGCCTGAACCCGGCGCAGTGGACTGGTTCCGGTTCGTCCTCGTCCGACCTCACCGACGTGGTGGGCTCGCTGGTGGCCGTCGCACTGGAACAGCGCGCGGCGGCCCGCGCGCGCAAGGACTACGCGGCCGCCGACGCGATCCGCGACCAACTCGCCGCCGCGGGTGTCCTCGTCGAGGACACCCCCACCGGCCAGCGCTGGACCCTGAAGGACTGACGCCGTGGAACTCCGGCGGTACGTAATCCCACACGAGTGGGCTTGTGACCTGGAATCGGCCGACTGCGCCGTCGTAACCCCACACGTGCGCGATCCCGCACGGACGGAAGGAATCTGATGGCCGGGAACTCGCAGCGGCAGGGCGCGGTCCGCAAGTCCAAGAAGGGCGCGCAGGTCGGCTCGGGCGGTCAGGTCCGGCGCGGCCTGCAGGGCAAGGGCCCGACCCCGAAAGCCGAGGAACGCAAGGGGCACCCAGCCGCCCGCAAGGCCGCTGCGGCAGCGCGCCGCGACTCTCGTGGCAAGAAGGACGCGGCCGGCCCCGAACTGCTCGTCGGGCGCAACCCGGTCGTCGAGGCGCTGCGTGCGAAGATCCCGGCGAACTCGCTCTACCTCGCCGTCGGTCTCGAGTCGGACGAGCGGGTGACCGAGGCGATCCGCATTGCCGGCAACCGCGGCCTGCCGCTGCTGGAGATCAGCCGTGCCGAGATGGACCGCAAGACCGGCGGCATCCTGCACCAGGGCATCGCCCTACAGGTCCCGCCCTATGAGTATGTCGAACTGGCGGACGTGCTGGACGCTGCGCACGAGTCGACCGCCCCGCCGCTGCTCGTCGCGTTGGACGGCATCACCGACCCGCGCAACTTCGGCGCGATCATCCGCTCAGCCGTCGCGTTCGGTGCGCACGGGATCGTCCTGCCCGAACGCCGTTCGACCGGCGTGACCCCCACCGCGTGGCGCACCTCGGCCGGCACCGCGGCGCGCATCCCGATCGCGCAGGTGACCAACCTGGTCCGCGCGCTGAAGCAGTGCCAGCAGGGCGGGCTCACCGTGATCGGCCTGGACGCGGACGGCGACCAGCCCTTCGACGACCTGTCGATCGCCACCGAGCCGCTGGTGATCGTGGTCGGTTCAGAGGGCCGCGGGTTGTCCCGCCTGGTCGGCGAGACGTGCGACCTCACGCTGAGCATCCCGATGGCCGAGGCCGCGGAGTCGCTCAACGCCAGCGTCGCCACCGCCGTCACCCTCGCCGAAGTCGCCCGCCGCCGCCGGCTGAAGCCGACTCCCCGGCCGGTGTGGCCCGTCTCCGCGGGCTGAATGGGCCACACCAGCCGGGAGGACGCGGGTCAGGCGGAGGTGAGGGCTTCGCGCAGGGCGCGGACGCCGCCGCCGAACAGGTCGATGCTCGCCGGCCGCGGGTATCGAGAAAAACGACCTGCGCGAGCGCGTCCTGGTCCACTGATCTTGCTGGCGCGTCTCGTAGGGACAAAATCCGGTGCGGAAATTGCCCCTACGAGACGCGCGAGCGGGTGATCAGCCGAGGCGGGCGCCGGTCTCCGGGTGGAAGACGTGCTCCTCGTTCGTCCGGACGTTGATCGACAGCACGTCCCCGATGCGCGGGGGGACGCGGCCGTCGAACCGCACCACGAAGTGCTTGGAGCCGTCCGGGTCGCCCGGCAGGGTGCCGTACACGTAGGCATCGGCGCCGAGTTCCTCGACGAGCTTGACCTCGACCTTCAGTCCCTCGGACGCCTTCTCCAAGCCGCTGGAGCCGGGGTCGCCGGCGGTGAACGACTCCGGGCGGATGCCGAGGGTGACCGTCGACAGGCCCGCTGCCTGCGCGGCCGAGAGCGGGTTCGGGCTGATCGGCAGCACGATGTTGCCGAGCTGGACGCCGCCGGGGACGAGCGTGACGTCGCGCAGGTTCATCGCGGGGGAGCCGATAAAGCCGGCCACGAAGGCGTTGCCCGGCTTGTCGTAGAGGTTGCGCGGGGTATCGACCTGCTGCAGCATGCCGTCCTTCAGCACGGCGACGCGGTCACCCATCGTCATGGCCTCGACCTGGTCGTGGGTGACGTAGACCGTGGTGGTCTTGAGCCGGGCCTGCAGGGCGGCGATGTTGGCGCGGGTCTCGACGCGCAGCTTGGCGTCCAGGTTCGACAGCGGCTCGTCCATCAGGAAGACGGAGGGGTCCCGGACGATCGCGCGCCCCATCGCGACGCGCTGCCGCTGGCCGCCGGAAAGCGCCTTCGGCTTGCGGTCCAGGTAGTTCTCCAGGTCCAGCAGCCGGGCGGCCTCGGTCACCTTGGCGAGGCGCTCCTCCTTGGAGACCCCCTTGAGCTTCAGGGCGAAGCCCATGTTCTCGCCGACGGTCATGTGCGGGTACAGCGCGTAGTTCTGGAAGACCATCGCGATGTCGCGGTCCTTCGGCGGCCGGCGGGAAACGTCCGAACCGTTGATCAGGATCTGGCCGCTGGACACGTTCTCAAGGCCGGCGAGCATGCGCAGCGCGGTCGACTTGCCCGAGCCGGACGGGCCGACGAGCACCATGAACTCGCCGTCCTCGATCTTGAGGTCCAGATCGCTGACCGACGGTGCGGTCGCGCCCGGGTAGACACATGTCGCGTTGACGTACTCGACTGAAGCCATTGGGTTCTCCCCTATCGGTGTGGGACGACCGCGCCGAGTACGGGCACCTGCATCGCGCGCTGGCTGGGCGGGACGACCGGTCGCCTCACGGATTTCCGGAAGGTCGACGTGGACCCGCTCCACCGATGTCAAAGCGGCGTCGTCCGACCGGCATAGCGGCCTGACTTTTTGTTCGCGCCGGACCCAAATGGACCGGCAAGTGACATGGAACACTCTCAGTGTTCCGGACGCAAGCACCCAATGGTCTAGACCACTTGCGAACTGGCGCCGTGAACTAGTCTGGTTGGGCACCATTGCCGCTTTAGCTCAGTTGGCCAGAGCGTCGCTCTTGTAAAGCGAGGGTCGTCGGTTCGAATCCGACAAGCGGCTCCCAAAAAAATTGCTTCCATGGAAGAGAAAACTCTTGCGCCCGGTGTTAGGTCGTGGTTAGCTTTCCGTAGGTCGCTGGGGAGCGGCCGCAAGACGGGGGATCGATTATGACTGCTGCGCTGTCCCATGCCGCGCCTGCTCTGACCACACTCGACTCGATCGACGATGCCGTCGCGCTCGCCCGGTCGATCCGCATCCACGAGGTCGGAGCGCCCGTCGGCCACGCGATCGACTCGCTGGCGCTCTTCCTCGGCGGCCGCCTGCTGCCGGCCCTGCGCCGGGACGAGGACCAGATCAACGAGATCCTGACGGCGCTCGGCCACAACCGCGCGATCATGATCGCGAACTGGCTCGGCCGGCACGTCGATGACTACCCGACGTATCTGTTCTGGGAGCGCATCGAGGACGAGCAGCGCCTCGCCCGCCGGGCCGAACTGCTGAACTACCTCTAGACCGGCCTCTACCGGTAGTGCGGCTTTGCTGCGCGCGGTAGCGGCCGGGACGCGCGCGCGGCGTCGGCTCGATCGCGAACGTCCGGGTGAACCGGCTGCGGTCCCCTTCGCCTCCACGGAGCGCTGTTGAAGAAGGACGCGTCGCTGGACCAGGTGGATGCCACGTCATCGCGCGAAGCGTGCCAGCCCCGCCCGTCCGGTGCTCGTCGGTTTCCGGCAGACTGGTTCGCATGCCGGAGAGCGTCGAGATCGGGCTGGGCCGCAGTGCCCGGCGCGGGTACCACCTGGACGACATCGCACTCGTGCCGACCCGACGAACGCGCGGCTCCGCCGTCGTCTCCACGCACTGGCAGATCGACGCACTCTCGTTCGAACTGCCGCTGGTGACCGCCCCGTCGGACGCAGTCGTCTCGCCGGCCACCGCCGCCGAGATCACCCGCCTCGGCGGACTAGCCGTGCTGGACGGCGAGGGGCTCTGGACGCGCTACGAGGACCCCGCCGCTGAACTGGCCAAGCTGGACGGCAGCACCGCGCAGATCCAGCGCGTGTACTCGCAGCCCGTCTCGCCGGACCTGCTGCGCGCGCGGGTCGCCGAACTGCGTGCGAGCGGCGCCCGGGTCGCGATCCACCTGTCGCCGCAGAACACCGCCGAACTGGCGCCGCACATCGTCGACGCGGGCATCGACCTGCTCGTCATCCAGGGCACCGTCACGTCCGCGGAGCACGTCGCCGCCGCTCGCGGCGGCGCCGACGGGCAGAGTGCGGCCGACGGTGAGCCCGGTCTGAACCTCAAGACCTTCATCGCCGACCTGGACGTCCCCGTCCTCGTCGGCGGGGCGACGAACTACCAGACCGCGCTGCACCTGATGCGCACCGGCGCGGCCGGCATCATCCTGGGCTACGGCTCGCACCTCGGCTCCACGACGCCGAACACGCTCGGCATCGAGGTGCCGATGGCCACCGCGATCACCGACGCCGCGGCAGCCCGCCGCGACTACCTGGACGAGACGGGCGGGCGCTACGTCCACCTCATCGCATACGGCGACATCTCCACCGGGGGCGACATCGCCAAGGCCCTGGCGTGCGGCGCGGATGCGGTCATGCTCGGCGACGCGCTGGCCGCAGCCGCCGAGGCGCCGGGCAACGGGCTCTTCTGGGAGCACACGGCCGCTCACCCCCGCCTGCCGAGATCGTTCGTGGTTAACATCGGCGTCGACGCTGGGGATCGCCCTCCGTTGGAGGAGTTGCTCTGCGCCCCCTCCGACGACCCGTCCGGGGAGCGGAACCTGTTCGGTGCACTGAAGCGCGCGATGGGCAAGTGTGGGTACACGAACCTCAAGGAATTCCAGAAGGCCGAGCTGATTGTGACTTCGCGATGACACCCTCGATCCGGTTTGGATACAAGGCAAGCAACGAGCAGTTCGCCCCGACCGAGCTGCTGAACTACGGCGTGCTGGCCGAGGAGAACGGCTTCGACTCGGTCTTCATCTCCGACCACCTGCAGCCCTGGCGGCACGACGGCGGCCACGCCCCGTTCGCGATGACCTGGCTGGGTGCCCTCGGTGCCCGCACCGAGCGCGTCGTCATGGGCACGTCCGTCCTGACCCCGACCTTCCGCTACCACCCCGCGATCGTGGCGCAGTCGTTCGCGACGCTGGGCTGCCTGTTCCCCGAGCGGGTCATCCTGGGCATGGGCACCGGCGAGTCGCTCAACGAGGTCGCGCTCGGCGCGACGTGGCCGGACGGCAAGGAGCGCTTCGCCCGCTTCCGCGAGGCCGTCCGCCTGATCAAGCAGCTCTGGACCGAGGAGCGGGTCACCTTCGAGGGCGACTACTACAAGACCGATCGGGCGACCATCTACGACCGTCCCGACAAGCAGGTGCCGATCTACCTGGCCGGCTCCGGCCCGGCAGCGACCAAGTACGCGGGACGGGCCGGCGACGGGTACATCACCACGTCCGGCAAGGCGCCCGAGCTGTACACCGAGACGCTGCTGCCCGCCGTCCGTGACGGCGTGGCCGCCGGCGGCCGGGAGGTCGGCGACATCGACATGATGATCGAGGTCAAGGTCAGCTTCGACCACAACCTCGAGGAGGCCATGGAGGCGACCCGGTTCTGGGGCGCCCTCGGTCTCACGCCCGAGCAGAAGCACGGCGTCGAGGACCCTGTCGAGATGCAGCGCCTGGCCGACGAGCTGACCACCGAGCAGACCGCCAAGCGGTTCATCGTCTCGACCGATCCGGATGAGCACGTCGCGAGGATCAAGACCTACCTGGACCTCGGCTTCACCCACCTGGTCTTCCATGCACCCGGCCCGGACCAGAAGAAGTTCCTCGAGTTGTACGGCAAGGAAATTCTGCCGCGCCTGCGCAACTTGTAGGTCGTATGCAGAACGGTCTTCGCAGGGCGCTCGCGCGCGCGGCCTCCGGCGTCGCGCTGGACGCGGCGGAGGCCGAGATCCTGCTCGGCGCGCGTGGCGACGCGCTGGAGGCACTCTGTGTCGCCGCTGCCCACGTCCGCGACCAGGGTCTTGAACTGGCGGGACGGCCGGGAGTCGTCACCTATTCGCGCAAGGTGTTCATCCCGCTGACCCGGCTCTGTCGGGATCGCTGCCACTACTGCACGTTCGCGACGACACCGAACCGGTTGGAGTCGCTGTACCTGTCCCCGGACGAGGTCCTCAAGATCGCGCAGGACGGCGCCGCGATGGGCTGCAAGGAGGCGCTGTTCACCCTCGGCGACCGACCGGAGGAGCGCTGGCCGCAGGCCCGCGAGTGGCTGGACGCGCACGGCTACGACTCGACGCTGGCGTACGTCCGCGCGATGGCGATCATGGTGCTGGAGAAGACCGGCCTGCTGCCGCACCTGAACCCGGGCGTCATGTCCTGGTCCGAGTTGCAGACGCTGAAGCCGGTCGCGCCGTCGATGGGCATGATGCTCGAGACCACGTCCCGCCGGCTCTTCGAGGACAAGCACGGCGCGCACTTCGGCTCGCCTGACAAGGACCCGGCCGTGCGGCTGCGGGTGCTGGAGGACGCCGGGCGCTCAAACGTCCCGTTCACCACCGGGCTGCTGATCGGCATCGGCGAGACCCCTGCCGAGCGCATCGACACGATCTTCGCGATCCGCCGGGTGCAGCGCGAGCACCACGGCATCCAGGAAGTCATCGTCCAGAACTTCCGCGCCAAGCCGGACACCGCGATGGCGCAGATGCCCGACGCGGAGATCGCCGACCTGGCCGCCACGGTCGCGGTGACGCGGCTGATCCTCGGCCCGTCCGCCCGCATCCAGGCGCCGCCGAACCTGATCGGGGACGAGTTCCGGCTGCTGCTCGCGGCCGGCATCGACGACTGGGGCGGCGTCTCGCCGCTGACCCCGGACCACGTGAACCCCGAACGTTCCTGGCCGGTGATCGAGGACCTGGCCGCCCGGTCGGCCGAGAACGGCTTCGAGCTGCGGGAGCGGCTGACGATCTACCCCGAGTACGTCCTGCAGGGTGAGCCGTGGCTTGACCCGCGCATCAGCGCGCACGTCGCGGCGCTCGCGGACCCGGCCACCGGCCTGGCCCGTTCGGTCAACCCGGAGGGACGGCCGTGGCAGGTGCCCGATGACGCCTGGCGGTCCGCGGGACGCACCGATCTGCACACCGCCGTGGACACCGAGGGGCGCACGTCCGACCGGCGGGGAGACTTCGACTCCGTCTACGGCGACTGGTCCGCCGTGGCCGAACAGGCCGTCCGGACGGGCGCGCCGGTGCGCTTCGACCCGGATGTCGCGGCCGCGCTCGCCGTGGCTTCGGAGGACCCGTCCCGCCTGACCGACGCCCAGGCGCTGAGCATGTTCCACGCCGACGGGCCCGAGCTCGCGGCGGTCATGAAGCTGGCCGACGACCTGCGTCGCGACGTGGTCGGCGACGAGGTCACCTACATCGTCAACCGGAACATCAACTTCACCAACGTCTGCTACACCGGCTGCCGGTTCTGCGCCTTCGCCCAGCGACGGACGGACGCCGACGCCTACACGCTGTCGCTGGAGCAGGTCGGGCAGCGGGCGCTGGAGGGCTGGTCACTCGGCGCCACCGAGGTGACCATGCAGGGCGGTATCCACCCGGACCTGCCCGGCACCGCCTACTTCGACATCGCGCGCGAGGTCAAGCGGGCCACGCCCGAGATGCACGTGCACGCCTTCAGCCCGATGGAGGTTGTCAACGGCGTCGCCCGGACGGGCCTGTCGATCCGTGAGTGGCTGCTCGAGGCCAAGGCCGCCGGGCTCGGCTCCATCCCCGGCACTGCCGCGGAGATCCTGGACGACGACGTGCGCTGGCTGCTGACCAAGGGCAAGCTGCCCGCCGCGCAGTGGATCGAGGTCATCACGACCGCGCACCAGGTCGGCATCCCGACCACGTCCACGATGATGTACGGCCACGTCGACAACCCGTCGCACTGGCTCGGCCACCTGCGGACCCTCGCGGGGATCCAGCGCGAGACCGGCGGCTTCACCGAGTTCGTCGCGCTGCCGTTCATCCACACCAACGCGCCGATCTACCTCGCCGGCGTCGCCCGTCCCGGTCCGACCGACCGCGAGAACAAGATCGTGCACGCGATGGCGCGCATCCTGTTGCACGGCCTGATCGACAACATCCAGTGCTCGTGGGTGAAACTCGGTGTCTCCGGATCGCAGGAGTTGCTGCAGGGTGGGGTCAACGACATCGGCGGGACGCTGATGGAGGAGACGATCAGCCGCATGGCCGGCTCGGCCCACGGCTCGGCCAAGACGGTTGCGGAGTTGGAGGCGGTCGCGTCCGGCATCGGCCGCCCGTCCCGCCAGCGCGACACGCTGTACGGCCACGTCTCGGACGAGCGCCGCGAAGCCGCGCTCACCTACACCGGCACCCTCCCCAGTCTCACGCTGCTCTGAATGACGAGCTCGCAAGCTCGGCTCGTGCCACGCGTACTACGCAGGTGCGGCGACGGTTCCCGTGGCGGTGAGGGCGCCGGCGTGGATGGTGAACGGCCCGTCGCCGTACTCGCTGCGCAGATCGGCCTCCAGGCGCGCCCGTCCTGCGGCATCCAGTGAGGCGACGTAGACGCCGGCCGGTCCGACGCCGAGGGTGAACGGCTGCCACCAGTCCTCGAACGTGGGGAAGTCGATCGCCACGGTCAGCACCGACTCCTGTACGTCGCGAAGCCCGGCCAGGGTGAACAGCCGGGTCAGGTCCCCGGCGGTCGTGCCGGGCCGCTCGCCCTCGCCCGTCGCATCGGGATCGGTACGCATGGCGGTCCGCCAGAATCCGCTGAGCGCGCCCGTCCCGCCACCGAAGTCCCACACACACGCTGACACCCGGCCGCCGGCCGCGGTCACCCGCGCCATCTCCGCGAGCCCCGCCACCGGGTCGGACATGAACTGCACGACGAGCTGGGCCAGCGTTGCACCGAAGCTGCCGTCGGTGAACGGCAGGTGCTCTGCCGGCGCCTGGTGCACGTCCGACGCGGGGAAGGCGGCCGCCGTGGCCTCGGCGAACCCCTGCTCGGGATCGACGGCGCTGACGCGGGATTCGCCCTGTCGCCGCGCGAGTTCGGCCGTCAGCATGCCGGGCCCGCAGCCGACGTCCAGGACCGCTGCCGATGACGGGACACCCCGCAGTCCCACGTCCGCGAAGGGGCCGGCGAGGACGGACGAGAAGCGGCCCATGAACCGCACGTACGCATCGGCCGACACATCGAACTGGGACATGCGGCGATCGTCCTCCCCGGGCT
>Ga0068859_100005793_pt1 | contig 12553 bp, 9 predicted proteins | sample KBSSwiS22_FD_66585 | JGI IMG/M metagenome (GOLD analysis project Ga0068859, IMG submission 66585) | Switchgrass rhizosphere microbial communities from Kellogg Biological Station, Michigan, USA - KBS Switchgrass S2-2 | ecosystem: Host-associated > Plants > Roots > Rhizosphere > Soil ... | reverse complement strand
CGCTGCCGATGCTCATCGCCAGCGCGTAGGGTGTTAAGAATCGTTATGCGCGCACTTATTCATTGGCTATTCAGTGCAAGCCCGACAGGCTACTAGTCGTGATGCGCCGCGGGGGGCGGCATCTCGCACTTCTCGGGCTTGTAGGGAGTGCCGACGTCCAGGGCTTTGACAATCGTTTCGATTCGCCTGACGTTCGCGTAACTGTCAGCGATCAATAACGAATTCGAACAAACGGCCGCAGCAAGATGCGCGTACTGCGGCAGCAGGGGCCGAAGGATCGGCACCAGGTAGGCTGCCGGGCCGTTCTTGACGGGAATGACATAGTTCACGAACTGCGCGTCCGGAAAGGTTTGCCCGCTGGACATCATCGGCTCTGCTGACTGTCTTGCGTTTGCATCCGGCAGGACACGTACATAACCACCGCCTTCCACCGCGATGAAACCATGAATCTGCAGAATCGCCAGCAGATCGCTGTAGCTGATGTTTGATAGGTCTTGTCCGATGAGGTGGACGTGGGCATTGACTCGAGGATCCAGCAGGTACTTCTTGCCCGTCTTGTGCGACACGGTGGCGATGATGCGCTCGATAGGGATGCCCGTATCCGGGGTGTCGGCGGCGCTTGCGGCAGCGCTGTCTGGGGCGCTGTCGGCAGCCAAGCTCACTCCACTCAGTAGGGCTGCAGTCAAGCCAGCTGCCACACATCCTGCAATGATCGATTTCATCGTTGACTCCATTGATTACAGTTTCAGATCCGGAAGCGGGCCGGGGTACCTGCGCGGCCCTTTTATCTGCGGGTCCTCGGATGACAACGTACTCGCAATCTCATTGGTGTCTGCCAGCCAATAGATCAGATTTAGGGCTCCGTAGGGTACGCGCCGCTGATTGAGATACAGATACAGTGTCCGGGAGCCCGGATAGGTGCCATCCGCAATCGACTGCGGCGTGGGCTGCACGCCGCCGACCGGATTGATGATCAACATGTAGTTGTTCTGGAGTATTGGCCCGAAAAGGCGCAACTGCGCGTAGCCGAGCACTCCGATGGCATCCGGGTGGGATTGGAGAGTCTGCAAAGTATCCGTAGTCACGTCCTCCCGTATCTCAACGTAAGTGCCGTCCTTTCTGAGAGTCGTGCAGACGTGCTGATACCGGGCGGCATCCCGTTGACTCAGGGTGGCGAGTGCCGGCACGGCGTCGCATCCGGCTTGGAGCAGAGTCTCCCGGAAGGCGGTCCCCGTGATGGACTGTTCGGGTGGGCCAAATACCTCGATCGGCCCAGCTCCCAATGCGGCATTCACCCGATCCCACGTTGTGTTTGGATTGCTGATCAGCGCGCCCGGATGCTCCGGGTCCGGAATTTCGGCCGCGAGGGCGAGAAAGAGGTCCCTTGCGGAGAGCGCGAGGGTGCCATACAGCTTGCTCCGCGCGAGCACGACGGCCTGGTGCTCCATTTGTACTTCGGCGATGTTGCCGATGTACGTGGTACAAACCCCGAATTCGGCCCGCGTGATCCGCCGCGGCACCACTGCAATGTCAGGCCCGGATTTGCCGCCCGCAGTCGCGGGGTTGTTGCAGAATTGAGCCAGAGCCTCGGTAGCGCTGTCCGCAGCTGTCACGGATGTGTCCGTGCGATAGGGCTGGGTGAAATTGGCGACGCGCGATTTGAGGTAAGCCTCCAGGTTTTTCACAGTGACGAGATTGAGCACCTGACGCGGGCGTGTCGAGGTGCCACCAACAACGGACTGCACGTTCGGAGCGGTGTTGTTTGCGGCGCCGGGTGTCGCGGGGCCGCGGGATGAATTAGGCGCTTCCCCAGTGTGCTCCGTGCTTCCTGATTCTGTGGTGCCGCCCGGCCTCGAGGCGAAGGGCGCCGGCAAACGGTTGCCCCCTGAGAAAGGGGTGGCTGCATGTGAACGCTCCGGTGCATCGCCTTTCCTTGTCGAGCCCTGATGTAAGGTCTGAACGAAATTGCGGGCGAAATCGGGAATGCCATTGACCGTCAGCACGGTGATGGCAAACACTGAGCCGCCGAACAACAGCCCGAAGACCAACACGCGAAATAAAGAGCGCCGTGGTGCGGCCGCTGCCGGTGGCAATTGCCGATCCAGGCGGGCCTTCAGGTCCGCCATGAAGGCTGGCGGCGGCTCGACCCGGATGCGATGCAGAAAATCATCGTTCATCGCTGTGCTCCAGTCACCATCGGCTGCGTAGCGTCTGCACAACGCGGTGAAGAATGGTTCCGACGTTCGACTCGCTCAACCCGGTGAGTTGCGCGATGAGGCGATTGTTGATTGCTGCGCCGTACTTGAGTGCTAGCAGCTCGCGCTCACGATCCGGGAGGTCCTTGGTCAGAGCCCTCAGCCGCGCCAGGTCCGAATTGCGTTCCGCCTCCTTTTCGGGTGTCCCTTCCGCTACTACGTCGAGTGCCGCGTCGATGGGCAGATGGCCGCGGCGCGATTGTAGGTAGTCCAGCCGGACGTTCTGCGCAATTTTGAACAGCCAGGTCGCGAAACCCGCAAGATCGCGGCGGTAATGTGCGCGGGAGCGCCAAGCTCTCTCGAAAGTGCGCGCCGTCAACTCCTCTACGTCGGAGTCACGAGCCAGCCGGAAGCGAAAGTAGTTGTAGACACGCGGCGCCTGGTCGGCATAGACAGCGTCCCAATCCAGGTCGTCCGTCCCCGTCAACTCGCGCATCCGTTCTGGTGCTGCCTGCTCAAGGCTCATGGGTGTATATACCGGGCAGCAGGCGAAGTATCACACCGCGCCTGTGCTAAACTTCTACCCGGTAGCGAAATCAATAACTTGCGACTTGGGGACCGCGGCCAGCATGTTTTGGGAAATCGCACAGATAGAAGTAAAGGCGGGCGAGGAGGCGGCTTTCGAAGCGGCCGTCGCCAAAGCCGTGCCGCTGTTCAAAAGCTCACGTGGTTGCAAGGGTATGCGGCTGCATCGGTCCGTCGAGCATCCCAGCCGCTATCGGCTGGTCGTTGACTGGGAAACCGTCGAAGACCACACGGTGCACTTCCGAGGATCGGAGAACTTCCTGGAATGGCGTCGGCTGGTAGGGCCGCATTTCGCAAGTCCGCCGGTGGTAGAGCATACGCACGTCGTAGTCGTTGGTTTTTGAGGTAAATGTCAGATGAGTTTCACCACGGCCGACCTCGTAGATGCACATAGCGACGTAGTCAAAAGCTGCGAGGCACAGTTCCGGCAGTACGGTGGACGAGTCCGTTTCCACGGTCCCATTCGTACAGTCAAGTCAACCGAAGACAACGCGCTGCTGAAACAAACATTGTCGACCGCGGGCGATGGGGCCGTGCTGGTGGTCGACGGCGGCGGATCGCTCCGTAGTGCTTTGGTTGGTGACATCATCGCCGGCTTGGGTCAGAAAAACGGCTGGGCAGGCCTCGTCCTCTGGGGCGCGGTGCGTGACACCGTTGCTCTGGGTAGCCTGGATATTGGCATCAAGGCGTTGGGATCCAACCCATGGCGCAGCGGCAAGAACGGCACCGGGCAGGTGGACGTGCCGGTCAGTTTCGGTGGAGTTGAGTTTCGGCCGGGAAACTGGTTGTACAGCGACGAGGATGGGATTCTCGTAAGCAGCCGACGTCTCTAAAGATCGCGTCTCTCACGATCAAGTCTCTCAGACCGTTCGGCCATCGTACTCGGCCGATTTCGCCCACTCATCCCGCACAAACGTTTCGAACGTCGGACCGGACGCAGCGCGTTCCAAGGCGCGCGATTCGCTATCCAAGCGTTGGATCGCATGCAGCCGGTCGGCATTTCCCAGTTTCGCCCGGTCAACCGCGCTCTTCAGAACACGAATCGTTTCGTCGTAAACCTTCAGCGGCACCGGGAAGGGATGTCCGTCCTTTCCACCATGCGCCATAGAAAAGCGCGCCGGGTCGGAGAAGCGGGATGGCGTCCCGTGAACCACTTCCGCCACGAGCGCCAGTGATGCGACCGTGCGGGCACCGACCCCCGGGGTTAGAAGCAACTCGGTGAAGTCCTTGGGCCCTCGATCAGCCGCTGCAGAAAGAACGCCGTGTAACCTCCGCAACACAACATCCGACGCGCGTACGTCATGGTGAGCTGGCATGTGGAGGTAGGGTAGGGGAGGCGTCTCTTGGACATGCGGTTCGAGTTCGGGGAAAAGGCTGAGTGCCGTGTTGCCTTGATGGGCGCGTTGTCCAGTAGGGCTCACTTGGTTATCGCTCTCACGAAGGCGCTTCAGCACCGCAATCGTCAAGTCCGGCCCGCCGTGCACCAACTCAAGGCCCGCGTGGCGGTTACGCGCTGCTCGCACGTCGGCCAGATTGACGATCGATCCCTGATTGCGCCCCTCGATGGCTGAATGTGGCGAGTCCAGGAAGCTCTCCAGGTTCTCCGATAACCAGTGGTAGCGCCGCGCCTCCGAACGCGCATCGCTCATCCCCTGCTGTACCACGCACCATTTTCCATCCGCGGTGACAATGAACGAGTGCAGGTACAAATCGAAGCCGTCCTGGACGGCCGCACTATCAACTTTCGCGACCAGTCGGCTGGCATGCGCCAGAGGCATCGCATCCAGTCCCGTTCTTTCCCCGACCTGTATAAGCTCATCGGGAGTGCGGCGCGAATGCCGGCCGCGACCCCCACACACGTACAAGCCGAGCTCATCCTGTATCGGCGACAGGCCGCGTTTGAGTGCCCCGATCACGCTCGTCGTGATCCCAGACGAATGCCAGTCCATTCCCATGACGGCGCCAAAAGACTGGAACCAAAAGGGATGCGCAAGCCTGCGCAACAACTCATCGCGCCCGTAGTGATGAACAATTGCCTCAACGACGACGCGCCCAAGCGAAGCCATTCGCGTCACCAGCCATGGTGGTACGAAGCCGCCGTGTAGCGGCAGATCCGCGCTGCCGGTTCGATTTGCCATGCCGGTAGTATCGGCTAACGCAATGCCGCGCGTGAAGCGCTGACCACGGCTTTGGTCAACCGTGCCAACATCGGCATCTGCAATCGAGTGTGCTGCCAGTACAACGGTACGGATAGGAGCCGCCCAGGTACGAGCTCGACCAACGATCCATCACGAAGGTGCGCCGCGACCAGCGCTTGCGGATTCATACCCCACCCGATTCCCGCCACGCTTGCGTCAATGAAAGCTTGTGTCGATGGCAGCCAGTGAGCGGGGACATCGATCTCCCGCCTGCAGATCGCGCGAACCCACTGCGACTGCAGACGGTCCTTGGGATTGAATTTGAGGCTCGGCGCCGATGCGAGCGCCGCGGCTGTAACCCCTTGTGGAAAGTACCGCCGAACATACTCAGGGCTCGCGACAGCACAGTACTTCAACTTTCCGAGCGCAACACTGTCGCAGCCTTGCACCGGCTGCGAATCGGCGGTCACCGCAGCCAGCACATCCCCGGCGCGCAGCCATTGCTGAGTATGTTCCTGATCATCTATGGCGACGTTCAACAATGCTCGATCCACCTCCAGGAACGAAGCCATCGCCCGAATAAACCAGGTTCCCAGGCTGTCGGCATTGACCGCAACACGAATCGTCACGCGCTCATCGGTGGATCCGGCAGCGATCAACCGGGGCAGGGTGCCATGGAGCTCATGCTCGAGCATGCCAACCTGTTCGACATGCCGGCATATCAACCGGCCCATTTCGGTAGCCGTGCACGGTTGCCCGCGGACGATCAAAACACCACCCAAACGATCCTCCAACTGCTTGACGCGCTGTGATATCGCCGATGGAGTGACGTTGAGAGCCCGCGCCGCACGTTCAAAGCTTCCCTCCCGCACCACCACGGCAACAGCGGACAACGAAGCATAATCCAGCATGATTAGCTGTCCTTAAGTGAGGACAGTAAGTTTAACTGGATTCACGCACCCCGGGGCGCCACTCTCTTGCGCATGCCAATCTCTGCATTCACAACCGGGTTCGCGCTGAGTGCGACACTTATCATCGCGATCGGTGCCCAGAACGCTTTCGTCCTGCGGCAGGGGTTGCGGCGCGAGCACGTCCTGATGATCGTCGCCTTCTGCGCTCTGGCCGACCTCCTTTTGATCAGTGTCGGCGTCGCGGGCGTCGCCCGTGTATTGGGCGACGCGCCACATCTGACCTTGGCGCTGACGGTAGCGGGAACGGCGTTTCTCGCGTGGTACGGGATACGCGCCTTGGCCCGCGCCAGGCGCGCCAATTCGATGAACGTCGCGGAAGGCGCTAGTCGAATCTCGCTCCGCAACGCAGTCGCCCAAGCCGCAGGATTCACCTTCCTGAATCCGCACGTGTATCTCGACACCGTCCTGCTCATGGGATCCATCGGCGCTCGCCAGCCCGCAGATCTGCGCTTTTGGTTCGTGGGCGGCGCCGCAGCCGCCAGCGGTGCCTGGTTCACCACTCTCGGCTTCGGCGCGCGCCTACTCAGACCGGTATTTCGGACGCCGCGAGCGTGGCAGGTTCTGGATACGCTCATCGGCCTTACGATGCTGGGGCTGGCCGCCAGCCTACTGGGCAGGCTAAGTCCCTGAAAACGCTTGGCCGGTGTTTCGCGCCAGGCGCCCCTCGGCGGCGCACTTTATCTTCGAAAATAGCTTGAAGGCGGATTCGTCAATCAGATAGGATTCGCCCCCCTCTAGCCGGAGCGGTAGTTCAGCTGGTTAGAATACCGGCCTGTCACGCCGGGGGTCGCGGGTTCGAGTCCCGTCCGCTCCGCCAGTTAATTCAATCGTATCGACGATCGTCTTTCTCGTGCGTGGCCTGCCGGGCCCACGCCCGCGGCTGTAGTCCCATTTCCTTGCCACCAATTCCCTGTGCCAACGCAACGGTGTTTCAGGGGTGACCAGCGTTTGAAGCTCGTTCAGCGCTTTGCGACCGTGACAAAGCGATCGTTCATCGTTACCGATTTTCCAATGGCCCGGACCTCAAATTCAGACGGAGGACCACATGCGCCTCCTTCGCGAATACGAGAGCGCAGCTCCCTAACCTTCAGCGGTAAAACTGACGATTGGGCTGGGCTCTGCGCCAAAACGAAGCCTGCGTGAAACAAGTTCGCCTGGGGAGCGCCAGGGCGCGACAATCAAGCATTCGGCGGCGACCGGCGCGGATTCGCCGAGTCGAACGCGAGTTGGCTCGAGCCCTCGCCACGGCCGATGCGCACGCGACGCGTCGTCCAGCGTACGTAGGAGCCGTCCGCACGACGCGTTATCGAAGGCGTGCGACGGACAAGCAGTCCCTCGCGCGGTATCTCGGCGTCCTTCAGTTTCTTCACGTTGTTCTCGTTGAGGATTCGTCCTGCAGGATCGGGCGATATCCCATCAATGCCCGGCATCCGGCCCTGCACGAGATCGATGGCGTGGTAGCCCGAGGATCTTGGCAGATATGGTATCCAGCGCGCCGGCAGAGTTGTCTGCAACAAATAGTCGAGTTGCGCGCTTTGCATGGGTCCCGGTGCTTGCGGCCTCGGGTCGTCACGCTCACGCGATCTCTGACGGGCCTGGCCACTCGGACCTTGTACGGAACGCTCTATCGCCCAGGCGAGATTGGCCATCTCGTCGCGCACGAACAGCACTTCCTCGAAAGCGGGCCCATCTTGCGTGCTAACGGCGCCCGGCGGAACCAGCATCGCTTCACTTGCCTCGCCGGCGGAGTTCGTGATCGCGAACATGCGCCACCGACCGTCCGGGCTTGCTTCACTGGTCGGCCGGACGACGAACGTCTCACCGAAGGTGGTGGTGTAGAGCACGGATTCGACGTAGACGAGCGACCCATAGCGAACGTCGACGGGCACAACGAGCCAGTCGTTGCCGTAAGTGAGCGCGAACTCCGCAAGTAGGAGTCGCGCTAGATCCCAGGGTTCCGATTCCACGACGCCAAGGTTGACGCGCGCGTCCTCCATTTCCCACAGCCGATCCGCAGGCATGCCAGGATAGCGCAGCGGACTTGCGAGCAACGCGTGAATCTCGCGGCGCGCATCCGGAGCCGCGCCCGCGCCCTGGGGCTCGGGGAGCGAATCGTCGGCGGTCGCGTCGAAGCTGTACCAGTCGATATCTCCTCCCTCATGGGCGGGCGCATCGAAGGTCTGTTGGCCCGCGGCGATTCGAAAGTGATACTCAAATCGCTCGCCAACCCAGGCATCGTCGCCGCCTTGCGGGGGAGAAATTTCCGCGCGATACCATTCGCGCCACGGATCTAACACCGCGCGCAACTCGTCGTGTTCGGCCGCATCCGCCGGCGCTAGCCAAGTCGGCAGGTCCGCTGCCGCCTCGAGCGCTTCACAGATGTGCTCGCCGTCGGCCATGCCACGTCGGTCCAGCAGACGCACGAGCCGCAGCCATTCGGGATCGAGCGCGGCATGGGCGCCGTCCGGATGATGCGCCGGGTTCACATCGAGCGGGCAGTTGGCGACGAACGCCACCCGGTGTACGCCGAGGTTCGCCTCGTCGAGCGCCGAGAGGAGCGCGACAGCCGCTTCCGCTCGTAGCCGCAGCCCCGGTCCGCCCAGCTTCACAGGTTCGCGCTCGACCTGCGGCTCGAGCAGATCGGGCAGGTCGCGGCCGATGGCGCGCGGCGCGGCATCATCGCCGGCGGCCCAGCGATCCACCGGGACGGAGTTCGTGACCACGCGCACGCTTAGCGGGGTACCTGCATCCTCGCCCTGAAACTCGCCGAGCTGCCACTGCCGCGCGAGAAACCAGAGCGGATCGTGCACACGTGCCTCGATGCCGGGGCGCGGATCGCCGGCCGCGCTCTGGGGCTCGAGTCGCGTCCAGGACGGCGGGTTCAGCGCCGCGAAACTCTCCACCTCAACGAATCGATCCTTGCTCAAAAAGTCGAACGACATGCGCTATCCATCCCGTGATACGAACTTGAGTGCAGCCGAGGCGAACTCGTGCTTCATCGCGATTTGCGACCAGTCGATGAAGGGCTCGCCCTGCAGCGACCAGTCGCGGAAGTAGAGCGCAGGCAGATAGCAGCCGACGAATGGTATCTGCTGGAGCGTCAGCGGCCGCATGCGCGCAAGCGCCATCGTCTCATCGAGTGCGCGTACGAGACTGTCGCTGTTCCAATCCGCGCCGTCGGCACTTAAAGCAAGCAGAATGGTCTGCGGAGGCCGTGCGCCCGGAGCATTCGCATTCAGGGCAACTCCGGTAGTCGTCACGTCCACGATCTCGGGGGGCACCTCAGGTTTGTTTGGATTGCGACGTTGTAATCGTCGCGGTACCACCTCTGTCCACTCGTCGAGAAGAACTCCGGCGACGGCGCCGCCGAGGTCGGGTTCTGCGCTGCCCGCCGTGGCTCCTGCAACTTCCACGATCATGCTCGACACAGGGACAGTCGGTGGGCCGGCATCCGGAAACCGAAGGCCTACCCAAGTTGCGCAGGCACCGAGCGGAGTCTGCACTGTTCTCAGGAGCGGGCGGCGAGCTAAAGCCTCTCTCGCGAGCAGCGTGGTGCCGAACGCCGAGGTATTGACGCGGATCGTGCCCATGCGCGTGAGCCATGGCCGGATCTCGGCACCGGCCCGAGCGCGAATGCCGCCGACGCCGACGCCGCCCGTCCAGAGATCCGATTCTCCCGGCGGCGGCGCGAGCAGGCGCGGCAGCGCAAGGAAGGAGCTGCCGAAGATCGTCGACAGAGCTTTCGTGGCCAACTCAACTTTGGATTTGCGCGGGGTCTCGGCCGTGATCCGCGCGAGCAGCTGTGCGGCTTGCGTGGCGCGCACCTCACCCTCGTTGATCAGATATGCCGTCGCAGCTGCGGCCTCTGTGGTTGTGAGCGGGAGGGTACCGCGAGCTGGAGGCGGCCGCACGCCGTGTTCATGGAGAGCGGGCAATGGATCGGCCGAAGAGATCGCGGAACGCAGCGATGCGAGTGCGGCGTTTGCCCGCGCCAGCAGCTCTTCGACGTCTGCCAGTCGGCCGACCGCGCTTTCTTCGATCGGATTGCCGAGATCCGCGACATCCAGCGCTCGTCCGGCGAGTAACACAGTGCGGAACAGGCCGGCCAGCTCCCACACCGGAGCGAGCGGCGATAGATCGTCTCCCAGAGCGGGAAGCTTTTCGCGCAGAAGGGCCGCGAGCGTGCTCGAGCTAACGGCATCGCCGTCTGCGTCATAAAGCACATCGAGCGCGCAGACACCCGTGTCCGCGAGGGTTGCGGCGGAGTCCGCCGCGATGCGAATTTCATCGGCGCGACCAAGCGCGTGCTGCGCCCAGCGATCGAGGCGCGGCTCCGCCAACGCGCGGGGTGTCGATGTATTCCAACTCGGCACGGCGGCCGGCAGTGGATCGGCAATCACGATGGCGACGCGGTGCTGTATAGGCACGCCGCTGCGCGGCGTGCGTACTACCTCCGGCTCGGGAGGTACCGCTTCGCCTGCTCCAAGCACATCGAGCGTGGCGGCGGCCCGCGTGGGATTTCCCGAAACGAGCTGGTGCACCGACTCGGCGAGCAGCAGGTCGGCTACGGCGTCGTGCGTCTGATCGAGTTCTGCGATGCACTGCACGACGGCGTCGGCTTCGGCGACCGTTGCGGCTTGCCACTTATCGGGCGGCACGATGTAGCGCGTGTCGGCCGGGCCGTCGTTGAGCTTATTTCGGACGTTCGCCGAATCGAGTTCGAGCAGTCGCAAGCCGTCCACGACATCGCTGGCGGCGAGCGCTTCCTCGACCGGCACACCCGACTCGGTGAGTTTCCCGGCGCGCAAGGGGGCAAGCGTTCGCAGCACATAGATGAACCGGTCGAGCGCGAGCCCGGGCCGCGAGCGCTCGTGCAGACGACGCTCCAGCCGGTAGCCCAACAGGGCGCCGAGAGATTGCCCGCGTCGCATGCCATCGAGCAGATCGAGCGCATCGCGGGTGCGGGTGCTCGACAGGTCGATGTTGAGCGGCTCATCGTTTGGATCACCGCGTCGATGCGTGAGGCGACCGCTGCGCAGGACGCCGGCCGTAGCAGCGTGCGTAAGGCTCGGAGCATGTATGTAGCCACCATCAGCGCCGTCGTGCAGAACGGTGCGTCCGTCGACTTGGCCTGCATTCGTTGGAGTTCGCAACTCGATATTCTCGAGCCACGCGTAAGCGCCAATGAACGTGCCCTTCGCGCCAGTGCCGCGCAGGTCCGCGAGCCTTCGGGCCGCGGTTGCTGTAAGCCAGGCATCGAGCCGATGCGAACAACAGTCGAGCGTTTCGGACAAAAGCAGGCGACGCTCTTCCAGTGAATCGATCTTCGTGATGGTCTCGAGAGCGGCGTGGAACGTTGCTTCCCAACTCGCGCGGTGGAGCAGTTCTCCGATGACCTGAAGGCCGACGGAGCCTTTCAGAAGCGCCTTATCGGGCTCCATGCCTGCGATCTTCCCCACGCTGGTCGGTGGCGCGAGGGAGGGAATTGGGTGACGGTCTGCGAGGGCAAGTACATCCAGCCGACCGACAGCACGTGTGACAACATCCGCTGCGGCGGCGACCAGCTGCTGATTGCTTTTTCTCGGATCGAGGGCGGTATCGAGCGCGCGGGCAACGAAGTCGCGATCTATCTCGACGTTCGCAGAGCCTATCGACTCGTGCAACAGGCCCTTCATGTCCGGTGTTGCAACCGATTCGCGTGAGTGTTGCTCTAGTGCCTGTGCATGCGCGAGCAACACCTGCAGTACGCTCTTCGGCACCTGCAAGGGCGGGTTCGGTAGCAGCATCGCGGTGATGAACGCTTGATCTGTGTCATGGACGAGCGGCAACGCGAGACCGCGGGTCTTGGTGCTGAGAAGATCGTGCTCGTCGAGTGCATCGTTCGCCACGCCCGATAGCACGAGAAGCGCGTCCGTCACCTGTTGTCGGCCGGCATCGCCGATGTCGGGCAATGTGAGTGCCGAGATGCCTTTGGCTATCACAGGATCCGGCGAAAGCGCGCTTCGCACGCGCAGCCCGCGCAAGATCGCATCCGTGCCGAGAATTTCCGGGAGCGCCGAATCGAGCGGACGATTCGTCACCGTCGCCGCGGGGGCGGCATCGTTCCAGAAAGGGCGCGCCTGCTGATCGATGAACGGCACGAGTCGATCTTCGACAAATCCGCCGCGCAGCGGGCGGAACGATGCGTCCGTGCAGACCACGGGCAGCACGCCATAGGGCTGGCGGCCCAGCCGCAGCACGGGCAGCGGACCACGGCCGCGTACGTTGCTCACCCAGTGATCGCGCACCGCCTCGAGCGAGGGGTTATCGAGTCGCTTGTCGCCGTTCGCGCGCCCGGCGGGCGTGAGATGCTCGATGGCATCGCCCCATGTCGTTTCCCACAGCGCCGTGTTGAAGGCGCGCGCACGCGACTGCTCGGAGTCGGAAGCGCCGGCAAGGGTGACGAGAGTTGCAGGGTCAACGCCTAAAGCGCTCGCCATCACCGCTGCATTCGATCCGGGCGCCGGCTCGAGCAAATCGAGGGCAGGCGCCCCGGGACTTGTCAGCCGGCTCCAGTCCGTGCGCGCGGAGTCCGAGTTGTTGGTGGGTGTGCCCTGGGCCACGAACTGCGCGCCGTCTGTGAAGCGATGCGAGCGCACAAGACGTTCGAGCCGACCGGCGCTCG
>Ga0068859_100005792_pt1 | contig 12554 bp, 6 predicted proteins | sample KBSSwiS22_FD_66585 | JGI IMG/M metagenome (GOLD analysis project Ga0068859, IMG submission 66585) | Switchgrass rhizosphere microbial communities from Kellogg Biological Station, Michigan, USA - KBS Switchgrass S2-2 | ecosystem: Host-associated > Plants > Roots > Rhizosphere > Soil ... | reverse complement strand
GGTGACGCCGATCCATATTTGCTGATCAGGCAGAAGGTCCCGAGCAGTGAGAGTCTTGGCGGCTGCCTTGCCATTCGCCGACAGGTTCACGATCTGCGTGCGGCGTCGATCACTGTATTGGTCTTTCACTTTCAGCAGTTCATCTGCCACCACACCACGCATTCTCTTCGGAGACTTCAGCAGCGTTTCCAAATCTTTGATCGTCGCGGTCACTTCTTTGTATTCGGTTTCGATCTTCTTGCGTTCCAACGCGGCGAGTCTGCGCAACTGCAAATCAAGGATGGCGGTCGCCTGGGGTTCCGTCAGCTTGAAGCGCTTCATCAGCCTACCGCGCGCCGAGTCGACGTCTGAGGCCGCGCGGATGATGTTGATGACTTCATCCAGATTCTTTAAGGCGACGAGATATCCTTCCAGGATGTGAGCCCGTTGTTTCGCCTTTTCCAGGTCGAATTCCGCGCGGCGCTTGATGACCGTCAGCCGGTGCTCGATATAGACGCGCAGGGCCTGCTTCAGCGTGAGCGTGCGCGGCTCGCCATCCACCAGCGCCAGCAGATTGATGCTGAATGTGGTCTGCATGGGCGTCCGTTTGTAGAGATCACGCAGGATCACTTCGGGATCCGCATTCTTTGTCATTTCGAGGACAATCCGCATCCCATGACGATCTGATTCATCCCGTAGGTCAGATAGGCCCTCAAGATGGCCTTCGCGCGCCAGGTCGGCGATGCGCTCGATCAGGCTGGACTTGTTGACCATGTACGGAAGTTCGGTCACGATGATGCGGTTCTTGCCGCGTTCCATCTCCTCCACATGGGCTTTTGCCTGGACGGTGACACGTCCGCGCCCAGAGCCATAGGCGGCTTCGAGGCCTTCCTCCCCTTTTTCCTGAATGATGACGCCACCCGTGGGGAAGTCCGGTCCCTGGACGAACTCCATCAATGTTTCAACATCGATGTCATCGAGCTTCTCATATTTCTCAAGCATGTAAACGAGGGCATCGATCACTTCGCCAAGATTATGGGGCGGGATGGAGGTTGCCATACCCACCGCGATCCCGGTCGCGCCATTGACCAAAAGGTTTGGCAGCGCAGCTGGGAGAACGGCTGGCTCTGTGAGCGTATCGTCGAAATTCGGATTGAAGTCAACTGTATTCTTGTTCAGATCAAAGAGAATGTCGAGCGCGGCAGAGGTCAAACGCGCTTCGGTATAACGCATCGCTGCTGGTGGATCGCCATCCACCGAACCGAAGTTGCCTTGTCCATCCACGAGAAGCGTGCGCATGGAAAAATCCTGGGCCATGCGTGCCATTGCTTCATAAACGGCTGAGTCACCGTGTGGATGATATTTTCCCAGCACTTCGCCGACAATACGAGCGGACTTTTTATAAGCTGAGTCGGCGCGAATACCCATATCGTACATTGCATATAAGATGCGACGCTGCACAGGCTTGAGCCCATCGCGGGCATCCGGCAGGGCGCGCGCCACAATCACAGACATGGCGTAATCGAGATACGCCTGCTGCATTTCATGATCAATATCTATTTTCCGTATTAAACCAAGTTCCATGTGAAATCCTTTTGTATCTGTCCACCAAAGAATCCTTGAACCGCGAACGAGTGAAATACGCGAAGATTGAAAAAGGTAAAGGTGTTTTCCCCAAATGGAAGGAGGAAATCTTCGCGGCGAAGTATCATTGTGTGGAATGTATGTTCTAAATTTTTATAATCTTACGGGGAAAGAGGAAAGACGTCAAGTGCCCGGCGCGTTGCACTTCGAAGAGTCTTTCGATTCAAATCAATTGCATAGTAGCTTGTTTGCCTGCCCGAGTTGCTGTATACTGCCCAACGCATGTCTGCTCTAAAAAGTCCCCTCCGATATCCAGGCGGAAAGTCGCGCGCCGTCCAACGGATGAAGTCTCTCCTGCCGGAAGAGTTCAATGAATATCGTGAGCCCTTTGTCGGAGGCGGTTCCTTCTTTATTTACCTGAAACAAAGTAGACCCGACCTACGCATTTGGATCAATGATCTAAACCCGGAACTTTACTATTTCTGGAAACATGCCCAGATTGACTCGGAGAACCTGGCCCGGGAATTGAGCCTGATCAAAAAGGAAAGACAAAAGGGGCAGGAATTGTTCAACGAGCTGCTCGGGACAAATGTTTCTTCTCTGACTGAGTTTGAGCGGGCCATACGTTTTTTCGTTTTAAACCGCATTACCTTCTCGGGTGTTGTTGAGTCAGGCGGGTATTCGCAACTTGCATTTGAAACCAGGTTTACGGATACCTCGATTGAACGTCTCGCGAAAATGGGACCCTTGCTCGAAGGGATTAAGATCACACAGCTTGATTATCGCCAGCTTGTGCGGGAAGGTGATAAATCTGTCTTTACGTTTCTCGACCCGCCCTATTTCAAAGCGACGAAGTCACGGCTCTACGGCAAAAATGGAATTTTGCATACCAGCTTCAACCATGAGGAATTCGCCCAGGAAATGAAAACCTGTGACCATTCCTGGCTGATCACCTATGATGATTCTCCTGAAATTCGGAAAAACTTTTCTTTTGCAAATGTCTATGAATGGGAACTGCAATACGGAATGAATAATTACAAACAAGGGAAAGCGGAGAAAGGCAGTGAACTTTTCATTACGAATTACAATCCAGCGGAATTTATGCAGCAGGAAAGCGCCAAAAACCTCGGATCAGGCTAGTAAACTTATACCTCCCAGATCAGCCACCCCTTGGATAGAAACTTTTTCTGTAAATTGATCTTATATCCCTTTTGCTCTAACAATTCAGCCGTGCCAACGAACCATTGTTTGGGCCCGTAGATCTTCATAGCGGAACTTTGGGCGGCGGCACCCTTCCAGGCTTCGAAAAAGTCGTAGATCTGTTCACCCGGAACTACGTGATGGATGTAGTTCTTCGGCAGAACAGCCTGAAAATCAGTTAGGTCAAACCCAGTGCGGAAGTTGGTACTGAAGACCAGGGCTTCCATGGTCCATCGTCTATCGCCTGTCGTCCTCGCCATGTTCGCACACCAAATACTCCCAAACGGAGTCGATGTCCCTTCGATCATTAATCCGCCAGGCAAAACATACTGTGCCAGTCGTTCGTAGGCGGGAGCAAAATCTTTTTCCTCGTATTGTCGCAAAACATTGAAGGCGCGAATTAACCGGACATGTTCATTTTCTTTCAGCGGCAAGTTGAAACCACCCAATCGAAAAAAAGTCTTTTCATCGGCATAAGGTAAGGCGGCCTCGACCCTCTGCTTTTCTATCTCCACGCCCAGAATTTTCAAATCAGGATTGATCCGCCGGAAACGTGAGGCGCTTTCAAGTGTGGTGCGCGCGTCAAAGCCGTAGCCGAGGTCGACGAACAGGGAGTCGGCAAAGGAGCCATCGGTCCGCGTGAGGAGCGAGGGATCATAGAGCAGAATGAAATTATCCACGCGGCGAAGGCGATTCGAGGCCGTTTTGCCTCGAGTGAGTTGTCCCTCTGGCTTTTTGGGAACGCGTGTGTAAGGCATAGGGATATTTTAACTATAATGCACCGTTGGTCGAGTAGCCTGTGCTCGTCCGCCGTACACTGGGACCGCACGATTTGCTTGGCAAATCGTGCGCAGATGTCGAGACCAAAAGTATGCAAAGTATTTCTGTGATTGTGGTCTCGATATGCCTTGTTTCTCACGCAGTTCAACTGCGGGAGAACAGGCTACTCAACCACCGCGAATGACTTAAATCAAAAGGGCGACCCGCTGCGCAGTGGGGTCGCCCTTGATTGTTTAGTCAGCGGCAGCGTCGGAGGAGATTTCCGTCCACTGTGAGGAGCTGCCGTCGCTTTCCTCATTCGCAAAGCGTCCGTGGATAAAACCGGTCCCTGCTGGAATGAGCTTGCCGATGATCACGTTCTCCTTCAAGCCGAAGAGCGGATCGGTCGTCGAACCAATCGCTGCGCCCGCCAGCACCTTGATGGTGTGCTGGAACGAGGAAGCCGAGAGGAACGAATCGGTGCTCAGAGAGGCCTTCGTCACGCCAAGCAAAACTTCAGAGAACTTGGCGGGCTGTTTGCCGTCTGCCAGCAACTGTTCATTGAGCTTGCGAAGCTCAAGGCGGTCGACCGGATCACCGGGCAGGAACTTGGTATCGCCGGGACGAGTGACCTGCACCTTGCTCATCATCTTGCGGATGATCACTTCGAAGTGTTTGTCGTGAATGTTCTGACCCTGTGAGCGATACACTTTTTGCACTTCGGTCATCAGGTACATCTGGCAGGCTTCGCGTCCCTGGATCTTCAAGACACGATGGGGATTGAGCGAGCCTTCGGTGAGCGGCTGACCGGCTTCAACCTTGTCGTTATTCCGGACAAGCAACCGGGCGGTGTTCGGGATTTCGTAGGTGTTGGCTTCCTTTTGATCGTAGGAAACGATCACCTTGCGATCCTTTTTCTCGACGCGGACACGCCCGGCATGCTGAGCGACGATCTTGGCTTCGTCCATGGTTGCCAGCACTTCACCAGCTTTGACCTCCACCGCATCCTTGACCGCGAACTTCCATTCTTCGGGGAGGCTGTATTCATCGCTGACCAACTCGCTATGTTCGATGGTGATTTCGCGCAGGTCTGCATATTTTTCTGATTGATCGATGCGCAGCGTACCGCTGATCTCTGCAACAATGGCTTCACCTTTCGGCATTTTGCGCGCTTCGAAGAGTTCTTCCACGCGGGGGAGACCCGTGGTAATGTCTGCGCCACCAGCTGCCACACCGCCGGTGTGGAATGTGCGGAGCGTCAACTGCGTGCCAGGCTCACCGATGGATTGGGCAGCTACGATCCCGACTGCAGAACCCAGGTCAACCATGGCGCCGCGTCCCAGGTCCAAACCATAGCACTTGGAACAAATGCCATGTTGTAACTCACAGGTGAGCGGTGAACGGACTTTGATCTCTTGCACGCCGGATGCGGCAAGCTTGCGAGCCAGCTCCTGGTTGATCACATCGTTATATTCACCGATGACCTCGCCGGTCTTCGGGTCGATCACATTTTCAGCCAGCAGGCGGCTGTAAAGACGGCTGCTCAGTGCCTGACCGGCAACGTCATCTTTTCTGCGAATGTACACACCATCGTGTGTGCCACAGTCGTGCTCGTTGATGATGATGTCCTGGGCAATGTCCACGAGGCGGCGGGTCAGATAACCGGCATCTGCCGTACGCAGAGCGGTATCTGCCAGACCCTTGCGGGCGCCGTGGGTCGAAATGAAGTATTCCTGCGCCGTCAGCCCTTCACGGAAGTTCGAACGGATCGGCATCGGAATAATGCGTCCCGACGGATCCGCCATCAGACCGCGCATACCTGCCAACTGAGAAATGGTGGAGAAGCCACCCTTTGTTGCACCGGAGGATGCCATGGTGGAAAGATTTCCATCCGGATCCATGTGTCTCTTGACGGCATCTGAGACCCGGTCAGTGGTACCCTGCCAGATCTCGATCTCACGCTCATTCTTTTCCTGTTCGGTCAGCAGACCGCGACGGAAATCGCGTTGTACTATTTCAACAGCCTTGAGCGATTCTTCAATGATTTCCTTGCGTTCCGGCGGGATGGAAATATCAGCCACCGCCAGCGTGGTGCCTGATCTCATCGCGTATTCAAAGCCCAGGGTTTTGATCGCGTCAGCGACATCCGTCGTCTTTTCCTGACCACATATTTCATACACCTCAGCGATCAAATCCTTCACGCCACCTTTGTCCAGTTTTTCGTTCACGAACTGGACTTCTAGAGGCAGGATGCGATTGAAGAGCACGCGTCCAACGGTCGTGTCAATGATGCGGGTCACGGGTTCAGACAGACGGTCGCCTTTATCGTCATACCAGGTTGCCGCCAGCAGTTTGATCTCGGAGTGGACTTCCACCTGACCGAGCAGATAAGCCATATCAATTTCATCCATGTCGGCAAAGGCGCGGCCATCACCCTTGTGATTGGCTTTTTGCTTCATGGTCAGGTAATACACACCCAACACCATATCCTTGGATGGGGAAATGATCGGTTCACCATCGGCAGGCTTGAGCAGGTTCTTGGAAGCCAGCATCAATTCGCGCGCTTCCTGGACTGCCTTCTGTGAGAGCGGAACATGGACAGCCATCTGGTCGCCGTCGAAGTCTGCATTGAAGGCGGTTGTGACCAACGGATGTAACTGGATGGCTGACCCTTCGATCAGGATCGGCTCAAAGGCCTGGATGCCCAGGCGGTGCAGCGTCGGCGCACGGTTCAAGAGAACCGGTCGTTCGCCGATCACGCCTTCCAGGGCTTCCCAAACTTCAGGGCGGTTGCGCTCGATGAGACGACGCGCGCCCTTCACATTGGCAGCATAGTTGTTTTGTACCAGGCGAGCAATCACGAACGGGCGATACAACTCAAGAGCCATGCTCTTGGGCAGACCACACTGATAGAGCTTCAATTGCGGACCTACCACGATCACGGAACGACCGGAGTAATCCACGCGCTTGCCCAGCAGGTTGCGGCGGAAGCGTCCTTTCTTGCCTTTGAGCATATCGCTCAAAGACTTGAGTTCGCGGCGACCGCGGCGGCTAAGCGCCTTACCGCGCTGGGAATTGTCGATCAAACTATCGACCGCTTCCTGGAGCATGCGCTTCTCGTTGCGGATGATGACATCCGGCGCGCCCAATTCGAGCAATCTCTTCAAGCGGTTGTTACGGTTGATCACGCGGCGATACAGGTCATTCAAGTCGGAGGTCGCGAAACGACCACCGTCCAACTGCACCATCGGGCGCAGATCAGGAGGAATGACGGGAAGAACGGTCAGGATCATCCATTCCGGGCGATTGCCGGAGCGGCGGAAAGCCTCCACCACTTTCAAGCGGGTGGTGGCCTTCTTGCGCTTCTGCTTCGACTTGGTCGTGCGCACTTCCTTCCAGAGTTCCTCCGCCAGCTTATCGAGGTCAAGGCGCTCCAGAACGTCAAAGAAAGCTTCAGCGCCCATATCGGCACGGAAGACCTGTCCCCAGCGCTGCTTGAGTTCGCGGTAACGAATCTCGCTAATAAAGGTGAAGGGGCGCAATTCCATCAATTCATCACGCATACGGGATGATTGATTCGAAGAAGCAGAGGTCTGATCTTCCAACTGGGAGCGTAGAGCTTCCATTTGCATCTCAGCATCTGCCCGGATGCGACCTGTTTCCATCTTCAGGTTTTCAAGTTCCAGGGCACGCTCATCTTTGACTTCATTCTCAACCGCTTCAATATTCTTCTGAACGATCTTCTGGACCTGGGTCAGATGCTTGGCGGCTACCTTATCGCCGGCGTCGAGAATCTTCTCATTGGTCAATTCAAATACGACGGCTTTCTTGGCAGCTTCACCGATCTGCGCTTGAAGCAGTTTTTCAAGCTTTTGCCCTTCCTTGATCACCGGGTCAAGTTTTTCGGCGATGACTTCATCGTAGCCCTGGTCAAGGTTGGCAGTCTTTTGCTTGATATCATTCAGCAGGCGGTCGCGGCCTGTTTTCACTTCCGCGATCTTCGAGTTGATCGTTGTAGCCTGCTCGCGCTCCGAAACAGTGATCTCGTCTTCGATACGTTTAAGGGCCTTGTTGCGGGCTTCCTCATCAACATAGGTAACGATGTATTGAGCAAAGTAAAGCACACGATCAAGATTGCGGCGCGAGATATCAAGCAGCATGCCCAGGTAGGATGGAATGCGGCGCGTATACCAAATATGGGCGACCGGTGTCGCCAGTGCAATATGACCCATGCGTTCGCGGCGGACCGCGGCGCGCGTCACTTCCACGCCACACTTATCGCAGATGATGCCCTTATAGCGGGGGTTTTTATATTTGCCGCAGTAACATTGCCAGTCACGCTGCGGACCAAAAATGGCTTCACAGAATAACCCGTCCTTCTCCGGCCGCAAACGGCGGTAGTTGATGGTTTCGGGTTTAAGCACCTCACCATAGGACCATGACAGGATGGTATTGGGGGAGGCTAAGCTAATGCGTAGTGCGGTAAGACCCTTGGTTTCCACTGGTATTCTCCTCAACACAGGAAGATTACGGTCTGAGCCTGTCTCTGTATAGCGTGCCCTTGGCTAGTACGAGAGACAAACAAAGGCAAGCGCTTCGAGAGTTTTCTCTCAAGCGCTTGCGATATATGGCTCAGTTTTTTGATATGCAACGCCCTTATTATACGCAGAACAGAGGCTCGAGTCAAGCACTTTATGTAAAAATTGTATTAGATTTATCCTAATAAGCCCCTTGCAAAGGCTAAAAATCCCTGAATATCGTTGAAATTCGAGACCATTCCCACCGAAATCCGTACCGCGCCGGTGGATTTGCCGTCAATGCACGAGCGGAAGTCGTCCACGGTCAGGCGATCTTCGTGACCCGGCCGGGTGAAGCAGACATCCAATTCGACCCGGGAAATTTCGAGGGCGATTTCTCCTGCGCCTGGATTACAGAAGCAGCCCGTCCGCAAAGAGATATTTGACTCGTTGGCCTGCTGCTCTATAAAGCGATGATCCAAAGGCTGATTGCCTGGATCGAAAAAATTAACCGCGACTGCGCCCCCGCGCTCCTGAATCGTCGTGGGACCGTAGACATGGACGAGCTGTGTCCCATTGCCATGCTTCATGGAGGTCAGGTTGTCCAACAGCCAGCCCGTCAGAGCGCGGACGCGTTCGTGGATGACATCGTATCCAATCGATTCAACATGTTTCAACCCAATTTCAACGGCTGGAATATTGAGATAATCGATCGTCCCATCTTCAAAGGCCGAGGCACCATTTGCCATATAATATTTGTCGCCCTGTACTGAGGCAACCGTAATCGTCCCGCCTGCAAACCAGGGACGCTGTAATTTTGCCAATGCCTCTTTGCGCGCCAATAGCGCCCCCAGCCCGGTTGGATAGCCAAACATTTTATAAAAAGAAATCGGAACAAAATCAGGCTTGACCCTGCTCAGATCCAGTTTGCTGGTGGGCACAAAGGCTGCTGCGTCGAGCAAAACATCCCAGCCATGTTTGTGGGCTTTTTCGATCCACCCGAGGGGATGCTGCACCGAGGAAAAGTTGGATTGGGCCGGATAGGCAAAAAGGTTATGTCCCCGTTTTGAAGGGCGCTCCAACTCTGCCATGAGTTGTGACTCGTCCACTCGCATATCTGGCAACGCAATAGGAAGGTATGTCACTTCTGCGCCGCGGGCATGTGCAAATTCCCGGATCCCATTGACGGAGTTGTGATTATCAAAGGTTAAGAGATAGCGTCCTCGCGAAAAGGGATACGACTCGCCCACCAGTTTCAACGCTCCGCTGGCATTGGAGGTGAAGATGGCAAGATATTCATCGGGATCAGCATTGAAAAATTTCAATACATATTCCCGGGCATGTTCCACCAGTTGAGTCGCTGCCAGCGAAGTTGGGTTGCTGGAATGAGGGTTTCCAAAGACATGTTCCGCAAGAAGCCGGTTGTGGCGACGCAGTTGGGAATCGGCATATAACCCACCGCCCGTATAATCCAGATAGATATGCCCGCCGATATCCAGGCGAGCATATTCATTGGCTCTCAAATCGTCAATGATGTGGGTGGTTGGATAGGTTGGATAGGCTTTTAGAAATGCTACAAATTCCGGATCGGGATTTGCCATAACTTCCTCCACTTCTATTTAACCACAGAATTACATTCGCGCTGAGCAGAGTGCCGAATGTAAGTGAAGGCACGCAGTCGAAGCGCATTAATAAGGGTTAAACTCATTTATAAAGAAAAAATTGCTTGACATGTATGCTTCGACTGTGCTCGCCTACACCTGCACTCCCTGGCACTGCCTGCCAGGGCACGTGTGCGTGCGGTGCAAGTGTCAGCTCGGTCCGCTACCCTACGGGCACGATGTCAGCGCGGAAGGGATGCGAAAGTATAATATCTTCATGCCTCGCATCTGCATTGTCCCCCGCGTGGACGGACCCGGCGGAGTCACTTCCTTTCGACTCAAATTTGAAGAGGGGTTACACGCCCGCGGCGTGGACGTTACCAACGACCCGTCTCAGGAGGTGGACTGCATCCTTGTCCTGGCGGGAACCCGAAAACTGCTTCCACTGTGGAGGGCGCGCCGACGAGGGATTCGGGTTGTCCAGCGCCTGGATGGCATCAATTGGGTGCACCGTGCCCGCTGGGCTGGACCGCGCTATACCGTGCGGGCGATCTATGGGAATGCGAATCTCTCCTTCATTCGAGCGCGCCTGGCGGATCGTGTGATCTATCAGAGTCAATTTATCAAACGCTGGTGGGAGGATTGGTATCGCCCGGCGCGCGTCCCTTCCAATGTGATCATCAACGGCGTCGACCTGAATCGCTATACTCCTCACGGGTTGCACGAGCGCCCCACGGGCCACCAGCGTTTGCTGGTCGTGGAAGGAAGTTTGGCAGGAGGGCAGAACTATGGATTGTTCAACGCCATGTCGCTGGCCGAAGCGTTATCCAGGAAGTTCAAAATCGAATTAATGATCGTTGGGCGTGTCGATGGACGCACAAAAAACAGATTGAAGAATCAGACTGCGTTTCGTATTCAATTCATGAATACAGCCCCCCGCGAGCATATCCCCTGGTTGATGCGTTCCTCCCATTTGTTGTTTTCGGCGGAGATCAACCCACCCTGCCCAAATTCGGTGATCGAAGCCCTGGCCTGTGGATTGCCCGTCGTTGGCTTTGACACGGGTTCCCTCGCTGAACTCGTACCGGGAAATGCGGGAAGATTAGCCTCGTACGGTGCTGACCAATGGAAACTTCGGCCCCCCGATATCCCGGCGCTGGCGGAAGCAGCCACGGACGTTTTGCAGGACCAGGATCGTTTTCGAAAGCAGGCACGCGAACGGGCTGAGTCTGCTTTTGATGTTGAAAAAATGGTAGATGAATATCTCAAAATATTGTTGGCTGAGGAGATCGGATGACGAACGATGAAATGATCGCCTTCTTGAAAGTCCATTTGCAATCCATTCAGGATAACGATACGCAAACCTATAATAAAACGACCTCCGAAGATTTGACGCTCTATGAATGGTGGATCACGCCTCATCGCATTGACGGACTGCCTTTCCATGAATTCATGATGAGCTCGAACGCGGAAAGAGGGACTGTCTTTGGTTCAGAAGGCAAAGCCAAATCACCGACGAGATTTGATCTCTCCAATTTGCATATCCAAAATTATGGTGACACAGCTATTGCAAGCTACACATTATTGATCAGCACCGCCTCGCCCGAGGGTGTGAAGGTCGCCTCGCATAACGAAAGCCGCGTGATGGTCAAACAAAATGGGACCTGGAAAGTGGTCCATGTGCACAAGTCGCCCGCCTGGCAGGCTCCGCATATCCCTGAATGAATTCCGCTCCGCAGTCCTCGCGCAGTTATGATCTTCTCTGGCTGAGTCTGGCGATCCTGCCGCTGGTCACTCTGTCATTTCTATTTGCCATTCATGCGCAGGATTACTGGTGGTATCTCCGCATCGGGCAGGAGACCCTGCTTCAGAAAGCTGTTCCCACGGTGGATACGATCAGTTGGACTCAGGCAGGTCATCCTGTTGTCTATCAACCGTGGCTAGCCGGCGTGATCTTCTGGTTGACCTACAAAATGGGCGGTGCGCCATTGACCTATTTATTGCGGGGCGTTCTGCTGGCGGTGACCTTTGTAGTGCTCTGGGTGTTGGCACGACAGGCTTCCGGTCCCCGGCTGGCAACGATCCTGATTTTTTTCGTGGGAATTTCCAGCACCAATAACTGGCAGATGCGGCCGCAATTATTCGCTTATCCTTTATTTGCTCTTTGTTTGTATAGTTTGTATCAATGGCAACTTGGAAACAACAAAACGCTTTGGATTCTGCCCACCGCCACAATGCTCTGGGCGAACCTACATGGTTCATTTGCCCTGGCGCTGATCCTGGCAGGGACAGCCCTGGTTTTTGGAAATGGGAATCGCAGAGACTTGCTTTTTGCCCTCCTTTTTATGGTCACAGGAACGCTAGTCAACCCGCGCGGCCTGGGTACCTGGCGCTATTTGAACTTTATGCTCCGTTCGCCATCCGATCAACTTTTCAGCCTGGAATGGTTCCCGCCGCGTAATGAGGGCTGGCAATTAAATATCTTTTTTGCGTGGACGTTACTGGTCGCGCCCATTGCGGCGTTATCCGCTCGCAAGCCAACTCTGCTGGAATGGATCTGGTTCCTGGGGTTCGGCTGGCTGGCCTTTTCAGGGATCCGATATGTGATCTGGTTCCTGTTTCTGCTGGGTGTGATCACCCCGGCCCCGCTGGGAGAGCTCACTCGGGGAAAATTGGACTCCAACGTAAAGACTTATTCTCCAATCTTCAACACTGCGCTGGCAGGTCTCTTTTTATTACTTTCCCTTCTTTACCTCCCAGGCATCCGGGAAAAGTGGTGGGCGGAATCCCCACCTGTATATGCGCCCGAATCAAATCCAATCGCCGCGGTGAATTGGCTGAAGTCACATCCTGAACTACCCGGGCCGTTATGGAATGATTTTGCCTTTGGGAGTTATCTGGCGTTTGCCTTACC
>Ga0068859_100005791_pt1 | contig 12555 bp, 10 predicted proteins | sample KBSSwiS22_FD_66585 | JGI IMG/M metagenome (GOLD analysis project Ga0068859, IMG submission 66585) | Switchgrass rhizosphere microbial communities from Kellogg Biological Station, Michigan, USA - KBS Switchgrass S2-2 | ecosystem: Host-associated > Plants > Roots > Rhizosphere > Soil ... | reverse complement strand
GTCGGCGTTAGCGCGACGACACGCGCACCGAAGAGGCCTCTACCTTGACTGTCCACCACCCTGCCGCGAATCATAGCCATTGGCTGGACGGGGATTTTGAGATCGCGAAGGTTCTCGCCGGAATCCAAAGTAAGGGCAACCCAGGGTTCGTTGCGATTCTTCTGGCCGTAACCCGTCGCCAATATCCTTTCCCCCGTTACCACGATCTGATAGCCCGAACCGGGGGGAACGTTGGGAAACTGAAACTCGCCTTTCGAATCCGTTCGCACGGTGCGTGAAAGGACGCGTCCGTGCTGGATGCCGAGCAGTTCCACCGAGGCTCCGGGAAAGGGCAGGTCCGTATAACTGTTCACGACAATGCCCTGAATCGAGCCGGGACTCCCTCCTTGAGAGAGAGTGATCTGGGCCAGCAGAACTGTCAGCAGGAGGCGGCGGATCATCATGGATTATTCCGTTCGTCATTTTAATGTGTGCGGGCGTCAGTGGTAAATGATTCGCACGTGCCTCTCCATCTTTCACAAGCGGCCCAGATTCGACTAAGATGCTGGTCATACTTCAATGCGCAATCTTGGGCTTCTGTTGTTGATGACAATCGCCATTGGGGCGCTGGCGCAGCCCGCCCAGGATCCATTTACCGTCAAGGTGGATGTGGAGCTGGTGACGGTGGATGTCGTCGTCTCCGATGCTGCCGGTCGTCCCGTAACAACAATGACCAAAGACGACTTTGAGGTCTACGAAGACGGAAAACTTCAGGAGATTCGAAGTTTTGAGCCCGTCGATTCACCCTACGGTGTTCTGCTTCTATTCGACTGCAGCACCAGCACGCAGCCCCAGTGGCCCTTCCTCGTGGAATCCATGAATCGTTTCACCAGCAGACTTCGCCCACAGGACACCATCTCGGTTGCGCAATTTGGAGGGTCTTACAAGACCTTGCTCGACTGGAAGCCGCGGGGCAGCGGTGGGATGGACATTGAGATCAAACCCGACGACCGCTCCTGCAACAATACCGACTTTTACGGAGCAGTGAGCCAGGCGCTTGCCGAATTGCGCAAGACATTCGGCCGCAAAGGCGCTGTCATCCTGACTGATGGAGTCGATAATAAGATTCCTATCCAGCGCTCCGGCTCCAGCGGCGGTATAGCCAGGAGAGTTGACGCCGCGGACGACAGTGGTTTCCAGAAGGTGCTGCGACAGGTAAAAGCCAGCGATGTCGTCCTCTACTTTGTCGCGGTCAACACGGATCTGAACCCGGCGGGTCTGTCCAGTTCACGTGGGAGATTTAGCCCCGAGGATCTCTACGACACGATGCAGGTCCGGGCACGCATGGAACTGCTTGCCGAGGCATCCGGAGGAAAAATGGTCTATCCCAGGGAGCCGGGCGATGTTGTCCCACTCTTCGAACAGATCGGACGCGAACTGGGGACTTCCTATGGTCTGGGATATCCACCCCCCAGTGGGAAAAACGCGGCCTACCGAAAAATAGAAGTCCACGTAAAAGACAAAACTCTCCAGGTACATCAATCCCGAGTCGGCTACGAAGCACGATAAGGAGAAACATCCATGATTGTTCCAGGTCTGCGGAATTCCCTGTTGCTGGTAGTTGTTTTGCTTGTGCCCTCAATGCTGATTGCATTCGTGCAGCAGCCACCTGCGAGCAATGCGGACCGCCGAAGCGCACAGGATTGGCCGTTTGGGCCCTATCAGATCGTCGCCAATTGGCCGAAGCCGTTGCCGGATACGCGTCATTCCCACAATGGATGGACCTGGGGATCGATGGGCAGCGTCTTCGCGGAGACGCCGGATCGAATCTGGGTGGCGCAGCGTGGCGAACTTCCCCTTCCCGAAGGCGCAGCTCCATGGACGCCCTATGCGGCGCTCAATCCATCCCGGGGAAATTCGAACAGTAATACTGATGGCCTCACGGCAACCTGCCAGCCGACAACGCTGCGGGGGTGGGAACGTCGATGGGAGCATGTCATCTTCGTTGTGGACCGAAACGGGAACCTCGTGGATGAGTGGCCGCAACATGACAAGCTCTTTGGACAGATGCCGTGTGGGCGAGGTCCCCATACCATCAAAATGAGCCCGTACGATCCAGCCAAACACGTGTGGGTAATCGATGATCAGCTTCACGTGATTTATCGCTTCACCTACGACGGCAAGCTCGAATTCACCCTCGGCCAGTTGGGTGTGCGCGGGCGCGGGCCAAATACGTTTGATCGCCCCACGGATATCGCGTGGCTACCGGACGGCACATATTTCATCAGCGATGGTTACGGCGGGACCCGAGTGGCGAAGTTTGATCGCAACGACAAGTTCATCATGGACTGGGGCTCCGCACCGAAGAACCCCGCTCAACCCGGACCATCGGAGTTCAATACGCCGCACAGCATCGCGATCAGCGCGGACCGGAGGGTGTTTGTCGTGGATCGTGGTCACCAGCGCATGCAGGTCTTCGACGAAAACGGCAAGTTTCTGGACATGTGCCTCTTCGATCTCCAACCTGGCCGGCCGAGATCACAACGCTTGTCACCAACCACATCATTACCGCCGATGGATATATCTGGGCCGGCGATGCCGGAACCAACAGGATCCTGAAGTACGACCTGAACGGGAACTTCCTCTATAGCTGGGGAGCGCCAGGCCCGCAAGCGGGGCGACTGAATTGCCCGCACGGATTGTCAACCGATCAGGAGCGTAACTTCTATATCGCGGACTGCTTCGGAGGCCGTGTGCAGAAGTTCACGCCACAACCGAACGCGGATCCGGCGAAGCTCGTGGGACAGATCCTGAGATTTGCAGGAGCGCAGCGGTAGCGATCTATTGCGTTTTCACCACCGGACGAGACCCTTCGAGCCGCACTTCGATGGCGCCGAGCACATCGGTACGAAGGGCGGGCAGAGTTGACGGATGAGGATGACCAAACGGATTGTTCGCGCCGACTGAGATGACCCGCACGTCGGACTTCACGCGCATGCGGACGCCCCGGCTTCCATGGTGGGAAACCTTCAACAGGTTCGCGAACTCAATCCCTCGAAGTGGAAGTTCGAGATCTCCAGTGAAAAGCGCTGTCTGGTTCCCGGACCGAAGCAGGAGAACGACCGAGTCATTGTTCTCCGCGGTTCTTCGGACACGCCAGCGCGTGGGCGGGTGCAGTACGGTGAAGGCCCCGAGTTGCTGACCGGCGGTGACAAATCTCAGGCGTACATTTCGACGCTGAGCGAGTTCGATAAACGCACGGTACGCGGGGATCATCGGGTTGCGCCCGAGCCAGAGTTCGCCCACGTCAAAATTTGCCAGTACATCGAACAGGCCGGAAAGGTGGTCGTTATGCGCGTGTGTCAGGACGACGGCATCCAACCGGCGAATTCCTCGCGAGAACAAATAGGCGCTGACTACATCCTCACCTATCGAGAACGTGCTTTGATCCTGCAGATCCAGAAAACGTCCTGCGGCCACTCCGCCTCCGTCGATGAGCACTCGTCGCCGGTCTGGAAACTCGATCAGCGAGGAATCTCCCTGGCCGACATCCAGGAACGTAACGGTCACCACCTTCGGTGGAGGCGGCGAGAAATCCCCAAAGACGATGGCGATATGCAGGGCTGCAACAGCTCCGAGCCCACCGCCAAAGGCCCAACGGTTCCTGTGGTGGATTCCTGCGACCACTGTTGCGGCGGACGTTCCATAGACCATCCACAGCCACAGTGGCACCGAAGGGACCCGCATTGTGGCAAACGGAACGGAGAGCGTCGTCCGTAACAGAAAGAGGAGGGCGTGAAGAAGTTGTTGCTGTATCCAGACGACAGGTTGTGCGACAACGTCGGGCACGACAATCAGCAGCAATCCAAGAGGCGTGACAACAGCTGCGATCAGTCCAGCAGGGACGTTCAGAAGCGGCGCAAGCGGAGACATCCTGTGGAATGATTCCACCATGAACGCAACAAAAACGACCTCGACCGCAAGACTGATAATCAGCGACTCCGCGGTAATGCAATAGATTCGCCAGGGAAGTGTCGCGACCCAGTGAGGCAATCCGTGCCGTTCGCAGAACATCCGACGTGCTACGCGCCAGTCCGCAGTTTCGGGAGTGAGGAAGCCATCCAACTCGACATTGTCGAAGTCGTCGAGCTTTTCGCGCAGACCTTTGAGAATCCACTTCGCGGCCGGAACGCCGATGCCCGCAACTGCAGCTGCCGCAGCGAAGGTCATCTGAAAGCTGGAGTCCTCAAGAGAGGTTGGATCGGCCAGAAGCAGGAGAAACGCGGCGAGGGTAATCGTGTTGAGGGCCGGACAGTCGCGATCCAGCACCCTGCTCGCGATAACGATGCAGACCATCAAAGCGGCGCGCATCACAGGAGCCTGCTCTCCGACAAGACACGTGTAGCCGATCGCCGCAATTACGACCAGAGCAAACCGCAGGTTTCGGCGCACAAAGACGATTCGTGAAAGGAATGCTACGGACGTCGCGACCACTGCAAGGTTGAACCCTGAAACAACGACCATGTGGTACAACCCGCCCGCCTGGAAGTCGCGTTCCACTGGGGCTGTCAGATCCTGTTTCTGGCCCAGGACGATACCGAGGATCAGACCTTGAGTTGCGCGGTCATTCGCAAAGCGGTCGGCCAGCCGCGATTCAATGGCGTTTCGAACCTGATCGATCCGGTGCCAGAATGCGTGGCCACGCTCGACTACGGTGATCAATCGAGGATTGCGAATCGTTCCGGTCCAGAAAATTCCCTGCCGCTCGAGGTAGCGTCGAAAGTCAAAGACGCCGGGATTTCGATAGTTGATCGGACGCCTCAGACGCACAACTATTTCGACGCGATCACCGGATCCCAGTTCGAGCGTGTTGAAGAGCGCAATGAGTTCCGGATCTTCAAGGAACTCGGTCAGACGTGCGCGCCCGCGATAAGGAATGCCGTCTACCGAGTGGACGTCAATGTCGAGGTAGACGCCGAGGCCTCGCCAGTCCGGACGTTGCAGCAGGCGGCCAATCACCCGGCTGGCTTCGTTTCCGGCAGGAAGCGATGGAACGGGCTGTTCACGCGAACGCAGCCCGGCGCCGAGAAGAAAGACGGCGATCAGCGCACAGGGTCTCCGTGCAAAACCCAGAATAACGGCGAGCGGAAGGCACATCCATACCGCGCGCGAATCGAGGCTGTTTGACGCAAGGATCCCCGCGATAAGAGCGAGCAACGGTGGAAGTAGAGGAAACATGCAGTCCTCGATGGGAACTGCAAAGGGCGACGAGAATTATACAGCGGGGAAGAAATTGGTGACAGAGAGCAATTAATTTCGCCGCCGATTCCTGCTGCGTGGTTCAGAGGTCGTCGCGAAATTAATTGCTCTCTGTCACCAATTTCCCCGTCACGCATCCTTCCGGAACGCTGCCACCATTTCGATGTGATACGTATTCGGGAATTGATCCACCAGCGTCATGCTCGCGAGCGTATATCCCCTCGCAAGTATCACCGGAACCTCTCTTGCAAATGTGCTGGGATTACACGACACGTAGATCAACTGTTCCGCGCCCAGTCCTGCCACGAGCCCGGCGGCATCGCGCCCTGCCCCCGTCCGCGGAGGATTCATCACGATGAAGTCGGGCCTCAGGTCTGGGGAGTTTTTCAGTGTCTCTTCCACGGTGCCTTCAAAGAAGCTCGCGTTGCCCGCTTTGTTCAGGCCGGCATTCAATCGGGCTTGCTTGAGTGCCGTGCGGCTGGACTCCACACCCAGAACTTCGCCGGCAACCTTCGCCAGGGGAATCGCGAAGAACCCACTGCCGCAGAACAGATCCAGAACTCGGCGCGTTCCGGCGGCGTTGTTGAGAACGGCGTCGAGAAAATCCGCCAGCAGGTATCGGTTTGTCTGGAAGAAGGCTTCGGGATGGAGATCGAAAGTCCAGTCCTTCACGTCGATTCGGGCCGGACCCTCACCGACACGCTTCCGGCCGAACGTTGCCAGCACGGGCGGACCCGATATCGCGTGCACTTCGTGTAAATCGGTCATATCGGACGCGTCGAGCATCTCATTGGCTTTCGGTATAAACGCATTCAATTCGGGAGAGAGCGCGCTGCACTCCGAGATGGGAACGACTCTGTGGCTGCGCTCCTCGACAAATCCAAGCCTGCGCTTGTGTACGTGAAACGAGGCGCGCAGCCTGTAGTGAAGATCAGGTCCGGAGATCCTTGAGATGGGGGCGTCCCATGTAACCCGTGCCGTTCGTTGAAGTGTTTCCCGGAGAATAGCTTCCTTGATCTCAATCTGGCGTGGATAACGGATATGTTGCCAGTGACAGCAGCCCACCGAGTCATAGTTCGGACATGTGGGCGGCTGTCGATCCGGAGAGGGTTCAAGAAGGGCCGTAACGCGCGCCGTCGCGTAGTCAGCCTTGCGCTCAACGAGCTCGACTTCAACTACATCACCGGGGGCTGTTCTCGGCACAAATACTACGCCGTGCTCTGTGCGGGCAAGTCCGGCACCGCCGTAAACCATTTTTTCGATTGTGACGCGCATGTTTAACGAATCTCCCGACCTACATCAGGTAGAAGAGACTGAGACGCGGAACGTTGAAGCGCTCGAGAAGTTTTCTACGCGAGAGCTGTTGTTCGAGCATTGCGAGTTGCGCTGTAGTCATGGTGGAGCGAAAGGGTCCCAGCTCCGATTCAACCTCCTGCTGGACCTCAATCAAAGCGCTTTCATCCGCTGCGACGCGCAGGATGGCGATCAATCGCTCCTCGAGTGCCTCAAGAATCTGCTCGGCATCCCGGAAGTTGCTGCCGTCCACCGTGCGCACGGATTCGGCCAGGGCATTGATCTTTGCAGCAAACTCCGGAAATCTCTGGCTCACTGCGGCAGTCTTTTCGCCCAGTTCCTGAAGGTACTGTCGCGTTTCCTCTGCGGAAATCTGCTGCGATCCAGGCCTTTCTACCCGGGCTTCCTTCTGTTCTTCAATGATCTCTTCGACAGCCTTGATGCAGTAGGCCAGCGAGTTGATCTGGCGTCTGGCTCGTGAGAACGCTCGATCGATGCCCTTAAGCACAAAGTCGAGCGGGACACCCTGCTCTTTCCAGTTTTCGATCAGGACCCAGTCGAGTGTCGATAGCAGCGTGAACGACTCGCGCCGAGTCTGGTAGAACTGTTCGATCTCTGTAAAGTAGTTGAAGTAGTTCAAGGGTTATGCCGCGATCCAGCCGCCGCCAACCACGACATCATCCCAATAGAAGACTGCGCCCTGGCCGGGCGTAATGGCGCGCTGTGGTGTATCGAATTCGACAAGGGTTTTGCCATTCTCCATCATGACCCGTCCAGGCTGCGGCTCGAATCGATTCCGGATCTGTATCTGGCAGGAAATGGGATCGGTCAATTTCTCCACCGCAATCCAGTTCGCGTCCCGTACGGTAAACCTCTTCTGGAGGAGATCCGGATCATCCCCGATTACGACCCGATTCGATCCAGGCTCGATCTTGACCACGTATTGCGGACGGCCTGCGGCACCGAGGCCTTTGCGCTGTCCGATGGTGTAGTTGTGAATACCATCGTGAGTGCCCACCACCTGCTCAGCGAGATTCACGATGTCTCCGCGCGGTGTCTCTATGCCCGCGTATTTCCGTACAAAATCGGCATAAGACCGTCCTTCCACAAAACAGATCTCCTGAGACTCGGGCTTGTTGTAGGTCGGGAGCCCTGCTTTTCGCGCGATTTCTCGGACTTCGGGCTTGCTGAGTTCGCCGAGTGGGAAGACCGTCTTTGAAAGTTGTGGCTGGGTCAGTCCGAAGAGGAAGTAAGACTGGTCCTTGTTGCGGTCTCTACCACGCAGCAGGAGCCACCGTCTGCTGTCCTCGTCGTAACGAACACGGGCGTAGTGGCCCGTCGCGACGCGATCGGCGCCGATGCCGGCAGCACGGTCAACGAGGTGATGGAACTTTACGAAGTTGTTGCAGAGGATGCATGGGCTGGGCGTCTCACCACGCACATAGCTCGACACGAATGGCGCGATGACCGTGTTCTCGAACTGATCTTCAAGGTTAAGGACGTAGAACGGAATTCCTAAGTGCGATGCGACGCGGCGTGCATCCCAGATGTCGTCGAGTGAGCAGCACCGACCGCTGCGTTGCAGGTCGGAAGCGTCTTCGCCGTTGAGTGTGCGACGCTGATTCCAGAGCTGCATCGACAGGCCGACGATTTCTTCACCGTCGTCGCGCAGCACAACAGCGGCAGCGGAAGAGTCGACGCCTCCGCTCATCGCCACGGCAATCATTTGAAGTCCCTGAGCGCGGCTCGAATGGCGTCCGATGCAAGCACCGAGCAGTGCATCTTCGACTGTGGGAGTCCCCCAAGCGCTTCGGCGATCTGCTCTCGGGTAATCGCCCGGGCCTGGTTCAAATCCATCCCGATGATCATCTCGGTTGCATAGGAACTCGTTGCGATCGCTGCGGAGCAGCCTTGCGTTTTGAATCGCGCGTCGATGATGCGATTGGCCGCTACCTTGAGCCAGAGCTTCATGACATCCCCGCAGACAGGGTTGGCCACTTCAGCGATGGCATTCGCGTCCGCTAATTCTCCCGCGCACCGGGGGTTCTCAAAGTAATCAAGCAGCTTGGATGAGTAAGGCATGAAAATTCCTGCTACGCCCGTTTGTAATAGGGTGAAAGCTCGCGCAATCTTTCGACGATACCCGGCAGCACCTCGACAACATAGTCCACTTCTTCAGCTGTATTCATTGCGTTGAGGCTGAAGCGCAGACTTCCATGGGCTTCATCGGGCGTCTTTCCGATTGCAGTGAGAACGTGCGAGGGTTCGAGCGATCCCGAAGAGCAGGCGGACCCCGTTGATACCGCAACTCCCTTCAGGTCCAGCGAAATCACCAGGCCTTCGCCTTCGGCGAAATCCACCATGATGTTGGACGTGTTCGGCAGACGGGGAGCCTTGTCGGCATTGATGTGAATTGATGGGATTCGCGCCTTCAGTCCAATTTCGAGTCGATCCCGCAGCTGGCGCATGTAGTCTGTTTCGGTCGCCAAACCTTCGCGAGCCATCTGCGCCGCTATTCCGAATGCGACGATGCCTGCGACATTCTCTGTACCCGAACGGCGATTACGCTCGTGCCCGCCGCCAGTGAGCAGAGGCTTCAGTGTTGTGCCTTTCCTGACAAAGAGAGCACCGACACCTTTCGGGCCGTGGATCTTGTGAGCAGAGATCGAATAAAGGTCTACCTGAAGCTTCTTCACATCCACCGGGATCTTTCCCGTTGACTGGACGCCGTCGGAGTGAAAGTACACATCCGCCTCCGCCGCGATTGCGCCGATCTCCTCAATGGGCTGAATCGTTCCAATCTCGTTGTTCGCGTGCATGATGGTGATAAGCACAGTATCCGGTCGAACCGCCCGACGCACGTCTTCGGGATCGATCAATCCATCCGGCGAAACGTTGAGCCAGGTCACCTCCCAGCCCTGCTTTTCAAGGTCCTTGCAGGTGTGCAGCACGGCATGGTGTTCAATCCGGGAAGTGATGATGTGCCGCCCCTTCGCCTTCTGGGATTCTGCGATGCCGCGTATGGCCAGGTTGTCGGCCTCGGTCCCTCCGCTTACGAAAACGATTTCGGAAGGCTCCGCGTGAATCAGGCGCGCAACTTGTTGACGAGCTTCATCTACTAGTGATTTTGCCTGCTGTCCGAACCAATGGATTGAGGACGGGTTTCCGAAATCGCCGCTGAAAATTGGGATCATAGCGGCGGAAACTTCCGGACGCATGGGCGTCGTGGCATTGCTGTCGAGGTAGATTCGTCTCATCGGGCATGGAGCAGGGCGGCGAAAAAACCACCGTATCTTCACTCCGTCTTGGAACTTAGTAGAAACACACGATCCAAATCAATAAAATGCTTTGTCCGGGAAAATCGGGAGGCTGTGGGATGAAGGCGGGTTTAGAAGACGTTATAGCCGGGGAGTCCGGCATCTGTTACATCGACGGGGATAAAGGGGTGCTCGCCTATCGTGGATACAACATCCACGAACTGGCGCCGAACTCAACATTCGAGGAAACGAGCTATCTTCTTTGGTTTGGCCGTCTTCCAAACGCGAACGAACTAAGGGATATCACCGAAAAGATGACTGCGAGCCGGGCACTGCCTGCGCCGGTCATTGATTTGCTGAAGGCGTTTCCCAAGCAGGCTCTCCCGATGGAAGTGCTTCGCACGGCGACCTCCGCATGTTCGATGTACGACCCGGAAGCGGAGGATATGTCGCCTGAGGCAAATCTGAGAAAGGCAATCCGCCTCAACGCGCAGTGCGCCACCATCGTCACGGCATTCCAAAACATTCGGAATGGGAAAGAGCCCATCGCGCCACGCTCTGACCTGACGCACGCCGGCAATTTCTATTACATGCTGACAGGCAATGACCCTACTTCGACGATCATCAAAGGACTCGATGTTGCGCTTATCCTCCATGCAGACCATGAACTCAACGCATCGACGTTTGCTGCACGTGTGACGGCTGCAACGCTTTCGGACATCTATTCTGCCGCCACTTCTGCGATCGGCGCGCTGAAGGGACCGCTGCACGGCGGAGCCAACGAAGCTGTAATGCGAATGCTGCTGAAGATTGGAGATATTTCGAAGGTGGATACCTTCGTTCACGATCTGTTTGCGCAGAAGAAGAAGATTCCCGGATTCGGACATCGCGTGTATCGAACCGAGGATCCTCGCGCGACGCACTTGCGACGCATGTCGAAGGAAGCCTGCGAAAAGGCAGGGCAGGGCAAATGGTTCGAGATGTCGGCGCGTATTGAAGAACTGGTCAAGACTGAAAAAAAGATCAACGCGAACGTCGATTTCTATTCTGCGAGCACTTATTACGTTGTTGGCATGCCGATTGATCTGTTCACGCCTTTCTTTGCGGTGAGCCGGATGTCCGGCTGGACCGCCCATATTCTGGAACAGTATTCGAACAACCGGCTGATTCGCCCGCGAGCCGAGTACGCCGGCCCGGCTCCGGAGCTGAAGTGGGTGCCTTTGAGTCAGCGATAGCGCTGCGAAAGGGTTGTTCGATCCTTTCGAATCACATTGAATCGCCGAACCGAATGTTGACCGTGATGGATCACGTATGATCGACATCCACTCGCATATCCTTCCCCAGCTTGATGACGGTGCTCGGACTCTCGAAGAGTCTCTGGAAATGGCGCGCCTCGCTGCAGAAGATGGCATCCAGCAGATGGTGTGCACTCCGCACATGTTCAACGGGCTCTCTGGCAATCCCGAACCGGCAGAGATTCTGGATCGCGTCGGCGCGCTTCAGGAAGCGATCGGAAAGGAAGGTCTACGGCTGCTGCCGGGAAACGAAGTTCACTTCACGCATGAGCTTGTCCACAACGCCTGTTCGGGACGGGTGACGAAACTGAACCGGCTAAATTACATGCTTGTGGAGTTCCCTGCGCTTTCGGTCCCGCCCGGAGCCGGCGACCTATTTCAGGAACTCCAGGCGAATGGTGTCCGGCCGATTCTCGTGCATCCTGAGCGCAATGTTCAGATTCAAACGCGCCGGTCGATCGTGGCGGACCTTGTTCTCCAGGGCGTGTACGTTCAGATCACAGCCATGAGCATCACGGGCGAGTTCGGAACAGCGGCGAGGAATTGCGCCGAAAGCCTGTTGCGTCACAACTGCGTTCACTTCATTGCGACGGATACGCATCGCGCAGAACGAAGACCCCCGGTTCTAAGCCGTGGACGCGAGGCGGCTGCTGAAATTGTGGGAGCCTCGATTGCGCGAAAACTGGTCTATGACAATCCGCTGGCTGTCGTGACTGGTGGCGAGATCAAGTCTGATCCCCCGACGTCCTACAGCCTTCCATCACAGGGCAAGACGTCATTCTTTGGCAGACTATTTGGCCGGTAGATCCCCGAAGAAAGCGGCAGTCCTGGCCCCGGACCAGGATGGGTTTAGTTGGAGGGCCTTCAGGAGAGTGATAGTGGCAGGACGGAGTCGAGGATAAGAGACCGGAGCCGTGTGGTGAACTGCCGCATCGAGTCGCATCGCGCGCGATAGTGCACGGCGCGTGCCGCAGCAATTGCAATGACTTCTGTTTGAATCTGGCCGGGTTTTCCGCTATTTCCGCGATAGGAAATCCGGCGAAACCGCGACAAACGTTTCCCGTCTCGACGCCGGCATTTTCTCGGCGACTTCACGAAGTCGCGTAATACCGGACCTTCACTCTGACTTTTCGGCGACTTCGTTCGGCACGTTTAAACAATCCCAACAAGTTAGCTGCGGCAGTGTGCGTGCTTTTTGGAAGCTCGCTCCCGGCAGATGGGGCACCTCGGCGAAACGCTGGGCCGGCGCCGAGGATTCTGCCGGGGGCATTCATCAACATCCCGGCGGTCGAGTGCATTGCGAAAACGGTCAGGAATGGGACCGCAAAGGGCCGCAGCGTACGGATCGCCGGGCGCCCAGATTTCAGATTCAAGGAGGTTCCATGACTCGTAGACGCATCGCAGGATTTCTGTCCATCGTGTTCGCGCTGGCCCTCTGTTCACTGGCCATCGCGCAGTCCAAGAAGCAAATC
>Ga0068859_100005781_pt1 | contig 12566 bp, 10 predicted proteins | sample KBSSwiS22_FD_66585 | JGI IMG/M metagenome (GOLD analysis project Ga0068859, IMG submission 66585) | Switchgrass rhizosphere microbial communities from Kellogg Biological Station, Michigan, USA - KBS Switchgrass S2-2 | ecosystem: Host-associated > Plants > Roots > Rhizosphere > Soil ... | reverse complement strand
GTCGCGCATGACGTTGTCGAGCGAGCTGCGGTTGTCGCTCGCGTCGCGGATCATGATGTCCAGCAGGAATCCGGCGAGCGATCCCTTGGGATAGTAGAGCGCATCTGTGCCGTCGCGGACCTTGATCCACGCGTTCAGCGAGGCGTCCTCGAGGTCGAACGGTGGAGCGTTCGCGATCTCCGAGATCTTCCCCGACGTGGCGGCGTAGAATCCCTTCGTGTCGATCACGCCTCCGCGCACGAGCGCGAGATCGGCGTAGTAGTCGGTGATCCCCTCGCTCACCCACAGCCAGCCGGTCTGCTGCGGCCGGTCGTAGCGGTACGGCACGAGGTCGGCCGGCCGCAGCCGCTTCACGTTCCATGCATGGAAGATCTCGTGGGCGAACAGCGACGGCTGGAAGTCGCTCCCGTTCCCGCGCGGAGCCGAGACGTCGACGTGAGAGTTGGCGTGCTCCAGACCGCTCATCCCGCCGAACGTCGAGTCGGTGATGTGCAGGATCGAGTAGCTGTCCCACGGCACCTCGCCGAACACCAGCACCTCGGGCGGGATGGCCCGCTTGATCTGGTCCCACGCCGTCGTACGCATCGCGCCGGCGAACACGCCCTTCGGGTACGTCGCGAAGCGCACGGTCTTGCCCGACACGATCGCGCTGTCGAGATCGAACTGGCCGACGAAGAACGGCATGTCGACGAGCTCGTGATAGTTCGCGGCGCGGAAGGTGCGCGCCTCGGGCGCGCGCGTCATGCCGGTGGCGATGAGGAAGTCGGGCTCCGTCTTGATCGCCACCGTCGCGGCGAAGTCGGTGGAGCGGCCTTCGGGATAGAGGAAGAGGTTCGTGCCGTTGAACAGCGCGAAGTCGGGCTTCGTCCACGACATGCCGTTGTCGAGCGTATCGGCGATGACGTCGAACGTCACCGTCACCTGCCCCGCCCTCTTGGGCCACAGGCGCCAGGTGTCGTAGTCGGCCTTGTCCCAGCGCAGGGAATCGGCGCCCTGCGTGGCGCCGAACTCGCTGACGGTGCGCGCGAAGTTCACGATCTCGTACGCGCCCGGCGTCCACGCCGGTAGGGAGAGGAGCACCGGCGCGGTGCCGGCGACTCCGAAGCTGGTGACGACGTGGAGCCGGTGCTCGGCCAGGCCGGCGCGGTCGGCCGTCACCTCGTAGCGCACGCCGGTGACCGGCGCGGACGCCGGCACCTCCGACGCGGAACGCTGCGCGAGGGCCGGCGACGCGGCGCACAGGGATGCGAGAACGACGGCACGGCCGGCGAGCGAACGGAGCATGGAGGCGATGTGTGTGAGTGGAGGCTCGGCCGACGTCTCCCGTGAGATGACGACGTCGAACGGCTGGCCAACTCTCACAGTCTTACCCGGAGTCGCTCCCATGCGGAAGCCCAGTGCACTTCCCCCGAGCAGGATCGTTCAATTGGCGCTCGCGGTCCTCACCTTCTCGGCGTGCGACCGCGGGGTGCCGACGGCTGGCAAGTCGTCCGACAGCGTGTCGTTCGGTACCGCCGCCACGGCGAACGGGAGCGGCTTCGCCGGCCGCGACGAAATGCGGTCCCAGAAGCTGGCCGTCGTGGATCAGGCCGCGCCGTCGGCGCCCGCGGCGGAACCCGCGCCGATGGTGGCGCGGGAGGCTGCGGTGGCGGGCGCGGCGGGCGCGCGCGCCGATGCGTCGCTCGGCACGCCGATCCCCTCGATCGATCCGACCGGCGCCATGCTCGTGCGCCATGGGGTTGCCTCGATCGAGGTGAAAGGGGTGGACGACGCCGTGACGCGGATGCGCCAGACGGCCGCGCAGTTCGGTGGATTCGTCGCGAACACCGCCCTGCGCACGGGCAAGGACGAGCAGCGCTCGGCGATGCTGCAGCTCCGCATCCCGTCGGGCCAGTTCGACGGCGCGGTGGCCGCCCTCTCGCAGCTCGGCAAGGTGGAATCGGTGAGCGTGAACGCCGAGGACGTGGCCGAGGAGTACGTGGATCTCGGCGCGCGGCTGGCGAACGCCCGGCGTGTCGAGGCGCGGCTGGCGGAGCTGTTGGCGACGCGGACCGGGAAGTTGTCGGATGTGCTGACCGTGGAGCAGGAGTTGGCGCGGGTGCGGCAGGAGGCGGAGCGCTACGAGGCGCGGATGCGCTGGCTCGAACGCCGCGCGACGCTCAGCTCGCTCGACGTCTCGATCCACGAGAAGCTGCCGCTGATCGATACGCCACGGGGCCGCGGACCCATCCTCGAGGCGTTCGCCGAGGCGTGGGAGCGCATGGTCAGCTTCGTCGCGTGGCTCATCGCCCTGCTCGGTATCCTCGTTCCGCTGGGTGTCCTCTTCCTGCTCGGCGCGCTGGTGATCCGCCGGATCATTCGCGGGGGAACGCCGCCGGGAGTTCCACAGTCCTAGGTCCAACTGCGCGGCGCTGACGCCAGCCAGGATCTTGGGGTCCGCGATGGACCGGCCTCGTTCGCGGGTGATGCAGGGCGCTGCACCACCCGCGAACGGCGCGTCGTCCAGTGTCGCGTGCTTGCCACGAACGCTGACGTCGTATATTGCTGGAAGCAGTCCAGCACCGAGAGGACCATATGGTCGCCATCATCCTCCGCAGGTATGCGCTCGCCGCCGGCGCGCTGGCCGGCGCCGCCGCCACGAGTGAGGCGCAGTCACCGCGCGCCCTGTTCGGTTTCGTGAAGGATTCGCTGGGGCATGCCGTCCCCGGCGCGGAGGTGCGAGCGCGGGGGAACGTCGTCGTCGCGTTCAGCGACGACTCGGGCCGCTTCCACGTGCCGAAGATGCCCGTCGGCGCGCGCGGCGTGATGGTGCGCCGGCTCGGATTCGCGCCGACGCGTGCGCCGATCGTGCCGGGCGCGGGAGAGGCCGATTCCGTCAGCGTCACGCTGCGCGCGATCGCGATGTCGCTCCCCGAGATCACCGTGGAGGAGCAGCACGACTCGCTGTCGCGGAAGGTGCTCGCCGACTTCTGGGCGCGCCGTGCGCGCGGCTTCGGCAAGTTCGTCACGCGCGAGGAGATCGAGCGGAAGGGTGCGAGCCGGTTCGTCGACGTCGTGCGCTCCGTGCCGAGCGTGACGATCCAGAACTCGCGCGGCCGCCCGGACATCCGCTTCCGCGGCGCGGGATACGGGTCGATGTTCCGCGACTGCCCGCCGCAATACTGGCTGGACGGCATCCCGCTCGAGCGGGGTGTCGCCGACGAGTTCACACCCGAGAACGTCGAGGCGATCGAGCTCTATGCCAGTCCGGCGACGACGCCGCCGCAGTTCAACACCCGAAGCGCGACGTGCGGCACCGTGGTCGTCTGGTCGCGACTACCAGGCTGACACGCATGACTGCGGATTCTCCGTCCGACACCGGGGCGGAGCGCGACGTCGGCGACGACGGGCCGCGCTACGTGTGGCTGACGCCCGACCGGCAGGCGACGGTGCGCACCATCCTGCTCGGCATCGCGCTGTTCGCGGGACTCGTGGTCTGGGTGTGGCACTCCCTCGGTGCGGAGACGCGCCCCGCCGCGCTCGCGGGGAAGCTGCGTGTCGTCGGCGTGATGACGTGGCTGTACGCCCTGGTGCAGATCGCCGACATGCGGTTCTGGCACAGCAGCATCTCCGAGAAGCGGCGCCTGCAGTCGGGGATACCGGAGAGCGTGATCGGATGGCTGTTCGGGCAGATGCTCGCCTGCTTCGGCATCGTGTACTACGGCCTCACGGAGGACGCGCGCTGGTACGTCGCGGGGCTCGCGTTGCTGCTCGCCACCTTCGCCATCTTCCCGATCCGTCGTGACGACTGACGCCGGCGCCCACGCGCCGCGCGTCGTCTCGCTCCTTCCTGCCGCCACCGAGATCGTCGCGGCCCTGGGCGCGATCGATCACCTCGTCGGCGTGACGCACGAGTGCGACTACCCGCCGGGCGCGCTGCACCTGCCACGCGTGACCGGCAGCGCGATCGACCGCGATGCCTCGTCCGCCGCGATCGACGCCGACGTGCGCGCGCTCGCGTCGGCCGGTGCGCCCGTGTTCACGCTCGACGCGGCACTCGTCGCCTCGCTCGCGCCGCGGGTGCTCCTCACGCAGTCGGTCTGCGAGGTGTGCGCGCTCCCGGAGAGCGAGGTGGATCGTGCCGTCGCCGCGCTGGCCGTCGCGCCGGTGGTGGTCTCCCTCGGGGGGACGACGCTCGACGGCGTGTGGGACGACGTGCGACGCGTCGGCGACGCGATCGGCCGGCGCGCCGAGGCCGAGTCGCTGATCGCATCGTCGACGGCGCGCATGCGCCGCGTGCACGAGACGCTCAAGGCCGCGCGCGCGCCGCGGCCGCGCGTCGCCGTCATCGAGTGGACGAATCCGCTGTTCGCCGCCGGGCACTGGACGCCGGAGCTCGTGCGCCGCGCCGGCGGGATCGACGTGCTCGCCGAGCCGGGCACACACTCGGTGCGGATCGACGTCGGCGTGGTCCGCGCCGCGGATCCCGAGGTGCTGCTGTTCGCCCCCTGCGGCTTCGACGTCGAGCGCGCGGCGCACGAGGCGGAGGCACTGCTCGACACCGAGGCGTGGCGCTGGGCGCGCGACCGCGCGGCGTGGGCGCTGGATGGCAACTCGTTGACGAGCCGCCCGGGCCCTCGGCTCGTGGACGCGATCGAGGTGCTGGCGGCGATCTTCGCGCCCGATCTCTTCGAGGCGCCGATCGGTTCGTATGCGCGTGAAGTTCGTCGAGCTGGGCCGGCGGAACACCGCTCGCGCCGGAGCCTGACGACGGAACGCGGATCCTGAACGGCGATCTTACTGAAAGGGCCGGATCAGCTCCTCGCCGGGTCGAGCTGCTCGGACCGAAGCACCATTCCTCCTCATCCACAACCCAAAGTGGAACAAGGGGTCAGACTCCCTGAAAGGTTCGAGCGACGGAGTTTTGAACCGATCAAGATCGCTGAACCCTCGACCACCCCCCGATCACTCGGCGGCAACTGATCGACGCGGAGCACGCGGAGAACGGCCGAGGGCGTGGAGCACGGCTCTCTCCGGGTCGAGCTCCCAGCGCCCGCGCACCGTGCCTCTCCACCCACGCCTTCAAGTCTTTGTGAGTCCGGCGGAGAGATCGCTGCGCCGAGCTCCGCGCCCTCCGGAGTGCCTGCCGCGCTCTCCGCGTCAATCGGTTGCGGTCGCCGTTGCCGTTGAGTTTCAAGGGCCAGGAACCGTGATCGAGCGGTCAGACACCGTGGATCGAGGGGTCAGACACCGTGGATCAAGGGGTTCTGACCCCTTGATCGGTTCAACGACTCTGACCCCTTGATGCCGAGGGTTGAGATCTCTCCGCCCCGCACGGAGCGATCCGGTCGTTTCCGTCAGATCGCCGTCAAAGATCCGCGTTCCGTCGTTAGGTCAGATCGCCTTCCAGATGCGCGGTCCGCCGTTCACGGATTTCCCGCCGTCCGACTACGCCGAAACCCAGATCCGCACCGAGACCAGTACGAGGAACACGGCGAAGACGCGCTTCGCCATCATCGGGTTGAGCTGCTGCATGGCCACGGCGCCCAGGTAGGCGCCGACGAAGATCCCGAGCGCGATCAGCAGCGACGCGCGGACGTCGAGGTGGCCGTTCTTGTAGTACTGCCATGCGCCGAGCGCGCCCACGGGAAGGAGGAGGGCACCCAGCGAGGTGCCCGTTGCGGTGGACGGTTGCATCCGCCCGGCCAGCATGAGCGCGGGCACGATGATGATCCCGCCACCGATGCCGAACAGTCCCGAGAGCAGACCGGCGCCGAGGCCGATCGCGAGGAAGAGGAGTGACATGCAGGATGCTGACGTGTATCGCGCGACGGCGCAACGGTAGGCGCCGGCGCGCATGGGCGCGGACTTCCTTCGCGTCGGGGCCCGGCGTACCATTCGCCCCTCGGCTCGCCTCGCCCACTCTCCCACGCACCCGATGCTCAGTCCGTCTTCGATCGCCTTTCTGAAGCGCCTGCTCGATGCCCCTGCCCCTTCGGGGTTCGAGACGGTCGCCGCGCGCGTATGGCGCACCGAGGCCGGCACCTTCGCGGACAAGGTGACGACGGACGTCGCGGGCAACAGCATGGCCGAGGTGAACCCCGGCGGCTCGCCGACGATCATGCTCGACGGGCACATCGACGAGATCGGGGTGATCATCCAGTACATCGACGACGAGGGCTACCTCTACATCTCGCCGATCGGCGGCTGGGACCCGCAGGTGCTCGTCGGGCAGCGGATGCGCTTCCTCGGCGTCGACGGCGACGTGCTCGGCGTGGTAGGCAAGAAGCCGATCCACTTGATGAAGACCGAGGACCGCGAGCGTGCCTCCAAGTTCACCGACCTCTGGGTGGACATCGGCGCCACGAACCGCGCCGAGGCGGAAGCGCGCGTGAGCGTCGGCGACCCCGGGGTGCTCGACTCCCGGACGCTCGACTTCCCGAACGACCGCATCGTCTCGCGCTCGATCGACGACCGCATCGGTGCGTTCGTCGTGCTCGAGGCGCTGCGTCGCTACGCCGAGAAGCCGGGCGCGGCGCGCGTCGTCGCGGCCGCGACGACGCAGGAGGAGATCGCCTGGCACGGCGGCGGCGCGGCGATCAGCGCGCACTCGATCAACCCGAAGATCGCGATCGTCGTCGACGTGACCTTCGCGACGGACCACCCCAACATCGAGAAGAAGGAGATCGGCGAGCACAAGATGGGCGGCGGCCCGATCCTGAGCCGCGGCGCGCTCATCTCACCAGTCGTACTCCAGTTGTTGCGCGAGACGGCGAAGAAGCACGAGATCGCGCACGTGGTGCACGCCGTGGGGCGCGACACGTCGACGAACGCCGACGCGATCCACATCGCGCGCGAAGGGGTGGCGACGGGACTCGTGTCGATCCCGAACCGGTACATGCACTCGCCGAACGAAATGGTGTCGCTCGTGGACGTCGACAACGCCGCGACGCTCATCGCCGAGTTCTGCCGGGCGATCACCACGGAGACGGACCTGACGGCTCGCTAGCCCTCTCGGCGCGCTGCGGCTGCTTTGAACTGAGTTGGTCGCGCGGGTCGGTCGCGCGAGGGTATTCCGGCGCATCGGGCCGTCGAGGTCCGGACCGCGTATTCTCCTCCGAACTCGCCATGGTGCGCGCGGCGGTCACGAGGGCGAGCGACGTCTGGCCGCGGCGAGAAGGCGCCGGAGGCGCTGAGACGCCGCCCGTCAGAGTGAATCGCCAAGGGCGCGAGCGTTTCCTGAGGAGGAGCTTCGGGCGTAGCAAGAGACTCGCGCGCAGCGCGAGGCTCGCAGCGTGTAAGCCCGTGGCGACGACGAAGGGAATGCTCGCGCCCGACCCGCGCGACGTCACCAGAACGAACAGGGACGTGGCGAAGCGGCGACTACTCGACCGCCGGGTTCGACAGCGGCGTCGCCTTCGCGATCCGCTGCAGCGCGACCTTGGCCGATGCGGCCACGTCGTCGTCCTTGTCGGACGCGAGCCCCTTGAGCGCCTCGATCGCTTCGGGGGTGCGTGCCTCACCGAGCCCCTGCACGGCCGCGACGCGGAACGCCGTCGATTTCTTCTTGAACAGCCCGCGCTCGGCCTCGACGGCCTTGAGCAGTCGTTGCACTGCATCGGGCGTCGCCAGCTTGCCGAGGGCGAGCAGGAATGCCGCCTGGACCTCGTCGTCCTTCTCCTCTTCGAGCGCGCGCACGAGCGTCGCGGCGGTCTTCACGTCCTTCCGTGCCACGAGCGCCGCCGCGGCCTGCATGCGCATCGCGGGGGCGCCGTCCTTGAGCGCCTCCTGGATCGCGTTCATCGCGCGCGTCGTGCCGAGTCGCATCAACCCGCTCGTCGCGGCGCGGCGAACGCGGTCGTCGGGATGACGCAGTAGCTCGGTGAGCTGCGGCTCGGCTTCGCGGGCCTGCATCTCGCCGAGCAGCTCGGCGGCGTTGCGCGCCACGAACCAGCGCGCGTCGCCGAGCATGTGGATCAGCGTCGGGATTCCCGCCTGGAGCTGCAGCAGCGCGTCGAAGTACACGCGCCGCTCGTTCTGCCCCGACATCGCCGCGATCTGCTCGATGAGCGCGTCGGCACCGTCCTCGCCGGCTCGCACCAGCACGGCGATGAACGCGTCGCGCTGAGCGCCCGCGTGCGGGAGCTCCTGGGTGAGCGCGCGCAGCAGCTGCGGCTTGGCGAGGCGGCGCTGCGCCATCACGAACGCACGCTTCGACTCGAACTCGTGGATCTGCGGCTCGCGCTGCGTCACGCGGCAGAGGATCTCGCACACCAGCGCAGGGCGTACGTCGCGAGCCGCCGCCTCGGCGATCGCGACGAGATCGTCGAGAACGCGCGTCAGCACGTTCACCCCGGTCGCCTGGTCGAGCTGCGCGAGCAGCTCCGTGTGCGACGTGGTGGGAGTCCGCGACGCCGCGAACTGCTCGAACATCCCACCACCCTCCGTGCGACTCTCGCTGCTCGCGGGGATCGCGACGTTGGCGCGGGGCGTGGGGCGCAACTTCGCCTGCATCGCCTGTTCGTCGAGGACGTCCACGCCCTCGAGGCCGAAGTCCGGGAGGGTGCTCGGCTCGACGATCGGCGCGGCGGGCGCGAGGGGTGCCGAAGCCGGCGCCGCGACTGCCGCTGCCGGCACCGGTGGCACGGCCGGCGCCGCGGCGGGAGCGGGAGCGGCCACCGTCTGCGACGGCGCCCGCGCGACGAACCGCACTCCCGCCGCGCCGAGCGCCTGCAGCTTTGACAGGGCCGCGGCACCGCCATCGCCGACGACCGCCTCGCCGGCCAGGAGGCGCGCCGAGCCGAGGATCCCCGCCGCCGCGGCACCGGCGTCGAACTCCACCTCGGCCAGGCCATGACTTCCCATCTGGCGCGCGAGGTCGCGCACGCCGGAGAGGGCGCCCGGCACCGCGCTGGCGTTCGCCGAGAGCGAATCGCCGCTGGCCGTCATCGACACCGCGCCGTCCTTCGACACCGTGACGAGCGCCCGCAGCGACGCCTTCTGCTCGTCGACGTTGGCCGGCTCGTGCAGCACGAGCCAGAGCAACCGTGCGTAGTGGCGTGCGAAGGTGACCGAATGATCCATGTAACGCCAACGCGGGCCGACGTCGGCCACGGAGAGGGACAACTATAGTATCGGCGACTGGCAAACCGGTCGTGACCGACCGCGTGACGCCAACGCGCCGTACGAACCGCGATTAGGATTCGGAACCACTCCTCGCCGAACGATGCGCACCCCGGAGCCTTCCCTGCCCACTCCCCGCGCCTTCATCGCCCTGCGCGCCGTACTGTGTTCGGCCGCCCTCCTGACCGCCTGCCGCTCCGTGGAGCGTGGTGCCGGTTCCGCTCACCCGGTGGCAGATCGACTCAAGAGCGACATTGCTTATCTGGCTGACGATCGGCTCGAGGGTCGCGGCACGGGGACGGCGGGCAACGACAGCGCGGCGGCCTGGCTCGCCCGCCGGCACCAGGCGCTCGGGCTCCTGCCGATCATGACCGACACGGTGCGGGGAAGCTGCCACGACGTCGGTCCTGCGCGGTGCATGACGTTCGTCCAGAAGTTCGTGGCCCGCAGCGCCGAGCTCGCCCACGCGGGCAAGCCCGAGGGACTGCCGACTCAGAACGTCGTGGCGATGGCGCCGGGCCGCGACCGCGCACTCGCGGGTCGCGAGGTGGTCGTCATCGGAGCCCACTTCGACCACCTCGGTCGCTCGACCAGCGGGGCGCTCGATCCCTGGGCGCGCGACGCGATCCGCAACGGCGCCGACGACAACGCCTCCGGCACGGCGGCGATCCTCGAGCTGGCGCGCCGATTCGCCGCCAATCCGGCTCGGCGCGCCATCGTCGTCGTCCACTTCAGCGGCGAGGAGCTCGGCCTCCTCGGCTCCCAGTGGTTCGTCCAGCACTCGCCCGTGCCGACCGGCGGCATCGTGGCGATGGTGAACTTCGACATGGTCGGCCGCCTGAAGAACGACCGGCTCATCGTGTATGGCGTGGGCACGGCTCGCGAGCTTCGCGCGTTGGTCGACAGCGCCAACGTCGAGCCGAAGCTGCTGCTCCAGCCGGTGGCCGACGGCTTCGGGCCCTCCGACCAGAGCTCGTTCTACGCGCGGGACATTCCCGTGCTCCACTTCTTCACCGACCTGCACGAGGACTACCACCGCGCGAGCGACGACGTGTGGAAGATCAACGCGGTGGGCGAGGAGCGCGTCGTCGCGCTGGCCGAGCGCGTGATCCGCGCGATCGCCGACCGGCCGGAGCCGCTGACGCCCGTGCGCATCGCCGCCGCTCCGCGAATGAGCTCATCGCGTGAGGGGAGCAACGTCTATCTCGGCACGATCCCCGACATGGCGACGGGCGACACACCCGGCCTCAAGCTCACCGGCGTCCGCGCGGGCAGCCCCGCCGACAAGGGCGGGCTCGCGGCGGGCGACGTCATCGTGGAGTTCGCCGGCCGCGAGGTGAAGGACCTCTACACCTACAGCGACGCGCTGTATGCCCACAAACCGGGCGAGGAGGTGGAGGTCGTCTATCTGCGCGGAGGGGAGCGACGCACCACGAAGGTCACTCTCGGCACGCGAGGTCAGTGAGCGGGCGATTCCCCCTCGTCGGGCCAGAGCCAGGCAGCACCGCGCACGCCGCTCGAGTCGCCGTGGACGTTTCGGCGGATGATCGTGTCCACGACGTCGGAGAACACGTACGGTCGCATCGCGTCGCCTGCCGCCTGCTCGAGGCCCGGCAGGTTCGACATCCCGCCGCCGAGCACGATCACGTCCGGATCGAGCAGGTTCACCACCGCGGCGAGCCCGCGTCCCAACCGGTCGTGATAGCGCTCGATCGTCGCGATCGCACCCGCGTCGTGCATCGATGCGGCCTCCACGATCTGGCGCGTCGTGCGCGACTCACCCGTGTGGATGCGGTGGTCGTGTTCCATGCCGGGCCCCGAGAGATACGTCTCGATGCAGCCGCGGCGTCCGCAGTAGCAGGGCGGCCCGGGCAGCTCGGCGACGTCGGGCCACGGGAGCGGGTTGTGCCCCCACTCCCCGCCTATGAGGTTCGCGCCGACGTGCACGCGGCGTCCGATCGTGATCCCGCCGCCCACCCCCGTGCCGAGGATGACGCCGAACACGCAGTCGAATCCCGCCCCCGCGCCGTCGGTGGCTTCGGACAGCGCGAAGCAGTTCGCGTCGTTCATCAGTCGCACGGGCCGGCCGAGCCGCTCCTCGAGCACCGCGCCGAGCGGCTTGCCGATCAGCCACGTGGAGTTGGCGTTCTTCACCACGCCCGTGCGCTGCGAGATCATGCCGGGGATCCCGATACCGACCGTGCCGCGCTCGCCCACCGTGCGCTCGATCAGCGCCACGAGCTCCGCGATCGCCGCGAGCGAGCCCTCGTAGTCGCGCGGCGTCGTCACGCGGTGACGGAAGCGCTCCTCGCTCCCGACGAGCGCGATGCCCTCGATCTTGGTGCCGCCGAGGTCGATCCCGATGCGAATGGCCGTCGCGCTCCGTTCGGGCGATCAGCGATGCGCGGTGCGACCGGGCGCGGCGCCGGCCGGCTCCGCCTGCAGCATCGACATGAAGTAGTAGACGACGAGATGCTGGATCACGAAGTGCCCGTCCTCGATGCGGCCCATGTGGTCGGCGCGCACGACGAGGCATTCCTGCGCCTCCTCGCGAAGCCGGCCTCCCTGGAACCCCGACAGCCCGATGGTGCGGCAGCCGATCGAGTTCGCGTAGCGCACGGCACGCAGCACGTTCTCCGAGTTGCCGCTGCCGCTGAACGCCAGCAGCAGGTCACCGGGTCGAGCGAAGTTCTTCAGCTGCTCGACGTACACGTCGGCATACGAGAGGTCGTTCCCGAGCGCGGTGATCCACGGGACGTTGTCGGTGAGCGAGAGCACGCGGAAGCGCCGCTCGGCGCCCATCGACGCGCCCTTGCCGAGATCGACGGCGAAGTGCGACGCGGTGGCGGCGCTCCCCCCGTTGCCGACGACGAACAGCTGCGCGTCGCGGTCGCGCACGTCGCGGATCGCGTCGATGACGCCGGCGATCTGCTCGTGCGGCAGCGCGCGGAGGGTGGCGTCGAGCTCGGCGAGGTAGCCGCGGATGAACTCGAGAGACATCGGGGGAATGCGCTGATTGGCGTGAAGGACGACGGACAAGGTTACGTCGGCACGCGAACGAGGGGAACGGCGCGTCGGGCCGTCGAGCGCGCGTGACGCTCACCGTCTGGTCGTCGTCGCGCTACACCTTTCCGCTGCCCGAGGGACACCGCTTCCCCGTCGCGAAGTACGCAATGCTTCGCGAGGCGGTGATCGTCGAGGGGATCGTTCCGGCCGACCATGTGCTCGACCCGCCGCGCGCCACGGACGATGCGGTCGCGCTGGTGCACACTCCCGAGTACGTGCGTCGATTCTGCGACGGCACCCTCGACGCGGCCGAGCTTCGGCGGCTCGGGTTTCCCTGGTCGCCCGCGCTGGTCGAGCGGTCGTACCGCGCGGTCGGCGGCACCATCGCGGCCGCACGGCACGCGCTCGCGACCGGCATCTCGATGAACCTCGCCGGCGGGACGCACCACGCCTTCCCC
>Ga0068859_100005778_pt1 | contig 12568 bp, 10 predicted proteins | sample KBSSwiS22_FD_66585 | JGI IMG/M metagenome (GOLD analysis project Ga0068859, IMG submission 66585) | Switchgrass rhizosphere microbial communities from Kellogg Biological Station, Michigan, USA - KBS Switchgrass S2-2 | ecosystem: Host-associated > Plants > Roots > Rhizosphere > Soil ... | reverse complement strand
AGGCGTTTGCGGTCGTCAGCATGATCGCTGCGCGGGAGCTGGGGATTCCGGCAGAGAAGCTCAACGTCAACGGCGGCGCCTGCGCGCTGGGCCATCCGATCGGCGCTTCGGGCGCGCGCATCCTGGTGACGCTGCTGGCGGCGCTCAAGGCCCGCGGGCTGCGCCGGGGCCTCGCTTCGCTGTGCATCGGCGGCGGCGAGGCGACCGCGATGGCTATCGAGCTGGTCGGCTGACCGAGCAGTGATCGGAAATTTCTGGCGGACCTCACGGGGATGCCCAACTGCCAAGGGAGCAACCGCGTGATGCGGATGACGATCACCGAGGGTTTGCCGCGATGAGTTCGCAGGACGTGATCGTCCGGCGCGAGGGCGCGGCGGGATTTCTCTCGCTCAACCGACCCCAGGCGATCCATGCGCTGACCCTGCCGATGGTCGAGGCGATGATCGCGGCGTTGGCCGGATGGCGCGACGATCCTGCCGTCGGCGTGGTGGTGATCGACCATGCCGAGGGCCGCGGCTTCTGCTCGGGCGGCGATATCGCCTTCCTGCGGGCGTCCGCTCTCGGCGACGGCGGGGTTTCGGGCCGGCAGTTCTTTCGGGACGAGTACCGCCTCAACCACCTAATCTTCACTTACCCCAAGCCGATCGTTGCCTTCATGGACGGGATCACGATGGGCGGAGGCGTGGGGATCAGCCAGCCGGCGCGATTCCGGGTCGCAACCGAGAATACCCGCTATGCCATGCCCGAAACGGGCATCGGCCTGTTCCCCGACGTCGGCGGCGGCTGGTACTTGTCGCGGCTGCCGCACCGGATCGGCCAGTTCCTCGCGCTCACCGGGGCGCGGCTGGATGGGGCCGAATGCCTCTGGGCCGGACTCGCCACGCATTACTCGACGCAAGCACGTCTGGCCGAGGCGAAGGACCGGCTGGCCCAGGGGCATGACCCGGCGGAGACGCTTGCCGGAATGGCGGAGACGCCGCCGGCAGCGCGAATCGCGGCCAACGCGGCGCTGATCGAGCGGCACTTTGCCGCCGACCGCCTCGAGGACATCTTCGCCAGCCTTGCCGACGATCCGGGCGAGTGGGCCGCGAAGGAACTCGCCACGCTGCGTACGAAAAGTCCGCAAGCGTGCAAGGTATCGCTGCGTCAGCTGCACGACAGCCTCGGTCTGTCCGAGTTCGCCGAGAACATGGCGATGGAATACCGCATCGCCAGCCGCGTGCTGACGCTGCCCGACTTTGCCGAGGGCGTGCGCGCGGTGATCGTCGATAAGGACAACGCCCCGCAGTGGAACCCCGCCACGCCGGAGCGGGTGACCGAGCGCGACATCGCGGCGATCTTCGCCCCCCTGCCATCAGCAGAGGAATGGACGCCGCTCTGACCGCGCAGCCGGAGCACCGGCCAGATTGTCTCGATAAGCGCCGGGAAATCCCGTCCTCCTTAGCGGCCGGAATGGAGTCCGATGGGGGGCAGGGAACATCAGCGTGATGTCGTACGGCAGGCGCTGGACAAGCAGAGGCCATGATTGGAAACCGGCAGCCGGGCCGCAGATGGCCACGATTTATGGTGGTGGAGAGGTCATGCGCTCAGACGACATCATCGCGGATGCGCGGCAGCAGACCGGGCTTGAGACGTTCGACAGCGAGACGTTCCGCGAAGGGCTCGACCTGCTCACCGCGAACGCGCGGCAACGGGACGACATCAGCGACGTGGGTCTCGGCACGCTGCGGTTTCTCTGGACGCGCAACCTCGCCAACCGGCTCAAGATTGACGACTATCACCGGCGCCACCCCGAGCTGGCGAGTTCAGCAGTCGAGAGCCCGGTGTTCCAGTTCGGCATGCCGCGCACGGGGACGACGCTGCTCAGCAACCTGCTGGCGGCCGATCCGGCGCGGCGCTCGATGCTGTCATGGGAGTCGAATGACCCAGTGCCGCCGGCGACGCGCGAGACGCTCAAGACTGATCCGCGGTGCCTCGCCGCCAAGGCGCAGGACGTGGAACTGATCAAGGCCAATCCGGACATGGCCAAGCGGCACTTCGAGCCCGCCGACGCGCCAACGGAATGCACGTTCATCCATGGCCACGATTTCAAGGCCTGCATGCTGGAATCGCTGACGCCAGCGCCCGACTATACCCGCTGGCTGCGGGACGAGGCGGACCTCACCACGGCTTATGCCTATGAGAAGCGGTTCATGCAGGTCCTGCAGCACAAGACCGGGGGGATCTGGTCGGTCAAGATGCCGAGCCATGCGCTGTTCCTCGATACCCTGGTCAAGGTCTTCCCGGACGCACGGCTGGTGTGGATCCACCGCGATCCCTACAAGGCGACCGGATCACTGCTCAGCCTGATTCACTCGGCCCAAACGGGCTTCATGAAGCAGGTTTCGCGCGACTACCTGCGCGAAGTCTATGTCCCGCAGATGTTCGATCACATCCGCCGCGCGCGCGAGTTCGACCGCCGCAATCCGGGGCGGATCGTCAATGTCAGCTACGCCCGGCTGACGAGCGAGCCGATGGCGGAAATGCGCCGGCTCTATGCGGGCCTCGGCGACAGCTTCACCGACGAGGCGCGGGCGGGGATGGAGTCCTATCTCGCCGCCAATCCGCAAAACAAGCACGGTGCGCACACCTATGACCTCGAGGAATTCGACGTGACGCCGGCCATGCTCGACGAAGGCTTCGCCGACTACGTCCGGGAATACGACGTTGCGCCCGAGCTCTACGAAGCCGCGGAGCGATAGACTTTGCACTACGGCGCTATACCATGCGTGCTGGGAGAGAAATCATGATTGCAGCACCAGGCTTCCTGCCGCTCGCCAACATCATGCAGATTGCCTGGATCACCCCGGACATGGAGCGCAGCCTCGAGCAGTTCCGCAGCCAGTACCAGGTGCCCGAGTTCCTGGTGACCGAGCACACCTTCCCGGCGGAAGTGTTCGGGCGGCAGGGCGAGATCAGCCTGCTCGTCGCGCTTGCCAATGTCGATGCGATGCAGCTGGAACTGATCCAGCCGCTGGGTGGCAACGATTCGATCTATCGCGATGTCCTGCCGGCCGATGGCTCGCACGCCAACGTGTTCCACCACGTCTGCGTGAAGATCTACGGGCCGCTCGCGAACTGGGATGCGCACATCGCGGCCCTTGGCCCCCACCAGCCGATCGTCTACTCGGGCGACGTGGGGCCGGATGCGCGCTTCGTCTATACCGACCTCCGTGCGAGCCTCGGCATGTATCTCGAGCATGTCTGGTTCGGCGAAGAGACCGAAGCGCGGATGGCGGCCGCGGTGCCGACTTACCGTTCACGCTGGCAGCAGGAGTAGCGGCATGCCGAAGTTCAGTACGCTCGACCATATCGTGCTGCCGCTCATCGCGTGGGATCCGGCCCGCCCGGCGGAGTGGATCAACGACCATATCGCGATGGTCCACGCCACCTCCAATGCCTATGTCATCACCGGCGAGGACGGCGATGTCCTGATCAACACGACCAGCGCCAACCAGTCCCCCCGGGCGCGCGAGAAGTTCGAGGCGCTGCTGGGTCGGCCGCTGCGGCCCCTCAAGATCGTCTTCACGCAAAGCCATCCCGATCACATCGGCGGGTGGCAGACTTTCGCCGACGGCGATACCGAACTGTTCGGGCAGGAAATATTCCGCCGCATCTGCGCCGAGCGCAAGATGCTCGGCACGTTCTTCGGGCCGCGCAATGCCAATGTCCTCGCCACGATGATCCCGCCGGGCTCGATGGACCTCAGCTGGTTCACGACACCCAATCCCGAGCCGCTGACGACGTTCGCCGATACGCTGGCCTTCACTGCGGCCGGGCGGCGGTATGAGCTGATTTCCATGCCGAGCGGCGAGACGCTCGATGCGCTGGCGGTGTGGCTGCCTGACGAGCGGACAGCCTTCACCGGGAACTGGGCGGGGGCGATCTATGGCGCGCTGCCCAACTTCTACACCGCACGCGGCGACCGCGACCGTTCGATCCCGCGCTGGCTGGAGGACTGCGACCGGCTGCTGGCGCTGGAGCCGGAGGTGCTGATTACCGGTCACGAACAGCCGATCGTCGGCGCCGCGCACATCCGCGCTACGCTGGGGAAGGTGCGTGACGCGGTGCGTTACATCCATGACGAGACTGTCAAGGGCATGACGTCCGGCGCGACCTTGCCGGAAATCCAGGCCGCGTTGAAGCTGCCGCCGCAGCTGGAGCCGCGCGACGGGCGATGCCCGCCGCACTGGATCGCGCGCAGCGTGTGGGAGGAATATACCGGCTGGTTCAGGCAGGAGCGGACGAGCGAGCTCTATCCGACGCCGCCGAGCGCGGTCTGGCCTGAAGTGGTGGATATGGCGGGCGGAGCGGCAGCGGTGGCTGACCGGGCTGCACAGCATCTGGCGGCGGGCGAGGCAGAGAAGGCACTGCACCTGATCGAGATGGCGCTCGCGGCCGCGCCGCTCGATCGCAAGGTGCGGGAGACGGAGCTGGCGATCCTCGAGGTGCTGGCAGACGGGACCGAAGGGCGGATTTTCGATCTGCTGGGCTGGCTCGAGGGCCGCATCATGACGGCACAACAGGCGTTAGGCGAAGCGGGATAGCAGGGCCGCGCCGCAGGCAGCGGCGCAGGGAAACGATGGTTGGGGACTGGATGAATGGCTGAGAATCTTTTCGATCTGACCGGCAAGGTCGCGCTGGTGACCGGGGCCAATTCCGGGTTGGGGCTGGCGATGGCCGAAGGCCTCGCCCGCGCCGGGGCGGACGTGGTGATCTGGGGGCGCCGCGAGGATCGCAATGCCATCGCCGCGGAGCAGCTCAAGGCCCATGGCGGCCGGGTGGCGCATCGCGCGGTAGACGTGTCCGACGAGCAGGCTGTGGCCGCGGCATTTGCCGCGGCGATCGAGGAATTCGGGCGGGTCGACTGTGTCATCGCCAACGCCGGCGTGGCCAACATGGCGCCGATCGACCAGATGACGACGGAGGTCTGGAACGGCTTGCTCGGCGCCAACCTCCATGGTGTGTTCTACACCCTGCGCGAAGCCGCGCGGCATATGAAGGCGCGGGCGGCAGCTGGCGATCCCGGCGGCTCGATCATTGTCAACGGCAGTCTCGCGGTGTTCAGCGGTGTTCCCGGCATGACCCATTATGCCGCCGCAAAGGGAGGCATCAATTCGCTGTCGAAGACTCTCGCCGTGGAGCTTGGCGCCAGCAAGGTCCGGGTCAATACGATCTGCCCGGGCTATATCCCCACACACGATTATCCGGAGGGGACGAACCCGCTGATCGGCGCCACGATCGCGCTCAGCCCGATCAAGCAGATTGGCCGGCCGGAGGACCTGCAAGGCATCGTGGTGTATCTCGCCAGCGACATGTCTCGCTACCACACCGGCGATACCATCACGCTGGATGGCGGCATGATGATCCAGACCTATCCGGCGGAGACGTTGTCATGAAGCTGGTGCGCGTGCACGGCGCAGGGCGCTACGGAATCGACGACGTGGCTGCGCCGGAACTGACGGCCGACGGGGCTATCGTGAAGGTCGGCGCCTGCGGCATCTGCGGAAGCGACGTCCATTTCGTGCGCGGCGGAGTGCTGCGTCCCGGTGACGAGCCCATGCCGCTGGGCCATGAAGCCGCGGGTGTGGTGGTTGCTGTGGGCGAGAACGCGGAAGGCCTCGAGCCGGGCATGCGTGTGTTCATCAACCCGATGGGCGACGAGGCCAACGTCATCGGCAACGGCGGCAGCGAGGGGGCGTTCGCGCCCGAGGTGCTGGTGCGCGGAGCGCGGCTGGGCGCAACGCTGTTGCCGGTGCCCGATGCCGTTCCGCTCGAGCATGCGGCGCTCGTCGAGCCGCTTGCGGTGGGATTGCACGGCGTCAACCGCGGCTTCGCCAAGGCGGGGTCGAAAGTGGCGGTGTTCGGTTGCGGGCCGATCGGCCTCGGTGCAATCCTGTGGCTGGCCCGGCGGGGCGCGACCCCGATCGTTGCGATCGACATTTCTGAAGAACGCCTGCGTCTGGCGCGCGAGCTGGGCGCCCATGCCACGATCAATCCGGCCAGGGAGAACCTCCGCGAGCGCCTGAAGGAGGTCCATGGAACGGGTCGTCCGGCGCTGGGTCAGGAGACGGTCGGCACCGACATCTTCTACGACATGGCGGGCGGCCGGACCGTCATCCCGGACATCATGGCGATGGCGCAGTTCCAGGCGCGGGTGGTGGTGACCGCGGTTTATCTCGAGCCGCTGCCGATCGACATGGGGCAGCTGCTGACGCGCGAGTTGGAGCTGACCTCCGCAATGGGCTATCCGACCGAACTCGAGAAGGTGCTCAAAACGCTGCCGGACATCGACCCGGCCTTGCTCGAGACCTACATCAGCCACCGCTACCCGTTCGAGCAGTTCGACGAGGCCTTCGCCACGGCGCAGACCGCCCAGAGCGCGAAAGTCATGGTGACATTCGCCTAGGCGGCAGGGCGCCTGTGCGACCCGGCGGGCATTTGCCCTAGTGATCACGGCGCGGCGGCGGGCAAAGGCGCAGGCGGGACAATCGGGTGATGACATTCAGCGAGGCGTTGTTCGACATCATCCATCGCGAGCCGGACAAGCCGATTCTCGAATTCCGCCGCCGGGTGTTCACCAAAGGCGAGTATGCCGCGCTGGCCGATCAGGCGGTCCGACTGCTGGATGACGCCGGGCTGGCCAAGCGGCTATCCATCGGGGTGATCGTGCGCAACCGGGCGCTGCATGCCGCTGCGATGCTGGGGCTGATCGCCCATGATCGCTGGCTGACGTCGATCTATGCGATCCAGTCGGACGAAGCGATCGCCGAGGAAATCCGCGAAAGCCGCTTCGCAGCTATCATCGCCGATGCGCAGGACTGGACCGGGCCGGTGACCGCCGCGGCGAAGGATGTGGGCGCCCTCGGGATCGTGCTCGATCACGGCGCGCTGGGCGAGGCCGGTGCCGGCCCGATCCGGGTGAAGACCGGACTGGCCGTGCCGGGCCATGGGCCGTTCCGCGAGGTGGAGGGCGAGCCCGGACTCGAGATCCTCTCGAGCGGGACAACCGGCAAGCCCAAGCGGGTCGTCTTCCCGACGCGGATGCTGATCCGGACGGTCGAAAGCGTCATGGCGGGGCGCGAGGGGCCGGTGGAGCCTGACATCAATGCGTGGCCCTATGGCGGCATTGGCGGGATGTGCGCGCTCGTCGCGAATGCCATGCTCGATCGTTACACCTGTCTCCTGGAAAAGTTTACGGTCGACGTGTGGGTCGAGGCAGTGGGGCGATTGCGGCCCACGATCGTCAGCGGCGTCCCCACGATGGCCCGGATGATCCTCGATGCGAAAGTCCCGAAGGAGCAGATCGCCTCGGTTCGTCGCTTCTACGGCGGCAGCGCGCCGATGACGCCAGAATTGCAGGCCGAGTTCGAGGCGACCTACGGGATAGAGGTGCTCTGGGGCTACGGCGCCACCGAGTTCTGCGGAACGGTGATCAGCTGGACCCCCGCGCTCTACCGCGATTATCGTCGGACCAAGCTGGGCGCGATGGGCAAGGCGCTGCCCGGGATCTCGCTGCGGGTGACCGACCCGGCCACCGGCAAGCCCATGCCGACCGGCGCGCAGGGTATCCTCGAAGTCATGGTGCCGACGGTCAGCGAGGGCTGGATCAGGACTACCGACCTTGTCGTGATCGATGCCGACGGGTTCGTGTTCCACAAGGGCCGCGCCGATGGCGCGATCATGCGCGGGGGCTTCAAGGTCCTGCCGGAAACGGTGGTGGAAGTATTGCGCCGGCACCCGGCTGTGCTCGATGCGGCGGTGGTGGGCCTGCCCGACGAGCGGCTGGGGGCCGTGCCGGTGGCGGCGGTGGAGCTGAAGGCGCATGCCGTAGCGCCCATTCCGGAAACGCTGCGCGACTTCGTCCGGGGCGAGTTGACCCAGCCGCAAGTGCCGGCCCGGATCGAGATCCTGCCCGCCTTGCCGCGCACTGCCTCGCTGAAGGTGGACCTTGGCGCAGTGAAGCGCATGCTGCTGGATGCCGACTGAGCTTTGCCTGACGGCGGATTTCTGGCGGCGACACCTTGCCGATCCATCAAGATGGCGATAATTGACGGGCTGTCAGTCTTTGGAATGGAGATCCCCGGTCCGTGAGCTAAACTCTCGGCCGTCCTGCTCCTTGCAAAGGCGGCGAGGCCACTGAACAGACGTTGCCGCGCACACCAGACAAGAACAGTTTAGATCGGGAGATTTGGTATGAAAATGGACGACATGATCATTGTCAGCGTCGACGATCACATCGTCGAACCGGCCGACATGTGGGACAACGTCATCAGCGCCCAGCACAAGCATCTCAAGCCGGTGATGCAGCGTGACCCCGAGGATGGCTCGGACTTCTGGCTGTTCGACGGCAAGCGGGCCTCGCAGGGCGGGCTGAACGCGGTCGTCGGGCGCCCGCGCGAGGAATACGGCATGGAGCCGGTCGCGCTCGACCAGATGCGCAAGGGCGTCTACGAGATCGATGCGCGGATCGACGACATGAACGTCAACGGCATCCTCGCCTCGCTCAACTTCCCCAGCATCCTGACCTTCGACGGCAGCCTGCTGCTGAAGCTGGACAACAAGGAACACGCCCGGATCCTGTCCCAGGCCTACAACGACTGGCACATCGACGAGTGGTGCGGGAAGTATCCGGGGCGCAACATCCCGATGGCGATCCTGCCGTACTGGGACATGGCCGCGACTTCGGCCGAAATCGCGCGCGTCGCCAAGAAGGGCTGCCACGCCGTCACCTTCTCGGACAATCCCACCGTCAAGGGCCTGCCGAGCATCCATGACGACTACTGGAAGCCGATGTGGAAGGCCTGCGCCGACCATGACATCGCGATCAACATCCACATCGGCACCGGCGCGTCGGCGCCGCACGCCTCGACCAACTCGCCGATCGATGCCTGGATCGTGACCATGCCGATCTCGATCGTCAACTCGGCGGCGGACTGGCTGCACCTCAAGGCGGTGCAGGACTATGACCTGCGCGTGGCGCTGTCCGAAGGCGGCATCGGCTGGATCCCGTACTTCCTCGAGCGTGCGGACTTCACCCACGAGCATCACAGCGCGTGGACCCACGCCCGGCGGACGTTCGGCTCGCTCAAGCCGAGCGAGGTGTTCCGCAAGCACTTCATGACCTGCTTCATCGAGGACAAGTTCGGGCTGCAGAACATCGACGCCATCGGCGAGGACAACATCACCTACGAGTGCGATTACCCGCACTCGGACACGATGTGGCCGCGGGTTCCGGAAACCCTGTACGAGACGCTGCGGCACCTGACCGACACGCAGATCGAGAAGATCACCCACCAGAACGCGCTGAACTTCTACAAGTACGACGCGATCGGCCTGATGGGCGGGCGCGAGAACTGCACCGTGGCGGCGCTGCGGGCCAAGGCGGCCCACGTCGACACCAGCGAGACCGCGCAGGCCGGCGCGGCGCCGGCGGCCAAGGGCGCCGAGCCCAAGCAGGTCACCTCGGGCGACATCCTCGACATGTTCGCGCGGGTGAACGCCAAGAGCGAGCTCTCCGTCGACGCCTGACGGCCGGCGGTTGAGGTGAACGAGAGGGGCCGCGTCCGCGAGGGCGCGGCCCTCTTGCTGTGCGGCAATCATCGCATCCGTGGTGGCAGCACCCTGCGTTCGGTTGTAGCGCAACCATCAGCGGTTCGCCGGTGCAACGCCGGTGCAACGCTGGTGCATGCGGAGAGAAGCCATCGTGAGACGCGCAGCTATCGTATCCCCCTTGCGGACCGCCGTCGGCGGCTTCGGCGGGGCGCTCAAATCGCTCAAGGTGGAGGATCTGGGGACCACCATCATCAAGGCGCTCGTCGAGCGATCGGGGGTCGATCCCGAGCGGATCGACGACGTGGTGTTCGGCCATGCCTATGGCAGCGGCGAGGCCCCGGCGCTCGGGCGGTGGTGCGCGCTGAATGCGGGCCTGCCGATCACCGTGGCGGGGATGGAGATGGAGCGGCGCTGCGGCAGCGGGCTGATGGCGATCTCGACTGCGGCGATGATGGTGCAGACCGGGGCGGCCGATGTGGTGATCGCCGGCGGCGCGGAATCGATGAGCAACGCCGAGTTCTATTCGATGAACTCGCGCTGGGGTTCGCGCATGGGGAGCATCACCCTGTACGACCGCCTCGAGCGTGGCCGCGTGCGTTCGCAGCCAGAATGGCGCTTCGGTGTCATCCAGAGCATGATGGAGACCGCGGACAATGTGGCGCGGGACTACGAGATCAGCCGCGAGGAGGCCGATGCCTATGCGCTGTCGAGCCAGCAGCGGGCGGCGGCGGCCTGGGCTGACGGCAAGTTCGCCGCGGAGCTGGTCCCGGTGGAAGTGCCGCAGGGCAAGAAGGGGCCGCCGATCGCGTTTGACCGGGACGAGGGTATCCGCGCCGACACCACTCTGGACGGGCTGGCCAAGTTGCGCCCGGTCCATGCCGGAGGCGTGACCACCGCCGGCAATTCCAGCCAGCAGAACGATGCCGCCTCCGCGTGCCTTGTGGTGGCTGAGGACAAGCTGGCCGAGCTCAAGCTCGACCCCAAGGCGTTCTTCGTGAACTGGGCGGTGGCGGGGTGCGAGCCGTCGCGGATGGGGATCGGCCCGGTGCCGGCGACGGAGAAGCTGTTCCGCAAGACCGGGCTCTCGCTGAACGAGATGGATCTGGTCGAAGTCAACGAAGCCTTCGCGGCGCAAGTCCTCGGCGTGCTCAAGGCGTGGAACTGGCACGACCCGGACAAGCTCAACGTCAACGGCTCGGGCATCTCGCTCGGGCATCCGATCGGCGCGACCGGGGGGCGGATCCTGGCGACCATGCTCAACGAGCTCGAGCGCCGCAAGGGCCGCTATGCGCTGGAGACGATGTGCATCGGCGGCGGGCAGGGGATCGCCGCGCTGTTCGAACGGGCCTGAGCGCGGCCGGACACCTCGTCCGGTGCAATCGATCATGTGGATGATGGCCGCGCGTCCGGACCATCAAGGCAATCGCGCCGGGTTCGCTGACCGGCTAGGAAAACGGCAGAGGAGACGCTCATGAGCACGATCGCCAAGGACTATAAGCCGGCAGGTCTGGCCGGGCTGCACTTGCCCAAGGACGTGGTTGTCAAGATCCCCGAGGCCGGCAGCCCGCAATGGGTGAAGCGGCCGGCGGGACACTGGTACCTGCCGCTGATGTTCGACGTGGCCGGCGGCGTGACGGTCAACGTGATGCGCTATGAAAAGCCGGGCGTGGTCGGCCGGCACGTCCATGACGGCCCCGTCTATTCCTATACGATCGAAGGCAGCTGGTATTACCCGGAGCACGACTGGGTGGCCGAAGCGGGGAGCTTCGTGTGGGAGCCGACCGGCGATATCCATACGCTGACCGTCTCTGCCGACCGGATGATGGCGCTCTACGTGATGCACGGCGGCCTCATCAGCGTGGACGAGAACGACAAGCCGATCGGCTACGACAACTGCCTCTCGCTGCTGGGCTACTGCGACCAGTGGTACCGCGATCACGGGATGGGCGAGGACTACGTGAAGCAGTTCATCCGCTGAACGCGGACCTTCCTGACGATGGTGAACTGGGCAGAGGTGGCCGGTGAGCGGGACGGTGGCTGAACCGATCGACCCGGTGGCGGCGCCCTTCTTCGAGCCGCTGCGTTTGCGCGGCATGGCCATCCGCAACCGCATCGCGATGGCGCCGATGACGCGCGAGGCTTCTCCCGGGGGCATTCCCGGCGCTGATGTCGCAGAGTATTACCGGCGGCGCGCGGCGGGTGGCGTCGGACTGATCGTGACCGAGGGCGTGGGCATCGAGGTGCCGGTGGCGGTGGACGGCCCGGCGATCCCGCACATGTATGGCGATGCGGCGCTGACCGGGTGGAAGGCCGTGGTCGATGCGGTCCATGCCGAGGGCGGCGTGATCGTGCCGCAGCTGTGGCACCAGGGCTGCCTGCGCGATCCGGCGCGTTCGGCCTTCCCCGCACTGGCCGGCCACCGTCCGTCCGGGCTGTGGGGAACGCCCGGGCTGGTATCCTACGAAGCGGATTACATCGCCCGGGTCAGCGCACCGACCGCGCCAATGACCGACGCGGACATTACCGAGGTGATTTCGGCCTATGCCACCGCAGCCCGCAACGCGGTGGGGGTGGGGTTCGACGGGATCGCCATCCACGGGGCGCATGGCTACCTGATTGACAGCTTCTTCTGGCGCGAAACCAACCAGCGGACGGACCGGTTCGGCGGCGATGCCCGGGCGCGGGCCGAGTTCGGGGTGGAAGTGGTGCGCGCGATCCGGCGTGAGATCGGCGAGGACCGGCCGATCATCTTCCGCTTCTCGCAGCACAAGCAGCAGGACTACGCGGCTCGGTTCGCGGAGAGCCCCGATGAGCTGGGCGTCGTGCTCGGCGCATTGGCCGATGCCGGGGTCGACCTGTTCGACGCGAGCAGCCGGCGCTTCGACATGGCGGCCTTCGCCGGATCTGCGCTGAACCTCGCCGGATGGGCCCGCAAGCTGACCGGCAAGCCGAGCATGGTCGTGGGCGGGATCGG
>Ga0068859_100005775_pt1 | contig 12573 bp, 13 predicted proteins | sample KBSSwiS22_FD_66585 | JGI IMG/M metagenome (GOLD analysis project Ga0068859, IMG submission 66585) | Switchgrass rhizosphere microbial communities from Kellogg Biological Station, Michigan, USA - KBS Switchgrass S2-2 | ecosystem: Host-associated > Plants > Roots > Rhizosphere > Soil ... | reverse complement strand
GGTGTGAGCACCCAGGGAAAAATGAGCGGACAGGTGGTGAGTAATTTTTCTTTAAACCTGTTGGGTGGGTATACAGCTGGGGTAAAGGGATTTGAAATTGCAGGTATGTTCAATCTGAATAAAAAGGATGTTCGTTATCTGCAGTTGGCCGGGATCTTCAATATGTCGGGAGGTTCGGTGACGGGTTTGCAGATAGGGGGCTTGCAAAACACAGTTTTGAAAAATCTAAAAGGATTCCAGGTTGCGGGCATCAACAATTTTGTCAAAGGAAATACTGAAGGTGTGCAGATAGCCGGCATTGGTAATATTGGCGGTGGCAAGATGCACAGTTTTCAGCTCGCGGGAATATTTAATTACCAGAATAAAAATTCCCGCGGGTGGCAAATTTCAGGAGTTGGAAATATGGGGGGCGGAGAAGTACGGGGGCTGCAGGCAGCGAGCATTTTCAACTATGCGAAAAGGCTCAAGGGAATACAATTCGCCTTAATTAATGTCACCGATACATCTGAAGGTTATAGCATAGGCCTGGTGAACGTGGTATTAAAAGGATACCACAAACTCGCATTTTATGCTACAGAAGTAACCAATTTCAACGCAGCATTTAAGACGGGAAGCCGGAACTTTTATAGCATTTTGCAGGCGGGAATGAATGCGAAAGACGAAGAAAAAGCATACACTTTCGGGTATGGCCTGGGCACAGAAAAACCTATCACAAAATGGCTTTCCATAAACCCCGAACTCGGCACGCAGTATGTGTATCTTGGATCATGGGATTACTGGAACCTGCTTAATAAACTTCATCTTCAATTCAATTTAAAATTAGCCAAACGGTTTGCCCTATTTGGAGGTCCGTCCTTTACTGTCTATTACTCCGATCAAACTACCGCGTTTGACGGTTATAAATACGAGCTGGTGCCACCTTCCTATCATACCTTCGGCCTGTTAGGTAATGAAAAACTCCGTGGATGGTTTGGATGGAATGCCGGTATCAGTTTCTTTTAAGCTTTTCAAGGATTCTTGGAATAAGCACCAAGAAACAAGATCCAAAAAACAAATAAAGGAGAGAAAATCAAAAAAGTCCTTCGTCGGAGAATTTGATCCGTATTTTAATTTTCTATTTATAATTTATTTGGTTCTTATTTCTCGGTTCTTGTCATTTGTGGTTTACCACATAGGGGTTTAATGGAGAAGGGTTGTCTAATTCTATACAACGCTTAATCATTAATCTTCAATTATTGTTTATGAAAAAATTTTTTCTTATGACCCTTGCTGCTTTTATGCTCGTATCCTGCGACAAGGAAGAGGCCATACTTACGGACGAACTTCCGGCAAATGTCCTCGGGTTTGTTGAAGCTCATTATGACGGGAAAACGATTTTGCATGTCGTTAAGGAATTAGATAACCTGAAAACCTATTATCACGTTTATCTCGACAATGGTACCAAGCTTGATTTCAACCGCCACGGAAGTATTATGAAAATAGAAGGCCTTGAAAAAATTCCTGATACGATAATACCCCAGCTTATCCTGGATTATGTGCAAGCGAATTACGCCAGCGAATTCATTCGCGGCTGGGAAGTAGAAGATGCCACGCAGGACGTCAAGTTATCGAACGACATAGACCTTGAATTTGACGAGAATGGAAATTTCCTGAGAATAAATGGATAGCGGCTATTTGTCGTTACAAACGGCGGAATTGCATTTATCGCGGGCGCAGCCAGGAATCTCAATCAGCAAGCCGGGTTCCTGGTTGTCCTTTTCGTGTTAATAACTGTTAGAAAATTATCACACTCATTTCTTCATTAACCCCTACTTTTGCGCAATTTGTTTAAAAAAGAGCAGATACTTTTCTAACTATGTCTATGGTCCAACCCACCGCCGTACTCCTGCTGCAGGATGGAACTATTTGTCATGGAACAGCTTTTGGTGCCATCGGCACTACTACAGGTGAAATTTGTTTCAATACCGGCATGACAGGATACCAGGAGGTCTTCACAGATCCAAGTTATTATGGCCAGGTGTTGATCATGAATTCAGTGCACATTGGCAACTATGGAGTAAAAGACGATGAAGTGGAATCGGCAAACGTCAAAATTAAGGGGCTGATCGGCCGGAATCTCGAAGAACAGTATTCCCGCAAACTCGCGAAAGGCTCATTGGAAGATTACCTTATTGCAAATAAAATCGTCGCTATTGCCGACGTCGATACAAGGGCGCTTGTGGCACATATCCGCACCAAGGGGGCGATGAACTGTATTATTTCCTCGGAAATAACTGATGTTGCAGAACTGAAAAAAAGACTGGCAGAGGTTCCTGACATGAATGGTCTGGAGCTGGCTTCCCAGGTTAGTACCAAAGAAACTTATGAATTGGGAAATAAGGACGCATCAATCCGGGTTGCTGTGATGGATTATGGCGTTAAAAAAAATATTCTCAATTGTATGGTGGAGCGCGGAGCATTTGTAAAAGTGTTTCCTGCAAAGACGCCCCTCGATGAAGTGAAAAAATTTAAGCCCGACGGCTATTTCATCTCCAATGGTCCCGGTGACCCGGCCCCGATGGATTATGCGATCACTACATTGAAACAAATTCTTAAAGAAGAAAAACCGGTCTTTGGCATCTGCCTTGGTCACCAGCTTCTCGCCCTGGCCAATGATATTCCTACTTTTAAAATGCACCATGGTCACCGCGGCTTAAATCACCCGGTAAAAAATCTGGTTAGCGGCCGCTCAGAAATCACAACACAAAATCATGGATTTGGTGTAGACCCTGAAGCAGTAAAGAAGGCCAGCAATATTGAAGTGACGCACGTCAATCTCAATGACCAATCCATTGAGGGGATACGGGTAAAAGGCAAGCCAGCTTTCTCCGTGCAATATCACCCCGAGGCCACGCCGGGTCCTCACGACAGCCGTTACTTGTTTGACGAATTCATTGACCTGATCAATACCAATAAGCGATAATTCATTGCAATTAGCGATATTCGTAGCATTAGCATAACTGGAATTGTAATGTTCCCTGAATTGCATACAGATCGCTTTTTCCTGAAACAGATAATCGCATCTGACCAACCATTTATTTTTAAAGGACTGAGCCATCCTGATGTGATTCCGTACTATGGTGTACAATACAGGACTCTTGAGGAAACGAAAAAGCAGATGGATTTCTATGACGACCTCTGGAGGGAAAAGAAAGGAATTTGGTGGAAGATCACCGATCGTGCGACGGGCGCAAGTGTGGGGGCCTGTGGCATCAACTCGTACCAGGCCGCCCATGAAAAGGCAGAAATAGGTTTTTGGCTTTTGCCGGAGTTTTGGCGAAAGAAGATTATGTCGGAAGTATTGCCTGTTGTGATTGCCCATGTCTTCCGGCATTGGAGACTTCACCGCCTGGAAGCAGTGATCGAAGAAGGAAATGAAACCAGTTGGCGACTGGCAGAAAAACTTGGATTTAAGTACGAAGGAAAATTGAGAGAGTCGGAAATTAAGAATGGCAAACGCATAAACCTGCTGATGTATAGTTTGCTGGCAACTGAAAGGAAATAGAAAATCAAAGGGATGTATTAAATCGCAACTATGACAAAGATTGCCATCATTAATGGCCCAAATCTGAATCTCCTTGGCAAGAGAGAGACAGGTATTTACGGGAAACAATCCTTTGATGATTTTTTTGACGAAATGAAAGCATCATATCCGAATATTTCTTTTTCCTGCTATCAAAGCAATATCGAAGGTGAGCTGGTCAATGAACTGCAAAGAGTGGGATTCGATTTCGATGGAATCATTTTGAATCCTGGTGGATATACACACACTTCTGTCGCTATTGGAGACGCCATCGCGGCAATAAAAGCACCCGTTATAGAGGTACATATTTCCAATGTACATGCCAGGGAGGAATTCCGTAAGTTATCGCATGTTTCCGGTAAATCCGCGGGAAGTATAATAGGGCTCGGGCTAAAAGGTTACCAGCTTGCACTGGAATATTTGCTTTCGATTGCGCAGGATAAATAATCATTTTTCATTTCCAAAAAATTTACGCCTTTCGTTGATCGACCACACGGTTTAATTTGCCGCCTTCGCTACGCGGTACACTATTTTGATTCCTGATCGTAATACTCATGCTTAAACCGATTGAATCCTTAATTTTTTGAGCAAGCTTGTGCCGTAATGATCGAAAAATTTCCGGTTCATTTTCACTGGGGATGTCACCGGGCAATCCTTCATAGATTCTTTCATTAAGCTCAACGTGCACATCCACGTTGTCCATGGTTTGCTGTTTTGAGAGCACGATCTGGTAATGAGGTGAAAATTCCGGAAGCTCACTGATCACGGATTCGATTTGTGATGGAAAAAGATTCACTCCCCGGATGATCAGCATGTCATCTGCCCGACCCCGGATTGGCCCCATCTTGATATGCGTTCGTTTGGAATCTTTATCATAATAAAGGTTCGTTATATCATTGGTCCAGTAACGGAGGAGGGGCGTGGCTTCTTTAGTCAGCGTGGTAAGACAGAGCACGCCGGTTGCCCCTTCCGGTAAAACTTCCTTCGAAACAGGATCCACGATCTCAGGATAAAAATGATCTTCCCATATGTGGCTGCCCCTTCCTCTTTCTTCATAATCTTCCTGCGATACGCCCGGTCCGATGATCTCACTTAAACCGTAAATGTTGGTGGCAATTACATTTAATCCATTCTGTACTTCTTCGCGTATCGTTTCGGTCCACGGTTCGGCCCCGAGTACCATGTATTCCAGGTTAAGCCCGGCAGGATTGATCTTTCTTTTTTTTATTTCTTCTGTAATGGTTAATGCATATGAAGGAGTGCAGCACATTACTTCGGGCTGCATGTCGCGGAGGAGTAATAACTGCCGCTCGGTCATTCCACCTGAAACAGGGATAACTGTCATGCCCAACTTTTCAGCGCCATAATGCAATCCGAGCCCACCGGTAAACAATCCATAACCATAAGCGTTCTGCAGTTTCATGCCCGGCTTTGCTCCAGCGGCTGCTAATGACCGGGCGCATACTTCTGCAAAAATGCCGATATCATTATTTGTATAGCCGACAACAGTGGGTTTCCCCGTAGTGCCACTTGAACAGTGTATTCTTGATACCTGGTGCTGGCCTACAGCGAACAGTCCGAATGGATAGTGATCACGTAAATCAGTCTTAAATGTGAAAGGAATCTTATGCAGATCATCGATTGACCGAATTGACGCAGAATTGATACCGTGTTCTTCAAACATTTTTCGGTAGAAAGGAATTCGTGACGTGACATATTTCACCAATTCAGTTAAGCGCTCACTTTGAAGTTTGCGCAGATAATCAACGGGCATTTGTTCGATGGAAGGCTGAAAAAACATACGCTATTTCCGGTAATCTGCAGTTACGGATTAAATTACAAACAACTTCTTAAAAATGGGTGCCAGGGTCCACAAATAGAGAGAATTTAAATGTACGACTTTCGGCAACGCCACTAGACCTCGTCATATTTTACATTTTTCTCTCTCAAAAATTCCTTGATAACATCAACATGAATACTCTGTCCCAGGTGCAGGAACGAATAATCAGACACTTTTTTTGCCTGGTTGCCGGATATGATCTCTTTGTCAACAATGTCAAATCCCAGGTGAAGATGTTTTGTTGAAAATTGCATACCGTATACAATGCCCTCCTTGTTGAATAATGGTCCGCCGCTGTGTCCTTTAAGCCCGGGAGTACTGAGTTCGATGCCATACACTTTGCTTTCATCCCCAAGAAAACGGGTGACCATTCCTTCGATAGGGAATCGGGGTGATGCTATGATTCCTTCTTTGGACCATTCAATATCATCGGCTGCCTCATTAAACAGGTAATTGCTGAATTCGGGGAAAGGAAAACCCAACCGGCATAGAAATTCTCCTTGCCTTATGAAGGAGGAATCCTTTAGAAACACAGCGTGCTTTTGATAGCGAAGAGCTCCATAATCGTTGAATTTTAAAATAGCGAGGTCGTATTTGGGATGCAAATGCGCTGTAAAGCCTGACAGGCCGTCCACACAGTCTACAAAATTATTTTTGACCTGTATGATGGATGAAGGCGTGTAATTATATTTTAATTCAAGGCCCTTCAGGTTCTGTTTATACGAACCATCGGCGCGTAACTTGTTTCGCGCTGCTTTGAAATCGAGCCACTGTTTGTTCAGCTTATCCGCGGTGATCAATATTTCCGCCACATGTTTGCAGGTTACAGCAAAGCCTTCATCGTTTACGAAAAACAAAGTGCCTGCCCCGGGGATGATCTTCTTTCCTCCATAAGTCCTAATGATCGAGTGAATGGCCCGGGTATATTGGGCGGCATTTTCTATGGCTTCAACAAACATTGAGTCTAATTAGTTTTTCTTCTTTGGCTCGTACAAATTATCACTTTTTAGCAAGAACAATTCACGCGCTTTACACAACTGGACGACGCAAAAAAAATCCCACCTGCTTTCGGGGTGGGATTGTTAATAAAGTGATTGTTTAAGGGAATATGCCTAATTCAGCGTAGCTGGTTGCAACTTTATTTATTGCAACCACGTAAGCCGCGGTTCGCATATCCGGTATATCGGGATTGTTTTTCCATTCATTCATAATCTCATGAGTGGCTCCAATCATTGTTTCCTCGAGTCCGCTGTACACAAGATCCACTTCATCGGCACCATGTACAATATATTCTTTTTCCCTGTCGAGCATTTTTCTTCCTGAAAGGACTTCCATTTGCGCTACGATGTGAGCATTGAGGTTTTCATTAAATCGTTTTTCCATCCTCCCGTAACGGACATGGCTTAGATTTTTTAACCATTCAAAATAAGAAACAGTCACACCGCCGGCATTGAGATACATATCGGGCACAACCAGGATACCATTTTTTGAAAGTATTTCATCCGCTTCCGGTGTTAACGGTCCATTGGCTGCTTCACCAATAATCTTTGCTTTAATTCGTGGCGCATTTTCTTCGTTGATCACGTTTTCTAGGGCTGCCGGTATCAGGATGTCACATTCCAGTTCCAGTGCGTCACTATTTTTCTTTAGGTTCGTGGCTCCAGAGTAATTAAGAATTGAACCCGTTTTTTTCCGGTGTTGAAAGACAGCTTCGATATCGAGGCCCTTATCACTGCAAATAGACCCTTCATATTCCGCCAACCCAATTATGTCTGCTCCTGCATCCTGGAAAAAGCGGGCCGAATGATATCCCACATTTCCCATTCCCTGTACCACGACTTTTTTCCCTTCAACACCCAATGGCATCTTTAATTTATCCATAATGTCGCTCATGTTACAGACTTCGCGCAATCCAAAAAAGACACCGAGCCCGGTTGCTTCTCTCCTTCCCCGGACGCCGCCCTGTGATACCGGCTTGCCCGTGACACAACCCGATGCATCGATTTCCCCGGGGTGCATTGCGGCAAATGTATCGAGTATCCAGGCCATCTCTCTTTCACCGGTTCCATAGTCCGGGGCAGGTACGTCGGTTCCGGGGCCAATAAAATTCTTGCGGATCAATTCGGCTGTATAGCGACGGGTGATTTTTTCGAGCTCATACGCTGTATAGGTGCGCGGATTTATTTTGATGCCTCCTTTAGCTCCCCCGAACGGCACATTTACAATGGCGCATTTGAAGGTCATTAGCGCAGCAAGAGCCATTACTTCATCCTGGTTTACTTCGGCCGCAAATCGAATTCCTCCTTTGCAAGGGGTTTTATGTTGCGAGTGTTGTACGCGGTAAGCTTCTATCACTTCCACACTCCCATCGTCACGTTTGATAGGGAATTTCATTTGGTACACGGCGTTGCAGGCTTTTATCTGTTCAAGAATCCCGGGGGTCCATTTCGTGAATTTCGCGGCCCTGTCGAAGCTTTTTTCAACGGCGCCAAAAAAACTGTAATTGTCTGACATGAAACGATTTTTTATTTTTCAAATAGCACGCAATATCAATAGCAATAAGCAGCAGGCAATGATGAATAGAAAATGGGAAACAGGCTATAGCTCATCGGCGCTTAATTTTCTTTTTCGAGTTTGGTGATTTTTCTATCTAACCTCACCATATACAAAATCAATCCGGCGAGTATCGTGAGCATGACGGCTACAACAACATATATGCGGCCATTGCTTCTCATCGTATTGCCAAACGCAGATTTACCGCTTCCATTCTGCGCCAGTAATAACACGGAAAAAAGCATGCAGGCCAAAAGAAAAAAAACGTTTTTAAATTTTTGCATTCTTTGGTTTTTAAAAAATGTTCACGACTAACCTATCTGTGCATCAACCTTTTTTCTTTTATCATCACCAACCTTATTTTCAACGTTGCGATCCATACACCGAGCAGCGTCCAGCCAATTATGGCGGGATAAAAAACTACCCGCATGCTTCCGGCTACATCTTTGAAGTTCATCGCGGGATTACCCCCTTCACCGCCGGGGTGGAGACTGGGAAGTAACCGGGGGACTATCCAAATCGATGGGAAGAGCATCGCATAGGCAAAGATGTTATAGACCGCACTTATTCTTGCTCTTTTATCCATGTCGGTAATGGAATCGCGTAATATGAGATAGGCAAAGTATATAAGCAAGGCAATGGCGGCACCAATTAATTTCGGTTCCCTGGCAATGGCGCTAAACGAGTACTCCGGTTTGTTGGGGTCAGCCCAGGTATAGCTCATCCAAATCGAACCTGTGGCATAGCCCAATATCCCAAACACAATCCCAACAACAACAAATTGGCGTGAATAAATATCATATTTAGGATCCAGGGTGCGCAGGTAACGGACTGCATGAACCACGGAAATTGTAAAAAGTATCATCATGGAGAACCACATGCATACGTGAAAATATAGATTACGTATGGTTTCATCCAAAGCAGGAAGTTCAGGAACTTTCATCAGCAGGCCGCCCGTAAATGTATAAACAAGTAAGAGGACGCTTAGAATTTTCCACCAGGATTTATACATGTAGTTTTTTTCATTGGTCATGGCTTGCTGTTGTTAGTAGGTAAAGTGGAGCAAAATTAAGGTGGGGCTTTTAATTCCTTTGTATTTTTTCCATAACTATAAATGAGATTGATTGGCCTTATAATTTTTATCAAAGGCTTAATACCGATAAATGCTTTTCAATAAAATGGGATTTAGGCTTGTTTTTATCAAAGGCGGTAAGAACAGCAACCAAATAAATTAATAAACAGCCCCATAAAAGGTGGCTCTTTAATCCTTCCATAAAAAAGGAAACAGTATAACAGCAAGCAATATTACCATTAGATCCAGGGCAATAAGCAGCAAAATATCGGTGGCGTGGATTTTCAACACGGGATTAAAAGCAGCATTCGATAACTGCATCAGTAATATCAGTTGCGGGATGATCAGGGGAAATCCCAACACTGCCATGATTGCGGCATTCTGCTGCGCCCTTGCCGCAATTGCAGCGAGGAAGGTAAAAACAAGACTCAGGCTCCAACCTCCCAATAATACAAGACCGATAAACACTCCGGCATTTTCCATGGGGTTTCCCAGAAAGAGACTAAACAGTAATACGCTAAGCAGGCTCATTCCCAGCATGAGCAAAGAGTTGAACAACAGTTTTGCAAGAACAAAACTCGTCGGGGAAGCAATAGAGTAAAAATAGAGCATCCTGCCCCGGCTTTCCTGCAAAAAGCTTTTAGCCACTGCGTTGATACAAATAAACAATTGAATTACCCAAAACAAGCCATTCCAAACCTTGCTTTCAGGCTCGTCAATAGCCATAAATAATACAAAAATGGTCGCACCGATGTAAAGCAATATGCCATAAAAGCTGTACTGCTGTCTTATTTCCAGCAATAAATCTTTTTTAAAGAGCGTGTATATGCGCGTGGTTAGCCCGATGGGGAAAATTTTGTTGCGAAAATAATACTTAATGTGCGTGGATAATGTCCTATTTTGCCTGTTACAAAAGCCCGGCATGTTAAAAACAATCCCATCCTTTTCAACTCTATTCATCCTGTTTTCCATCGTTGTTATTTCTTCCTGCAAAAACTCCGGTTCAGCGAAGGGTGTGGTTTTAACGTTCAATCCTGAAACAGGCAAGCGGTACAGCTACGACATCAACTGGGATACTGATCAAAAGGTTATGGACAGAAATGATAAGATCAACCTGCAAGGCAACCTTTCTTTCGAAGTGATTTCAAACGATGGTACTGTCAAAACGTTAAAAGGCGAGTATCGCAGATTCCGGCTTTATATGAAAATTATGGATCTTGAAATGGATATAGATACAGACAAACCGGTGGATTCAGTATCAGAAAGTGAAAGTATGGAAGGAATGATGCACCGCCTGTTTTCTAAAATAAAAGGAAGCTCTTTTATTATGAAGGTCGATGAGAAAGGTAATATAAAATCGGTAACGGGATTCGATGAAATAATAAACGGTATCGTAGGCCCGGCCGGTCTGAACGAAGAAATGGAAGTACAAATGAAAGCATCATTAAAGGATCAGTTCAGTGAACAGGAGCTGAAAAATCAGCTTGCGCCTGTGTTTGTAATTTTTCCCGACCGGGCAGTTAAACAAGGTGACAGCTGGGAAAGAAAGTATGGAATTACAGGAAAGGTTCCCGCTGACTTTACCACTACATACACGGTAACACAAGTAGAAGGCGATCACGTAACGTTGGATGCAAAGTCCGTTATTGGACCAGCCCGCGAAGGGATGCAAGTAAACGGAAAGCAATCCGGAAATCTACTTGTAAACAGCAAAACAGGTTTGGTTCTGAGTGCAGCGTTTAAGCAGGAAATGAAAACTAATGCGAATGACCTACAGGTAACGATAAATGGCGCAGGCAAGGTTACCGGCAGCGAAGGAAACTAAACCACGGACACATAATTAATTTTTTTCATTATAACATATTCTGCATCGGGGCTCATAGGCATCTGTGGCCCCCAGCATTACCTGGTCCTCATTCGGGATTTTACGATAAGAATAGTTAGCGATATTTCCGCATCGTACGCAAATAGCGTGAAGTTTGGTAACATAATCAGCCTTGGCCAGCAAAAAGGGCATCTGGCCGAATGGTTTACCCGTAAAATCCATGTCGAGCCCGGCGACAATCACGCGTATGCCATGATAAGCCAGCTGATCGCAAACATTGGGTAATTCATCATCAAAGAATTGGGCCTCATCAATGCCGATCACATCAACATCCTGCGCCATCAGCAATATTTTTTGAGAATTATCAATCGGAGTGGATTGTATTTCGTTGGTATCATGTGATATGATCCTGATTTCATCATACCGGATGTCAATAGCTGGCTTGAATATCTCGACCTTCAGATTCGCAATCTTTACTCTCTTTAAACGACGGATCAATTCCTCTGTTTTGCCACTAAACATCGATCCACAGATCACTTCAATCCATCCGCGTCGCTCCCCGCGGATACTGGGTTCAATAAACATTGTTAAGATTTTAATTTCCCAAGCTCGAAATCAATTTATTGGCAAACAGTTTGTACTTTTAGAATACTGATTTCCGGATAGCGGTCAAAAGTAGCAAAATGGAACGAATAGAAATCTTGATATCCAAATTAAGTGAACAATACCAACAGAAAGCTTCTTCTGAACAAATGCTGGTCACGCTCCAGCTTATACAAAATGAGTTGACCAAACAGCAGCACACAAACAAGACTTTGGGAACGTCAAAAGTATCGGTGGTAATGCCTTCGATGATGAAGATTGATGCTTCCCTCTACGAAAAGTATGCACCGAAAGCTGCAGAGCAACCTATTGTCCGCGAAGTAAAGGAGACGGTATTAGTAGATGACAAATCCGTTTCCATCGTAAAAGAAAATGGCCAGCTTGATATCGTCTTTGATCCAATGGTAGAAATACCCACGCTTTCGCACCAGTTAAAAAACAAAGGTTCGGATGGGCAGCCGGAATCACTAAATGACCGGCTAAGAAATGGCAGGGCAGAATTGGTGGAAGTATTAAAAGAAACTCCGATAAAGGACCTTCGTAAGGCGATCGGCATCAACGATCGTTTCTTATTTATTAATGACCTGTTCCGGGGTGATGAAGCGATGTATGAACGCAGCATTAAAACAATCAACAGTTTTAATATTTATCCCGAAGCCGAATACTGGATCAGCCGCGAATTAAAAGTAAAGCTCGGATGGAATAACGATTTGCCCGCCGTTGCACATTTCGATCAACTGGTCAAAAGACGGTTCTCCTGAATGAATTGAGTTATTTTTTGCGTCGCTCCTTTGTTAGCATAGACATATTCTTTTGATTTGCTGCAACTGTTCAAATATTCATTTTGATCCTGCAACAACTTCTGTAGCGCCATTGTACATTCATGCACGTTTCTGATACTGACGGCGCCACCAATTGCAACAAGGTCAATTGCTTCATTGAATTTTCCATAAGCGGGACCAAATAATACAGGTTTGCCAAACACGGCCGCTTCAAGAGTGTTATGTATGCCTTTTCCAAATCCTCCGCCTACGTAAGTGACATAGGCATATTTGTAAAGACGTGAAAGCATGCCGATACTGTCGATGATAAGAACGTTTGAATTTGGCGTTGGGAGA
>Ga0068859_100005774_pt1 | contig 12576 bp, 8 predicted proteins | sample KBSSwiS22_FD_66585 | JGI IMG/M metagenome (GOLD analysis project Ga0068859, IMG submission 66585) | Switchgrass rhizosphere microbial communities from Kellogg Biological Station, Michigan, USA - KBS Switchgrass S2-2 | ecosystem: Host-associated > Plants > Roots > Rhizosphere > Soil ... | reverse complement strand
AGCGCGATGAACACCGGGATCTGCACCACGATCGGCAGGCAGCCGCCGAGCGGATTGATCTTCTCGGTGCGGTAGAGCTCCATCATCGCCTGGTTGAGCTTCTGGCGATCGTCGCCGTAGAGCTGCTTGAGCTTCTCCATCTTCGGCGCGAGCACCTTCATCTGCGCCATCGAGCGCCCGGCCTTCGCGTTCAGCGGGTAGAACACGAGCTTGATGAGGATGGTGAGGAGGATGATCGACCAGCCCCAGTTGCCGACGTGCCCGTGGATCCACTTGAGGATCCAGAAGAGCGGCGCGGCCAGGATGTAAAGCCAGCCATAGTCGACGACGAGGTTGAGGCCCGGCGCGACCTTCTCGAGGGTATCGGTCTCCTGCGGACCGATGTAGGCGGGCACGGTGACGCTCGCGGTCGCGCCGGGCGCGATCGCGCCCACCGGCACGACGACGCCCGCGGTGTAGAGGTTGTCGGCGACCTTGCTCGTGAAGTACTCGCGCTCGAGGCCCGGCTTGGGCAGCCATGCCGACACGAAATAGTGCTGGACCATCGCGATCCAGCCGTCCTTCGCCTTCTTCGGGTACGGCTGCTTGCCTTTCTCGACGTCCTTGAAATCCACCTTCACGAACTTCGATTCTTCGGTGTAGACCGCCGGTCCGGTGAAGGTCGTCACGCCCGCGAAGGGGGCCGTCTGCGCCGCCTCCTCGCTCGGCGGATTGCCGTCGCGAAGGAATTGGAAGTACGCATACGGGGTGAGCGGCTTGTCGCTCTTGTTGGCGATCTCGTAGCTCACCGCCACTTCGTACGACCCGCGACGGAACTCGAACTTCTTCGTCACCTCCGCGCCGCTCGCGTCCTGCGCGTGCAGCCGCACCTCGAGCGCATCCTTGCCCGGCGCCAGCGCAAAGCTTCGCGCTTCCGCGGTGTAGGGCGACTTGTGGTTCGGAAGCCCATCGCCGAGCAGTCCGCTCTGCGTGACGAAGAAGTGCTTGACGTTCGGCTCGAGGAGCGTGAGCGCCTTGGTGTGGTCGACCGCCGAATGCTGCTGCAGCATCGTCAGCCGGCCGATATCGCCGCCGGCGGTATTGATCTCGACCTCGAAAAGGTCGGTCTTCACTGCGATCGGCTGGCCCGACGGGCGCGTGGCCCCTCCGGCCTGCGCGATGGATGGCGCGCCCGGAACGGCGCCCGCCGCAGGGGCCGCGGGCGACGACGGCGTGGAGGAGGGAACGCTCGGTGCCGGAATACCCGGCGTAGCGACCGTCGCGGGCGGGGGCACCTTCGGCGCGCTGTGCTTCTGCCACGCGTCCCACAGGAGCAGCGCCGAGAACGAGAAGACGACGAGCGCGATGAGTCGTTGGGTATCCATCATGGTCAGGGAACCGGGTCAAACCCGCCCGCGTGCCACGGATGGCAGCAGGCGATGCGTCGCAGGCCGAGCGCCCCGCCACGGAAGAGGCCATGACGGTCGATCGCTTCCTCGGCGTAATGCGAACAACTCGGCGTAAAGCGGCATTGGCCGCCCCACCATGGACTCAGCGCGTACCGATACGCGCGGATCAGCGCGAGCGCAATGCGCCTCAATGCGGTTCCCTGGCGCGGTCCAGGAGCGCGATGACTTCGGCCACCATCGCGCGTTCCGCGCCGGGATCGGGCCGTTTGCGCAAGGAGGCGACCACATCCACGCCCGTGAGCTTCACGGGGTGCCGCCGGAAAGCCTCGCGCAGCGCCCGCTTCACGCGGTTGCGCTGGACCGCGGAAGGCATGAGGCGCCGTGCGATCGCGATGCCGAAGCGCGACATGCCGGGCCTGCCGGGAGATACGTGAAGCACCACGTGGTCGGTTCGAAGCTTGCGGGAGTTGCGGAAGATGTTGCCGAATGCCCCGTGCACCGTGAACCGGTGCCGGCGGGACAGCCCCTCGCTCCGGGCGCCCCGCATGCGGCCTAGACGGACACGCGCTTGCGGCCTTTCGCGCGGCGGGCGTTGATCACCGCGCGTCCGCTGGCCGTCTTCATGCGAACGCGAAACCCGTGCGTTTTCTTGCGGTGCGTGGTGGACGGCTGGAAAGTGCGCTTCATGGAAAAAGCCTTTACGGATTCGACGGAGCGAAAAGCCCGAAATTATAGCGGATCGTCGCGCCGGACGCATTTCCGATCCGTCCGCAAGGCGGTAAATAAGCGCGCCGGCCTGTGGATAAGTGGCGCCAATCCAAGTAAAATTTCGATTGGATTTCACCCCGTCCGTTCCCCCTCGCAAGACTCGATCGATCGCTCATGGATTCCCTCTGGCCGTCGCTAGCCGCCGAACTGAAAAAAGAGCTGCCGGCCCAGCAATTCGACACCTGGATCAAGCCCCTGAAGGCGGAGCGTGACGGCGACCAGCTGGTGCTCCTTGCCCCAAACCATCACGTGCTGAGGTGGGTGCGCTCCAACCTGCTCGCGCGCATCGAGTCCCGCGCCGAACGCGTCGCGGGAGGGCCGCTCGTCGTGAACCTCGTTCTCCAGGAAAAGCCGGCCGAAGTGCAGATTGTCCTGCCGGAGTCGCTCCCCGTCGCACCCACGGCGTCCGAGCGGCCGCTGCGCGAGGAGCACCGCCTGAATACCGGATTCACCTTCACCAACTTCGTGAACGGCAAGGCGAACCAGATCGCCCGCGCCGCCGCGATCCAGGTCGCCGAAAATCCCGGCACCGCGTACAACCCGCTTTTCATCTATGGCGGCACCGGCCTCGGCAAGACGCACCTGCTCCAGGCAATCGGGCTCGAGGTCCTCAAGCGCAATCCGAGGGCCAAGGTCCGCTACATCCACGCCGAACAGTTCGTCGCCGACGTGGTGCGCGCCTACCAGCACAAGAGCTTCGATTCGCTGAAGCGCTACTACCGGTCTCTCGACCTCTTCCTCATCGACGACGTGCAGTTCTTCGTCGGCAAGTCGCGTTCGCAGGAGGAGTTCTTCTACACGTTCAATGCGCTGTTCGAGGCGCACAAGCAGGTCGCGATCACGAGCGACTGCTTTCCGAAGGAAATGACCGGAATCGAGGAGCGCCTGATCTCGCGCTTCGGGTGGGGACTCACGGTCGCGGTCGAGCCGCCCGAGCTCGAGATGCGCGTGGCGATCCTCCTCAAGAAGGCGGAGAACGACGGCGTGCGGCTCGACGAGAACGTCGCCTTCTTCATTGCCAAGCACATCCGCTCGAACGTGCGCGAGCTCGAGGGAGCGCTCAAGCGCGTGCTCGCCTATGCGCGCTTCAACAACGCCGCCGTCAACGTCTCGACGGCGCGCGAGGCGCTGAAAGACCTCCTCGCCGTCCTCAACCGCCAGGTTTCCATCGAGAACATCCAGAAGACCGTCGCCGACTATTTCAAGATCAAGGTCTCCGACATGTATTCGAAGAAGCGCTTCCGCTCGGTCGCGCGGCCACGGCAGGTCGCCATGGCGCTCGCCAAGGAACTCACCCAGCAAAGCCTGCCCGAGATCGGCGAGGCGTTCGGCGGCCGCGACCACACCACCGTGCTCCATGCCTGCCGCAAGACGCAGGAGCTGCGGGAAAACGACCAGGAGTTCGCGCGGGATTACGCGCAACTCCAGCAGATCCTCCTGGGATGATGGCTGTGATCACCGGGAAAACCTGTGGGCGCTTTGGAGCCCGCTTCGCGTCGCCGGGGTTATCCACAGGTTCCGGGGCGCAACCAGGCAAACCGCACCCGATCGCAATGGGCATCAACGCACTGATCGATAGACGTATTCCAGAGTTATCCCGCTCCGGGGCCTCTCCTATTAGCTGTTAACCAAGTTCTTTTCTTAAAAAGATTATGTTGAAAATCAAAACGACCAACGACAAGCTCCTCGGCCCGTTGCAGCAGGTCACGGGCATCGTCGAGCGCCGGCACACCCTGCCCATCCTGTCGAACGTGCTGATCTCGGCCGCCGACGGCAACGTGGATTTCCTCGCGACGGATCTCGAGGTGCAGATCACCTCGCGTGCCGCGCTGGGCAACGGGGCGGAAGGATCGATCACCGCCGCGGCTCGCAAGCTCTACGACATCCTGCGTTCGCTCCCCGAGGATGCCGAGGTGAGCCTCGAGGCCAAGGAAAGCCGGATGACGGTTCGCGCAGGCAAGAGCCGCTTCAACCTGCAGACGCTCGCCGCCGCCGACTTCCCGCGCATGGTCGAGGCGAAGGATGCGTCCAAGACGCTCACCCTGCCGCAGAAGGCGCTCAAGCACGCGCTCGGCCTGGTGCAGTTCGCGATGGCGGTCCAGGACATCCGCTATTACCTGAACGGCGTGCTCTTCTCGGTCGATAACGGCACGTTGCGCGTCGTGGCGACGGACGGCCACCGGCTGTCATTCGCGAGCCAGGCGCTGGACGGCGACCACGGGAACGTGGAAGCGATCCTGCCGAGGAAGACGGTGCTCGAGCTCATCAAGCTTCTGGGCGACAACGACGAACCGGTGGCCCTCGCGATCGGCTCGAACCAGGTGCGCTTCTCCTTCGGGGGGCTCGAGATCGTCTCCAAGATCGTGGAAGGAAAGTTCCCCGATTACCAGAAGGTCATCCCGACGACGCACAAGAACCGCATCGAGCTCGACCGCGCGGCGCTCGCGCAGTCGCTCAACCGCGCGGCGATCCTGTCGAACGAGAAGATCCGCGGCGTGCGCCTGGTGTTCACCAAGGACGCGCTGTCGATCATCTGCACGAACAACGAGCAGGAGGAAGCCGAGGAGAGCCTCGCGGTTTCCTACGATGGCGATCCGCTCGACATCGGCTTCAACATTTCGTACCTCCTCGACGTGCTCAATCACGTCGATACTTCCACCGTCTCCTTCTCGATGGGCGACTCGAACTCGAGCGCGCTCGTCCAGATGCCCGGCCGCGACGACTTCAAGTACGTCGTCATGCCGATGCGCATCTAGAGGCCGGGGACTCGCACCAGGAAATCAATGGCAACTGTTCCCCAGACGCAAGGCAACGGCCGGATCGAAAACGATTACGACTCGAACAGCATCAAGATCCTGAAGGGGCTCGAGGCGGTCCGCAAGCGCCCCGGGATGTACATCGGCGACACCTCCGACGGCACCGGGCTGCACCACATGGTCTTCGAGGTCGTCGACAATGCGATCGACGAGGCGCTCGCCGGCCACTGCGACGACATCAAGGTCGTCATCCACACCGACAACTCGATCTCGGTCGTCGACAACGGCCGAGGCATCCCGACGGACATCAAGGACGATGACGAGCAGAAGCGCTCGGCGGCCGAGATCGTCATGACGGAGCTGCACGCGGGCGGCAAGTTCGACCAGAATTCGTACAAGGTCTCGGGCGGCTTGCATGGCGTGGGGGTATCCGTCGTGAACGCGCTCTCCGAGTGGCTGAAGCTCAGGATTTGGCGCGACGGCCGGACCCACGTGATGGAATTCCGCCATGGCGAGGCGGTCGAGCCCCTGAAGGTCGCCGGCGATACCGAAAGGCGCGGGACCGAGGTCCACTTCCTCGCCTCGCGCGAGACGTTCTCGCAGATCGAGTTCCACTACGAGATCCTGGCCAAGCGGCTGCGCGAGCTCTCGTTCCTCAACAACGGCGTCAAGATCGAGCTCATCGACCAGCGCACCGGCAAGAGCGAGAACTTCGCCTACTCGGGCGGCGTGAAGGGCTTCGTGGAATACATGAACCGCTCCAAGTCGGTGCTGCACAACACCATCTTCCACGCGATCGCCGACAAGGACGGCGTCACCGTCGAGGTCGCGATGCAGTGGAACGACTCCTACGTCGAATCGGTCCAGTGCTTCACCAACAACATTCCGCAACGCGACGGCGGCACGCACCTCACCGGTCTGAGGGCCGCGATGACCCGGACGATCAACAATTACATCGAGAAAGAGGAAATCGCCAAGAAGGCGAAGGTAGAGACCACCGGCGACGACATGCGCGAGGGGCTTACCTGCGTGCTTTCGGTCAAGGTTCCGGAGCCCAAGTTCTCCTCCCAGACCAAGGACAAGCTCGTGTCCTCCGAGGTGTTGCCCATCGTCCAGGAGGTAGTCGGGCAGAAGCTCGGGGAATTCCTCCTCGAGAAGCCGGCCGACGCGAAGATCATCTGCACGAAGATCGTCGACGCGGCGCGCGCGCGCGAGGCCGCGCGCAAGGCGCGCGAGCTCACGCGCCGCAAGGGCGTGCTCGACGGCAGCGGCCTGCCGGGCAAGCTCGCCGACTGCCAGGAGCGCGACCCCACGCTCTGCGAGCTCTACCTGGTGGAGGGCGACTCGGCAGGCGGTTCGGCCAAGCAGGGCCGCGACCGCAAGTTCCAGGCGATCCTGCCGCTCAAGGGCAAGATCCTCAACGTCGAGAAGGCGCGCTTCGACAAGATGCTTTCCTCGGTGGAGGTGGCCACGCTCATCACGGCGCTCGGCACCAGCATCGGCAAGGACGAGTTCAACCTCGACAAGCTCCGCTACCACCGCATCATCATCATGACGGACGCGGACGTGGACGGCGCGCACATCCGCACGCTGCTCCTCACGTTCTTCTACCGGCAGATGCCGGCGCTGGTCGAGAACGGGCACATCTACATCGCGCAGCCTCCGCTCTACAAGGTGAAGCACGGCAAGGAGGAGCGCTACCTAAAGGACGAGCACGAGCTCAAGCAGTACCAGCTGCGCAAGGCGCTGCACGGCGCCTCGCTCCTTCCGGGAGCGGGAGCGGCGCCGCTCGCAGGCGAGGCGCTCGAGAAGATCGCTTCCGAATACCTGACGACCGAAGCGGTGATCGGGCGTCTTTCGATGGCGATGGATGCGGCGGTGCTGCGGGCGTTGCTCGATGTCCCGAAGATCTCGCTCGCGGAGAAGGACGGAGCCACGCAGGCGGCGAAGGCGCTGCATGCCGTGCTCGCCCCGCACCCCCCGAAGGCGCACATCGAGCGCGATCCGACTTCCGACGGCTGGCGCCTGCGCCTCGAGAAGATCGTGCACGGCAACAAGGTCGAGACGGTCATCGACCACGCGTTCCTGGAAAGCGGCGACTACGCCCAGATCCTGAACACCGCCGAGCTCGTCACGGGCCTCATCCGCGAAGGGGCGGAAGTGAAGCGCGGCGAGACCGCGCGCAGCATCCGCAGCTTCAAGGAAGGGCTCGACTGGCTGCTCTCCGAGGCGCGTGGCGGGATCGGCATCCAGCGCTACAAGGGCTTGGGCGAGATGAATCCGGAGCAGCTCTGGGAGACCACGATGGATCCCGAAAAGCGCATCCTCCTCAAGGTGCAGATCGACGACGCGATCGGTGCCGACGAGATCTTCTCGACGCTCATGGGCGACGAGGTCGAGCCGCGCCGCCAGTTCATCGAGAGCAACGCGCTCGGGGTGTCGAACCTCGACGTCTGAAGGGCCGGCCGCCTACGCGGCCTTGCGCATGCGCGACGAGCGGCCGCCCGCCTTGCCCTTCTTCGACTTGGCGGCGAGGAGTTCGACCGCTTCCTCGAGCGTGACCGTATTGATCGCGTCCTTGTCGGGCAGGGTCGCGTTCACCTTGCCGTGCTTGACGTACGGGCCATAGCGGCCCGAGTACAGCGCGACGGGCAGTCCGTCAGCCGGGTGCTTGCCGAGCACCTTGAGCGCGCCGCGCGCCCCGAACTGCTTCGGCTCCTTCAACAGCGCCACGGCCCGCTCGAGCCCGATGTCGAACACGCTCTCGTCGCGCGGGATCGACTTGAAATGCCCGTCGTGGCTCACGTACGGACCGAAACGGCCGATCGCGGCGTGGACCTTCTTTCCGGATTCCGGATGCGGCCCGAGGTCGCGCGGCAGCGCAAGGAGGCTAAGCGCGACCTCGAGCGTGAGCGCGTCGGGCTCCACGTTCTTCGGCACCGACACGCGCTTGGGCTTCTTGTCGCCTTCCATCTCCCCGAGCTGCACGTAAGGTCCGTAAGGCCCCTGCATCGCGAAGATCGGCTTGTGCGTCTTGGGATCGGCGCCGAGCTCGCGCTTCTGCGGCACCGCCTCGGCGCCCTCGGGACCGTCGAGGTTGCGCGTGTAGTCGCAGTCCGGATAGCCGGTGCAGCCGATGAAGCGCCCGCGGCGGCCGAGGCGAATCGTGAGGTGGTGCTTGCCGCATTTCGGGCACATCTCGTCGAGCGCTTCCTGTGTCACGTCCTTGCGCGACACCGATTCCTTCTCCCCGATCTGCGCGGAAAAATCCTTCCAGAAACGCTCGAGCACCGGGATCCACTCCTGCTTGCCGTTGGAGATGTCGTCGAGCTCGTCCTCCATCTTCGCGGTGAACTCGTAGTCGACCCAATGCGCGAAGTGCTCGGTGAGGAACTTGTTGACGATGCGCCCGACGTCGGTGGGCATGAAGCGTTTCTTGTCGAGAGTGACGTACTCGCGGTTCACGAGCGTCGAGATGATCGAGGCGTAGGTGGACGGCCGGCCGATCCCGTATTGCTCCAGGGCCTTCACCAGGCTCGCTTCCGAGTAGCGCGGCGGGGGCTGGGTGAAATGCTGCTCGCCGTAGAGCTTGTCGATCTTCACCGCATCGCCCGTCTCGAAGGCGGGCAGCCGCTTGTCCTCCTCCTCGACCGTGTCGTCCTGGTCCTCGTGATAGACGGCGAAGAATCCGGCGAAAACCATGGTCTGGCCGGTGGCGCGAAAGATGTTCCCCGGGCCTCCCACGACGAAGTCGACGGCGACGGTGTCGAACTTGGCGGGCGTCATCTGCGAGGCGATCGCGCGCTTCCAGATCATCTCGTAGAGCTTGCGCTGCTCGTCGTTCAGGTAAGGAGCGACGGATTCGGGCGTCCGCAGGATCGAAGTCGGCCGGATCCCCTCGTGCGCTTCCTGGGCGTTCTTGGAGGTGCTGCGGTACTGGTTGGGCGCCTTGGGCAGGTAGTCGCTGCCGTAATTCTTCGTGATGTAGCCGCGCATCTCGGAGACCGCCTCCTTCGAGAGCGTGACCGAGTCGGTGCGCATGTAGGTGATGAGACCCGTCACGACCTTGCCGACGGTGACTCCCTCGTAGAGGCTCTGCGCGACTTTCATCGTCCGGTCGGTCGAGAATCCGAGCTTGCGCACGGCTTCCTGCTGCAGCGTGGAAGTCGTGAAGGGCGCCGCGGGCGAACGAAGCTTGCGCTTCTTCTCGATCTCGCGGACGCGCGCCGTGCCCTTGCCGTGCGTCTCGAGGAAGCGCGTGATCTCCTCGTTGCGCGCCGCATTGGCGACCGCGAACTGGTCGAGCTTCTCGCCGTCGAAGTGCGTGAGCCTCGCGGTGAAGCCGATGCGGTCCCTCTGCGCGTCGAAATGGATCGTCCAGTATTCCTGGCTGCGGAATTTCTCGATCTCGAGCTCGCGCTCGACGATGAGCCGCAGCGCGGGGCTCTGCACGCGTCCGGCCGACAGTCCCCGCCGGATCTTCTTCCAGAGCAGCGGCGAGAGGTTGAAGCCGACGAGGTAGTCGAGCGCGCGGCGGGCTTGCTGCGCGTTCACCAGCTCCATGGAGATCGAGCGCGGATTCTTGACCGCCTCCTTCACGGCGCCTTCGGTGATCTCGTAGAACACGACGCGCTTCAGCTTCTTGTTCTTGAGCGCCTTGCGTGCCTTGAGGATCTCGGAGAGGTGCCAGGCGATCGCCTCGCCCTCGCGATCCGGGTCGGTGGCGAGCAGGATGTTGTCCGCATCCTTCACCGCCTTGGTGATCGTGTCGACGTGGCGTGCGTTGCGCTCGATGATCTCGTATTTCATCTCGAAATCGTTGGCGGGGTCGACCGCGCCGGTTTTCGGCACGAGATCGCGTACGTGGCCGTAGGAAGCCAGGATCTCGAAATCGCGTCCGAGATACTTCTTCAGGGTCTTCGCCTTCGAGGGCGATTCGACGATGAGCAGGTTGGCAGCCATGGAGCTAGGGAGGAAATCCTTTTTTCATTCTATAACGCGCGGTCGCGGGGGCCGGCGGCGTCAGTGGGTGCGCATGCGCTGGAACAATCCTCCCGCCAATGCGCACACCGCGCCTTCGATCTCGAGCAGGGCGAGACGGGCCGCGAGCGGACCCGCGGCTCCTCCGGTGCGCTCGGCGAGCTGGTCGATCGAAACGGGCGAATATCCCATCGCGCGCAGAAGGGGATCGCGGGGCGTTTCGTTACACGCAGGCAGCTCGGCCGGCGCGCCTGCGGCATCTAGGCCGAGGTCCTCGAGGACATCCGCAGCGCTCTCGACGAGCTTCGCACCGTCCTTGATCAAGCGATGGCAGCCCTTCGAGAGCGGCGAGTGGATCGAGCCGGGAATCGCGTAGACGTCGCGATTCTGCTCGAGCGCATAGTCCGCAGTAATGAGCGAGCCGCTTTGGGTCGCGGCTTCGACGACGAGGACGCCGCGCGCGAGCCCGCTGATGAGGCGATTGCGTCGCGGGAAGTTTTCCTTCGCGGGAGGCGTTCCGAGCGGGAACTCGGAGACCAGGACGCCCGCCGTGGCAAGCTCTTGGCCGAGCGCCCGGTTGCGACGCGGGTAGATCTCGTCCACCCCCGTGCCCACTACCGCGATGCTGGAAGAGCGGCCCCGCAACCCGCCGCGGTGGGCTGCCGCGTCGATGCCCAGGGCGAGCCCGCTGACGATCGTGAGGCCCGACTCCGAGAGCGCGAAGGCGAACGCATCGGCGTCGTGCAAGCCCTGCCGGCTCGCGTTGCGGCTGCCGACGATCGCCACCGCGGGCCGATTGAGGAGCTCCACGCGCCCTCTCGCATAAACGACGCACGGAGCTGCGGCAATTTGCCGAAGCGCCTCGGGATATTCGGGATCGCGGATGGTGATCACGTGATTGCCAGGCTCCTCCAACCATTCGCTCACGGCATCGATCCAGCGCGGCGGCGGGCCGCTCGCGAGCCGATCCGCGCAGGCCTCTCCGAATGTCGCGGCGATCTCCCTGCGCGGCGCAGCGAGCGCTCGCTCGGCACTCTCGTACACCTCGATCAGGAGATGCTGCTTGGCGACCGAAATGCCGGGAACGAGCGTGAGCCGCAGCCATGCCAGCTGGTCTTCGCGCAAAGGATTGGGAATCAACGCGGGTCTCCGTAAGGGAACGGGAGGATGCCCGATAAACGGCCCGAGGTCACGTCGCGCTGACGATCGAGCCAAAGCAAAAGGGGGCCGAGGCCCCCTTTTTGCGGATGCGGTCGCTCTACGGAGTCTGGACCAGATCTCCGACGTAAATGGGACGGCTCGCACGCATGACCATCGCGTACGAGAGCTTTTCGAAGACGCGGAAGACGAAGATGAGGCCGTTGCGCTCGTCGGGCAGGACAACCTCCCCGGGCGGCGGCGCGCCGGGCGAGCTCGCCTTCGTAAACCACGGGTTGAACATGTTCGTGGGGCTCCACGTCTGCCCCGGCCTGTGCGATTCGAGGGGGGTGCCGCGACGATACGTCGCCAGCACATGCCCGACCTCGACACCGTCGCGCGAGCCGCGGTTGATCGTGATGATCTGGTATTGGCCCAGCTCCGAAACGCCGCCGTCGACCGACATGATCGATCCGGTGATCGGCTTGTCCGGAGAGTGGGGCACATAGCTCGGTATCGTCACTTCGCGCGCGGGCATCAGGCGATCTCCGCGTGCGATCTCTTCGCGGGCCTTGAGCACTTCGAGCGTGGTCGTCGGGCCGAAGCGGCGCACGCGCACGTCACCCACGTACTTCGCCTCGTAGCCCAGCAGCTCTCCGGTCTCGGGATCGTGGAGCGCGGCACCCGGACGGAAGACCTGCCAGTTGAGGATCTCCGTGCCGGTGATGCGGTCGGCATATGTGACGTCGCCCGCGCCAACGACCACGCGCTGCTCGTCGTTCGCGACGATCGCGGGCGCCGAGTCGAGGCCCCCTGCGTCCACGACGAGCGGCTGAGTGAGGAAGGGGCCAATCGCCGAGCCCGGAATACTGGGGATGGCGGTGCGCAGCGGCTCGACGCGGATGCGCGGGTCCAGCTTCACGACGTTGGCTTCCGCTTCCGCGGCGCCGCCGCCCGACCCCAGCGAGAGCGACGGATACTCGCCCGACTTGTCGAGCCTGATGACGTCGCCCGGATAGATCCAGTGCGGGTCCTTGATCCGGTCCTTGTTCATGTTCCAGATCTCGGGCCAGCGGTACGGCTCCTTGAGGAAGCGCCCCGCGATGCCCCACAGCGTGTCGCCCTTGACCACGGTGTAGGAGTCCGGCGCGTCGCTCTTGAGGTCCGACATCGTGACGCGCGAAGTCTTGTCCGCGGCGGCGCCCTTGGGCGCCGACTTTTCCGCTCCCGGAGGCATTCCGTCTGACAGCGCCGGGACCGGAACCAAACTGGCCAAGGCGACGACTAAAGCTATAATTGTCTTTCCCATGGCGGCTCTCACTTGTGGATATGGACCTCAGGACCCATATTCAGGAAAAGGGTTACGTCCCCTTTTTCAAGTAGTGCGAGAGATTCTGCACATAATTTATTCTATTAGCAAGCATTTATGGCCATTCTGGAGATCCTGCAGTACCCCGACCCGAGGCTCCACGAGCCCGCCAAACGGGTCGAAAAAATCGATGCCCAGATCCGCAAGCTCGTCGACGACATGACCGAGACGATGTATG
>Ga0068859_100005769_pt1 | contig 12587 bp, 6 predicted proteins | sample KBSSwiS22_FD_66585 | JGI IMG/M metagenome (GOLD analysis project Ga0068859, IMG submission 66585) | Switchgrass rhizosphere microbial communities from Kellogg Biological Station, Michigan, USA - KBS Switchgrass S2-2 | ecosystem: Host-associated > Plants > Roots > Rhizosphere > Soil ... | reverse complement strand
GTGAATACATTGTCATCATGCGCGATGGCACTCGACTCATAATGAGCCGGCGTTATCGCGAACGATTGAACGAGCGTCTGAACAAACCGAACTAATCGCTCACGCGGCGCCGCTGCGTGAAAAACTCCTGCCGTACATCCCACAAACTCACCGTAAATCACTTTTCTAATGCAGCCACCATTACGCTGCGACTAGATTGGTTCATCCATATATGAATACTCCCGCGTCCCATATCAAAACTCGAAACTCCTCAAGCTCAACCTCACCGATCCTCCTTGATCCCAAAGGCCGCACCTCGCAGGTAGACGCCAATCCACCGGGGACGCTCACGCTTAGCTATTTAGTTTCCCGATCGTTTGAGGAAATCATCGTGGGCCTCTGCAGGGGAGACAAGAGCGTCCACGGTTGTGGGCCGATAGTACTTAAATGATCGGAAGAAGAGGCCACGGCCGACGTGGCCTCAACTTCACGAACTCTCAGCTCATTGTCGGGGTTGCTGCAAGCGCCGGTTTAAGGCGTCCGGTTGCGCCGCGGCCGCGTCAGCAATCACGGGTAAAAGCGGATGCCTGTTCCTCTTAACTGGAAAGGGCACCACGTCAATTGACACTGCATCCGTACCAGCAGGCTCTGCCCGATAGGTATAGATACCTTCAACATCGAGCGGATCTATTGGCGGGCTTGCAGGCAGCACCTGATAAAACACCTCAAAAATCACAAACCCTTCGATATACGGCGGCGGTGGTGAATTCGCCGGTGGCGGTATCGGTGGAACGGGAATGTTGAGGTGACCATAGATGTCCCGGCAAACGACTTCCAACGCCCAATCAGGATCCAGCTTCTCATCTATCCTGAATTGCGGCGCAATCGGCACTTGCCCGCCCTTTAACTGGATTATCTTCTTGCGAAAGGTGATGGTAAGTCCGGTGTTGTTGTGAACGTTGATTTTGGTTGAGTAGTGGCCCGCCTGAGCATCCGGCACAGCCAGGATGGAGGCGTCCTTCTGCACTCCGCAGATGAATTTTGCCGCGTAAGTGTCGGTTACGGTTGGTGGATTTTGAGCTAGCGCAGTTGCGCCCGTGACTAGCAAGCTAAAGACGCTTGCGAGTGTGATTAAGGTCATTCTTCGTACTAACTTTTCCATGTTCTTCTCCTTTACATTCACTTTGGTGAAAGAAAAGCGCTACGCCATAACACTGATGAACCAGCGTCAAGCGATACGCGACGAAAGCGAGATTCAGGAGATCTGCCGGCGACTCTGAGGTGAAACAGTAAGGAAGGATTTGTCTCTGTCGTTCACCCTTGGTTTGTCCGCAGCATCCGGTCGGGAATCACGCCGTGAGTGAAAATTCTGGGCGTGAACTATCCGCTAGTGATGGGCGATGTCTTTAGTGGATTCGCGAATGATATTCCTGCGTGAAATGACTGTCAACGAAGATTTGGCGACAGCGATGTCGAGCAGTTCGACGCCATATTTCTATGAAATGGTTTCCGGAAGTTGGTCTCTTGAGAGCTTTGCTTCGGTCTTAAAACCAAGGCAAGATATGCCTTTTCGAGTCCTACCTGGGGAAAATACATACCTACTCGATTAGAAGAGGCTCCCGCGAAGATGGCCTTTACTTTTTATAGCCTCTGCTCTAAAACGACCTCACAGATTATTGGGCCGTTGACTTCCGTTACAAACCAGAATAATCTCCGCACGCTTTCCCTGATGAAGGTGGACCCGAGGATCTGCGTCCTCGCGCACTCGGCAGTTCAGTCTTCGATGGCGCTCTGAAGACCAATTTTTATCGAGATTAAGACACAAATTAGTAGGCGCTTATTCACCAACTCATGGGTGATCGAGGAGCAATTAAAGCTGCAAAGCGCGGGAGCGACGCCCTTCTTCGTTGGGTGCGGGCCTCTGAAACGGATCATATCGACCTTTCGGGCGCTGATCTGCGCCATTCGAATCTGCGATGGACCAACTTTGCAGGAGCTAATCTGGAGGGCGTTGATTTTACTGGGGCGGTTCTTACCGGGGCGTATTTCGGGCCTGCAACATTCAGGTCTAAGGAGCCGTTTGTTTCTTCCGACGACATCCCGGTGAATCTCCGTTCGACATGCTTCAAAAACGCGGCATTGCTTGCGGCGACATTCAACTACCCCGAAATACAGGGAGCCGACTTTAGCAATGCTTACTTGGGCCTCGCGAATTTCCGAAACGTTACATTCGATAACAACTCATTCAATAATGCTCAACTCGTCAACACCGCATTCGATAGTTGCAATATGTCAGGGATTCTTGGGTTGGATTCTATCCAGCATCATGGTCCGTCTCATCTCGACGTCGAGACACTCTATCGGTCTCCCTCTTTGTCGCAGCGATTTCTTCGCCAAACCGGAATTCATGAGACGCTAATCAACTACATTCCAGACCTTATCGCTGCGGTAGAGCCGATTGGTTTCTATTCGTGCTTTCTTAGCCACGCTACAGCAGACAAAGCATTCTGTGACCGTCTTTATGCGAGAATGGTCGAAGCTGGGCTTCGTGTTTGGTACGCGCCGGAGGACATACGTGGGGGTGAACAACTCGTTCCGCAGATAGCTAAGGCGATCAAGCTATACGACAAAGTCATCATAGTCTTGTCTTCCAACAGCATGCGAAGCCAGTGGGTATGCAATGAGATTCGGTGGGCGCAGAAGCGTGCAGCAACGGGTGCCCCACAGGCACTCTTTCCAATCTCCCTCGTCCCGTTCTCTTCTATTACGGCGTGGGAGTTCATCGATCCAGATACAGGTACGGATATTGCCGCCAACATACGTAGTTATTTCATCCCGGATTTTTCTGATTACGACGACAACGACTGTTTTGAGAAGGCGTTCCAACGACTCTACAGGGACTTAAAGGCAAACGCTGAGCAACCGAACCGAAGAAAAGGCAGTTTCAGTTCGTGCCCAAGTTGTGGCGCTGGATCATCGCCAGGGTCCTTTGCCGATCCATTCCGCGTCTTTCAATGCTCAATTTGTGGGAGGTATTACTGTTACAGATGTCCCGGCAGTAACGAAGGTCGAAAGTGTCCGGACTGCCGCTCTGACAAAGCGATCGTGTGAGCATCAGATTAGGGCGCTTCCAACAAGTGTTGCTGAAACCGAGTAGTTGCTTTAACAAGAAAGTTGCGAAGATTGTCCACTGTGGGGAGCACTATTCCCTTAATAATGGAAGATGAGGCCGCCACCCAAGGCGGCCTTAACTTTTGTGATGTGATCTGTGAACTTAATTTGTTACGCGATTTCACGAATAGTTAATCAGTTCGCCAGGGACAGATTGTTATCTGGGTTGAAGTGCGATTGATTGGAGGGTTTATCTTTCTTCGATGGTGGGGCTCCCTCTATTTTTGAAGCCCAACCACAAACAGAACCAATCAGCAAGACATAAGCTAATTCCCATAAATCCCGTGATTCCATCACATCGTTTCGCTGCGGGGTCATGCATAATTATTGACAATTGTTTATAAGATCGAATACAAGGCGGATGCTTCACCTATTCCTCTGTAGGAGTTCTAACCATTTCTCCTCTGTCGACAATATTTAACGTTAGGAAAGTCTCAAGTAAGAGCGCCTATGTCAAAATCGACTGATCGTGGCAACGCAGCCAATCGTCTTTTTTCGTCCGAGAAGTTGCTTCAAGAGGCAATCGCAGGCTTATTACAGCGAATGCCCAACATCTCGGGAGTTCAAATCCTTCAGGGGCCGCAGGAATACGGAAAGGACTTGATCTTCACCTATAAAGGTGGTCTTGAAGAAGAAATACTTTGCGCCTGCGTTGTAAAAAAAACTGAGATCACTGGCAACGCCGCGCACTCCAGCGGTGCTCGGACAGTTTTTAATCAGGCGCAACAGTGTCTGGACACGCCTCACACAAACATGGCAGGAATTGAGGTGCCGATTGAGACCGTGTACGTCATGTCGCCGTTTGATCTAAGTCCAACAGCAACGAATTCAATTAGAGGTCAACTCAAGGACAAATCGAAGAACGTAAAATTCATATGCGGAACATATCTTTTCAGCCTCTTTAAGAAGTATTGGCCCGACTATCTCGCCGATGAAGCCGCCGCTATTGACCAGCACCTCAAAAACATAGTCACCACACTCGAGAATCACAATCCGCTTTTCGGCGTCGCGATGAACTACGACATTGGCAAACAAAGTGTATTCGCCAAGAAGGTCTACGTTCCCCAGGCCTTCTTCATTGCGCTCAACGGATTAGTTGCGGGTTCTGTTGTCACAGAAAGTGTTCCAAGTAGCGCGTTGATCGGTGGAGCACTCTCCGTAGATACACTAAGAAGGCTCAATCTGCAGTTGGAAAACTTCCAGTCCGCAGTCGAATACCTCCAGGGATGGGGCTTGGTCACCAATGGCGACATTGGGAATATATCTGCACCGATAACCAATTTCCTTAGAGTCCTGGAAGATGAGTGGAGACATACGGTAGTTCACAATTACGAAGCCCAGGAGGAAATGCTTGCTAAACGTGAAAACCGTAAATTCCGGAGGGTTTCTCCAGCAAGCTGGGAGAAGAAGTATGCATGGCTTTTTGAGAGGTCAGAGACAAAGTTGGGTAAAACCTCGGACACCCTCGCGACGTTGGGGCATCTCGTAAGTGCTAGAGACGCTACTCTGAGCTCTCTAGAATTGGAATTCAGCAACTTGGACCAAAGTCTTTCAAATCTTGCGCGGCCTTGGAATGAGTTCTTATCGGACTCTCAATTGCCGTCCGTCATGAATCTCCTTAGCTGCGCGCAGGCGGCACCTGACGGGCTATTCAAAATATCCTCCGCAACGCGTGTGAAGCTTCCGTCAAATCTGTTAGATACGTGGAACGGGTCGATCTTGATTGTTGGGGCGGCAGGTTACGGCAAAACGTCTTTCTGTAGATGGAACGCTTTGCGCGACGCAGAACGATATAGTTTGGACAAAGCCGCTATCCTGCCGGTATACATACCATTACACCAATTATCGGGCGGCAAACTGGGATCATTTGAGAATGCGTTCTTGACCTCACTACATCGATCGGCCCTAGTTGGCAAAAGCAAGGCTACGAAAAACAAAGAAGGGAAAAGAATTCGACTATATCTCGACGGATTAGACGAGGTGCCCTCCGACACCAGAAAAAGACAGATCGTAGAACTCGCCCAAAAAGGAGTTCAGGGCCGCGAAGACTTTCAAGTGGTTCTCACCGCCAGAAACCATGTGCATGGTCCATACTTGAGCTGGCTTCCACGGCTCTCTTTAGCCGGCTTCAAAGACGAGGAAGTGAAGAACTTCATTAATCAATGGCTGGCTAAAAATGATCGCGTGAACTTCTACGAGCAGCTCAACCGCGCGTCCTCTCTAGCTAATCTCATGCATGTTCCGCTACTCGCGACCTTGATAGTTCTTGTCTTTCGCCAGACTGGTAGCTTACCTGAAAACCGCACCAGACTCTATCAGGTCTTCGTCGAGTTGCTTTCCGGCGGATGGGACATGGCAAAACGAATGATGCGCCAATCACGTTACGAGCAGGTTATCAAGCTCAGAATTCTACAGAGTGTAGCCGCCAAAGTTCATCAATCACGACGCAGAGAATTCGGCAATCAACAGATTATCGATGCGATCGAAAACACTTTTTCGAAGTCTCTCGCATCCGAATGGAAGTCTCTTCGGGATGAACTGGTAAGCGACGGGTTGATCACGAAAAGCGCTGGAGTCATCCAGTTCGCTCATCTTTCTTTCCAGGAATTTCTGGCAGCTAAACAGTACAAGGGCGAACCGAGTGCTAAACTCGTTTCGCGTGCACTCGAGGCATATTTGCTCGGTGATAGTTGGTGGAAGGAAGTCATCATCTTTTACATAGGGTTGTCTGATGATCCAACGGAGATCGGAGATTGGCTTGTATACAAGATGAAGCATCTTGTAACCACGCATAAAGAAGCAATACACAGAGCGAACGTAAAACAGATCTTGCTGGGTATCACCGAATTCTATCCTCACTACCCAATTGAACGTCACCTGAAAGAATTAGACGTAAGAGAAGTCGCTGTTTCTTTTCCGAATTAATGTCGAGTTAAAGCCGTTGGCCTCAGAAAGAAGTTGAGCGCGGTAGGACTGCCAGTTACCCGACAGCCACCGGATTGGCCAGAGGCGGTCACCACCTCCGGCTCCCACAGAACGTAGCGTGCAGTTTTCCCGCACTACGCTCTTCGAATGTTGCTTCACGAACCTTTGCGTCCTCGCGCACTCGCTAACTCCGCCTTTCACTTCAGTCTTGCTGACATTATGCGGGCCAATGCATAATCCAAATGCTTTAGAGTTATTGAATTAACTTACCTTCCGAAAGGCCTTCTCCCAGAGCCGAAATGAAAACACTAAGTAATAGGATCCTTCCCGGGTTATTAATGCTCGCGGCCTGTGCTCTGGCCCCTGTAGCCGCACTTAGTCAGTGCGCAGTGCCGACCCTCCGTGCTGCTATCGACTTCGACTCGGGGGACCGGCCGCCCGAGATCGCTTCCGGAGATCTCAACTCCGATGGCCGAACGGACCTCGTCGTCCCAAGCCCCGCTGCCGATGAAATCATCGTCTTCATGGGAAACAGCAACGGCGTGCCAACAAGAACCAAGTTGGCCGCCCCAGACCGACCTACAAATGTTGGTATTGGCGATTTCAACCGCGACGGGAAAATGGATCTGGCGATCATGCACGGTGAGTTCAGCACCGCCGGTGTCTCCATCATGATCGGCGACGGATCAGGCGGGTTTGGGCCACCCACCAATTTTCCGATTACTACCTGGGACTACCTGGTTGTTGCCGACTTCAACAACGACGGCAATGCTGACGTGTTTGTCAGCTCAGATGATGCGGGCTCCTCACAAATACTGCTCGGTAATGGTAGTGGTGGCTTAAGCGGTGGCGCCAACGTTAGCGTTGGCTTCGGCCGTCGAGTAGTGCCGGGAGACTTCAACAAAGACGGCAAGCTGGACCTGGCTCTTGTTGGTGACGGAGCAACATTTGTATCGGTGATACTGGGTGACGGGCTGGGCCATTTCAGCGCGCCGAAAACATTTCCCGTTAGCGACGGCGCCAGATTCATCGCTACGGCTGACTTCAATAACGACGGCAACCTCGACCTCGTAACTGCGGGTCACGTTAACGGCATTTCTGTGTTGGCTGGTGACGGAGCAGGAAACTTTGGCGCAGCAACCAGTGTAAACCTCGGTTTCTCCACGGCGACAGTTGTAGTTGCCGATTTTAACGGAGACAGTAAACCGGACGTCGCTGTGAGTGGCGGCCAAAGCACGATCGCTATTCTCGCTGGTAACGGCAACGGAAGCTTTGGTACGCCCACTCTGTACCGCATCAATACTTCAGCGTTAGATATCGTTAGCGGCGACTTTGACGGCGACAGCAAAGCTGACGTGGCGATTACCAATACGTCTTTCTCACCTCTGACAAGTATGAGTCTTTTTTACGGTGATGGCTCCGGGAAATTGCGGTTCGCTTCAGTTATACCGGTAGGCTCAAGCCCATTCGGAATTACCAGTGGTGATCTAAACAATGACGGTCATGATGATCTGGTCTACGTTAACATTGTCCACAATACTGTTTCCGTTCTGATTAATGACGGCAGTGGCGGCTTCGGACCACCCGCTACTTTTGCAGTGGGAGCCGAACCACGCTCAGTAGCTCTGGGTGACTTGAATGGTGATCAGAAACTCGATCTCGTAACAGCAAACTCCAATGCCTTTTCAGTTTCAGTCTTACTCGGCGACGGCCAGGGAGCGTTTGGACCTGCGACCCATTTAAACGTACCCGGCTTTAATCCTGAGTCTGTTGCAATAGGCGATCTGAATAACGATGGCAGGCCAGACCTGGTAGTTGCGTATCGGAGCGCAAACAGCGTCTCAATCCTGCTCGCAAACAGCAGTGGTGGCTTCGGATCACCGACAAGCTTTCCGGTCCCATTCGGCGGGCTGGATATTGCTATTAACGATTTAAATCGCGACGGTTTACCCGACCTGGTAGTCGCAAATATCTCTGGTGTGTCCGTTTTACTGGGGAACAGCAGCACTGGTTTTGGACCAACGAACACACTGCCAACTACTGCGACCACCGTGGCTGTCGTTGTCGATGATTTCAATGGCGACGGGAAGTCTGATATCGCTTCCGCGGTTATAAATCAGAATATCATTAACGTCTATCTCGGAGACGGACAAGGCGGTTTTAGTCAGCCTACGCCTTTCCCTGCAGGTTTCGGGGCAAGTTTTTTAAGATCAGCTGACTTCAATGGCGACGGCAATGCTGACTTAGTTACCGTGAGCAGTTTAAGCACGGCCTCGATTCTTCTCGGAAACGGATCAGGCGGTTTTGCGGCGCCGGTTACTTTTGAGGCTGGCACGGGAACGCCAACTCGCAAGATAACTACCGGAGATTTCAACTCAGATGATCGTCCGGACTTTGCTCTAACCGACCAGTCGGGAAGTGTTTCGGTAATTTTCAACTCCTGTTCTGCAACGGCCGTGTCACTGCCAACGTTATCTATCGGTAATGTGACTATTAACGAAGGTGAGGCGGGAACGCTGGATGCGACCTTCAACGTCAGCCTTTCGGCCGCCAGCAGCAAAACAGTCGTTGTATCTTTCTATACCGCCGGACGCGATGCCTCGAAGGATGTGGACTATCAGACAAGATTGGGTGCGTTGACGTTTGCGCCTGGAGTAACTGCTCAAACAATTACGGTGCCTGTGATAGGCGATGCGCTCGACGAGTTTGACGAACAGTTCGATGTGCGGCTCGTCTATCCGGTCAACGCAGTCGTTAGCGGTGGGCCAGGTCAGGGAACGATTCTAGACAACGACTCGCCGCCGTCAATTTCGATCAACGATGTGACAGTGAACGAAGGACATGTCGGCACGACTTCAGCAGTCTTCACTGTTTCGCTTTCCGGGCCCAGCGGAAAACCAGTCGGCATAGTCGTACATACTGCTGACGGAACGGCCCAGGCAGGGATCGATTATCAATCACTTGATCTCGGTCTCTCATTCAATGTTGGCCAAACGAGCGTCACCGCTACTGTCGCAGTGATCGGCGACAATCTCAACGAGCCCAACAAAACGTTCTTTATAAATCTGACTACGCCTGTAAACGCTACGGTTGCTGATGGTCAAGGTGCAGGCACAATTGTCGATGACGATCCTTTGCACTTGATTCTTGACGAATCAGGGCCGGCGGCCGATCAGGCGACAGCACTTGACTCGATATTAATGTTGAGAGATCCGTTCCAGCTTCAGAGTGTCGCTAACTGGCCGAGCATGGGAGCCGATCGAAGGACGCGAGTGATCGTTTTCGCTTCAAGTCTGGAACTCTTCCAGGGCCAACCACCTTCGATTGTCGTAGTGAGTCTGGTTGATAGTAATAATCAAACGCACGAAGTGTCTGCGGAAGACGTGCGCGTCGTGCCTAACTTTCCGTTTACGCAGGTAGTCTTTCCGTTGCCCGCAACCCTCTCATCAGGTGTTTGCAAAGTAACGATTAAGGCGCACGGTCAAATTAGCAATACGGGAACCATTCGAATAGCGGCGCCATAGTCTTAGTTTGGGATTGATCTGTGCAACCTCGGTGTTCTCTGTGTCTCTGTGGTGAACTAATTCTCGGCCCAACTTAACCACAGAGACACAGAGAACACCGAGGTTGCACAGAGAAGAAATGCAAATTAAGACACCACCATTTTGTTGACTGTTTTTTACAAGTTCACTAATGTAAACGAAGTCCCCATACGGCGCCTCTAAGCTGACCCAACGGCTTGGCTAAAAGACTTGAAGGAGACCTCCTCTGCTACTACACCAAATCCCTCGCGTCTCGTTTTTCATCGCGTTTCTTGTCGGCACTTTTTCCCTGGTTCACGCGCAAAGCCCGCCGACGGCCCTGGTCAGTATTAACCGGTTCGGAAACGGCAGTGGCAATCAAGCGGTCTTTAATAATGCGCTGAGTATTAGCGCAAACGGTAGGTACGTGGCTTTCGTTAGCGAGGCGACAAACCTTGCCGCGAACGATAACAATAACGCCACTGATGTTTTTGTCCGAGACCGGCTAACGGGCCAAACAATTCTCGTTAGCGTGAATGCGGCCGGCACAGGTACTGGGGACCAATTCTCCAGGGCGGCGACCATCACACCCGATGGACGTTTCGTCGTCTTTATAAGTGCGGCCTCGAATCTGGTCACTGACGACGCAACTCTACTCATTCATGAGGACGTATACATTCGCGATCTACAGTTGGGAACCACCAGACTTGTAAGCAGAAACTTCGCCGGCACCGGGCGTGGTAATAGTGCTTCAGGATTTTTCGACCCACTGGGGATTAGCGATGATGGCCGGTACGTCGTCTTCACGAGTTTGGCCACAGATCTCACTGCCATCCCTGACAATAATAATCAGCTCGACGTATTTGTGCGTGACTTGCAAACGAATACTACGAAGCTTGTAAGCGTCAACAAAAATGGTGCCGGCCCCGGCAACAATGTTTCATCGGTTGGGGTTATTACGCCAGACGGTCGCTTTGTTGCCTTCACCAGTGAGGCGCGAGATCTGATCGCCATCGATACTCCGTTTCGACAGGTTTTTATTCGTGACTTGCAAACCAACACGACAAAGCTTGTTACTCGAAACTTTTCCGGAACCGGCGCGTCCGGCGGTGGAGTCGATCCAGCCAGCGAGCGTAATCTGGCGATTTCTGATGATGGCCGTTTCGTTGCCTTTACGGCTGATGCCCATGATCTGGTGTCTAACGATACTGGTTCAACTCGCGACATCTTCGTCAGGGACACGCAGCTCGAAACGACTCTTATCATCAACATCGCCAAAGACGGACTACCTCCCACAACAGGTAATTCGGGAAGTTTCGCGATGACGCCGGATGGCCGTTACGTCACCTTCGTTAGCGGTTCTGACAACCTCGTCAATAATGACTCTAACCAGCAACAAGACGTCTTTGTGCGAGACCTGCAAACCAACACCACGACGCTAATCAGCGTAAACCAAAGTGGTGTTGCGGGTGGCAACGGACAGGCTGACGGCTTCTTCGTAAGTCCCTTTGTACGACCGTCGATTAGCGACGATGGCCGTTACGTCAGCTTCGGCAGCTCCACCGCGAACCTGACGAATACGCCCGATACAAACAACTCTCTCGATATCTTCGTCCGCGACAGACAGACGTCAACCACGATTCTCGCCAGCAAGAATTTTTCCGGCTCGAGTAGCGCCGATCGAGGAGCGGGCGCAGCCTTGATTTCGGCTGATGGGAGCACCGTCTGTTACTTCAGCGGCTCGACCGATCTAGTCGGCTACGACACCAACGACGGAATCCAGGATCTGTTTGCATTCGTGAATATCGAGCAGCCGGGCCAGGTTCGTTTCAAGTTTGCCGTCAACGATGCTGGTGAAGGAAACTCCGCGACCGTCACGGTGAGCAAAGTTGGTCCACCGGGATCAACCGTTACAGTCGCTTACAGCACGAGTGATGGAACCGCAATCAGCGGCAATGATTACACACCCGCATCAGGTACGCTCACGTTTGGACCAACCGAAACCGAGAAGACCTTTACTGTTCCTGTTTTGAATGACTCGTTGGACGAAAACGACGAGACGGTGATTTTGAAGCTTTCCACTGTCAATGGCGGTGTGTCCTTTGGCGAACCAGCCATAGCAGTCGTGAGAATCGTCGATGACGATCCGTCGCCAACCGTAGAGATAAATGATGTGACAGTTGAAGAAGGTGATTCAGGAAGTACGTTAGCGGTTTTCACGATCACTTTATCAGCAGAGAGCGGAAAAACTGTGAATGTAACTATAGCAACACAGGCCGGAACAGCTACGCCTGGCCTGGACTTCGGCGCCGGTTCGTTGCTGCTAACTTACCTTCCGGGGCAAACGGTCAAACAGGTAGTCGTATTCGTCGCGGGGGACACTGCGGTGGAGGGTATTGAACACTTCTTCGTCAACCTCACTAACCCGGTAAATACAACCATCGCTGACGGGCAAGGTGTTGGCTCCATCATCGATGATGACGCGCTGGTTCTCCTTACGGATGCCAACTCGCAGAGAGCACTCGCGCTCACTTCGATAACACAAGTAGCAGAGCCCTTTTCGATCAGCAACGAATTTGCGTTCAACTCCGATCACCTTACACGAATTTCGCTATTTGCGATCGGCATGAGACTCAACGCGGGTGAGAATGTTGCGGCTTCAGTGACAGCAACAGCGGAAGACATTCGCGGCGGGGTTCACCCGCTCACTGTCGAGTTCGCGGGGGACGTCCCGGGGTTTAATTGGCTTACGCAAATTGTAGTGAAATTGAATCCTTCGATAACGTTTCCCAACGATGTGAAGATCAAGATCACATACTTGGGAACGACAAGTAACGCCGTGACTGTGGCGGTCAAGCCTTAAAAGAGTGGGGTGGTGTCTTAAGTTGCATTTCTTCTCTGTGCAACCTCGGTGTTCTCTGTGTCTCTGTGGTTAGTTGGGCCGAGAATTAGTTCACCACAAAAGACACAGAGAACACCGAGGTTGCACAG
>Ga0068859_100005768_pt1 | contig 12587 bp, 12 predicted proteins | sample KBSSwiS22_FD_66585 | JGI IMG/M metagenome (GOLD analysis project Ga0068859, IMG submission 66585) | Switchgrass rhizosphere microbial communities from Kellogg Biological Station, Michigan, USA - KBS Switchgrass S2-2 | ecosystem: Host-associated > Plants > Roots > Rhizosphere > Soil ... | reverse complement strand
GCGAAACATTCTCAGGCCATTGGGGATGACGCATACCTACTTCAACCTGACACCGTCTTCTTTGGCGAAGGATCGCTCGAATAACTATGCGGTTTCTGTCAATGTCGATGGGAAGGAAACTATCAAGGCAAACGGGCGCGAGTTCGATACCGGGATTACTACTCCGAATGGCGGGCTCAATGCGCCGCTCGGCGATCTGGTGCGCTGGGTAGCATTCCTGACCGGAAAGAATTCGCCGGCTACCCGTCCGATTCTGTCACGCGCCACGCTCGAGGAGATGTGGCGTCCAGTAGTAGTTATGAATGCATCTTCGGACCGGCCAGAATCTATGGGCCTTTCGTTTTTCCTCGATCCACGGACTGGGTCGTCAGCCCCGATCACTTTCATCGGCCACACCGGGAGTCAGGCCGGCTTCCGTGCCTTTTTTGCATTTAATCCACTGACGGGAGCTGCCATCATCGCGGCCTTCAATACTTCACACGAGTCCGGCCATAACGATGCTGAAACTAACGCGGCGCGCAGGTCTGGGGAAGGATTCAACGCCCTCCGCGAGCAATCATTCTCGTTGCTGCAATGAGTAGGCTGCTCACCTGATTTCCACCATGACGAGCAACAATGCGGACTGAGAATCGCAGAATCGCAGACCTGCCCCCCATGACTGACCTACATCAGTGTTCCGATCTCCAGTATGAAAGACTTCAAGAGAACGGCGGCCTGTTGTATTGTACGTGGCCGAGATGGACTTAACCGAGCTAAAAGAACTCCTCAAAGGGACGTCCGCGTTCTCGCTCCTTTCGGACGATGAGTTGGGTCGTTTCGGTCAGCACTTCGAGGTGGTGCATTACACCCTGGGCCAGAGTGTGGTCCGCGCGGGCGACGAATCAGATTCGTTCTATGTGGTCTATTCAGGTCGGGCCCGTGTCATCGGCGCCAGCGACACCGGAGACGAAGTCACCGTCGGGACACTAACCCGAGGCAACTCCTTTGGCGAGCAAGGACTCTTGACTCGTTCGCCCCGCAACTTTACGGTGCGCGCGGCCAGTGACCTGGTCCTCCTTCGACTTGCCATCGACGACTTCGATCAGCTGGTCAGCCAGCATCCGAACCTGCGCGAGTATTTCGACAAATATATTTCCGACATCTCGATCCGCAACTTCCTTAAACTCTGCACTGTATTTGCTCCTTTATCGCCGCAGGAAATCCGCGATTTGCTCGGGGCGATGAACCTAAAGAATTACGCAGTAAACCAGCCAATCATCCGGGAGGGCGAAGCCGGGGACGCATTCTATCTCTTGCGCAGCGGCAGTGCGCGGGTGATCAAGGAGAGCAATGGCCACAAGGTTCTGAAGGTATTGAAAGCTGGGGATTCTTTCGGTGAATTGGCGTTGCTTACTGATCAGCCGAGAGCCGCGACCATTATTACGGACGAACCATCCTCGGTGTTTTGTCTGGAGAAGAGTGAATTCGATCGTATTGTTGCCGCCTCGCCAAAATTCAAAGATGCCATCGTCTCGGTCGCCTCAGGTTATAGCAGTGCTGCGGTGCGGGAAATGGAACCCTCCCGCGGACTCACTATCGATACCGCGGAACTCGCCGAGGCACCGCAACCGGAAGCAGCCCTCTATCGTGCACGGCGAAAGCGACGCTATCCGGCACTGCTCCAAATAAGCGAGACCGATTGCGCCGCCGCCTGCCTCTCGATGATTTTGCGTTACTACGGGAAGCACGTCAGCATTAACCGGCTGCGAGAATTGATAAGTGTCAGCCGTGAGGGCGCCTCGCTCTACGACATAGCTGAAGCCGCCGAGACTTTGGGCTTTCACACCCGCGGCATTCGCGCTTCATTCGAGCATCTCGAGAAAGTTGAGCTGCCCGCCCTCGCCCACTGGGAAGGCTTCCACTACACGGTCTTGTACGAGGTTAAACAGGACCGTGTGGTACTAGCCGATCCTGCGATCGGCCTGCGCAAATTGTCCCGGGACGATTTTGAAAAAGGTTGGAGCGGATATTTGTTGTTGCTGACTCCCACCGCGAAGATAGAGGAGGTCGAGGAATCAAAGACTTCTTACGGTCGCTTCCTGCCTCTACTCAAGCCTTACTACAGCTTACTCTTCGAAATCTTTCTGGCATCGCTGCTCCTCCAGCTGTTTGGCCTGGCAACTCCGATCTTCACCCAGGTGATCGTGGACCAGGTTCTGGTGCACAAAAACACGTCTATGCTCAACGTGCTGCTGGTAGGGATGCTGTTGATCGCGATCTTTCAAGCGATTACGGCCTCCCTGAGATATTACCTGCTGGTGCACACGACGCGACGCTTAGACATGCAGATGGTGGTCGATTTCTATCGCCACATCCTGGCTCTGCCGATGCGTTTTTTTGAAGAACGCAAGGTCGGCGACATTCTGAAACGATTCAATGAAAATGCGCGCATCCGGGATTTCCTGACTGGTCGCACCCTGGGCGTGGTACTGGATTGCCTGATGGTGTTCGTCTTTCTCGGTTTGATGTTTTACTACAACGTCAAGTTGACACTGCTGGCCCTGCTTTTTATTCCCGGCTACATCATTCTCACGGTCGCCGTCACCCCGATTTTCAAGCGCCAGTTTCGCGAAGCGTTTATCAAAGCTGCCGAGGCAGATTCGCAGATGGTCGAATCCGTAAGCGGTGTCGGTACGGTGAAAGCGACGGCGGCGGAAAGACGAGTGCGCTGGAAGCTGGAGGGACTGATTGTCAAATCACTGAACGTGCAATTTCGGACCGCGCTTTGGGGAATGGGAACGATCTCAATCGGCAATCTCCTGCAGATGCTGAATATTATTTTTCTTTTCTGGTATGGCGCCCACCTGGTAATCAATGGAGAGCTTTCGATTGGTCAACTGGTGGCCTTCAACCTGCTGGTGGGGAACATTACACACCCCATTCTGAATTTGGTGGACTTGTGGCGTGAGTTTCAGGAAATCAATATCGCGTTCGAGCGTCTCAACGACGTTTTCGACGCGAAGCCCGAGGAAGACCCGGCGAAGCCAGGGTTAATCAGGATGCCGGCGATTCGCGGCCACCTCAAATTCGACAACGTTACGTTCCGGTACCCCACTCGCGCCGATAAGAACGCGCTGCAAAATATCAATCTTGAGATTCTGCCGGGCCAGACTGTGGCGTTGGTCGGACGCAGCGGCTCAGGTAAGACCACTTTCGCGAACATGCTCTTACGGCTTCATCAGCCGAACGAAGGGCGCATTTCCGTCGATGGTTACGACCTGCGCCAGGTGTCTGTCAGCAGTTTGCGTTCGCAGATCGGTGTTGTGCCTCAGGATGTTTTTCTTTTCAGCGGCACGATCCGCGAGAATATCGCATTTGGGGATCCGGACGCGCCGCTGGAGCGCGTCGTCGGAGCGGCCATGCTGGCCGGCGCGCACGAGTTCATCAGCGAATTACCACTCGGTTACGAAACCAGGATCGGCGAGCGCGGCCAGAGTCTCTCGGGCGGACAGAAGCAGCGTGTCGCCATTGCCCGAGCCCTGTTCAAGCAGCCACGCATTCTGATCTTTGACGAGGCCACCAGCGCTCTCGACAGCGAGAGCGAACGCGCCATCCAGCAGAACCTCGATCAAATTCTCAGAGACCGCACCACCTTGATCATCGCGCACCGGCTCTCGACCGTGCGCAACGCCGATCGGATCGTCGTGATGGAGAAAGGGGCGATTGTCGAACAAGGCAATCACTACAGCCTGATGGAGCAGAAGGGGATGTACTACTACCTGAACAGCCAGCAACTGGAGACCTGAGACTGTCTTGAAACCGCCACGCGTTAGATTGCCAAAAATGACTGATCGCCTTTCCCTCGGCGAAACCGGCTTGCTTGTCAGCCCTTTTTGTCTGGGCATGGTGCGCTCGGACGAAACTGCTTCTGCGGCCTTTGATGCCGGCATCAACTTCTTTTTCCTGAGCGCCGATCTTCATTGGCCGGGATACGAATTAGCGCGGCGCGGCCTGGCCAAACTTTTGGCGCGTGGACCGAAAATACGCGATCAGATCGTAGTGGCGATAGTGAGTTATGTGACCCAGCCGGAGTTTTGTGCCGGCGCGCTCGAAGAGGGCCTGGAGTCCGTCCCTGGTTTGAAGTTTATCGATGTCGGAGTCATGGGCGGAGCCTATGCAGACGAATTTCTGACGCGTCTGGGAGTTTATTTACAGATTCGCAGAGACGGGTTATTCGGCCTCAGAGCGTTAGGCACGACCTTTCACGACCGCGAGGCCGCGCTCCTGGCGATCAACCACCATCTGGTTGACCTGGCTTTCATCCGTTACAACCCGGCGCACACAGGCGCGAAGTTAGACGTCTTTCCTTATCTCACCCAGTCGCGGACTTTGCTTTATAACTTCAAGAGCACTTTGGGTTTTATTCGGTCGAAAAGATATGCCGAGCTTGGTCTGAATGATTCGTACTGGCGGCCCGGGGTCACAGACTACTATCGTTTTGCGCTGACTCGGCCGGAAATTGACGGCCTGCTGTGTTCACCGACGACTCCGCGAGAGGTAAAAGATCTTTCAAGCGCGCTGGAAGAGGGACCGCTCGATGAAGAGGAAGAGAAGTACCTCATAGATTTGGCGGCGCTGGATGAAGGGAGTGCAGTCTTGATCACTGACGATGTGAAGGAAGGTTGAAACAGAAGCGCGTTCGGGAAAAACCGGCTTGGCGAAATGTCGGTGCCGGCACAAAAGAATGTGGAAATCGCCGCGTGACCCGTTGTATATTCTCGTCGCCTGTCCTATAGCGAACGAAAAACACCGACGTTTTTTCTCTGAACGGAAGGAATCAAAATGGTCACCAAAAAAACCCGCAAGAAAGCAGGAAAGAAGGGCCGGGTTAAGACCCTTACTCTCAAGCGCGAGGGTATCAAAGATTTGAGCAGTAGTGAGAAAAAGAAAATTAAGGGAGGCGGCGGCATGTCGAGCAGCGTATTGCGTGGCACATAATCCCGCCGACATATAGCGCCGAAAAACAACGGAGTTTGTTCTCTAAACGGAAGGGCTCAAAAATGGTCATCAAAAAAACCAGCAAGAAAGCAGGAAAGAAGGGCCGGGTTAAGACCCTTACTCTCAAGCGCGAGGCTATCAAAGATTTGAGCGGTAGCGAGAAAAAGAAAGTTAAGGGAGGCGGCGGCGCTCCGGGCAGCGTATTGCGTGGCACATAGTCCGCCGACAGATAGCCGCTGAAAAACAACCGAGTTTGTTCTCTAAACGGAAGGAATCAAATTAATGGTCACCAAAAAAACCAGCAAGAAAGCAGGAAAGAAGGGCCGGGTTAAGACCCTTACTCTCAAGCGCGAGGCTATCAAAGATTTGAGTGGTAGCGAGAAAAAGAAAATCAAGGGAGGAGGCGGCGTCTCAGGCAGCGTATTGCGTGGCACATAATCCCGCCGACATGTAAGACACTCGTGCTGACGCGGTTATTCAAAGGCGACCAACAATCATTTTCGCCGGCTAGGCCGGTGATGTTTTCCCATCACTTTTGTTTGAAAGGTAGGAGCGATGGTCACTAAGAATAAGACAAGCAAGATGGCGGCAAAGAAAAGCCGTGTCAAAACACTAAACCTCAAGCGAGAAACCATCAAGAATCTGAGCGGCAGCGAGAAGAAAAAGATTAGAGGGGGCGGTGGTCTCGCCAGTGGGACGACGGGGACCACTTTGGCCCGTTAGGCTGATTTGAACGCGGCAGGCCTGGTAGAGAGCGATCGTTGAGTGACCAAGATCATAGGCTGGCTTAGCCTGTCTTGGTGTGTCCTCGAACCTTACGTTGCCTGGGTTTTTTGATGGCGTCGCGTACGCAATGGCAGGATGGATACCGCTCGTGTGAATCGGCCAGGAGTATAAGTAATGGTTACCAAAAAAACAGGTAAGAAAGCGGCGAAGAAGGGCCGCGTGAAAACCCTTAAACTCAAGCGCGAGGCTATCAAGGACCTGAGTGGTCCCGAGAAAAAGAAGCTCAAGGGAGGTAGCGGCGTTACAGGTGGCGTGATCCAGAGCCGAGTTCTATGACGGTCGCGGTCTCACACCCTCGATTGAGAGAAACACGAAGGGCAAATATTACGGCGCTTCAGTTCAAACACTAGAGGAGGAATCAATGGTCATTAAGAAGACGGGCAAGAAAAAAGGCACAAAGACAGGCATTAAGACAATCAATCTCAAGCGCGAGACGATAAAGGATTTGAGCGGCAGAGAAAAGAAGAAGGTCAAGGGAGGTGGCGGCGCCGCAAGTGGCATAGTCCAGAGCCGAGTTCTATGAGTAATAGCGGCCGGGACACGGTCGCGGTCTGACAATATCGGGGCAGACGTTATAAATAATTTTCTTCACTTCGAGCGCGAAAGAATAGAATAATGGTCACAAAAAAAACCGGAAAGAAAAAAGGCAAGAAAGGTCGCGTTAAGGCGCTCAATCTCAAGCGCCAAACTATCAAGGACTTGAGCGGCAAGGACAAGAAGAAGATCAAAGGTGGCGGCGGGGTCGGTGGCGGCGTGATTCAGAGTCGAGTTGTGTGAAATCGAGCTATGTCAACGACTGGCTCGCCTTCATTTGAAGACGCGTGGGCCACGTGCGGATAACCTGGAAGCACTGGGTCTATCTACCTACAAAGTAGCAGCAATGGTCGCAAAGAAGACCGGTAAGGTCGCGTCAAGACGATCAAGCTGAAGCGCGAGACGATTAGGAATCTGAGCGGTCGCGAGAAGAAAAACGTTAAGGGCGGTGGCGGCGCCATGAGTGGCGTGGTACAGAGCCGAGTTGCTTGAACCAGAACACAGTCACTTTCAGAAAGAAAGTAGTCGCCGCAAACGCCTCAATTATTTCCCCTTTTAAGTGGGAGAGGAGAACTCATGGTCACTAAAAAGTCTGCGAAGAAAAAGGGCAAAAAGCGCAGTATTAACACACTCCAGCTGAAGCGAGGCACGATTAAAGATTTGAGCGCTCGAGAAAAGAAGAAGGTCAAAGGAGGAGGAGCACTCGCGAGCAGCGTACTTATGGGTGCACGTTTTTAACCGGATCACCATCGAGTCAGCAGAATCACATCCTGCTTCGTTCGCGTCCTGTGCGTCTCTCAGACGGTGGCATCGGGTCTTTCTGTTTGCTACCCCTTGTCTTTTACCTTTTTCCATCTGAAGGAGGGAATCAGTTCATCTGCTTCAGGGAGTCCGCTCTTATCCAATTCGAATCTGCCTTCCTGAAAGACGAGCGAGTCTATCACCGGCCGGCGGTTGGATTGATTCCTGGCAATATCGATATTGAAGATCAGCCGCATTCGCTTCTCGTGATAGACCAGCGTGACCTCAGAAAGGTGCATCGTGCAAGTCCTGGCGTTGATGAACTCCAGGGCCGGAATTTTCTTGCCCTTGTCAAAATTAACCGACTCCGGCCGGTAGAAAGATTTGCCATCCTCGGCGAGCGAGATTTCGCCAAGAAATGTATCGGCGTCACCTATTGACTTGGGCAGTTGTTCCTGAACAGCCTTTAGTTCGCTCTGGCTTAGCAACTTTCCGTTTTCGTCGTGCACGAGATAACTAACCACGGCGGGATTACAATACTGCGCCTGAGATATGCTCGCAGACCCGCAAATCAGTAAGATGATTATCGAAAATCCGAGTTTCATATTCGTTCAGCGTCGACATCCTCCATACAAGAGATGACGGCGAGTATAGAGCTTTTTGCATCAGTCTGTACATTTAACGGGAGCCTGGAGTAATGTCCCACCTTGCGGTTTTCTCTGGGCGCCTGGCCGCTTTTGCGAGAGATGGTCGAGGAAAGACTCGTTCGACGCCAGGATGCCAAGTCGATGAATCGCAAAGTCACAATTTGGACAGTCACGGGAGTCCGACTTTGAACTGTTCGAGATAATCTTTAACCCACTCCGAAGGATTAATTGTGAAGTCAAAGAAGCCCGGCGTATCTGCAAATAAGATTAAATATGCTTCGGTAGGAGCTAACGCGCTTGCGGTTCGTGGCTTCAGTCCTTCTTCCAGCTTCTGGACGAATTTCGTAAAGCGTCACTGGAATCGAAAGCCACTCGTCATCAAAAATCCTTTTGCCGCGCCGGTAAGCACATCAGAGGAGGCTTTCGTTGCGCTAAGAAATGCTTCGGATAAGTTCGAGAAGGACGGCCGACAGGTCAAGTGGCAATTTTACAAAGGCGACGACGGTTTCACGCTGGAAGGCTACAAAATCAGCGGCTATGTTCCTGGTGCGAGTGACAAATCGCTGGCCGACTATGCCAACCGCATCAATACAAAGTTGAAGGGGGAACGCTTCGGGCTGGTGCTGCACGACCTGCAGGCATATCATCCGCAGTTTTATTTGCGTATGAGGGAATTTCTCAGCGGCCTCGCGGCGCAAGTCCGCGTTCGTTGGCGCGCGATGCCCGGATTGTTTGTTGGTAATTACGAGCAAACACCATTCGGTATTCATCAGGACCCTGCGAACGTCTTCGCGTTTGTCATCGAAGGCAGCAAGAGAATTTATCTGTGGCCCGAAAACTATTTTCGCGATTCATTTGATAGGGTACGAGCTTCAGATTTTGCGAAACTACGACGCGACGCGACGATCCTCGAAGGAGAACCGGGTGACGTTCTCTACTGGCCCGGACGCTACTGGCACGTGGGCGAACCACTGGGCGATTTGGCAATTGGCGTCAGCGTGGCGCTGGTTCCGGTCCAGCTGTCCAGCTTTATTGTCGGCGCCATCAACAATCACATTGGTGAATTCCTGCACCCAACGCTCACCACTGATGGCGGCTTCCCACATGCCGCAACCGACGTCGAAGAAAGTCCGGAAATGATCGCGGCGGCCGTTAAGCGGGCAGCGAAACTCCTGAAGCGTGCCCCCGACGATTCCGATTTCATCCAGTCGGTTCAGGTGTCCTGGCTGGACCACATGACCAGCGGCGGCAACGATCCGCCGCCCCCACCTTTGCCGCTGGAAACGCTGGATGACAATTGCCTCATCGGAGGCATACCGGAAATTCCGATCGTCTGGGTAACTTCGGACAATGAAATCGTTTGCTCTGCCAACGGCAACTCAATCTTGCTGCCGGCGGCCCCGGCCATTATTGGGCTGCTCACAGAATTGAATGGAGGGGCGTCGCTGAGAGTGAGAGACCTCATTAAAAAGTATACGGGAGCATCACGTCGTGACGGCGTGCAATTCAAAGTGACGAAGGAGGGCCTTCGCTTCCTGTTGTCGAAACTTTACAGCCTGCGTGCGATAAGCCTGCGAAACTAGAATTACTGGCGGGTGAAGCGAGATTCCGTCGCCGGAGGCGCTTCAAGTACTTGACGCGTAAGTTGGGCAAAACGCGCCTGGGATTCAATTTGCGTCTCGGAACTCACGCTGGTCGGCCGCGGATTCTTGGGGACGGCCAGCGATAAGTAAAGCTCATCTTCTTTATACATCAACCTCGCTGCCGTCATTTCGTCGAGAAAGTCTTCGACTTCTTCAGCACTGACTGTGGTGTTCCCCTCAGCTCGAAGAAGCTTCCAGACGTCCATGGCGGTAGCGCCCTCGTCGCACGCAAGATAAATTCTTGCCTCTGTGTCGCCCAAAGAGTAGTCGTATTTATCCAGGCCGGGACGGCGGTCGCGAATTAAGAGAAAGCCGGGTCCGCGGCGCCACTCCAGAACCTGATCGACGCTGAATTCGTTTTTCCAGTAGTCCACTTGCTCTCTCAGTTTGGTCAGGTAATGGTTCGGATTGCGACCGTCTTCGTGAGCGTAATCGAAAATATAGGCAAGATCGGTGCATGCTTTCTCGTCGCAGGGATATACGAACCGGTAGAACCGCCGCGGTCCGAGTATTTTGAGCCCGAATTCGTGCGGCCTCTCAAAATGTGGGCTGAATCTCTCTACCTCAATTTTGGAGAAAAAATCCGGTGGCCGAAGATGCGTGAGTGACTTCACCAGATCCGCCATGCGATCATATTCCTCGATCGGTTCGTGCGGAAAACCATAGATAAAATTCCACTCGGCGCGAACCCCAAACTCTGAGCACCATTTAAGCAGCCGAATATTTTGCAACGCGGTCGCCCCTTTTTCCATCAGCTTGAGAATCGGCGTGCTGAAGCTTTCGATTCCAATTTGGATTATCATCACGCCTGCTTGACGCATCGCCCGGACGTGTTCCTTCTTCAAGTTAGCTTTGGTTTCATAGAAAATCCTGAAGTCACATCCAGTATCGCGGAGCTTAGGCAAAACATCGCGGAAATAGCGCATGTCGATGATGTTGTCGACCGCGGAGAAGTTTAGTTGGCTGTATTTGCGCGCCAGGGCCACTAATTCATCAACAAGCAGCTCGGGGCTCTTGCTGCGGAAAGCCATCGACGACCCGTTCAGTCCACAAAAAGTGCAGTGCTTTTTGGCGCCCCACCAGCATCCTCGCGCGCTCTCGAACGGAATGACGAGATGCGGCCGGATCTCGGCACCAGAGGTACTGCGGTCGAGGCGCTCAAAAAACTCGTCGTAATTCGGCAGCGGTACGTCGTCCATCGGAATATTGCTGCCTACTTGATCGATGACGACTCGCTGTCCGTTCTCCCGGAAACAAAGGCCCGGTTGAGGGCGAACGCCACCGTTAGAGAGGTCCTTGATCAATTGTGGCAACACCCGCTCAGCTTCGCCGCGTACGACGGTATCCACCCATGGAAACACACGATGCAGAGCCTCGCCCATTGGGCCATCACAATTGCTGCCACCGAATACTATGTGGATAGACGGATCTCGCGACTTGATCAGCTTTGCCAGAACCAAAGAAGGAACGTTCTGGCTGAATGTGGTAGTAAACCCGACTATCCGAGGACTCATTGAGAGAACATCTTCAACACAGAGATCCAGGAAAGGGCGCACCAACTCGTGCATTCGCACAGCCTTGGCAAGGAGTTCCCCGGGTGTGGCGGTGGAGCTGACATAATTCAAATATTGCTCGTCCCGTTCGCTTGAATCCTGAAACGGGGCGACCGCGAAAATCCAATCGCCCAGCCCTACGATGCGGTTATCCTCGCCAACCTCACAATAATCATTGAGACAAATGCGATCCTCCACCGGGAGGTCGGCGGTGACCCTGACGATATAATCCAGGAAGTCGAGATTGAACGAGCGAACCTCTGTCCGGATCCCGGCGCGCATCAGAACGCTTTGCAGAATACCCAACTGGATCGACGGACGATCAACTCGCGCCCAGGGCATGTTTACCAACATTACCAGACGACTATTTGTCGCAGAGTGCTTACTTGAGTTGGTCGTGCTCACGAGTCTTCCAGCTGCCGGACTGTTTGCTCAGTTCCCAGGCTAATGTCACTAGCTTAAAATCTGCCGAGCACATTAACATCGGCCGCGATCTTTTGTCGACTAAATGCACTGTCGACGTCAACGGATTGTTTTGTTTTCTGGCCCAGTATAATAGCATTCTCACGCCCGAGGCCTGACAAAAATGACCCGCACATCGTCTGCGAAACCTGGCAGGAAGAAACCGGAACACAGCTTTGCACCTGTAGGCTTCTTCGTCTTGCGAACACCACTTTTACCTTTCGATGAGTTTACTAAGTGGAGCAAAGGTCTCGAGATGATGACAGCACTAAACGATCCGGAGCGTCGCGAAGACGCATACGATGCCGATTGTGAGCGACTGCGTAAACGTCTCAGGAGCATCGTCACCCGACCCGAAGTGCGCGATGGGCTGTTTCTCGCATCGCCTAACATCATTGAACGCTTTCACCTCTGGACCGACGACCCGAACGGCGAGCGAGGCCGCAAAATCGAGCACGTGCTGGTTCGTTATTTTTCGCGCATGACCGGACGCGCAACGCCATTCGGACTGTTTGCCGGAGTGTCGACCGGTATCCTCGGCGACGAGACGAACCTGGTGCTTCCAGCGCGCGCGCAGTATCGACGTCAGACGAGGCTCTCGATGGATTATCTTTACGCTCTTACTGACGCCATTACCCGTGACCCGACGCTACGGAACAACCTCACGTTTCGCCCTAACACCAGCCTCTATCACGCTGCCGATCGTGTGCATTATGTGGAAACGCGCTTCCACGAAAAGCAGCGATCGTATCACCTGGTGGCCGCTGAAACGACCGAATACCTGGCCGCAACACTCACGCGAGCCCTCCCGGGCGCGACTCCACAGGCATTGATCACTGCTTTGCAAAACGGCGACGTCTCTGCGAAAGAGGCGCGCGACTACATCGCTCAGCTCATCGACGGCCAGCTGCTGGTACCTGAAATTAGATTGAATACTTCCGGTCCTGCAGCTTTAGATCCGCTGATCGAACAGTTGCGTAGTGCTAAAGAGACTGCCGGGATTGCCCGTGCTCTGCAAGACACGAGAGAGCAGCTGGCGCTAATTGACTGCGACGGACCAGGTGTTAGTCTCGAACGCTACCGCGTTATCGCCCGCTCGCTTGAGGTGTTGCCCGCGAAAGTAGATCTTTCACGCCTGTTTCACGTCGACATGGTCAAACCCGCGCCGGCCGCAGTGCTGGGGCCGAAAGTGCTCGAAGAGATCGAGCGAGGTGTCGAGATTGCGCGTCTTTTGTCTCCTCGCC
>Ga0068859_100005764_pt1 | contig 12594 bp, 12 predicted proteins | sample KBSSwiS22_FD_66585 | JGI IMG/M metagenome (GOLD analysis project Ga0068859, IMG submission 66585) | Switchgrass rhizosphere microbial communities from Kellogg Biological Station, Michigan, USA - KBS Switchgrass S2-2 | ecosystem: Host-associated > Plants > Roots > Rhizosphere > Soil ... | reverse complement strand
ATTTATTGGCAGAATGCCGGATTTAAAAAATCCGGATGTAATGGCATTACCTGCTTTTAAATGACTGTTGTAACTGAACAGATCCTGGTCTTCTCTTGATACATTATATTCTTTAGCAACTGCTTCAGCAGTTAAACCCATGCTTAAATAATAATCAGGTTCTTCAGTTGCAATTTTATAAGAAGGTACTGTTTTCCATCCTGCAGTTGGTACCATGGTCATACTTTCTGTACCGCCAGCAATAATACATTCGGCCATGCCGGTTCTTATCTTGGCGGTAGCCATAGCAATGCTTTCCAGTCCACTGGCGCAATAGCGGTTAATAGTAATACCCGGCGCATGAATGCCCACTGCTTTTGCAGAGATCATTCTGCCCACCTGCAAACCCTGCTCCGCTTCTGGTACAGCATTGCCCACGATCACATCGTCCACACGTTTTACATCCAGTTGCGGCACGCTTGCCAGCAAACCTTTTATCACATCAATGGCCAGGTCATCAGGCCTTGTAAACCTGAAACCGCCTTTTTTACTTTTTGTAATAGCAGTTCTGTAACCTGCTACAATGTATGCTTCCTGCATAATATTATTTTTTTAAACTCTTTTACTAAGAGATGTTAATTCAAATATCCAGTTTCTTGTTCCCCTTTAGGGGTTAGGGGTAAATTAGTTGTTTATGCAACTTTATAACTCAAAGGTATAATTTCTCCCTGAAAACAAAAAACTGAAAACTCTCACTTATTTTTGCGCCACATGTATAAAATTCTCCGTTCGTTTTTATTTTTCTTTGACCCAGAGTGGGTGCATTATTTTTCTATGAATGGGTTAAAGTTGTTGTGCAGGATTCCAGGGGTGAAGAAGATATTAGCTGCAAGCTTCAAGCCGCAAGGAAATGTTCAATGTTCAATTCTCAATATTCAATTCTCAAATAAAGTTGGCCTGGGTGCTGGTTTTGACAAGAATGCAAAGTATTTAAATGAACTGGAAGCATTGGGTTTTGGTTTTGTTGAAATTGGAACCGTAACCCCCAAACCACAAGCTGGCAATGATAAACCAAGATTGTTCCGCCTGCCAAAAGATAAAGCACTCATCAACCGCATGGGTTTTAACAACGATGGTGTGGAAGTTGTTGCAGCAAGATTAAAAGCATGGAGGATGGACAACAAACGACAGACGATGGACGACGGACAACCACTCACGCCTCACGCCTCACCACTCACGATCGGAGGTAACATCGGAAAAAATAAAACTACCCCCAACGAAGATGCCTGGAAGGATTATGAAATTTGCTTTACAGCCTTGCATGATCATGTGGATTATTTTGTAGTGAATGTGAGCAGCCCCAACACACCGGGTTTAAGAGAATTGCAGGAGAAAGATGCTTTGAAAAAAATTCTTACGAACCTTCAATCCTTAAATGCTAACTATCCAAATCCTAAACCCATCCTTTTAAAAATAGCACCTGATCTTACTAACGGGCAATTAGATGACGTAATTGATCTTGCAAAGGAAATAAAATTAGATGGCCTTGTTGCCACCAACACCACCATTAGCCGGGACCAACTCACGACTGACGCCTCACGCCTCACGACCATTGGTGCCGGTGGCTTAAGCGGCTTGCCCGTACAAAAACGCAGCACCGAAGTAGTACAATACATTCATCAAAAAACAAACGGCCAAGTGCCTATCATTGCAAGCGGTGGAATTTTTACTGCTGCAGATGCTAAAGAAAAAATGGAAGCAGGAGCTTCCCTGGTACAGGTATGGACAGGTTTTATTTATGAAGGTCCATCAATAGTTAAAAATATTTGCAAAGGATTATAAATACAAAGTAATGGAAGAATTAAAACAATTATTTACAACAGCAGGATTAACGGGATTACTGGCATTAACCTTAATGGAAATAATGCTGGGCATTGACAACGTAATTTTTGTTTCCATCATCCTGGGCAAATTAAAAACAGAAAAAGAAAAGAAAACAGCCAGCACAGCATGGATGGTGGTGGGCATGGTTATTCGCCTTGCATTATTATATGTATTGGGCAATGTATTAAATGGTGAGAAAGAATTGTTCAAGATATGGCAACATAGTGTAAGCCTTCAGGATATTATTATGGTGGGTGGTGGTTTGTTTTTATTGGTGAACACTACTTTGGAAATTCATAATAAACTGGAAGGTGAAGATCCTAATGAAGTGATTGAGCATAAGAAAACAGGAGTTAACCTGGCAGCTATCATCAGGCAGATCGTACTGGTTGATTTTATCTTTAGTGTGGATGGCATCATTACATCCGTGGGTATGAGTAACCTGCAGGTAGTGCGTTTTGCTGCAGTAATTATTTCTATGCTGGTAATGTTTGTATTTGCAAGAAAGATAAGCAGGTTCATCAACCAGCATCCTACATTTAAAATGCTGGCACTTTCTTTTTTAATATTGATCGCATTTACACTGATAGTAGATGGTGTGCATGTGGAGAAATTTGAGATCCCTCATGGTTATGTATATTTTGCTATGGCATTTTCATTAGGTGTGGAAGTACTGAACCTGCAATTACGTAAACGCACCAAAAAACCGGTGGAGCTGCGAACGCCTACCATCGACAATGAAAAGGATGATAATTTAAAGTTGAACTAAAAGTGTAGCCGCAACAACACCTGCAGTTTCAGTCCGCAATCTTGTATTACCTAAAGCAACTGGTATAAAATTATTTTCCAATGCCTGTTTAATTTCTATGGTTGTAAAATCTCCTTCGGGGCCTATTAAAATTAGTTTATTACGGAACGTCCCGGTTTTTTCGGGAGTTAACTGGTTTATTGGTTCGCTGGCAAGAGGTCGCTTATTGTTTTCATCTTCGCAATGCGCAATAAATTTTTGTTGTTGTTTTGATTGTTTAAGTAACGATGTAAATTTGGTAGGCTCATGCAACATAGGTAGCCATGTTTGCTGACTTTGCAGCATCGCACTTATCAATATACTCTTCATCCTTTCAAATTTAAAAGCAGTTTTTTCTGTTCGCTCGCAAATAAGCGGAATGATTTCATGTACACCTATCTCTGTTGCTTTTTCCAAAAACCATTCAAAGCGGGTGTTATTTTTTATCAAAGAGATCGCAATAGTAATACGGCTAGTGGTCTGTGGTTTGTTGTCCGTTGTCAAAATTCTTACAGCACATTTTTTTCGGTTATCATCAGTTATTTCGCAGGTAAATAAATTTCCTTTGCCGTTGGTGAGTTGGAGTTGTTCTCCATTGTGCATTCGCAGTACCTGCACGATATGTTTGCTGGTATCTCCATCTAATACAACGTTAATTGTTGTCAGATCTATATCTTCTTTATAAAAAAATGGCAAAGACATAATATGATTTTAGATTTCGGATTTGCGATTTCAGATTTCTTCACGCTTGAAAGTATTCACTGTTTTCGCAATCCTTTTTTCAAACTTAATAAAAATAAAAATGGAGAATGAATTTTATACAATCATTCTCCATTATCAATTAAAAATTCTACGTTTATATCTTCGCTTGTTTCTTCTCCATAATCAGTTCTCCGCCGCGGCGGAGGCGGAGGGGGCTAAAACGGTGCATCATCATCAAACTCTCCGTCATTCATCTTACTGCCTTTTTGAATGTACAGTTTGGCGCCTCCATCACCACCATCCAATCCGGATACCGGTTTCCAATTACCACCGCCACCAGAAGGCGCAGACCCGCCACTAAAACCACCAAAGCCATCACTGCCTGCCTCATCTTCTACAAATTTCTGAATGTGCAGCATCGCTCTTAATTTAACCGTATCCAAACTACCATTACGGTGCTTGGCTATCTTAACGTAAGTTTCGCCTTTATTGCTTTCGCCCATTTCATTACTCGTAATATCATAGTATTCGGGACGATACAGGAACATTACCATATCAGCATCTTGTTCAATAGCACCCGATTCCCTCAAATCACTCAGTTGCGGAATCTTATTCCCTTCTTTTCTTTTCTCTACTTCACGACTCAACTGCGATAATGCAATGATAGGCACCTGTAATTCTTTTGCCAATCCCTTAAGGTCTCTTGATATTTTACTGATCTCCTGTTCCCTGTTGCCATTCTTGTTATCGCCTGCACCACTCATCAATTGCAAATAGTCAATAATGATCAATCCAATGTTATGTTTGTTTTTTAAACGGCGGCATTTGGCCCTCAGTTCAAAAATGTTCAGTGCTGCTGTATCATCAATAAATATTGGCGCTTTACTTAAAGTTTCAATACCCTTTTTATACAATTGCTTCATTTCATGTTCCTCTAATTTTCCCCTGGATATTTTTTCCAGCCATATCTCACTCTCGGCACTCAGTATACGCTGCACCAATTGACTGCTGCTCATCTCCAAACTAAAAAAAGCAATGGGGATAGCCTTTTTTGGATCTGCCGTAACAGCTGCACTTCTTGCAAGGTTCAGTGCAAAAGCGGTTTTACCAACAGACGGTCTTGCCGCAAGAATAATAAGATCCGTTTTTTGCCAGCCATAAGTTAATTTGTCAAGAGAAGGAAAGCCGGTTGGTACGCCTGTAATATCTTCATCACGGTTACGCATATCCTCAATACGCTGAATCGTCTTTACCAGAACTGCATCAATAGTATCAAAGTTTTTACGCAGGTGATTGTTCGTGATCTCAAATAATTTTCCTTCCGCTTCATCCAGCATATCAAATACGTCGGTGCTGTCTTCGTAAGCATCGCCCAGTATCTCTCCGCTTATGCGTATCAATTCCCGCTGAATGAATTTTTGCAATACTATCCTGCTATGAGCATCAATATTGGCAGAAGAAACTACTGCATTGGTAAGCCTGGTTACGTAATACGGCCCGCCTACCGCCTCCAGTTCCTCACGGAATTTTAGTTCTTCCACCACTGTTAGCAGGTCTATCGGCAAGCTTTTTATAGCCAGTCCCTGCATGGCCCTGAAGATTTTTTGATTGGCGTCTACATAAAAACATTCCGGTTTCAATATTTCAACAACGGTGTCAAATGCACTTTTTTCCAGCATGATAGCGCCCAGCACGGCTTCTTCCAGTTCTTTAGCCTGTGGGGGTACCTTGCCATACATCATCGAACTAAGGTCGGGTATGGCTTTACGGCGTAGTTTTTTATCTTTATTGTAGTTAGTAAGTTCCATATTGTGCTTGCTGTGTTAGGGTTGTTATTTTTTTGCAGGGCGGCTAAGATAAATTCAAATGAACATTTAATCGGTGCTCTTTTTTTTGCACATTATCCATTTTTAGCCTTCTACACAGTTTTCCCACACCCAATTAACAGCAAAAGTAGCTTATCCACCGCTTATCCACTGCAAATTAACAATCAAAAAATCAACAAAATTGGGTTTCGCTTTAGTTTTATTAACAATTTGATAATACCAAATTTTCTTTTTCTGCACCATTAACTTTTTGGCGGTTTGTTTTATGATTTGCAGTTTTCATATGCATTGATTAGATTATGATTACTTTTCAATCAATTATCTTTGTGGCTTATCAATTAGAAAACAGATCAATCAATGACGATTAGTTACAACTGGCTGAGTGAATACTTACCGGAAAAAATTGAACCGGAAAAATTAAGCAAGATCCTTACTTCCATCGGGCTTGAAGTGGAAACCATGGAGGCATTTGAAGAAGTAAAAGGCGGATTAAAAGGTTTGGTGATAGGTGAAGTGGTGGCATGCGAAAAACATCCTGATGCAGATAAATTATCTCTTACCAAAGTAAATATTGGCACCGGCGAACCATTATCTATTGTTTGCGGTGCGCCCAATGTGGCTGTTGGGCAAAAAGTAGTAGTGGCTACAATTGGCACTACCATTTATCCCACGGGTGGTGAACCTATGACCATGAAAAAAGCAAAGATCCGGGGTTCCGAAAGCCATGGTATGATCTGCGCCGAAGATGAAATTGGGTTAGGACAAAGCCATGCCGGCATTATGGTATTACCTGCAGATGCAAAAGTGGGCACACCTGCTGCTGAATATTTTAATGCTTATAACGATATTATTTATGAAATCGGCCTAACACCCAACCGCATGGACGCCATGAGCCACCTGGGTGTGGCTAAAGATGTGTGCGCCTATCTTTCGCACCACAATAAAAAAGATACACTTGTAAAGTCTCCTTTTAAAAACAATTTTAAGGTAGATAGCCAGGGATTGCAAATGGAAGTGCTTATCGAAAACAAAACTGCGTGTCAGCGTTACAGTGGTGTAAGCATACAGGGTGTAACCATTGCCGAAAGCCCTAAATGGCTACAGCAAAAATTAAAAAGTATTGGCTTAAGGCCCATCAATAATATTGTAGACATCACCAATTTTATTTTACACGAAACCGGCCAGCCTTTACACGCATTTGATGCCGACCAGGTAACAGGTAAAAAAGTAATTATTAAAAATGTGGTGGAAGGCACAACTTTTGTTACGTTAGATGAAAAAGAAAGAAAATTGTCTGCTGAAGACCTGATGATCTGTAATGCAGAAGCCCCCATGTGCATTGGTGGTGTATTTGGCGGATTAAAAAGTGGTGTAACCGTGGCAACAAAAAATATTTTTTTAGAAAGCGCCTGGTTCAATCCAATTACCATTCGCAAAACGTCTTTCCGTCATGGGTTGCGTACCGATGCGGCAACAAGATTTGAAAAAGGAGTGGACATCAGCAACACAGTGAATGTGCTGAAACGTGCTGCAATAATGATAAAAGAAATTGCAGGCGGCACCATTGCAAGTGATGTGGTTGATGTGTATCCCGATCCAAAACCTAAAACAGAAGTAGCGCTTAAATATCATTACCTGAAAAAATTAAGTGGTAAAAATTATCATGGCGATACTATAAAAAATATTCTCACCAGTCTTGGATTTGAACTGATCAAAGAAGGCATGGATGAAATGTGGGTGAAAGTACCTTACAGCAAACCGGATATTTCCATTGCTGCCGATTTAGTGGAAGAGATCATGCGTATTGATGGGCTGGATAATGTGGAAATTCCTCAAATGATAACCATTGCGCCTGCAGTGGAAACGCTGGCACATCAAACTGCTTACCAGGAAAAAATTGCCGGGTATTTAGTAGGCCTTGGTTTTAATGAGGTATTCACCAACAGTATCACCAACAGTGCTTATTTTACTGAAGAAACTTTGCAGACCACTGTAAAGATGATCAATAATTTAAGTGAGGAGCTGAATATAATGCGGCCTTCTATGCTGGAAACAGGATTGGAAACCATTGCACATAATTTAAACCGCAAGAATAATAACCTTCGTTTTTTTGAATTTGGCAAGACTTATGCTACTGATGGTGTGGGCAGCTATGCAGAAAATAATCATTTAAGTTTATTGGTAACCGGTACTAAAACAGAGGGTGGCTGGAATAACAAAGCACAAAAAACCGATTTTTATTTTATTAAAGCTGTGGTGGAACAAATAATTGTACTGGCAGGATTACAGGTTACTGATTTTACAGTCACTGCAAATGAAAAATTAAGCAATGCAGTTGAATTAAAAATTAAAAATGAGCCGGTGGCAGTTATTGGTGAAGTGAATAAGAAAACTGCTGGTAAATTCGATTGCAAACAACCTGTTTTTGCGGCCGATATTAACTGGGATAAACTGGTGCAGCTAAATAAAAAGAACCGCATCAGCTTTAAAGAAATCTCTAAATTTCCTGCGGTGCAAAGAGACCTGGCGATTGTGGTGGATAAAAGTATTGCCTACCAGCAAATTGAAAAAACGACCTTTGCAGCAAAGCTGGGTAAATTAAAAAATGTAAGTTTGTTTGATGTTTTTGAAAGCGAAAAACTGGGTACTAATAAAAAATCGATGGCGGTAAGTTTTACTTTTTTAGATGAGGAAAAAACCATGACCGACAGCGAGATAGATGCGATGATGAACAAGATCATCGGGGTGTATGAAAAAGAGTTGAATGCAGAGATAAGGAAATAATACAGCCCCTGGCGCTTAAAGGGGAGTTTGCGAAGATTGATAAGATTAAACTGTTTGATAAAAGAAAAGATGTTTAACTAATTATACGCTAAAGCCCCTTTAGGGGTTGGGGTTTATGACAGAACTTGAAACAAATATCACACGCATTAACGATAAGCTTCAAAGATTACTGAGGCGGTACCAGCAATTGCTTAAAGACAATGAAAGGCAAAGCAAACTGATAAAAGAATTACAGGAAACAAAAGATAAGAATACTGAAACCATTACAGCGTTACAACAGCAAACTGATATCCTTAAAGCATCAACAGGGCAAATGAGTACAACGGATAAAAAATCATTTGAAAAGCATATTAATCAATACATCAAAGAGATTGATAAATGTATTGGCTTATTGAGTGAGTAACTTATACCCTTTTAACCAGTTTCACTAACTGATCGCCTTCTATATTACTGAGTTCCAAAAAATATCGTCCGTAAGGCAGGTCATTCAAACCACGCCAGTTAAAATATTTTTGATTAAGGGCCTGGGTGGTTTCCAGCGTGGAGCAAACTTCTCCTTTGTCATTCTTTAAAACAAATTTTAAAGGATCGGAGATTACGCGGTTCCACTCAATAGTCAGGGAATCCGTAAAAAATGCTTCTTTAATTTTTGCAAACATGGTTTAAACTTGGTTTATTTTCTTAAATGGTTAGGGCAGTTTAAAAAGGGTAGTGATACCAGTACATACCTTGTTTAAAAAGTATGCGGTTTAAATTTGTGTTTTGCTTTAGGAAAATTGGTGCTTTCTTTGGTAAGAGGTACAAAATAATACATTAATTTTAATTATGCAAGAGTTGATACCCATAAATATTGTGATCGGCGACAGAACTTACCGCATCAAAACCAATGCAGAAGATGAGGAAGCGGTACGCCGTACACTAAAAGTGATCAATGACAAGATCATTGAATTTAAAACACAATTTGCAGGAAAAGACATGCAGGATTATATTGCCATGGTACTTATCTGGTACGCTACCGAGTTATCTACCGGTGGCGGTAACCCCGGGCACGAAAAAGAACTGGCAGAAGCCTTGCTAAAAATGGAAGAGCAACTGGACAAAGCCTTATAAAGACTCCCCTCATCACATATATCAAAAAAAGCATAACAAGAAGGCAAATGCTGCCTAAACTCCAAACTAATTTGTATCTTCGCCAACTAACTATCTCATTTATTTTTATGGGTTTAGAGAGGATATATAAGATTTTGAACCGTTTTAAAACAATCACTTTCAATGCAATCGAACATAATTTATTACATCATCACTGGTATAGCTGCCCTTATAATTGGGCTTATACTGGGCAAGCTCATTTTTGCCAAAAACACCAAAAAACAAGTTGAAGAAGCAGAATTACAGGCGCAAAAGATTATTGCTGATGGCCAGCTACAGGCTGAAACACTAAAAAAAGAGAAGCTTTTAGAGGCTAAAGAAAAATTTGTTCAGCTTAAAGCCGAGCATGATAAAGACGTGCTGCAACGCAACCAAAAGATCATTGAAGGGGAAAGCCGCATCAAGCAAAAAGAGCAATCCCTCAATCAAAAAGATCAGAATCTCGAAAAACAAATTAAAGAGAATGAAGGCATTAAGGAAGCCCTTAACCGCCAGATAGAAGTGGTAAACACCAAACGTACCGAACTGGAAAAACACCAGGAAGAGCATATCCGCCGCCTTGAAAAAGTGGCCGGCCTTACTGCAGAAGATGCAAAAGCTCAATTAATTGAAAGCCTTAAACAAGAGGCGCATACAAAAGCCATTGCTATTCAGCAGGAAATTATTGAAGATGCAAAATTAAAAGCTGGTAAAGAAGCCCGTAAGATCGTTATTCAAACCATACAGCGTACAGCCGCAGAGGTTGCTATTGAAAACTCTATCACCGTTTTTAACCTGGAAAGTGACGAGATCAAAGGTTCTATCATTGGTCGTGAGGGTAGAAATATCCGGGCTATTGAAGCTGCTACCGGTGTGGATTTGATTGTTGACGATACCCCTGAGGCCATTGTACTTTCTTCTTTTGATCCTTTGCGCAGGGAAATTGCCCGCTTGTCTTTACAACGCCTGGTGGCCGATGGCCGTATCCACCCCGCCCGTATTGAGGAAGTGGTGGAAAAAACCAAAAAGCAGATCGATGACCAGGTAATGGAAATTGGTGAGCGTACCGCCATGGAATTGGGTGTACATGGTTTACATAAGGAATTGATAAGAATGGTGGGCCGCATGCGTTTCCGCTCTTCTTATGGTCAAAACTTGTTGATGCACAGCAGGGAAACGGCTAATTTATGTGCTATCATGGCCTCTGAATTAGGTATGAACCCCAAATTGGCTAAACGTGCTGGTTTATTACATGATATTGGTAAAGTGCCGGATGAAGAAACAGAATTGAGTCATGCTTTGCTGGGTGCTAAACTGGCCGAAAAATATGGCGAAAATCCTGCTGTGGTTAATGCCATTGGTGCTCACCACGATGAAATGGAAATGCAATACGTTATCTCCCCTATTATCCAGGCTTGTGATGCTATAAGCGGCGCAAGGCCGGGTGCAAGGCGTGAGATCATGCAACAATATATCCAGCGTATTAAAGACCTGGAAAATATGGCTATGGGTTATACAGGCGTTGAAAAAGCCTATGCTATCCAGGCTGGTCGTGAGTTAAGGGTAATTGTGGAGGCAGATAAAGTTACCGATGGAGACAGTGATAAGCTAAGCTTTGAAATAGCCCAGAAAATACAAACTGAAATGACCTTCCCCGGTCAAATTAAAGTAACTGTTATCAGGGAAAAAAGAAGTGTGAATGTAGCGAGATAATTAAGGTTGATAGCTGAATATTGAAAGTTAACAGCCTTACATCCAGGTAATACTATTTAATCCAGCGGTTCTTCCGCTGGATTTTTTGTGAGTGGGCAAAATAAAAGATCCACGAATTAAAAAAACTTTCAACCATCAACCATCAACTATCAACTTTTTCCCCTACCTTTGCCGTCCTTAAAAATAAGAATTATGAACGCAGTAGCATTTGTTCATGAGCAGTTGACCGCAAAACCAACGCTCCCAAAGTTTAAAGCAGGTGATAACATCACTGTTAACTATAAAATTATTGAAGGTACCAAAGAGCGTATCCAAAGCTTTAAAGGTGATGTGATCAAACGCCAGGGTGTTGGTGCAACAGCTTCATTTACAGTACGTAAAATGAGCGATGGTGTTGGCGTTGAACGTTTGTTCCCCATCTTCTCACCAAATATCGAAAGTATTGTATTGAACAAAGTAGGTAAAGTTAGCCGTGCTAAATTGTACTACCTGCGTGACAGGAGCGGAAAAAGCGCTCGTATCCAGGAAAAAAGAAGGGCTGTTGCTAAATAAAGCAGCTTAAATGATACTGAAAATGCAAGAATCTTGGTTGATTCTTGCATTTTCTATTTAAAAAGGTTACCTTTGGTACGGTTCTTGAAAACTATAAGTACAAAATACAATACCTCTGATTTAACTATTACTCCGAAGAATTTACTGATTTTTATTTTTAACCGTAAATCCCTTTTTACCATGAGAAGTATTGTAATTTCATTCGTCGCAATTTTTGCAATTTCCCTATTAGTTTCCTGCTCCAGAAGTATTACAGTAGAACAAGCCGCCAACGGTAAAGCCAGGTGCGGAAAGAATTACCTTCGTTAGTTTTTTAATCGCTTTAGAATCCTGTTAACCTCAGGTTAATTATCTTGGGGTATTTACTACAACAAGTAAATATTTGGTTTATCTTTGCAGTCTAAATTTTTACTATGATAGTATCACTTATGAATGCCATCTTTTTATTCTCCCTTCCCGGTGGAGGAGAATGGATATTGATAATTGTTGTTGTATTGCTGATGTTCGGCGGAAAAAAGATTCCTGAACTGATGAGAGGTATTGGTAAAGGCATGCGTGAATTTAATGACGCAAAAGCTAACGTGAAGAATGAAATTGAAGAAGGGATGAAAGAAAAAGACAAGGATGAGGAAATAAAGCAATTAAGGCAACAATTAGAACAGCAAAAGCAGGCATCTCAGACATCTCAATAATGCTGTAGCATATTGCTGTTTGTTTTTTACATAATTTCGGCTGAAGCGGTTAATACAGTTGTTGTATAACCACTTCAGCCGATTTGCATAATAATTACCTAACAATATCTTTTAAATGGCCCATTTCAGCAACATAAAGGACTACCATACGGCGCTGTTGCAAAACCAGACCAACTGCACAGCTACGGTTACCCACTATCTTGATACAATTGAAAAAAACAAACACCTCAACGCATTTGTGGAGCTGTTTGCAGATGAGGCTTTGCTGAAGGCAAAAGAACTTGATGAAAAAAGAAAAAATGGTACACCACTGAAAAAACTGCACGGTGTGGTTATTGCTATCAAAGATGTGATCTGCTACAAAGGCCATAAAGTTACTGCCGCATCAAAAATATTAGAAGGGTTCACCAGTATCTATTCTGCCACTGCAGTACAGCGTTTACTGGATGAGGATGCCATCATAATCGGCAGTTGCAACTGCGATGAATTTGCCATGGGCAGCACCAACGAAAATTCAGTATACGGTAATGTGCTGAATGCTGCAGAC
>Ga0068859_100005763_pt1 | contig 12599 bp, 9 predicted proteins | sample KBSSwiS22_FD_66585 | JGI IMG/M metagenome (GOLD analysis project Ga0068859, IMG submission 66585) | Switchgrass rhizosphere microbial communities from Kellogg Biological Station, Michigan, USA - KBS Switchgrass S2-2 | ecosystem: Host-associated > Plants > Roots > Rhizosphere > Soil ... | reverse complement strand
CGGCTCGATCCGCTGCCCGAGGTCCGCCTGCAGAACCTGCTCACGCTCGTCCGCGAGTACCCCGAAGAGCCGGTCACGCAAGAGGCGCTGGTCGCGGCCTCCGCGGACGCCAGCGACTGGATTCGGGTGCGGGCCGCCACGGCGCTCGGCGAGCGCGGCCGGGCCACGCTGCTCGAGGTCGCGGGCCGCGACCCGGGCGACGACGCGGCCGCTTCGCAGGCCGTGACCGTGCTCGGGAGGTCCCTCGCTCCCGAGCGCGTGCGCGAGATCCTGGCCCGCGCCCTCCGCAACCGCCAGCAAGGCATCGCGCGCGCCTGCCTGGCCGCGCTCGGCGAAGGCAGCCGTGGCGACGAGGTCGCCCTGATGTCGAAGGTGATGAGCATGGAGAAGGGCGACCTCGCGGTGGCCGCCGCCGACGCGCTGGGCTCGACCGGTTCCCCCGCGGCGGAGCCTCCGCTCCTCGCCGCACTCGAGCGGGACATCCCAGACCTGCGGGTGGCCGCCGCCCGCGCCCTCGGACGCGTGGGCACGGCGGCCGCGGTCGTGCCGTTGAAGGAGGCCGAGGCCCGGGCGGCGGACTCGGTGTTCAGCCGCGCCGTCCGGCAGGCCATCGCCCTGATCCAATCCCGTCTCCCCGGCGCCTCGCCCGGCCAGCTCTCGATGGCCTCGGGAGAGGCGGGCACCCTGAGCCTCGTCGAAGACGAGCGAGGCCGGCTCTCGCTACCCGCCGATCACGATCGTCAGTGACGGCCGCGGGCCCGCTCCTTGGCGGGCAGGATCTCCAGGCACGTCGTCCACCAGCCGGTGAGGACGGTCTCGACGAACTCCTCGGGCAGGCGCTCCTCGCGCATCTCGCGGGCCAGCCGGTGGTGGTCGTAGGCCACCGGCACGTGCTCCACGGCCAGCGCGCCGCCGCGGTCTTCGAGCAGCGTCATCCAGACCTCGGGGCGGCCGTCGTTGGCCGGGCGGCCCAGGGCCCCCGCGTTCACGATGCCCCGGCCGCCTTCCACGAAGCGCGACCAGTGCAGGCCGGTGTGCGTGCAGACGACCACGTCCGCGTCGGCGTCGCGCAGCAGGCGGCGGATGAACGGGGCCGGCGTCGTGCTCTCCCACAGGAACTCGTTGATCTTCCGCGGCGAGCCGTGGCAGAGCAGCAGCCGGCGCCCGGCGATGGAGAGCCGCACGTGGCCGGGCAGCGTCCCCATCCAGGCCTTGTGCTCCGGGCTGGTCCGCCGCCGCGTGTAGTCGTAGGACACCTGCGCGAACGCGTTGTCGCGCGGGTCCGTGTAGCCGCAGTGGCAGTCGTCGGCCGACGTGGAGAGCGACTCCTCGTAGTTGCCCTGGATGGCGGGCACGCCGTTTTCGCGCAGGACCTCGATCGTTCGGTCCGGGTGCGGGCCGAACGCGCCGAAATCGCCCAGGGCGTACACCGCGTCGACGCCGCGCCCACGAGCGATGCGCAGGGCCTCGGCCAGGGCCAGGTAGTTCGAATAGATCCCACCGAGGAAGGCCACGCGGCGGAACGCGCCGTGGTCCTCCGCGCGCTTCAGGTCCGGCACGACAGGCCCTGCTCGTGGCAGGTGAAGCAGGCCGGGTACTCGAGCGCGAAGGGACGCAGCGCGCCCGCCAGCGTGCCCGCCATGCGCGCCCCGGGGTAATCGATCAGGATCGGGCAGACGTACACGCCCTTCGCCGTCACCATCCGGCAGGACGAGCACTGCAGCGCCGCCGCCTCCTCGGCGTCGATCGTGCGGCCGCGGAGCGATTCCCACTCCTCGTAGGCCCGGGTCCGCGTGGCTTCGGCGCCCAGCCGCAGCAGCGGCATGACCTTCAAGCGGGGCTGTTCCAGGCCGCACTCCCGGAGGAAGCCGATCAGCCGCGCGCGTCCTTCGGACGAGAGCGCACCCTGGCACGCCTCGGTCACGGTGATCACCGGATTGAGACCCGCGCGCGCCAGGACGCCCATCGCGGCCACGATGCGGTCGAAGGTGCCGGCGCCGCGGATGGGATCGTTCGTGGCCGCATCGGCGCCGTCGATCGATACGCGCAGGTCGAGGCTGTAGGGTGTGGCGTCGGACAGCGCGCGCAGGCGGGCAGCCGTCTCGGGCCGGATGAGCAGGCCGTTGGTGAGGACGGTGACCGGCCCCAGGGCCAGGGCGGCCTCGATGATCTCCACGATCTCGCGGTTCAGGAAAGGCTCGCCACCGGTCAGGTAGTACTCGCGCACCCCGAGCCGCTCGGCCTCTTCGAGGTACGGCCGGACGTCGGCCAGGCTCATCATCCCGTGCGCGTGGTTCGTCGGCGACGACGAGATGAAGCAGTGCGTGCACTGCAGGTTGCAGAGCGTGCCGGCGACCTGGAGCCAGAGCGTGTCCAGCGCGACGAGGGGCGACGCCGGGACGGGTTGGCCGTTCATGACGAGCGGGCCAGGCCGTCCAGGATCGTCTCGAGCTGCTCGAGGCCGTTGCGGAGGAGGAAGGTCGGCAGCCGGCCATAGCTCTTGGCGCCCACCAGATGGAACCCGGGCTCGCCCGAATCCAGGTCGGCCGGGCGCACCTTCGGGACGGCGAGGCAATCGGTCACGCCGGCCAGGGCCCGGGCCACGCCCAGGGCGCCCTCGCTCGCGGGCGAGACCTCGAGGGCCAGCTCGGAGAGGAACGACAGGTCGGGACGGGAGCCGGTGAAGCCCAGGACGGTGTCGAACACGCCGCCGCGGCCTCCGCTGAGCGTCGCCTCCACGCGGCCGCCCCGCGGGGCAAAGGCCTCGATGCCGGCGCGCCGTTCGACGGTAAGGAAGGACGGCGAGTCGCAGGCCAGGTCGTTGGCCCGCGCCGCGACACGCGCCCGCTCCGGCAGCGGGTCGGACGCGACCTCGACGCACGGCCGACGGTTGGGCGACCGCGTGGCCCAGACGACCCGCGGAGGATCGGGCTGCGCCGCCATGGCGGCCAGGGCGCCCGCCGCGGAGTGGCCGTGTCCCACCAGCAGGACGTCCCGGCCCGCGAGCCCGCCGAGGGCCGCCTGGAAGACGTCGAGCCGCTGGACGAGGGCGCCGTTCAGCCCGCGCTCGCCGCGCGCCGGGATCCCGCCCACGCCCACCGCCGCCGGACGGCCGTACACGCCCGAGGCATCGAGGACCGCGTCGGCCTCCACGACATCCTCGCCGCGCGGCGTCTCCACCAGGATCCGGAACGGACGCTCGCCGCGCAGCGGATGGCCCGACATCTCGCGGCGGGTCATGCGGGCCCGGCCGATGGCGGTCACGGTGTGGCCGGTGAGGATGCGGCCGGCCAGCGGCGCCGACGCGGCCAGCGGCTCGAGGACGCGCTCGGCCATCTCGCGGCCGGTGAGGAGCGCGTCCGGCGCGGGCGCCTGGCTCCCCAGCAGGGCGCGCGCGCGCGCGGAGACGTTCATCGAGAACGGGCTGAACAGGCGCGTCTCCCCGTACCGGCGGAAGCTCTCGCCCACCCGGCCCTTCTCGAAGACGGTCACCGCGAGCCCGCGGTCCAGGCCGCCCAGCGCGGCCTCCAGGCCCATCGGTCCCGCCCCCACCACGACGAGTGTCTTGAGCGGCAGGTCAGCCCCTCCGCGCCATCGAGTTGCACGCCTGGACCCAGTGCGCGATCACGCCGCCACCACGGATGACGGCGGCCACGCTCACCGCCTCCGACATCTCCTCGGGCGTGACCCCCGCCTCCGCGCAGGACGCGGAGTAGGAGTCGATGCAGTACGGCTCCTGGATGGCGTAGGCCACGGCCAGCGCGATGAGCTTCTTGGTCTTCGCCTCGAGGGCGCCCTCTTCCATGGTCGCCGCGTACCACTTCATGAAATGGTCGAAGAGCTGCGGGTTGGTCTTGGCCATCTCGCCGAAGCGGGCGAGGTCCTCGGAGAGGTAGTAGCTGGGCATGGCGCGCCTCCTTGTCCCCGGCTGGCCAGGATAGCCCGGCTCGGCACCGCGCCGCCACCCGCTCACGGTGGCGCTGCCGCGCAGGCCGCCATCTGCCAACACATCAGTTGCATTACGCAGGCGGACCGATAAGATCGCCGGATGCCAAGAACAACAAGCTTAACTACTATCGCGATAGTAGTTGCGGCGCTGCCCGCGCTGGCCCAGACGCCGGCGCCATCGCCCTCTCCCATCGCGGCCCCCGCCCACAGCGAGTACGTGGAGGTGGTGGCAACGAAGATCCCCGAGCCCGCGGAAGAGGTCCCCGCCTCCATCGAGGTGATCACGGGCCAGGAGCTGCGCGACTGGGGCGCCACGGACCTGCGCAGCGCCCTGGCCCTGGCCACTGGGCTCGACGTCGCGCCGGGTGGCGATGCGGGGCCGGCCAATTTCGTGCCCGAGTTCTGGGGGCTGAAGGAGTTCGACGCGTTCCTCCTGGTAGTGGACGGCGTGCCCTGGGGAGGCGCGTTCAACCCCGCGGTCACGACCCTCGACATGGACGGTGTGGAGCGGATCGAGGTCCTGCGCGGCGCGGCGCCCGTGATGTACGGGGCGACGTCGTTCGTGGGCGTCATCCACGTGGTGCACCGCGACGCGGCGGCCCAGAAGGGCTACGTCGCCCTGAGCGGCGGCAGCTTCGGATCCGGGAGCGGCCGGCTCGATGCGCCGCTGCCGTCCTGGGCCGGATTCGAGTCGGCCGTCAGCCTGGACGTCTCCCGCCAGGGATTCAAGGACGACCGCACGGAATGGGGCCGCGGCCAGCTCCTGTGGCGGAACAGCCGGGCCCTGGGATCGGGCCAGTTCCGCTTCGACCTCTCCGCGACGTGGCTGAACCAGGACCCGGCCAGCCCGCACCCGCGCGAGGGCGGCGAGCTCTCCGCGGCCGTCCCCCTCGACGCGAACCACAACCCCGACGACGCGTTCCTGAACGACCGGCGCTTCCAGCTGTCCACCGGCTACGACACGAAGATGGGCTCGGCGGACTGGTCGACCGCGCTGTCCTTCTCGCACTCGAGCCAGGAGCAGTTCCGCGGCTTCCTGGGCGAGATCGAGGAGCCCTTCGCCGAGGCGCGGGGCTTCCGCGAGGACATCGACGTCACCGACGTCTACTTCGACACGCACCTCGCCTGGACCGGCTCATCGCATCTCAAGTTCGTCACCGGCGTCGACCACCTGCACGGGGAGGGCGAGGCCAAGGGCGAGACGTTCGACTACGAGGTCCCGCTGGACGGGTCCTCCGCCACGGTCGTCCCGGAGCCGGAGGACCTTCCCATCCGCATCGGCGACCGCCGCGAGTTCTCCGGCCTCTACGGCTTCGCCGAGTGGAACCCCACGTCGCGGTGGCGTCTCGAGGGCGGCCTCCGCCTCAACCGCACGTTCGAGAAGCGCGAGGCCGAGGTGACGGACGAGCCCGCCGCGGGCGAGGAGGGCGAGAAAGAGGCGGACAACGTCCGGCTGAGCGGGAGCGCGGCGCTGAGCTTCATGGCCTGGGAGAGCGGCCGCGATCGCGTGCGCCTCTTCGCGAACTACCGCAACACCTACAAGCCGGCCGCCATCGACTTCGGCCTGGGCGAGGCCGAGGGCGAGGAGGAGGGCGAGGGGATCCTGGAGCCGGAGACGGCGGACAGCTTCGAGGTCGGCGCGAAGAGCCGCCTGGCCGACGACCGGCTGTCGCTGGAGGTGTCCGCGTTCCAGATGGACTTCAACAACCTGGTCCTCTCCCAGGTGATCGACGGCCTGCCCGGGCTGATCAACGCCGGCAAGGAGCGCTTCAAGGGGATCGAGGCCGCCGCCGCGTGGCGCATGGCCGGCCACGTGAGCGCGCGGGCCACCTACAGCTTCCACGACGCGAAGTTCCGCGACTTCGTGACCGAGTTCGACGGCGTGCCCACGCAGCTCGAGGGCAAGCGTCTCGAGATGTCGGCCCGCCACCTGTTCTCGGCCGGCCTCCTGCGGGCGCCCGAGCACGGCGTCCTCGGCGCCTTGCAGTTCAACTGGGTGGGCAGCCGGTACCTGAACAAGCGCAACACCGCCCTGGCCGACGCGTACGGCACGGTCTCGGCCGGGCTGGGATATCGGACCGGCAGGTGGGAGGTCCGGCTCGACGGACGCAACCTCAACGACGCGCGCGACCCCGTGTCGGAGAGCGAACTGGGCGACGCTCAGTACTACAGGATGACCGCCCGCCGATTCGACCTGACGGTGGCGCGCCGGTTCTGACCGGGAGCGGCGGGAGCCATCCGGTGTAGACTCCCGCCGCTCGCCCATGACAACCGGCCGGCGGATCCTCGCCGTGGTCGCGGTCTCCCTGGGGGCTGCGTCGTGCCGCCGCCCGGAGCCCCAGCCGTCCCCGACGATTCGCCTGGTCGACCTCTATCGGCCCGCCGCCGCCGCGCAACAGGCCGCGCCCGCCCGGTCGGCGGCGCGGACGGAGTGGCGCTTCGACGGCCCGGCACCCCGACTCGAGAAGAACGCCGCCACCTGGGGTTGGACCGCGTTCGACGGCGTTTCCGGCCTGGCCGTCCGCAACGGCCACCTGGTCGGCCGGGCCACGACCGCGATGCCCATGCTGCATCTCGCGCGCAGCCCCGGCTTCGAGGAGCACGAGGCCATCCACGCCATCGAGGTCCGCTTGAAGGTCTCGGCGGGGCGCACCATGGCCGTGAAGCTGGACCGCAGCAAGGAGATCGACCGGGACCAGATCCTGGACGGCGCGCGGAACTTCGGCTGGGACTTCACCGGCCCCGTCAACGCCGGCGACGTACAGACCCAGACCCTGCGGTCGCAGTTCCTGGAGGCCACCGCGGACTCGCGCAACATCTTCTTGAGACCGACCGACGCCCCCGGCGCCACCTTCGAGATCGAGTCCGTCCGCATCATCACGAGGCGCGAGCACCTGGAGGGCGTGGCCTCCGGCCTGGGATGGCAGGGGCTGTCCGAGGTCTACAAGGAGACGCTGGTGTCGCGCGCGCCGGAGGCGCTGCGCTTCGAGGTGACGCTGCCCTCGCGACCCGTGCTGGACCTGGCGGTGGGCACGGTCGAGGACGCCCCCGTCCGCTTCCACGTCAGCGTGGACGCAGGCGGGGGCGGGGGCAAGGACCTCCTGCGGCGCACAGTCACGCGCCCCTTGCGCTGGGAGCCGGTGCCCCTCGACCTGTCGCCGTGGGCCGGGCGGAAGGTCACCCTCGCGCTCGCCGTCGAAGCGGACCAGCCCGGCGCCATCGGCTTCTGGGGAGCGCCGACCATCCGCAGCCTCGGCGCCATGCCCGCCGCGACGACCGCCGCCGCGGCCCTGCCGCGCCCGCAGGGCGTGATCCTGGTGTGGATGGACACGCTCCGGCGCGACCACCTGAGCGCGTACGGTTACCGCCGTCCGACGACGCCCGTCCTGGCCGGCCTGGCCGGGGAGGGCGTCCGCTTCGACGATTGCATCGGCCAGGCCACCTGGACCAAGGTGGCCACGCCCTCGCTCTTCACCTCGCTCTATCCCAGCGCGCACGGCGTCCACGACTTCATGGACCGCCTGCCCAGCTCCGCGCACACGCTGGCCGAGTCCTATCGCGAGGCCGGCTACGCCACCCTGTCCCTGTCCTCGATCCTCTTCACCGGCCGCTTCTCCAACCTGCACCAGGGATTCGAGGAGGTGCACGAGGGGACCTCGCTGCCCGACCAGGCCTCGAGCAAGACCGCGCGCGAGTACGTGGACCGGCTGCTGCCGTGGCTGGAGGCGCATCGCGAGACGCCGTTCTTCGTCTTCCTGCACGTCTCCGATCCTCACGATCCCTACAAGCCCGCGCCGCCCTACGACACGATGTGGGCGGACCCCTCGAAGAGCGAGGAGCACGAGCGGCGGGGCAAGGAGCTGCGGAAGACCATCACCGACCCGCTGCTGCGGAACATGGGCTCGGCGGTGCCCACGCGGGAGGACCTGGTCAAGGCCCGGCTCGATCCCGAGGCGTACGTGGGCTACGACCGCGACTGGTACGACGGGTCCATCCGCGGCATGGACGCCGAGCTGGGCCGGCTGGCCGAGCGGCTGCGCGACCTCGGCCTCGACCGGCGCACCGTCGTCGTCTTCACGGGCGACCATGGCGAGGAGTTCCTGGACCACGGCCGCATGCTGCACGGCCAGAGTGTCTACGGCGAGCTGAACCACATGGCGCTCGTCTTCTGGGGGCCGGGCACCATCCCCGCCGGCGCCGCGGTGGAGGCCACCGTCCAGACCATCGACCTCATGCCGACGCTCCTGGAGCTGAGCCGTCTGCCTGGGCCGCCGGGTCTGCAGGGACGGAGCCTGGTGCCGCTGCTGGCGGGGGCGCGCGCGGGCGGCGCGGGTGCGGTCCATGCCGACGGGAGCGGCTGGACCGAGCGGCCCGCCATCACCGAGAAGGCGGTGACCGTGGACAACGGATCACCGCCCCCGCGCGACACCGAGGCGGTGTCCGTGGTCCTCCAGGGATACAAGCTGATCCATCACACCAAGCGCCCGGCCGGCGCGCCGGAGTTCGAGCTGTTCGACCATCGGCGCGATCCGCTGGACGGCACCGACGTGGCCGCGCAGCATCCCGAGGTCGTGGAGCGCCTGAAGCGGGAGCTGGACGCGTGGCGGAAGACCGTGTCCGCGTCGCGGCTCAAGCCCGACACCGAGGGCACGGCGGCCCTGAGCACGGAAGAGCAGGAGCGCCTGCGCGCGCTCGGCTACGTGCAGTGACCCGCTGATCGGACGGACCGCGGAAGGCGGCTACTTCACCGTGAAGTACAGCACCTGCCGGTCCCAGTTGTCCGCGCCGCTGAGGGTCACGGCGAGCAGGTAACGGCCCGGGGGCAGCGTGCTCTGCTCCAGGACGTGCTGCTCGACGAGCAGGCCGGATCCGCCCGCGCGGACGGAGGCGGTGCTCTCGATCTCGGAATGGGTCTTGAGCTCCACGTCGTCGAGGGGAATGACCTTGACCTCGGCCGCGCGGCCCTCTCCGAACCAGTCCCCCGCTTCCCTCGTTTGATCGGCGGTCACCTGCAGCTCGCCCTGGATGGGGGCGGGCAGCTCGTACCTCACGTCGGAGATCCAGTCGCTGACCCGCTTCATGCCCTCGAGCAGCTTCCGGGTGGGCTTGCTGAGCTTGACGTTCTTCTGTCCGTTGACGGTGACCACGATGCACCGGCCATCGCGGTCGATGCACTTCATGTTCGCGGCCCTCGCGGTCGCCGGTGTCAGCAGAACGGCCGCGAGCACGAGATGCTTCGTCATGTCCTGCCCTCCAGCCCGGTCTCCAGGCTCATCCACGCGCGGTGCACTCCGCGGAGGGGAAGGTCGAGCACGGCCTGGCGCTGACGGACGAGCTCGAGGCGATCGCCCTGGACGACACCGAGTGCCCGGCAGGGGACGCCGGCGCGCCGCGCGGCCTGCTCCAGCGCCGCACCGTCCGGCGCGCTGACCACCATGCGCGAGGGCGTCTCCGAGAAGAGCGCGACGTCAGCCCGGAGCAGGTCGCCCAGGTCGAACCGGCCGCCCAGCCCCGGACCGTCGGCCGTCATCCCGCACTCGGCCAGCGCCACGGCCACTCCGCCCTCGCTCACGTCGTGGGCGGAGCGCAGCAGCCCTTCGGCCGCGGCCTGCGCCATGAAGGCGTGCAGCCGCTTCTCCGCCTCGAGGTCGAGGCGCGGCGGGCGGCCGGCCACGCGGCCGTGGACGACCTTCAGCATCTCGCTCCCGCCCAGGTCCTCGCCGGTGGTCCCCAGGAGGTACACCGCGTCGCCTTCCTCGCGGAAGAACTGCGTGAGCGCGCGCGTCGCGTCGTCGAGCAGGCCCACCACGCCGATGACCGGCGTGGGGTAGATGGCCTTGCCGTCCGTCTCGTTGTAGAGCGAGACGTTGCCGCCGGTGATGGGCACGCCCAGCGCGCGGCAGGCGTCGCCGATGCCGGCGATGGCCCGCACGAGCTGGCCCATGATCTCCGGCCGCTCGGGGTTGCCGAAGTTCAGGCAGTTGGTGGCGCCGATGGGCACGGCGCCGGACGCGGCCACGTTGCGGCAGGCCTCGGCCACGGCCAGCCGCGCGCCCTCGAAGGGATCGAGCCAGCAGTAGCGCCCGTTGCCGTCCACGGCCATGGCCAAAGCCTTGCGCGTGCCCTTCACGCGGACGACGGCCGCGTCGGAGCCCGGGCCCGCGAGGGTGTTGGTCCGCACCGTGCTGTCGTACTGCCGGTAGATCCACCGCTTGCACGCAATGGACGGAGAGGCGAGCAGCGCGAGCAGCGCCTGGCCGAGGTCGGCGGGCGGCGCGAGGGCCAGCACGTCCTCGGCCACGGCAGGGTTCTGGGGCTCGACCCAGGGCCGGTCGTAGAGCGGGGCCTGGTCCGTGAGCGCCGCGTTGGGCACGTCGGCCTCCAGCTTGCCGTTGTCCCACACGCGCAGGCGCGTGCCGTCGGTCACGCGTCCGATCGGCTCGGCGTGCAGGTCCCACTTCTCGAAGACGTCCATCACCTCGCGCTCGCGACCCCTTTCGGCCACGAGGAGCATCCGCTCCTGGGACTCCGAGAGCATCACCTCGTACGCGCTCATGCCCGTCTCGCGCTTGGGGACCTTCGCCACGTCGACCTCGATCCCGGTCCCCGCCCGCGAGCCCATCTCCGACGTGGAGCAGGTCAGCCCGGCGGCGCCCATGTCCTGGATGCCGACGACGGCGCCCGTCTTGAGCGCCTCGAGGCAGGCCTCGAGGAGCACCTTCTCCATGAACGGGTCGCCCACCTGGACCGTGGGCCGCTTCTCCTCGCTGCCCGCGCCGAACTCGGCCGAGGCCATGGTCGCGCCGTGGATCCCGTCGCGCCCGGTCTTGGCCCCCACGTAGAAGACCGTGTTGCCCGCGCCCTCGGCCCGGCCCTTGAAGATCGCGTCCTTGCGCGCGATGCCCACGCACATGGCGTTGACCAGCGGGTTGAGCGCGTAGCACTCGTCGAAGACGACCTCGCCGCCGACGGTCGGGCAGCCGAAAGCGTTGCCGTAGCCGCCGATGCCGGCCACCACCCCCCCGAGAATCCGGCGGCTGCGCGGGTCGTCGAGCGGCCCGAAGCGCAGCGAATCGAGGATGGCGATGGGCCGCGCGCCCATGGTGAAGATGTCGCGCAGGATCCCGCCCACGCCCGTGGCCGCTCCCTGGTAGGGCTCGATGAACGACGGGTGGTTGTGGGACTCGATCTTGAACACGGCGGCCAGGCCGTCCCCGATATCCACCGCGCCCGCGTTCTCGCCCGGCCCCTGCACCACGCGCGCGCCGGTGGTGGGCAGCGTCTTCAGGTGGATGCGGCTGCTCTTGTACGAGCAGTGCTCGGACCACATGACCGAGAAGAGGCCCAGCTCGGTGAGGTTGGGCTCGCGGCCCAGGGCCTTCACGATCCGCTCGTATTCCTCGGCGGTGAGGTTGTGCCGGGACAGCAGCTCGGCTGTGGGCATGGAAGGCCTCATTCTACCCGGCCCGCCTTTTGGCTAGAATCGCCGGAGCCGTCGAGGTCCCTTGTTGAACTACGTCGTCCTCGCCATCCCCGTCTTCATCCTCCTGATCCTCCTGGAGCTCGTCATCACGCGGATCCAGGAGAAGGACTACTACCGGCTGTCGGACTCCATCAATGACCTCTCCTGCGGGATCATCGACCAGCTGCTCACGGTCTTCCTGAAGACGGTGCTGTTCGCGGGGTACGTGTTCGTCTACGAGCGCTACCGGCTCTTCTCGATCGCCGGCTCGCCCGCCGCCTGGGTGGCGTGCTTCCTGGGCGTGGACTTCCTCTATTACTGGTTCCACCGGACGGGGCACGAGGTGAACGCCTTCTGGGCCGCGCACGTGGTCCACCACCAGAGCGAGGAGTACAACCTGGCCGTGGCCCTGCGCCAGGGCGCGTTCCAGCCGGCCTTTTCGTGGGTCTTCTACCTGCCGCTGGCCCTCCTGGGCTTCGCGCCGCTCATGTTCCTGACGGTGTCGTCCATCGACACCCTGTACCAGTTCTGGATCCACACCCGCGCCATCGGTCGCCTGGGCCCGCTGGAATGGATCCTCAACACGCCGTCCAACCACCGCGTGCACCACGGCCGCAACCCGAAGTACATCGACCGCAACCACGGCGGGATCCTCATCGTGTGGGACCGGCTGTTCGGTACCTACCAGAAAGAGGAGGAAGAGCCGGCCTACGGCATCACCACTCCGTTGCGCAGCCTCAATCCCGTCTGGGCGCACCTGCACTACTGGGTGGAGCTGGGGCAGAAGGCCCGGCGCTCGACACGGCTGGCGGACAAGGTCCTCATCTTCCTGAAGCCGCCGGGCTGGCAGCCGGAAGAGATGGGCGGGTTCGTGGCCGCACCCGACGTGGACCCGGGGCACGTCAAGTACGACGCGGCAGCCCCTCGCGGTCTCGTCGCTTACGTCTTCTTGCAGTTCGTCCTGGCCCTCGCCGGCGCCACGCTCCTGCTCTTCCGCCAGGACGAGCTGCCCCTGGGCGTGCGCGCCGCGGGCGCCGTCGCCGTCGTGGTCACGCTCGTCTCGCTGGGCGGACTGCTGGAGCGGAAGCGCTGGGCGGCGTGGCTGGAGCCGGCACGCGTGATCGCGCTGGTCGTGGCGGGGCTCGTCGCCGTCTTCTGATCCGGCCTCCGAGCCTCAGCGCGGCGCGGC
>Ga0068859_100005752_pt1 | contig 12612 bp, 8 predicted proteins | sample KBSSwiS22_FD_66585 | JGI IMG/M metagenome (GOLD analysis project Ga0068859, IMG submission 66585) | Switchgrass rhizosphere microbial communities from Kellogg Biological Station, Michigan, USA - KBS Switchgrass S2-2 | ecosystem: Host-associated > Plants > Roots > Rhizosphere > Soil ... | reverse complement strand
CCAGCGCGATCGGCACGTTGATCAAAAAGATGAACGGCCAGGAGTAGCTGTCGCACAGCCAGCCACCGAGGATGGGCCCAAGGATGGGCGCGGTCAGTGTGGTCATGGCCCAGAGCGCGGTGGCGGCCGCGGCCTTATCCTTCGGGAAAATGCGCAGCAGCAGCGTCTGCGAGAGCGGGATCAGCGGGCCGCCGGCCACGCCCTGCAGGATGCGGCCGACCACCAGCATTCCGAAGGAGCTCGAGAAGCCGCACAGCGCGGAGAACACCCCGAAACAGCCCATCGCGGTGGTGAACACGCGCACCGCGCCGAAGCGCGCCGCGAGCCAGCCGGTGAGCGGCACGGTGATGGCCTCGGCCACCGAGTAACAGGTGATGACCCAGGTGCCCTGGCTGGAGCTGATCCCCAGGCTGCCGGCGATGTTGGGCACCGACACGTTGGCGATGGTCATGTCGAGCACGGCGATGAAGTTCGCGCCGGCCAGCACGATGGCCACCAGCCACAGCATCGCGCCTTTGAGGGGCGCGTCACCATTCATGGCTTTCTCGAATTCGGTCATCACACTCTCCCTGGTAACTAACTATCAGCCGCGGCCGCGGGTATCGATGGTGGCTTCCATCGACAGTCCCACCTGCAGCGGCTTGGCCAGCAATTCGCCGGCGTCGAGCTTGATGCGCACCGGCACGCGCTGCACCACCTTGATCCAGTTACCGGTGGCGTTCTGCGCCGGGATCGCCGCGAAGGTCGAACCGGTGCCGCCCGACAGGCCGACGACGTAACCGTGGTAGGTCACCGACCCGCCGTACAGGTCCGAGGTGACTTCCACCGGCTGCCCGATGCGCACGCGCTCGAGCTGTCCTTCCTTGAAGTTGGCATCCACGTGCACTTCGGCGAGCGGCACGATGGCCAGCACCGGCGTACCGGCCTGGATCTGCTGCCCCACCTGCACCGAGCGCTTCGCCACCACGCCGTCGACCGGCGCGCGGATCACGGTGCGATCGAGATTCACCTGCGCCTGGTCGCGTCTGGCACGCGCCAGCGTCACTTCCGGGTTGGTCTGCTCGGTGGTGTTCTCGATCAGCACCGCGTTCGCGTTGCGTGCGCCGATGGCCGCATCGTGGTTGGACCGCGCCTGCGCCAGCGCCGCCTTGGCACTGACGAACGCGTTCTGCGCCTTGGTCAGCTCATCGCCCGAGACGGAACCTGAATCGGCGAGGTTCTCGCGCCGGGCCAGGTCGATCTGTGCGCGTTCCAGGTCGGCGGCCGCGCGCTTCTCGTCCTGCGCCCGCGCCGCGATCTGCGCGTTCAGGCTGTCGTCGTTGGCGACGTAGCCGCGCACGCGGCGCTGCGCGCGTCCGAGCTCGGCCTCGGCCTGCGCCAGCGCCAGGCGCGCATCGACGTCGTCGAGCACCACCAGCACGTCACCCTTGTGCACGTAGCTCGTGTCGGTGACGCGCACCTCGCGCACGATGCCGCCGATCGACGGCGTGACCTGCGCGGTCTCGGCCGCCGTGTAGGCGTTGTCGGTGGAGATGAACTTGGACGCGTAGAAGTGCGAGTACAAACCGTAACCCGTGCCGATGGTGAGAACGGCCGAGCCAAGGATGGCCAGCCGCTGCTTGCGCTTGCGCTTCGCATCGCGCTCCAGCACCGCGTCGGCCTGCTGGAGAACTTCTGTATTCATGGTCGTCATGTGCAATTTCCTCCTGAGGATTTCAAAGATGTATTCACAGAGTCCGGTAACCGCCGCCGAGCGCGCGGTTGAGCGCGACGTCGAGCGTCATGGAGCGGCTGCGCAGGTCGGATTGGCTGCGCAGGTTCGCCAGTAGATAGTCTTCGGCCGTCAGCACTTCGAGGTAGCTGGCGAGCCCGCCCTGGTAACGGTCGTTCTGCACCTGCCAGGCTTCACGCGCGGCGTCCACGGCCGCGTCGATCTTGTCGAGCTGCGGCGCGAGGGCGCGCTGCGAGACCGCCGCGTCGGCCACTTCCCTGAGGGCCTGCACCAACGCCTGTTCATAATTGGCCACGGACTCGGCGTATTCGGCTTCGGCGCCGCGCAGCTGCGCGCGCAACCGGCCGCCGTTGAAGATCGGCAGCGAGATGGCGGGGCCGACGCTGCCGATGTCCGAGCCGTTCTCCTGCAACCGGTCCAGTCCGAGCGACTGCACGCCGATGAAGGCGGTCAGGTTCACGTTCGGGTAGAACTGCGCCTTGGAGACGTGGATGCGCTTCGCGGCCGCCTCGGCGCGCAGCCGCGCGGCGACCAGGTCCGGGCGCCGGCCGATGAGCTCGGCCGACAGGCTCGCCGGCAACGCGAACGCGCGCGTGAAATTCACGTTCGGCCGCGCGATCGTGAGCCCGCGGTCCGGGCCCGCTCCCAGGAGCGCCGCCAGCTTGTTCTTCTGCAACGCGATCTGTTCATCGAGCGCGAGCACGTCGGCCTCGCTCGAGGCGCGCCGCGAATCGGCCTGGCGCACGCTGCCGCGCGTCTCCAGGCCGTTGTCGAAGCGCTTGGCGAACAGCTCCGCGGTCTTGGCGCGCAGGGTGCGCGCCGCCGTGGCCGTGTCGAGCGCCGCATACAGCCGGGCGAGCTCGGCGTAACCCGATGCGATCGCGGACGAGAGCGCGAGACGCGCCTGGTCCGCATCGGCACCCGCGGCGACCGCCTCGGAGGTCGCCGCCGCGAGCGCCGCGCGGTTCTTGCCCCAGAAGTCGATTTCCCAGGAGAAATCCAGGCTGGCGCGGCCGTAGTCGTTCCAGTCCTGCGGCGTCATGGCCGGGGGGCTCAAATAGTTGTAGCTCTGCTTCTGCTCGGTGGCGGAAGCGTTGGCACTCACCACGGGCGCGAGCGCGCCACGCGCGTTGCCCTGCGAGGCGCGTGCGCGGCGCATGCGAGCTTCCGCCACCGCCACCGACGGCGAGCCGGCGAGACCTTCGGCGATGAGCGCATCGAGTTGCGCGTCGCCGTACACCTTCCACCACCCCGCCGCCGGCCAATCGGCGGCGGGCGCGACGAAACTTTGCGTGCCGGCGAACGCCGACTGCGGCCGGATCTCCGGCGAAGGCGCGGGCCCGGGCAGCGAAGCGCACGCGGTGAGCGCGGCGCTGATGCCCAACAATGCGAAAACCTGTTTCATTGAATTCCCTTTGAAGTTGAAGAAGAAAGCGGGCGGCGTTTCTCGGCGCCGGACAGCAGCCGCGCTGTGTCGACGACGGCGCGCGTGTGTTCGCCGGTACCGATGAGGCCGGCGTCATCGAAGGCCTCGACCTTGAAGCGCAGCAACTTGCCTTCGGTACCCAGGTAGTTCGCCGTGGCGCGCACCTGGCTGCCCACCGGCGTCGCGGCGGTGTGCCGCACGTCGAGCGACACGCCCACCGACAGCTGGCCCGAGCCGAGCAGCGGCCGCATGGCGCGCGCCGCCGCGACTTCCATCAGCGCGATCATGCGTGCCGTGGCGAACACCGCCGGGAAGCAATCCTCGGGCGCGAGTGCGATGTGCTGCGCGGTGTCTTCGATGGCGACGACCTGCGCCGCCTCTCCGTGGATGTTGTCATTCAGCATGGCTGTGCTCCTCATGCTTGATACGAGTGCCGTCGCGCGACAGGCAGGCCAGGAGTTCTTCGGCGTTGCCGAATACGAACTGCTCGCCGGTGGTCACGTTCTCGAGGCGTCCGATCAACTTGCCCTGGGCCGGGCGTGCATCGCGGTGCAGCTTGAGCACGTAGGCGCGCGCGTTCGGGTAGTTGGGATGGGTGGCGAGGATCATTCGCTCACGCCATCCCATTCGACGCCGGCGCCGAAACGCCCGCCGGCAGCGCGCGCCATCTGCAGGTCACGATCGAGCGTCGCGTCCAGTGCGAGGCGGCCGAGGCGGTCACCTGCGAAAGCTGCGACTGCAGCGTCTGCCATCGGTTGGTGGGCGTCAGCCTTGATCCGGGCTTCGCGATTGGTGTGTTGCTCATCTCTTGTCCTCCAGTCCATGGAGGGCAAGTTAGGGCTACACGTCCATGAAGTCGTTTCGGAACGGTCGGGAAACGGTCTGGATTGGGGCCGCTGACGGCGGCCAGTGCCGAGCAGTCAGGCCAGAAAAGCCGCCGCGATTTCCATGAACGGAACGTCGCGGCCGAGGGCGAAAGTGTCGAAGACCCGCCTTAAGGCTGCACGTTCATCCAATGTCGCAAGTCCATGTTTACAAAGGCTTACGAGAGCCTTCAATTCGTCGATCTTTCCACCCTGGGAGCGCGCCAGCGCCAGCGATGCGCCGAGGTGCTCGCGCGCGCGATCGCGGCCGTCACGCAGTGCAAGTTCGCCGCGCAACCGCAGCAGGTACGGATACAGCGCGAACTCGCCGATGCGCTCGGCCAGCGTCATGGCCTCGTCGAGCTCGCGATCGGCCCGGGTCCACTCCGCCGCGATCAGAAGCGCTTCGGCGGCATACCCCAGGGTCTCGGTATTGCCGGCGTACATGCCGATCCGCGAGTGGATTTCGTAGCCCTCGCGAATCAACCGATGCCCGCCGACCGGATCCCCCTGGTGCGCCATGGCCCAACCTCGCAGCCAGCGCGCGGGTCCATCGCCCTGCACCAGCATGCTGCGCTCCACGATCTTGCCCAGCGCCGTGGCACTCGCCAGGACCCGGACCGGATCTTCGGCGCGCGCGTTGATCATGCCGTCCACCCAATGAGCGAGCATGTTGGCCGTGGGCTGTCCGACGGCCTGGGCGCGCGTGTGCGCCGTGGCGACGTGGCGGCGCGCCTCGTCGACCCGGCCGAGCGCCATCAGCGGCACGGCGATGTTCGAGTGCAACTGCGTGAACGGATCGACGACGAACATGCCGGCCGGGATGTGCGCGATGCGCCCGCAGGCGGCGATGCCGGCCTCTAGCCACTCGCAGGCGCGCGCGTGGCGGCCGCGCACCGCTTCCACCATTCCCAGGAGAAGTGACGCGCTGACACGCAACACTTCGTCATCGTGCGCCTCGCCCACCGCGAGTGCGCGTTCGGCCAGCGCCTGCGACGCGGCGTAGTCGCCGTGCACGTAGCGAGTGAGGCCCAGACCCGACAGCAGCTGCGCGCGCGCCGATGTCGGCGGCAGCAGGTCGCACAGCTCGAGCGTACGTTCGAATGCGGCCACCGTGAGCGGCGCGCCGATGCCCAGCATCTGGCCCGCGGCCACGCCGCGCCGATGCACGATGCCGAGCTCGAGCTCGGCGCGCTCCGTGGCATCCGTGACGCGCGGCAACAGGGCGAGGCCGGCGTCGGTGAGATTGAGCGCGTCCGCGGGCGCGAAATGCGCCACCGCCTGGTCGGCGGCCTCCGCGTAGTAACGCAGCGCGGCGACGAACTGGTGCCCGCGTTCGGCATGCGAGGCGAGCTCCGCTGCGGCGACCATCACGCCCGCCGCACGCCCCGCGGCGAGCGCCGCGCCCGCGCGGCGATGCAGCTGGATGCGCTGGGTCAGCGGCACCTTCTCGTACAACACGTGTTTGTAGAGCGCGTGTTGAAAGGCGTAACGCGGGTCGATGCCGCCGTCCGGCAGTTCCTCTATGCCGGCGAGACGCACCCACAGTTGTCGCCGCACCAGCTGATCGAATTCGTCGCAGACCGCATCGATGTCGCGGCCGGCCAGCCCCGCCACCGCGCTGGCGCGGAACTCGACGCCGAGCACGCTGGCCGCCTCGAGGGCGGTCTGTGTCTGGGGAGGCAACCGCGCAATCTGCTTGGCGATGACGCCGGCCAGGCTGTCGGGCACGGGCAGTGGCACGTCGGCGGCGGCTTGTGTGAGCGCGAGCAGACGCCCGGCATCGCCAGCCGACTGCGACACCAGGCTGTCCGCGACATTGCGCACGAACAACGGCAGGCCGTCGGTGTGCGCGTGCACGCGCCGCACGAAGGCTTCGGGGAACGCGACCTGCGGGACGTTCCGCGCGAGGAAGTCTCCCACCTCGGACTCGGAGAACGGATCGAGCGGGATCTCGCGGCACAACTTGTGCAACCGCAGCTCCTGGCGAAGCGCGCGCAGCGGGTGGTCTTCGGCGATCACCTGTGTTAGCCGGAACGTCGCGATCCACAGCAGGCGCACCTCGCGCGGCCGGCGCGCGAAGTGTTCCATCATGCGCAGCGTGCCGGCGTCGCTCCAGTGCAGGTCCTCGAGCACGAACACCAGCGGGCGGTTGGCGGTGAAGCGGTCCATGAGCTCGCGCATCTCGCGCACCATGCGGTCCTGGTGCGCGCCACCGACGTCGGTGTAAAGATTCGCCCGGTCGGATTCATTCACCAACCACGGCATCTGCACCAGCCAGGTGGGTGCCACGCCACGCATTGCCGACACCAGCGACGGATCGCGGCGGCACAGCTCCTTGACGGCCTCGAGTATGGGTAGATAGGGCTCGCCGGTGCCGAAGTGTTCGACACACTGACCGAACGTGGCGACGCCCGGGCCGAGCTCGCGAATGAAGGTGTCGATGAGCGTGGATTTGCCGACGCCGGCCTCACCCGTGACCCATACCAGCTGGCGCTCGCCCGCCTGCGCGCGCCGCCAGGCTTCGCGCAACTCGGCCAGTTCTGCCTCGCGGCCGATGATGGCGGCTGCGGGCGCGGCGGCTTCCGGCGCCGCACCCGGACGCACGGCCGCAGCCCCGTGCGCCGCGCCGATGAAGCGGTAGCCGCGGCGCGAGGCGGTCTCGATGTAGCGCGGCTGGCGCGCGTCGTCGGCCAGCGCGGCACGCAGTTCACTGATGGTGGTCTTGAGCACCGACTCACTGACGTGGCGATGGCCCCAGACCGCGTCCAGCAGCGCATCCTTGGTCACCAGCTGCCCGGGACTGCGCGCCAGCGTGCACAACACCGCGAAGGCGCGCGGCGGCACGGCGATCGGCACGCCGTCGCGGCGCAGCCGCGCGTCGCTCTCGTCCAGCTCGAAGGTGTCGAACCTGAGTTTCACGGAGCTTTCCACGGAGGTCATCCTGGATCCCGCCGCCCTACTTTCCCGAAATCTCTCCAACCGCGCGATGCGCTTCGTCCATGGCGGAGTGCGCGTAGGCGCTCCAGGCCGCGTCCGATCCGGCGATGCCGATACGGCCGATGCGCTTCTGCGCAATCACGTTGATCTCCGGATCGTGCTCTTCATCGAACATCGAGTTGAAGCCATACGCGTAGCCATGACCCCAGCGGTTCACGGTGATGGCGCGGATGTCGTAATCCACGTCGAAGCCGCCGGGCCTGAGCATGCGGTTGAGCTCGTCCCTGATGCGGTGTTCGAAATCGTCGAAGGTCATGGAATACAGCAGATTGCGCGCGCCGCGCCAGGCGGTGCGCTGATCGACGCCGGCGCCCGGCGGCAGCGTTGGCACGTGCACCAGGTGCAGCAGCATGGGTTGATCGGGTTTGATTGGAAACTGGTAGTCGCCGAGGCTCACGGGATAGTCCAGCTTGACGCGCGAGAAGAAGCCCATCGGGTTCGTGATCTCGTGCACGCCGCGGTTCACCCACGGGAACCAGTTGCGCACCGCCACGTTGACGTACACCAGCGGTGCCTTGACGCCGGCCGCCAGGGCCGCCTTCTGCTCCGCGCCGACGTCGCCGCAGATGTAGGGCAGCATCATGCCGTAACCCGCGTAGATGGCCTGCCCGGCCTGCACGCGATGTAGTTTGCCGTCGCGCATGTAGCCGACATCGGCCTTGCCGTAGTCGCGATTGCGCAGCGACACCACGGTCGAGTTCAGACGCAGGCGCACCGGCGAATTCGCCGCGTCGAGCCGGTCGTAATCGAAACGGGCCGTGACGACGTCGTGCATGGAATTGCCCGGGGCGACGCCGGGAATGAGGCGGCGCACCAGCAGCCGCGCGATCGAGGCGTTGCCGTCGGGGAAATGGTAGATGTAAGGATCGTCCATCTCGGCGGCGGACTCTTCGCTGTGTTCGAGCCCGAGTCCCTGGAACCCGGGATACCCGGTCTCGAAGGCGTCATAGGCCGGCACACCGTCGATGCCGATGGCGAAGAAGTCGTTGCTGCGCCCCTGGAAGGTGTTGGCCGCGGTGTCGTCGAGTCCCCAGTAGTTCTTGATGAAGTCGCGATAGCTGGTCTTGGCCAGCAATTCCTCTTTCTGTTCGGTGGTCTTTCCCGCGAGCACGTCGCGCTTTTCGGTGAACAGCGCGACGATTTTCGCCTTCTGCGCGGCGTCGAGTGGATAGTCGGCGACGAAGGCCTCCACGGAGCGCGCGTTCATGCGCTCGGCCGGGATGTCGTCGGCCACCATGCGCATCGGATCGCCGGTGACGAGTTTGTCTGCACCGAACGCCTGCCTCGAGAAGAACACGCCGCGCGACAAACCCAGGGCCGGGTACAGGTCGCGGTGGAAGGCCTTCTCGAACTCCTCCACATGCACGCCGAGTTGTCCCAGCAATCCGAGCGCCTCTTCGCTCCATTCGTGCGCCGGCGACTGGATGGCCTCGCTGCCGCCATAACCGATGAGCGGGCGCCCATCCACGTTGAATTCGTTGCGGCGCGCATGGCCGCCGAACTCATCGTGATTCTCCAGGATGAGCACGCGCGCCTTCGGGTGCTGCGCGCGGTAGAAATAGGCCGCCGCCAGGCCGCTGATGCCCGCGCCGACGACGACGAGATCGTAGGTCTCCTCCACGGGCAGCTTGCCGATGGCGTATCTCTTCCCGTCACGCACGCCATGCGCGATCTCGTAAGCCGCGGGCGTGCCACCCCGCCAGCCCGTGAGGCCCGGTGGATAGACACCGGTCTTCGCCTGTGCAAACAGCTTCGCAGGGGTCATGCCCGCGGCGACCGCGAGCGCCACGCCATCCAGGAAATCGCGCCGGGTTATCCCTGTCATCTCGTTCTCCTTGTTGTCTGCTTACTGTCTCGCGTCGGTCTCGATCAACCGGCGCGCGCGTTGCATGTCGGGTATGTCCTGGCCTTCGGTGAGGCCGGCATACAGCGTGGCGAGCGCCTCGCGGTCGCCCCGGGTCGCCGACGCGTGCTCGACCAGTGCGATGACCGCCTTCAACTCGAAGCCGCACGCTTCCTGCGAACGCGCCAGCTTTGCGGACTCCTGCAGCCACTTGTATTCCGCGGTGGGATCGCCCCGGCCGCGCGCGACCCGTGACTGGAGGATCAGCAGCATGGGCACGTAGTAGTGCTCGTCGAGCTCCCGTGCGCGCGCGAATGCCGCCGCCAGTTCCTTTTCCGCGGCATCCAGCTCGCCTGCCAGGATCAGGGCTTCCGCGCCGTAACCCATGACCTCGGTGCTGCTCGAGATCATGCCGATCCCGAGATGCCGCGCCAGGCCGTCGCGGATTTTCTCGAGCCCTTCGAGCGGATTGCCGGTCTGCGCCATCGCCCAGCCGCGCAGGTAGCGACTCGGCCCATCGGCCTGCCGCACCGTGGTCTTCGCGACGATGACCTCGATGGCGGCGGCGTGTTCGATGACCTTTTGCGGATTGCCCATCCGCACCTCGAGCATGCCGGCGCGCCAGCGCGCCAGCGACTGCGCCAGTGGTTGCCCGAGTGCTTCAGCAATGGCGACGGCCTTTGCCGACTGCACGCGTGCCTGGTCGAAGAGACCGCGCTCGAAAAGAGTGCGTACCGCGTTACCGCGAATGCCCACCTCCGGGTCGACCACGAAGGCCTGGAACCCGCTGCGATCGGTGATCGACTCGCACAGCCCGATCGCCCGGAGCCACCATTCGGTGGCGAAGCGGCACTCGCCGCGCGCCGCCGCGGCGCCGGCGCGGAACAGCGCCGTCATCACGGAGAGCGGCGCCTTGTCCGGCCCTTCGAGGCGATCGAGCCGGTCCGCCAGCTCACTCAGCCGCGCGAACTCGCCGCGCGAGAACAGCGAGGCGCCATAACCATTCAGCACCAATGCGCGCGCCGGGTGCGCGGGCAGCAGCTCGCACAACTCGCGCACACGCTCGAAGATGGCCCGAGGCTCCGCCGAACCCACGCCAACTGCCTGCGCGGCCGCAATGCCGCGCGCGGCCTGCACGCCCAGCTCCAGCGCGAGCTTCTCCGGGCCCTCGGGAAGGTTCCCGAGCAGCGGCAAGGCGTGCTCGCAGATCTCGCGCGCCTCCTGCGGCGCAAAAGCGCGCAGCGCAACCTGCGCGGCTTGCGCATACGCCCGCAGCGCCGGCACGAGCTCGCGGCCTCGCTCGTGGTGCGAGGCCAGCTCGGACGGCTTCACCGGCAATCCTTTCGCGGCGGCTGCGACCAGCACCTGCGCCACGCGGCGATGCAGCTGCACGCGTGGCGCGGCGCCGATGCGGTGATAGAACACGTGCCGGTAGATGGCGTGCCGAAAGGCGTACTGCGCGTCGAGCGAACCGTCGGGCAGATCGATGGCGGTCACGTGGCGCAGCCAGTACTGGCTCTTCGCCAGGCGATCGCAGGCTTCGATGACATCGGCGAGCGGGCGTCCCGACAGTTCGGCCACCGCGCCGGCGCGGAATTCGACGCCGAACACCGCGGCCGCCTCCAGCATCGCAACCGTGTCGGGCGGCAGCCTGCCAATGCGGGTCTCCACGGCGCCCATGAGATCGTCGGGGACCGGTAGCGGCGTATTGGCGGCCACCGAAAGCCGTTGCCGCTCGGTGGCGGAATCGGATTCCTGCCCCACCAGCGCGTCGACGACGTTCACCACGAACAGCGGCAGGCCGTCGGTGTGCGCATGCACGCGGCGCACCAGTGCCTCGGGCGTCTCGGCGGCCGGCATGCGTCCGCGAAAGTATTCCAGCACCTCGGACTCGGAGAACGGATCCAGCACGATCTCGTCGCACAGCCGGTGCAGCTTGAGCTCCTGGCGCAGCGCCTGCAGCGGATGTCCCTCGGCGATCACCTGCGTGAGCCGGAAACTGCCGACCATCATCACGTGCGCGCCGCCGCGCTGCCGCGCGAAATGGTTGACCAGCCGCAGCGTGGCTTCGTCGGACCAGTGCAGGTCCTCGATCACCAGCAGCAGCGGTTGCTTCTCGGCGAACCGCAGGATGAGCTCGTGGAACTCGCGCACCATGCGCTCCTGGCTCACACCCACCAGCTCGCGCGCCAGCGCGGCGCGTTCGGCCTCGCCGATCAGCCACGGCAGCTGCAGCAGCCACGTGGGTGCGACGCTGCGCATGCTCGCGGCGACTTCCGGGTAGGCGCGCGCCAGGTCGCCGAGCGCCTGCAGCACGGGTAGATAGGGCTCGCCGGTACCGTACTGCTCGATGCACTGTCCCTGGGTGATCGCGGCCGCGCCGCTCACACCGGTGAAAGCTTCCAGCAGCGTGCTCTTGCCGACGCCGGCGTCACCGGCGACGAAACACAGCTGGCGCTGGCCGCCGGTGGCGCGGCGCCAGGAATCCTGCAGTCGGTTCAATGCGCCGCGGCGCCCGATGAAGGAACCGGGCAGGACAGCCGCGTCGCGCGCGGCCGGACGCGCCGCAGTCGACGCACCTCGCGGCGCTTCGTCGGCGCGCGCCGCGCCGATGAACCGGTATCCGAGCCGCGATGCGGTCTCGATGTAACGCGGGCTCGAGGCATCGTCGGCCAGCGCGGCGCGCACCTGACTGATGGTGGTCTTCAGCACCGACTCGCTGACGTGCTGGTGTCCCCAGACGGCGTCCAGCAACGCATTCTTGGTGACCAGCACCCCGGGTTGACGCGCCAGCGTGCACAACACCCCGAAGGCCTTGGGCGGCAACGCCACGGGCTTGCCGTCGCGCTTCAGGCGCGCGTCCGCCTCGTCGAGCTCGAACGCGTCGAAACGCAGCTGCAGTGAGTTGGCTTGCCCCATTGCGACCCCACGGAAATCTAGCAGTTTTCCGCCGTCGGCCGGTCTGGAAAGTGCGTCGCAACACTTTCCGGACACCGGCTGCCGAATTCACTTGACTCCCGGCGCGTCGCTCGTGTGGTTTCACTTGTCTGTCACGTTGGCGCCGGGAATTTCGCATGCGTCTCGATTCCCGCGCGGCCGCCATGCGTGGTCTATCTACTCGCACCCGCCTCGCGCCGGCTGCCCGGCCGGCGCCACACCGCTCGCGCCGTTCCCGGTGGCTGCGATCTGATAACAGATATCAGTGGAATGCATGTTCGCCATGGGTCGGTCGGACCGGTTTCGCATTGCGAAAAGGCGGATTCTTGATCAGGCCATAGCGGTTTCGCTCACGGGCGAGACGAAACTCCCCCCGGTACCGAACATGCGGGCTGGAATACTGCAGGGGACTATATTCATGGCCGAGAAGAATCTGGAAGGCGTGCTCAAGGCCGCCGGAAACACCGTCAAGATGCTGCGCAATTCGCAGATCGGCGCGTACGTGTACCCGGTGGTGCCGAGCGAATTCACCAACTGGCGCGACGAGCAACGTGCCTGGCGCGACAGCGCCGTGTTGTTCGACCAGTCACACCACATGGCCGAGCTCACCATCAAGGGCCCGGACGCGCTCAAGCTGTGCACGTACACCACCATCAACAGCTTCGCGAACTTCCCGGTGAACCGCGCCAAGCAGATGGTGCCGACCAGCTACGAAGGCCACGTGATCGGTGACGGCATCCTGTTCCACCTCGCCAAGGACGAGCTGCTGTTCGTCGGCCGCGCGCCGACCGTGAACTGGCTGCAGTTCCAC
>Ga0068859_100005748_pt1 | contig 12614 bp, 7 predicted proteins | sample KBSSwiS22_FD_66585 | JGI IMG/M metagenome (GOLD analysis project Ga0068859, IMG submission 66585) | Switchgrass rhizosphere microbial communities from Kellogg Biological Station, Michigan, USA - KBS Switchgrass S2-2 | ecosystem: Host-associated > Plants > Roots > Rhizosphere > Soil ... | reverse complement strand
CTTTTGCTATTGGATTAAAAACACCGGGTTGTGTAAACATACCTACGCTTTGGTTAAAAGCTAATAAAGCTGTAACTACCTCCGGAGGAGCTGTAAGTCTTTGGGCGGATGTTAGCAATACGGGTAACGATGCTGCACAGGCAACAGCAACTAACCAACCACAACATATCATTACCGGTGCAAAGCTGATGAATTACAATGAAGCTGTAGATTTTGATGGAGTAAATGATAACCTGGTGATTCCCTATGATGTAAATCCATCCATCAATCCGCAAACTACATGGTTTGTAGCTTATCGTGGTAGTGTTGCCAATGGTTCGTTATACGGTAACGAAGCAGGAAGTTTCAACCTGGCTACCAGTATGGATGCTGTAACAGGCAATGAAGCTACTGTTGCTTATCCCGGAGGTAATACTATTGGTCAGTCACTCATTAATACTACCTACTATAATGATGCTGCACCAGGCGGTAGCAATGTGGGTGTAAATGGTGGCGCCACCAATAGCTTTAGTTATTCAGGCGGTGATGGCGGAGATCCCAATTTGTCTTTAGGAGTAAACGGATCGGCTGTTAATAATTATTTCTCCGGTCAAATTGGAGAGATCATTACTTATGAAAGAGATGTATTACCGGCTGAACGCAGCAATGTAGAAAGCTACCTGGCAGTTAAGTATGGAGTTACTTTAGCACATAATTATACAAGTAACGGTACAGTACCTGTTTTATGGAATGTAACGGGTGCTGATGCAGCGTATAGTAATCATATTGCCGGCATCTGGCGGTATGATTGTACTGAGCTGTATCAGAAACAAAGTCGTAGTACCAATGACACGGCTGCTGAAGTGGTAATAGCGCTCACTAATCTGAAGTCTTCCAATACCCTGAACAATACACAAATCGATAACGAAGACTTCTTACTTTGGGGGGCAAGTGATAATATACCTTATACGTTTAATAATACGTTTAATGCCATAGCAAATGAGCGGTTAAGCCGTATATGGAAAGCACGGGACAATGGGGCCGTTGGTTTAGTGCAACTCTGCATTCCGCAAGCGGCGCTGGAAGCAGCAGGGGCATTAGCCGGACCATGCGATGCCTATGTACTGTTGGTAAGTAAAACCAATGCATTGCCTGGCGCCTGGGATGATACAAGTGCTGACAGGTATTCACTTGGCCGGCAAACTATCAATGGAGTAAATTATTATACTACCTATCTCGTGTTTGCTCCTGATGATGATCGCTATTTCACATTTGCCCGTATTGGTAATGGCAGTGGAACTCCTTATCTCGTGCCGGATGGTACACAGGTGATTGCCACCAGCAATTGTGAAGATGCTGACTGGATATATTTTAGTGATCCGGCAGACCTTACTCATAGTGTGCTGGCCATTAAGAAAAACGGCAACAGTATTGATAAAAATGATTTTGCTGTTACGGTAGATGTAACCACAGCTAATAGTAATCCCCTGATAAGCCCGTTAGGTAGAATAAAGCCTGGTGGCGGCCCGGTACCTGCAGTGTACCTGATGCGTCGCCTGGCACAAGTTGCATTTTCACCTGCCGCAGGGCATAGCATTACCACACCTGTTACGGTGCGTATGTATTATGATGATGGTACCGTAGCCATGAATGAAAAAACTATAGCATTGGATAATTTACTCACATTGATAGCAGGTAATAGTGCGATAATAAATAGCGGACCCACCTTTCAGTGGTTCAAGGCTGGTGGACAAGATATACCTACTATGTTTGCAATGTTCACTTATCGCGGTGTCCTGGGAACAGGAGGCAGTCAGTATTGGAGCGAAGCAGCGGATGCAGATCATAATTATGGTACTGATGGTACAGTTCCTTATGTTGATTTTATGAACGTAAGCAGCTTCTCTACTTTCGGTGGTGGGTGGATAGTAAACCAGGTAGACGGGAGTATATTACCTGTTAAGTTTATAAGTTTTGATGCCCGCAAAGCAGGGTCAGTTGTTAAGCTGAATTGGAAAGCAGGCAGCGAAGAGAATATTAAAGGTTATTATATAGAGCGGAGTACAGATGGAGTAAACTGGCAGTCTATTGGTTTTGCAGCACTTCATTTGCCAGCAGGCACAAACGAGTACAACTTTACAGATGCATCACCGGCAAAGGGTAAAAACTACTACCGCATTCGTGAAGAAGATATTAATGGCAGGTCAGTTTATTCTGCTAAACAAGTGATCATTATGGGTGAGAACCAGTTCAGCGTATTGCTGTATCCTGTACCAGCCAGCAATGTGCTTAGTGTATCGGTACAGGTGGACCAGGCAGACAAAGTATTGCTACAAATTAGTGATGCAGTTGGCCGTGCTGTGATAAGCCGCAATGTACAGTTAAGAGTGGGAAGTAACACTGAGCAAATAAGCATAAGCAACATTGCAAAAGGAATGTATTTTTTAAAAGTGAGCGACAGTAAAGGCCGCACACTTGTAAACAAATTTGTAAAGCAATAAGAAAGACGATAGTAAGATCAATTGGACAAGGCGCAACTAATTACTTTAAAATACTGAAGAACAGACAGGCTTTATTTGTTATCAGCGTGTAAGCATGCTGGTTAAAAACTATAGAAAAATTATTGGCTTTTATTTTTTTATCGGGATTTGGTGGAAATGCGAAGGCCAGGCTATATCTATAGCCTGGCCTTATTTGAAGGAAGATAATTCAAGCGGAAATGAAAAACACCAATATTGAAATAAATATAAATTCTTTAAGAGTTTGACCTGTCTATTATTGACAGGGTTTGTTTCAAAACAGAACTGGTCTTTACCAGTTCCAACTTTTTAATATTTAGAGCACATATATCAACTATAAAAGTACAATACACTTGTGCATCTGCCTGTTTTAGCTAAAACAATATTAACCCGTTTAAGAAATATTCATCAATCAATTTGAGTTTGAGTACAAACTTATTGCTACCCCATTTTATTTCCGAAAATTTGCTGCGCTACTGGTTTCAAAAAAGCCTCATAGTTTTTATCTATAAATAAATCAATTAAATAGATAAAACCTTTCATCAATTCATCAATATATTCGCCTTATTAAAATAAAACACTTACATTATGGATACAGAAAAAACTCCGGCTGCAACAGCTGGTACAATCAATCTCAATGGTAACGGTGAAAGTAAATGTCCGTTTCATGGTGGAGCACTGAAACAAAGTGCAGGCAGTGGTACAAGAAACCGTGACTGGTGGCCGAACCAGTTAAAACTGAACATCCTCCGTCAGCATTCATTGCTATCTAACCCCATGGGTGAGACTTTTAACTATGCTGAAGAGTTTAAGACGCTGGACCTGGATGTTGTGAAGAAAGAGATCTTCGACCTGATGACCACATCACAGGATTGGTGGCCTGCAGATTACGGCCACTATGGCCCGCTCTTCATCCGCATGGCATGGCACAGTGCAGGTACATACCGCATCCACGATGGTCGCGGTGGCGCAGGATCAGGTACACAGCGCTTTGCACCCCTTAACAGCTGGCCCGATAATGCAAACCTGGATAAAGCTCGTTTACTACTCTGGCCCATTAAAAAGAAATACGGTAAAAAATTGTCGTGGGCAGATCTGATGATACTTGCCGGTAACTGCGCCCTTGAATCAATGGGTTTTAAAACCTTTGGTTTTGCTGGCGGACGTGAAGACGTTTGGGAACCGGAAGAAGATGTTTACTGGGGTTCAGAGAAAGAATGGCTGGGAGATAGCCGTTATACCGGTGACCGTGAACTGGAAAATCCTCTTGCTGCTGTTCAGATGGGCCTGATCTATGTGAATCCGCAAGGGCCTAACGGTAACCCTGACCCGATTGCGGCAGCTCGTGACATTCGTGAAACCTTTGGCCGCATGGCGATGAATGATGAAGAAACAGTTGCACTGATTGCCGGCGGACACACATTTGGTAAAACTCATGGTGCTGCTGATGCAGGCAAATATGTTGGTAAAGAACCTGCAGCTGCTGGTATTGAGGAACAAAGCCTCGGTTGGAAAAATACATTTGGCAATGGAAACGGCGTGAATACAATTACAAGCGGCATTGAGGGAGCATGGACCACCACGCCAACAAAATGGAGCAATAACTTTTTTGAAAATCTCTTTGGCTACGAATGGGAGCTTACCAAGAGCCCGGCCGGCGCACACCAGTGGAAACCAAAAGGCAATGCCGGCGCTGGTTTAGTGCCGGATGCACACGACCCATCAAAACGCCATGCACCTTTTATGCTTACAACAGATCTTTCCCTGAAAGCTGATCCTGCATATGAGAAAATTTCAAGGCACTTCTTTGAGCATCCGGATGAATTTGCAGACGCATTTGCCCGTGCCTGGTTCAAGCTTACACACCGTGATATGGGCCCGCGTGCACGCTACCTGGGTAAAGAAGTTCCTGCGGAAGCATTGTTATGGCAAGACCCAATTCCTGCTGTTACAAATAAACTGGTTGATGATAAAGATATTGCTGCGCTGAAAACTAAGCTATTGGCTTCGGGACTTTCTGTATCGCAACTGGTATCAACAGCATGGGCTTCTGCATCTACTTTCCGCGGCTCTGATAAACGTGGTGGCGCTAATGGGGCACGCATTCGTTTAGCCCCGCAAAAAGATTGGAAAGTAAATAACCCGGCACAACTGGCTGGAGTATTAACAACACTAGAGGGTATCCGAAAAGATTTCAACAGTACTCAGTCTGGCGGTAAAAATATTTCTCTTGCAGACCTGATTGTTTTGGGTGGATGTGCAGGTGTTGAACAAGCTGCAAAAACTGCTGGTCATGAAGTAAAAGTACCTTTTACACCAGGACGTGCCGATGCATCGCAGGAACAAACCGATGTGGAGTCTTTCGCTGTGCTGGAACCAAAAGCAGACGGGTTCCGCAATTACGTGAAAACCAAATACAGTATTTCATCCGAAGAAATGCTGGTGGATAAAGCACAGCTGTTAACGCTTACAGCACCTGAACTAACGGTACTGGTTGGCGGCATGCGTGTGCTGAATACGAACTTCGATCAGTCTCAGCATGGTGTGTTCACCAAAAACCCCGGGGCACTTACCAATGACTTCTTTGTGAACCTGCTTGATTTTGCTACAAAGTGGAATGCAACTTCAGATTCACAGGATGTTTTTGAAGGTGTTGACCGTGTAACAGGTGCCCGCAAGTGGACCGGTACCCGTGCAGATCTCATCTTCGGTTCTAACTCAGAGCTTCGGGCCATTGCTGAAGTATATGCTTGTGAAGATGCACAGCAAAAGTTTGTACAGGACTTTGTTGCTGCATGGAACAAGGTGATGAATCTTGACCGCTTTGACCTGATCTGATAATCGGTATATTTAATTGTAAAAGGTGGTATGGTAACGTACCACCTTTTTTAATGGTCATTTACCTGAAGCAAAAGCAGTACTTCCACTTAAAGATGTTTAAGAAATAATTTACAGCCGGTTGGCAGCCGTCATCATCCTGCCATACAATTCCTGCAAAGCGATCTTTAAAAAAAACTTTTCCCGAACGTTTCATGCTATACAATATTTTCTATGTCTTCAATATTTGCGTGATCAATTACTATTTCAAGTTTAGGGTCCTCTGTTTTTTGATATTCTATCGCATTATTGTTAGAAACAAATCTCCAGCGCTTTATTTCATTATACTCAGTAACGGGCCCAATTATAATACCAACCAGCTCGGTTTTATCTTTTAAATTCAACCTAACCTTTATATTCCTGTTCATGTGGTTCAGCAGTATATCATAGGGGTCTTTTATTTTCTCTGTACCCGGTATCATGTGGTGGCCGAATAAAGCGAGTACCTGGTTAACTTTATCCATACGCAAAGTCTCCTTCCCCTGTTCCAGTTCCCGAATAAAGCGCAGGCCTACTCCTGCCTTTTCAGCCAGCTGCTCTTGTGTAAGGTTTAACTTGTTACGGTTATATTTTACAAAACTGGATATATAATTGGCAAATTGTGATGACATGTTATACCCTTTCAGGTATAAATATACGACAAAAAAGTATTTTACACCCTATCGGGTATAAAACATAAAAAAAGGCATTAGATATACCCGAAAGGGTATAAACTAGCGGGAGACAATAAGCTTTTTGAAAAAGATGGAGAAAAGGATAATATTACTATTCAATGCTTACGGACAGCACTTTACTCACTTGATAACACATAATTTTCAGCATCCCTATTCATTAAATCAGTTTTCCAGTTACCAGTAAAGATCTTTTTTAACAAGACAGACAGATCTTCATACCGGAATGGTTTTATCACAAAGAGATTAGCCCCTGATTGAAAAGTATCAGTTATATCAGATTCGTGGTTGGAGGTAGTTAATATTATGATTGGAATATCATCAAATATATTTTGTTTCCTGATCAGCTTCAGGCATTCCCTTCCATTCATTCCAGACATATTTATATCTAGGAAGATAATGTCAGGAATATAAGTTTTTAGTTTATCCAGGCATTCATCACCATCCCGTGCATAAACAATTTCGGTAATTATTTCTGCCTTTTTAATAGCCCGGTTAAATAAAAATCTATCGTCATCATCATCTTCAGCTTGAAGAATTTTAAGGGGGGTTACAGACATGCAAAACTAGTTTTAAAGTGAACAAAGATATTGAGTTTTAAACCAGGAATGTGCGGCTTAACACCCGGTAAGTTATTTGACCCCCATTTTTATTGAATGCAAACCAGCATTTCGTCTCACCAATTCACCATTACGTCGCATTAAGCCCCAGATTTTTTCAATTGTATATTTCTATGCCTAATTTAGCGCCATGAAAAATGCAACCTATAAAAAGTGGCTTACAATTGTATTGCATGCCGCCGCATGGATATTGCTTTTTTCATTGCCTTATTTACTCCGTCCTTCTTACGATCCCAACGATCATAAACATACCGAACAAACCGCCAGTGCAACAACCAATTTTTTTACTGCCAGGGCAACAGACCTGATGCTGATCGGTTTTTTTTACCTCAATGCCGGTGTACTGGTGGTACAATTGTTTTATAAGAAAAAATACCTGTTGTACCTGCTGGCGGTATTAATTTGTTTTGCTGTCTTTTCCGGGTTATCGTTTACAATGGTAAAAACGTTTATGTACACCGGCAGGCAGTTTACCTACAGGATGCATTTGCCTTTTTCCATTTTTGTATTCCTGTTTATACTGGCCTGCAGTATCGCTTACAAAACTATCAAAGATAAAATTGTAGCAGATAATTTGTACAAAGAGCGGCTGAATGAAAACCTGAAAACCGAGCTGGCATTGCTTCGCTCGCAGGTAAGTCCGCACTTCATGTTCAATGTGCTGAATAATATGGTGGCATTAGCACGCAAACAATCCGACCTGCTGGAACCTTCACTCATCAAACTTTCTTCACTGATGCGTTATATGCTGTACGAAACAGGCGAACAAAAAGTATCCTTAGAAAAGGAAACAGAATACCTGCAAAGCTACATCGACCTGCAACAACAGCGTTTTGGGAAAAAAGTAGCCGTAAACGTTAGTATACTGCCTGCAGACAAGCAATATGAAATTGAACCTATGCTGCTGATACCTTTTGTTGAAAACGCTTTTAAACATGGCACCGGCATGATCGATCATCCGCAAATTGATATCAGCCTGAAAGCATTGAATGATACACTATACTTTACAGTAAAAAATAAATACGATCCTTCATCACAGGAAATAAAAGATTCGGCCAGTGGAATTGGTTTAGCCAATGTGCAGCGCAGGCTGGAATTATTGTACACCGGCCAGCATGAGTTAGCCATTAGTAAGGATAATGATACCTTTAGCATAGTACTTCAAATACATTTACATCAATGATACGCTGTATTGCCATAGATGATGAGCCGCTTGCGCTGGAATTGTTGCAGGACAATATCAGCAAGGTGCCATTTTTGCAATTGGTGGCGGCCTGCGATAATGCTATGGAAGCATTGCAGGTAATGGAACAGGAGCCTGTTGATTTGGTATTTTGTGATATACAAATGCCCGGACTTACCGGCCTGCAGCTGATACAAAGCATGCCGGTAAAACCCATGTTCATACTAATAACAGCGTATGAAAAATATGCACTGGAAGGTTTTAATTTATCAGTTATCGATTACCTGGTAAAACCGGTTGCACTTGATCGTTTTATAAAAGCCTGCTACAAAGCGAAAGAATTATTTGATCTGAAAAATCAACCCAAAGAAAATACAGTACCTGCAACGGCAGAATATTTTTTTGTGAACGTAGAATACAGCCTGGTAAAAATAACTATTGCTGACATCATGTATATCGAAGGCTTGAAAGATTATATCAAGATACATTTAAAGAGTTCTTCAAAACCCGTGGTAACACGTATGGCTATGAAAGCGATTGAAGACCAGTTGCCGGTAAAACAATTTATCCGTATCCATAAATCTTATATTGTTGGAGTAGCGTTTATTACTGCTATTCGCAAAACCAGTTTATTTATTGATAACCTCGAGCTTCCTGTAAGTGATAATTATCGTGATGCCATTGCTGCGCTTACGGCAAAATAATTTCTCCCACTATTGTTACAGTTGCAAAGTAAAAGTTGCAAGTACAATTTTTTACAAAAATTAAATTTAGCCACGAAGGCGCAAAGACACGAACTTAAAAAAATGCTATGCATTTTTCTTTTGTGCCTTAGCGCCTTTGTGGCAATCCTTTTTCGCAGCAAAGCGGCAGAATAAAAAATGTGTTAATCCGTCAAACCCGTGTTCCTGCATTTCCCCTTATCGCCATTTCGTCGCAACATTTTCCCTTCTCATCTCTTTTGCCCCAAACACGCTGCAACCGCAAATTACTTTTACATAAATATTAAAACAAATGAAAAAATTATTATTACTAATTGCAATAGTACTGGGCGCTGTAACTGCATTTGCACAACCGCCTGCAGGAATGAAACCGATGGGCAACCTTAGCGGCCATTTGTATGGTAAGCTTACCGATATTGAAGGAAAAGGCATTGGAGAAGCTACCGTATTACTAATGGAAAACAAAATGGACACTGCCACAAAAAAAATAAAACAACTGTTGTATAAATCGGTGGTTACTCAAGCCAATGGAGATTTTAGTTTTGAAGACGTGCCATTACAAAAAAGATACACTTTAAAAGCAAGCAGTGTTGGTTTTAAAGCATACGAACTACCAGTTAGCTTTTTTAATAAAAGCGTTGATGGTACTATGCAACCACCATCAACCGATAAAGACCTGGGTAAGATAAAATTAGCGGCTGATGCAAAAGAGTTGCAGGGAATAACTGTAACATCTTCATCGGCCCCGGCAATAAAACTGAATGCAGATAAAAAAGTTTTTAATGTAGAAAAGAACATTATGAGCGCAGGTGGTACAGGTGTGGATGTAATGCGTAACGTACCCTCCGTGAATGTGGATATTGATGGCAACATTACTTTGCGTAACAGTGCGCCACAATTGCTGGTGGATGGAAGGCCAACCACACTAACATTAGACCAGATACCTGCCGATGCAATTGAAAGTGTGGAAGTAATCACCAACCCTTCTGCAAAATATGATGCTTCAGGTGGTGGCGCCGGTATCTTAAACATTGTGCTGAAGAAAAATAAAAAGACAGGTTACAATGGTAATGTAAGAGCTGGTGTTGATAAGAGAGGAGCAATAAATGGCGGTGCCGATTTTAATGTGCGCCAGGGTAAGATCAACATCAGTGCTTCTGTAAATGGTAATCAAAATAAAGGACAAACTACCGGAACAACTGAACGAACCAGCCAGTTAACAACACCGCAAACTATAACTGAACAAAACAATTTTAATAAAACCACCGGAGGTTTTCTTTTTGCAAAACTTGGACTGGATTATTTTGCAGATAACAGGAATACTTTTTCTTTGTCGGGAATAAAAGTGCACGGAGAATTTAATCCTTATGAGTTAATTGGCGTTTCAACCGATAGTTTATACAATAGTGGAAAAATCAGCGCTTTAAGCCAAAGGATAACAACAGGCACAAGAGAGTTTAACGGACAGGGTTTGGTGTTTGGTTATAAACATACTTTTCCTAAAGCAGGAGAAGAGTTAACAGTTGATGCCAATTATTTTGGAGGCAGAAACAGTAATAATTCTTTATACACCACTAATTATTTAACTACAAATGGTGCAATAAGCAGCACAGCATTGCAAACAGCATTGGGTTCAGGCAGCGATAAGAATTTTGTGATACAATCTGATTATACTTTGCCGCTGAGCAAAACTGCAAAATTAGAAACCGGTGTAAGAGCAGCCATACGCAGCCGGGTAAACGTAAATGATAATTATTTGTACAACGATAGTGCAAAGCAATATTTGATTATACCATCAGCCACCAGCGATTATAAAAATACAGACAATGTATATGCGGCCTATGCTACTTACAGCAACAGCATCAAAGATTTTAGCTATAAGGTAGGTTTGCGTGCAGAAAGTTCTAATTACACCGGAACACTAACCAACAGCGGCGAAACATTTAAGAACAGTTATCCCGTGAGTTTATTCCCTTCTGTTTTCCTGAGTCAGAAATTAGCTAACAGGCAGGAACTGCAATTCAGTTACAGCCGCCGCATCAACAGGCCCAACTTTTTTCAGCTGATACCTTTTACTGATTATACCGATAAACTGAATATCACCCGTGGTAATCCCAACCTGGTACCGGAATTCACGCAATCGGTGGAGTTATCTTATTTAAAAACCTTTCAGAAGAACAACACTTTCTTAGGCTCACTGTATTATAAACATACTGATAATTTGATCACCCGTTATTTGTCAGAAGAAACAGATGCGGTAAGCGGTAATACAGAATTGATCAACACTTATATCAATGCCAATTCAAGTTATGCTGCCGGTGCAGAAGCAACGGTAATGAATACCCTTACTAAATGGTGGGATATCAGCACTAACGTGAACTTGTATAATTCTAAAGTAAATACCAGTAATGTAAGCACTACTTCGCAGGATGCATTATGGAGTATGTTTGGTAAGTTCAACAGTAATTTTAAACTGCCTTCTAATTTTGCAGTGCAGTTTACCACTACTTACCAGTCTAAAACCAATTTACCGGTAAGCACAGGTGGTGGTATGGGAGGCCCGCCAATGATGCAAAGCCAGAGTTCTTCACAGGGCTATATTAAACCATCATGGGGAATGGACCTTGCGGTGAAAAAAAGCTTCCTGAAGAATAATGCTGCGGCGGTATCATTAAGCATTACCGATATTTTTAAAACACGTATCAACAGCCAGTATTCTACCAGCGATTATTTTACCCAAACTTACAGCCGCCTGCGTGACCCGCAAATGCTGAAGTTGAATTTTACCTATCGTTTTGGTAAACTGGATGCATCACTTTTTAAGCGCAAGAGCAATGGCGGAGATAGTGGTGCAACAGAAGGCATACAACAATAATAGTTTCAGGCATATCCATAAATTCCGGGCAATTATGATCTTCATAGTTGCCCTTTTGTTTTTCAGGCAAGTAAAAAATACTCACTTGCTCTGATTATTCCGAAATTAAATTTTATAACACTTGTAAAGACAACTGCTTATGTTATAATAAAGCGGGAATATCCGGGCAAGTGAGTATAACTGTTATTGGCTGTGCTGACAGGCCTGAATTCTTTTTTAAATAACCTTAGTTTTGTTTTGCAGCAATTACGATTGCAGTATTCTATGTTGCTGCCGGTAACTGTTATCACCTTATATACTTTATATGAAAAATAAAATATTAATTGCGCTGCTGTTGCTTTTCCCTTTAATCACCATAGCTGTTGGTAGTGACATAAACAAAACGCCGGCTGAAAATGAGGTTGAAAAAAAATACAACATAGCAGAACACGGTGCAGTAGGTGATGGCAAAACACTAAACACAAAAACCATACAGGCTGTAATTGATGAATGCGCCAAAAAAGGCGGCACAGTAGTAATTCCCAAAGGAGAATTTTTAAGCGGCTCAATTTTTTTAAAACCCGGCGTAAACCTGGAGATACAGGAAGGTGGTGTATTGAAAGGTTCCACTGACATTAATGATTATCCCAAAGCAATGACCCGTATTGAAGGCCATTTTGAACCATGGCCCGCTGCACTTATAAATGGAGACAAGGTGGATCATCTTCGTATAACCGGACCTGGTACACTAGATGGAAGCGGCGAACCTTTTTGGAAAGAATTTTACGACAAGCGTGATGCAGATAAAAAAACAACCAACCTGGGTGTACCCCGCCCACGCCTTACTTTATTGCAAAACTCCAAAGATGTAACAATCAGCGGTATCAATTTTAAGAACTCAGGTTTTTGGAATTTGCATTTGTACAAGTGCCAAAATCTTACCGTAGAAAATTGCCGCTTTACAGCGCTGAATGGTCCCAAGCCCAACAACGCACCCAGCTCAGATGGTATTGACGTGGATTGCTGCCAGGATATTACCATCAGCAAATGTTTTTTTAGTGTAGGTGATGATTGTATTGCACTAAAAGGAACCAAGGGCCCTTTTGCATTGCAGGATAAAGACAGTCCGCCGGTAGAACGCATTCATATATTGGATTGTATATTTGAAGCTGGCGGTGGTATTGTAACC